>Ga0137375_10011524_pt1 | contig 10456 bp, 5 predicted proteins | sample SagtaG_24_FD_104936 | JGI IMG/M metagenome (GOLD analysis project Ga0137375, IMG submission 104936) | Vadose zone soil microbial communities from Sagehorn Ranch, Mendocino, California, USA - Sage1_R_113_16 metaG | ecosystem: Environmental > Terrestrial > Soil > Vadose zone | place: USA...
AGACCCCTTCTTCTTTGCCTCCGCATACGGCGCGGATTCAATCGATGATTCATCTTCAAAGACCTATCGTTCTCTCTCAAATGGCTTCTATCAGAGGCTATCTCTCCTTAGCCGAGAGGCTTCCCCAAGTATAGCTCATTTATCGATTCGGAAGCGAAGCACCCATTGTTGTTTTTCCTGATCCCAGGACATCGCTTTGTATGCATCTCTTTTGTTCCCCGGCGTGACCATATTGCGCTCGAGGAAATACTTCTCCAATATCTGATCTCGATGCTGAGAGAACTTGAGATAGCAAGCAATCTTAGTCTTTCCACTTACCGTTCCCGATATACCGCTCATAAATTCTTCCTCTGCGACAGCCGTACAGTCATTGGCGCTTTGCTCAACCGCATGAAATCCTCGTTTCTGGATGTTGCCCGAGGCCTCGCCGATCGAGAATACGCAATATCGGGCAAGCGTGAAGGCCGATTGTATGAAATGAAGAGCGGAGTGGCCAAGAAAACATGTGATGTGAACCACTCGTCACACCTAAAGCGCTGGCTGACCTCGACGATCTGCGCGATCAGAATCGAAGTTTCACAGACATCGCCGCTTATTTGCGGATCGTAGCCTCTTCATCTGCCCCTCGTTCCAATACGCGCCCGCCCCCGCGACATCCAAACGCAGGTTACCCGGCCGATGACGCCTTCGACGCGAAGGAGCGCGAAAGAGCCGAGGTCGTCATGCCCGCCGAGCCCGAAAATTTGATTTTGTGAGATGACAGTTCGTGGCAGGTTTACGTATTCCGGCAGCGGAGTCGTTGATTCCGGCAGCGACTTTTCATCAAACAGCTCGTCGTTGAGATAAATCCTCCCTTCTTCGATCCGCACTGATTCGCCGACGACGACCACGACGCGATGAAACGAGACTCGATCATCAATCGGCCTGCATGATGCAATCACATCGCCTTTTTGCGGCGCGGCGCGGCGATAGCGCCAGATATCAATCAAAATCTGATCGCCCAGTTCCAGCGTCGGAGACATCGCGCCGGCCGTGACCGGCTGGCCTTCAAAACCGAGCAGATTTTCCCTGGCGCCGAAGATCAGGTTCGTATCTCCCCAACCACTCATTCGTCAATTAAAACCACTCATTAAATTTACATCGCGGCGCTCTACCCACTGTGAAACTATTCCACATCAGGGATCCCACAAAGTCGATTATCCGTTCAACCAGACTTTCGAGAAGGAGACTTTTACATGAGGTTCTACGCCGTGACTGCAGTCATTTTGTCTTTAGCCGCCTTTGCGCCCGCCGCTTATGCTCAGGTCAGCATCAACGGCAGCTTGCGCGGACACATCAGCGATCCCGGCGCAGCCTCGGTCGCGGGCGCTTCGGTCAAATTGACCAACGTGGCGACGACGACCACACAAACCATGGTGAGCGACGGCGACGGCGATTATCACTTCGCACATATCGCGCCCGGCGTTTACAGCCTGACGGTTGAAAAAGAAGGCTTCAAACGCGCGCAGCGCGACAACATCGTCATCGCGGTCAATGAGAACGCAGTTGCAGACGTCACGTTGGCCGTCGGCGCGATGAACGAAACCGTCACCGTCGAGTCGGGCGCCGCCCTCATGCAATCGCAGAGCGTCGAGCTTTCCGGCCTCGTCAGTGAGCGGCGCGTCAAAGAGCTGCCGCTCAACGGGCGCAATTTCATCAAGCTCGTGCAGCTCGCGCCGGGCGTCGGCAATCCTGGCGCGAACAATAATCCGGCGATCAGTGGGGCGCGCAGCGTGACCAACAGCTACGTGGTGGACGGCGTCGGGTCGAATGACGAGCGTTTGAACACCGGATTCGTCGGCGTTAACGGCTCGAATACGGACCTCGGCTCGAACATTCCGAATCTGATTTCGACCGAGGCCGTGCAGGAATATCGCGTCATCACTTCCAACGCCGACGCCACGTTCGGGCGCGGCAGCGGCGGCCACATCAACATCGTCACGAAATCCGGCGGCAATGAATGGCATGGCTCGGCGTACGAATACCTGCGCAACGACGCGCTCGATGCGGCGGATTACTTTTACAAGGCCAACCCCAGCCCACAGTTCCGCACGGCGGACGGCAGGGCGAAAACGCCACCCTTCAAACAGAACCTCTTCGGCGGTACCTTCGGCGGAAGGCTCGTCCGGGATCGGCATTTCTTCTTCGGCAATTACGAAGGCCTGATACAAAGACGCCTTAATCAGACCGCGTCGAATCTGACTGTGCCGAATGCAGACTTATTACGTTTTGTGCTGGGCGATCTTGGGCGCTTTTTCAAAACCTATTTCATTGATCGCGGCGTCATTCCGGCCAGCGGCAATCCCGCCGGAAGATTCACGCCACTTCCGCAGAATGAACGCGAGACCATCATCAAGGCAGGATTTCCGGTCGCTTTCTTTGACGGCAATCCTGCGAACGGCGAAGCCGGGACAGTTCAAATCAGCGCCGCGCCGCCGATCGACATCGACCAGAACGCTTTTCTGATTCGCACCGATCACAAGCTTTCGGAAAAACTGTCGGCGAATGTGAGGTACAGCCTCGCGCGCTCGTTTGTGACCGCCGGTTCGGCCGCGCCCGTAGACGCGCAGGTTGCGCCGCGCCAGTATCAATCGGCGGCGATTCAATTCAACTACGCCGTAACGCCAGCGCAGGCTCTCGAAATACGCGGCGGTTTGCTGCGAAATCGCTTCCGCCACTTCACGCAGGGCGGCATTGACGAACGCGTCGCGGCGCTCGGCGTATCGGACGAGTATGGCATTCTTGTGAGCGCGGGCCCGGCCTCCGCGCCCTTCTTCCGGGCGGCGATCAACGGCGCATTCATTGACAACCAAACCACGCCGCAGCTTTCAGTTCTGCACACGTGGCAGCGTGGCAATATGACGTGGCGCAGCGGCGTGGACTTGCGATCGCTCCATAACAACGTCGCGAACATCAGCTCGGGTCAGCCCGTTTTCGAGTTCACCAACTCGCTGGTCGGGGCGAACGGCGTCTACGGCCCGAATCCGCAGGCGGCGGAGGCCGTCACCGTCTCCACGCGGCTGACTTCATACGGTAATAATGGCAGCGGGCCGACCACGCCGATGCGCGGCTATCGTTCGCGGCAGCAGGAATACTTCGCGCAGAACGACTGGCGCTTGCGCCGCAATCTGACGCTCAATCTCGGCGTGCGCTACAGTTTCTTCGGCGTGTGGCGCGAAGTGAACAACGCGCTGTCGAACCTGTTCGCCGTGGACGGATCAGGCGCCATTGTCCCCGAGGTGAATCCGTTCAATTTCGGCCGGGCGCAGAACCGCGTCGTGCGATTGAACGACGACCTGCGCTATTACAATCCCGATTACAACAACTTTCAGCCACGCCTCGGCGTCGCTTATGACCTGCTCGGCAAAGGCCACACGGTTCTGCGAGCCGGCTACGGCGTCTATTACGACCGCATCATCCAGATTCAATTCACGGGCGCGGTCGGCAACGTGCCTTACGCGATTTCGAGCGCGACCGCCAACGTCCCGTTCCGCCTCGGGCAGGTCTTGCCGATCACCGCCGCGCCCAATCCGGCGATCACCGTTGTCGACCCCGAAATCGAAAACCCGCGCACACAGCGATGGAACGTCACGGTCGAGCGTCAATTCGGCAGGGACACCAGCGTGTCGGCGGCCTATGTCGGGATGCGCGCCGACGGGCTCTTCTCACAGGCGCAGCCCAACGGCTTCGGCGGTTTCCCGACCGCCGCGCGCCCCGACCCGCGCTTCACGACGCAGCAACTGATCGCCAATCTCAATGAATCGCGTTACCGCGCCCTGCAACTGATCGCCAAACGCCGCTTCGCGCGAGGGGTCGATTTCACTGTCGCGTACACTTTCGGCGAATCGAAAGACGACAGCTCGCGCGATTCGTTCACGAGCTTCCCGACCTTTTTGAACGCCGGCGCGAACCCGGCGCAGTCAGGCGTACAAGGCTCCGGCGCCGATTTCGCCCCGCGCGACCCGCGCGCCGATTGGGGGCTGTCGGAATTCGACGTGCGCCACAACCTGACATTCACGCACGTATGGGAATTGCCCGTGGGACGCGGGCGCGCGTTGCTCGGCGCCGCCGACGGCGTCGTGAATGCGCTGCTGGGGGGTTGGTCGTTGAACGGATTGGCCGTCCTGCGTTCGGGCGAACCCGTCAACATTTTGCGCGGCGTTGACTTCAACGACGACGGCGACGCCACGGCGGATCGCCCCGCCTTGATCGGCGGAGGCTTGAACGATCTGTACCGTCGCGGCGCGGGCGAACGCACGCAATATCTGATCATACAGGAGGAGGCGCTGACGCGACTGGCGACACCAGCAACGATAGATCCGAATGCGATGATCCCGCGCAATGCGCTCCGCGCTCCGCGCGTCATGTTTTACGACCTCTCACTCCTCAAACGCTTCGTCGTGAAAGAACGCCACTACGTCGCCTTCGAGGCGAACTTTTTTAACATTTTCAATCGCGCGAACTTCGGCGCGCCGATCAACAACCTGACCAGCAGGCAGTTCGGTCAGATCACCGCCAATCTTACTGGAACCAATCCGCGTCAGATTCAGTTCGGATTGAAGCTTTCGTTTTGATCAAACAGTCATCGGATACGCGGGCTTGCGGAGTTATCGACGCTCCCCTGTCACCGGCTGAACATCCAACGCCGCAGTTTGGAGAATTTACGGCGGAATTCTCATCGCATTACCGCATAGGAAATCCGTGGAAAACAATTCGAGGAGTTCATGGAAACACTCTGGCAAGACCTGCGCTACGGCGCGCGGGCACTCATAAAGAAGCCCGGTTTCACTTTCGTCGTCGCGCTGACACTCGCCCTGGGCATCGGCGCAAACGCCGCCATCTTCAGCTTTGTCAACGCTCTGCTGCTGCGCCCGCTTCCTTACCGTGACGCCGACCGCCTGGTTCGCATCGCGTCACTTCGCGACAAGAAAGAGGGCAGGCTCTCGATGCTCGAGCTGAAAGATTTGCGCGAGCAGACACCGATCTTCGAGAGCGTCGCGCCTTATATTCCGGGCGCGCAGTACAACTATAGCGGCGACGGCCCGCCCGAAGAGATGGCTTCCGTGCTGGTTTCGCGTGATCTGTTCAACACGCTGGGCGTCCAGCTACTGCACGGCGGGCTGTGGCCTGAGAGCTACGACCTCGAACGCAACTTCGGAGTCATCCTCACTTACGATTTGTGGAAGCGGCGCTTCGGCGGCGATCCGAACGTGTTGGGCCGCAAGATCACACTCGACGCGGCGCCGTTCTATGTCATTCACGGCGTCACGCCGCAGGGCTTCAACTTTCCCGGCAATGTTCAGTTCTTCCGCTCGATCGCCATCAACGACCGGACGCCGAACTACAAGGACCGCGACGCGCGCAATGTTTACGCGGTCGCGCGCCTCAAACCCGGCGTGAGCTACGAACAGGCGCGGGCGGAATTGAATGCTTTCGGCCGGCGGATGGCGGAAACCTATCCGAACATCAACGCGGGATTGAGCTTCACGCTCAAGCCGCTACGCGATTTTTACGTCGGCGACGTCAGGCCGTATCTGTGGTTATTGCTGGCCGCGGTCGGGTTCGTTCTGCTGATCGCCTGCGCAAACGTGATTAACTTGCTATTGGCGCGTTCGCTGGCGCGAGAACGGGAGATCGCGATTCGCATGGCGCTGGGCGCGGGACGATCGAGACTCATGCGGCAATTACTGACCGAGAGTCTCCTGCTCGCCGCCGGCGGCGGCTTGATCGGACTGGCCACAGGCTGGGGCTGGGTCAGGCTGCTGCGCTCGCTCGTTCGCGCGGAGATGCCGACATGGATTGTGATCAACATTGATTGGCGCGTGCTCGCCTTCACACTGGCCGTTTCGATCCTGACCGGGCTGATCGCCGGGCTGGCTCCCGCGCTCCAGGCGTCGAAGCCCGACCTGAACGAGCTGCTCAAGGAAGGCGCGAAGGGATCGCAAGGCGCCGCTCGCCACGAATTACGAAAAGCTCTAATCGTGGCTGAAATCGCGCTCGCGCTCATACTGCTGGTCGGCGCGGGGTTAATGGTCAAAAGCTTTCTCCGCTTGCGGCAGACCGAACTCGGCTTCAAACCCGACAACCTGCTCACCCTGCGAGTCGCGCTGCCGTGGCGCAAGTATAACGATACGCAAGGGCCGGAACGCCAGAGGCAATTCTTTCAACAACTGCTCGACCGGCTCGCCGCGCTGCCCGGCGTCGAATCCTCGGCGATCACCAGCAACCTGCCGCTGTCGAGCGAGCGGCAGGAGGGCAAGCTCACATTCACTGTCGAAGGCCAGTCGGCGGAGGAACAGCAGCGTAACCCCTACCTCAACGACCTGCGCGTCAGCCCGAACTACTTTCAGACGATCGGAGTCCGATTGCTCAAAGGGCGGTTGCTGAATGAGTTCGACATGGCGGACACCGAACGCGCCGGCGTGATCAGCCGACGGTTGGCCGACCGCGCGTGGCCGGGTCAAGACCCGATAGGCAAGCGGTTGAAGGTCGGTGGCGTCAATTCGCAATCGAAGTGGACGACGATCGTCGGCGTCGTCGGCGACGTCAAACACGAAGAGATCGCGGGCGAAGGCGGGCTTGATTTGTACGTCTCTTACCGGCAGGTGGGAGACAGCAACATGTACATGCTGCTGCGCACGAAGGTCGCTCCGATGGCGTTGGCGGAGGCGGCGACGCGAGCCGTGTGGGTGGGCGATCCGGAACAATCCACCTTCGACATCGTGACGATGGAAGAGCGCGTCACCGATACGGTCTGGCAGCGACGATTGTCGGGCGCGCTGTTCATCGTCTTCGCGGCGCTGGCGCTGGCGCTGGCGAGCGTAGGCGTCTATGGCGTGATGTCATATGTGGTGAGCCAGCGCACGCGAGAGATCGGCGTCCGAATGGCGATGGGCGCGCGTCCGCGCGACGTGTTGAAGCTTGTGATCGGGCAGGGCGCGAAGCTGATCGCGGCCGGTTTGGGCGCAGGGTTGGCCGTAGCCTTCATCGCGTCACGAATCATCAGCAGCCTGCTTTATCAGGTCAGCGCGACCGACCCGTTGATATACCTGGTCGTGCCGTTGCTGCTCGCGGCCGTGGCGCTCGTGGCCTGCTACATTCCGGCGCGGCGGGCGATGAAGGTAGATCCGATGACGGCGTTGCGCGCTGAATGACACTACTCCCTGTCTGTAGGCGCTAACTCTCAACAGTCATGAAATCGCGCGCGATTCGTAAAAACGCGCGCGATTTTTATTCAATTACCCGTAGATCCGGGCTGAAGTTTGTGGAAGGTTCGGCGCCGCAGTCTCATTGACTGAAGTGTTCACTCCCCCGACCGGCAGGCTCAATTCCACAGTCGTGCCGACGCCCGACGCGCTGCGAATGTCGAATGTGGCCGCGTCGCTGTAGTGACGTTTGATCCGCTGCTCGACGTTCCGAAGCCCGATGCCGCGCGCGCGCCCGCGCGCCAACTCCCGCTCGCTCGCGCCGACGCTCGTGTCTCGCACCCAGATTCGAAGCGTTTGCTCGGCGGCGGCCTCGGCGAACGTCTGATCGCCAGCCCCGCGCGCCAGTCGCGCCAAGATCACGACCTCGCCTCCCGCGCGGCAGGGCGCCACGCCGTGTTTGATGGCGTTTTCGACCAGGGGCTGGATTAACAAAGTCGGAACGCGAATTTGTCGCAAGGCGGGAGGCACGTCGATCATCACGCGCAGACGGTCTTCAAACCGCGCACGTTCGATATCAAGGTAGGACTCAATCAGCTCAATCTCTTGGCCGAGCGTGGCGAACTCGCCTTCGCTGCGGCGGAGTACGCCGCGCAGGAGTTGAGTCAACCGCATCAGCGTTTCGAGCGCGCGGTCGGGAGCCGTCTGAATCAGGTAGCCGATGGTCGTCAGCGCGTTGAAGAGGAAGTGGGGATTGATCTGCGCGCGCAAGGCCCGCAACTCCGCTTCGGTCGCCAGTTTGCGCATCTCCTGTTCGTGCAGGTCACGCAGGCAGCGTTCGTGAACCACCCGAACCGCGTCAATCCGCCGCGCGACCATCAGCGCGACCGATTCTAGAAAGTCCAGGTCGTCCGAAAGCAGGCGGCGTCCGCCCGACAGCTCGCCGATCTGCAGGCGATATCGAGGCGGTTCGGCCGTCGGCGCCGAGACGGTCACCGCCCGGGGTTCGGGTTCTTTCAGCCGCCGCGACGCTTTGGACTTATTGATGAACGGGATGAGCGATCCGGCCGGGGTTTTGTTATTTTCGCCGGCGTTGTCATCGCCATCGACGGTCCATTTCACGTCGCGCGCCGTCAACGAAACTCTGAGCCGCTCGCAGACTTCGTCCAGCATCGGCTCCGCCACCTCGTGATCGGCGATGCGCCGGGCGATCTCGACGCGCATCGCTTCGTAATCAACGCGGCGCAGCAGCCAGGCGTCCACAAACCGGACGATAGATCGCCTGAGCGACGGATAGACGAGCGCCGTCGCGACCCAGAGCCCGATCAGCAACCCGACCGGAAGCGGATCGGCGCCGCCGCTCCTCCCGCGACGTTCGAGCAACGGCGCGACCACATTCAGATACAGCCCGGACGCTAACGCGACCAGCAGCACCAGCGCGAGCGCGCGCTTCAGGAAGATGTCGGCCAGCGCGAACCGATAGTCCTCATAGAGAATGGCCACGGCCAGCGGCAGCGACGCGTGATGCCCGATGACCTCGACCCACCAGGAGTAATCGCTCCCTTCGTGATGGCTCAGGTGCGACGCAGACACGGCGAATAGAGCCAGAGCTGACACCCACACGGCCCGCCTCCATCCGCTCTGACGCCTGACGATAAGGAGTAGCGCGACGGTCAATGCGGCGAACCCGATGGTCAGAACGCGCAACGCCCACTGCGACGGCGCAGCCCCACTGACAATCGCCTGCTGAAAATGTAGCGCCCCTGCCGTGGCGCTCAACCCGTACGCCACGACCGTCATCGCCAGCGCCGCCGGGCGACGCCGCCACCCGGCGCCAGTGCGCAGCAGCGAATGCACGACGACCGCAGGCAGAAACCCCAATGCGGTGAACGCCGCTGCCATCAGCGACGGAAACGGGCGGACATTAGCGAAGCTCCGCATCACGTGCGCCGCGATCGCGCCCAGATTCCAGGCCAGGCCGAGCAACGCGGTCAGCAGCGGCAGCCGGTCAGTCTTCTCCGAACCGGCGCCGACCATGCCGCCCAAACCTATGGACGAAACCACGCTTTGACGCCCGAGCGTCATCACCAACAACATCGCGTACAACACCGAGCCGGTGATGTATCCCAGCAGGTTGATCAAAGCGGCGGCGGCAGGAGCGGTCATGACTTCACCTCGAGTTCTTCGCGGACGATCTTCGCGGCTAATCAAAGGGTGAATCTATCCATATATGGGAAATTACAAAATCGATACTCAATGATCAGTCATCATCAGCAGGTGAACGGCAGGATCACGCAGGTAAGCGGGGGCAGCGACTGGTTGCGTGGGCAGGAAAGTTCGGCGCCATGCCGACCTGATCGCCAGTCAACCACTCCCGTTCTCCACTAGCCTCGAATTTTTATCAGTTCATTGAAAATGCTTGGCGGCAGTATTTGGGCTTTAATTACGATGGCCTTTGCCATCATGTTCGCGAAGAGGCTGGCTCGCCATCCTACGGACGTTGGCCCTGCTTGCGGCCTCGATCTTTTCGGCCTGTTCCATGGCTTCGAGCAATACGCTTGCCGTCGAGAACGCCCACGATGAAAGGCTGAGCAAAACAGTCTTTACCGAAAAGCTTGGCGCGTATCTGGTCTACTCCCCGCTCAAAGTTGTTGTGCTGTGAATTGATAGAAGGAGGAGTAAGAGGAGGGCACATATGCCATATGCCACATTCGGCTGACCTGCTTTGCCAGGAGAGAAACTAGTCCTTGCATTTCCTACCATCTTTTAGAGATCAAAACCCGAAACTGCAGCTATTGAATCGATCGGCGCAATATTGATAAAATTTCGTAGCATCGCGCTACCATAGATGTTGGTAGTCTTGTTTGAAAATTGACGAGAAGAACACGATGCTCTTCCAATCCCAATGTGGCCGCAAATGTGACCGCAAAAGCAAAATGAGCATCTCGCGATGCCCGTAAATGATTGATTCTGAAAGTCGGGGCGATAGGATTTGAACCTACGACCTCTCGGTCCCGAACCGAGCGCTCTACCAGGCTGAGCCACGCCCCGTTAATCGCCTTTGGCGCTCATAAATCATCTCCGCCAAAGACGAAAACGCATATTACTGGTCGCCCTTTTGCTTGTCAATCGCCGCGTCAATGACCCTCAATTGGCAATTTTCGCGGCCATTCCACTTGTTGATCTCCAGGCGGCACATCAGGCTGATCTCGCTCGCGCCGGCGAATTCCGGCTGATACTCGGCGGCGTTCCACCAGAGGGCTTCTATTTCA
>Ga0137375_10011527_pt1 | contig 10455 bp, 17 predicted proteins | sample SagtaG_24_FD_104936 | JGI IMG/M metagenome (GOLD analysis project Ga0137375, IMG submission 104936) | Vadose zone soil microbial communities from Sagehorn Ranch, Mendocino, California, USA - Sage1_R_113_16 metaG | ecosystem: Environmental > Terrestrial > Soil > Vadose zone | place: USA...
TGCCTCGAAAGTTGAGCCGGACGCAAGCACCTTCGATTTCGACGTGCCGGCCCCGGAGGGTGGTGAGCCCGAATGAGCCGTTGGCTTTGGCATACTCCGCGTTGCCCACCCGGATGAACGTGGTTTCCAGGAGGCGCACGATCATCGCGAGGAGCTTGTTGCGGGGCAGCCCAGGGAGTGCGAGATCGTCCTTGACGCGCGCGCGAATCCGCGGCAACGTGCTGCCGAACAGCAGCATGCGGCCGTATTTGGTTTCGTCGCGCACCGCTCGCCAGCGCGCGTGGTAGCGATACTGCTTTCGCCCCCGGGCGTCGCGGCCAGTGGCCTGGAGATGGCTATCCGCCAGCGGGCTGATCCACACATCGTTCCAGGCGGGCGGGATGGCCAGCGCCCTTATCCTGGCAAGGGTCGCTCGGTGCCGAACCCGCCGGCCGTCGGGTCCGACATACGAGAAGCCCTGACCCGAGCGCTGGCGCCGGATACCCGGCCGATCGTCGCTGACGTACCGGAGCGCCGCGGACTTCGCGGCCTCAGCGGGCTCGATGCGCCGACCGAGGTCTCGGGTTCTTGCCGCCCGGCGTTTCCTGGTAACCGTTGTCATCGCTCCGAGTCCAGGTAATTATGCGCGCGCAGATCGCTTTTGCCGGTATCGCGCTGTTCTCGATCGTCGCCGGCGTGCCCCTCGCGAGCCGTCAGGTGCGCCCGAACCGCTGGTATGGCTTGCGGATACGCGCGACCCTCGCAGACGAGCATGTATGGTATGAGGCTAATGCGGCAACCGGCCGTGACCTGGTCCTGTTGGGAGGCGTGCTCCTGGTCGCCGCGCTGGCACTCCCCCACGTGGGCCTCTCCCCCCTGGCCTACGTAGCAGTCTGGGGCGGAGCATTTCTGGCCGGCTCGCTCGCCAGCACTGCACGGGGCTGCCGGCTGGCCAACCGGCTCCGACAGGTCCGGGGTGGCAGCCCAGGGTCCGGGCCTCGGCCGGTGGGCCGCTGAAGCCGTGGCGCCGCGTGGCTTGGAGCGGTTGCGAAAGCTGTGCCTGATGCTTCCCGAGGCCCACGAGGTGGAGGCCTGGGGCGAGCCGACCTTCCGGGTCCGCAACAAGCTGTTCGCGATGTACGCCAGTGCCGCCACCCATCATGGGAACGGCCGCCCGTCGGTCTGGTGCAAGGCTGCGGCCGGGAACCAGGCGCTGATGGTGCGGGCAGCGCCGGACCGATTCTTCGTGCCGCCCTACGTGGGCCCCAGCGGCTGGGTGGGGGTCTGGCTGGACGGGAAGGTCGGCTGGAAGGAGCTGGCTGAGCTTCTGCACGATGCCTACCGGTTGGTGGCTCCCAAGCGGCTGGTCGCACTGCTCGATTCGTGAAGCACGAAGCGAGGTCCGTGTGGACCATCGGCCATTCCACCCGCCCACTGGATCGGTTTCTCGAGCTCCTCACCGCTCATCGCATCGAAGCGGTGGCTGACGTGCGCCGCTATCCGGGCTCTCGCCGCTGGCCTCAGTTCGGCAGCGACTCGCTCGCGGCCACGCTCGAGACGCGCGGCCTGGCCTACGTGTGGTTTCCCGAGCTCGGCGGGCGGCGGCAACCGCTGCCGGACTCGCCCAACACGGCATGGCGAAGCTCGGCCTTTCGTGGCTACGCCGACCACATGGCAACCGAGGCGTTCGCCAACGGGCTGGTAGCGCTGCTAAACGTGAGCCTGGGCCTCCGGACGGCCATCATGTGTGCCGAAGCGGTGTGGTGGCGTTGTCACCGCGGTCTGATCGCCGATGTGCTGCGCTGGCTCGGCTTCGAGGTATGTCACATTCTGGGGCCCGGGTCCAGCGCTCCGCACCCCTACACCCGTGCGGCACGCATCGTGGACGGACGGCTGAGCTACCAAGTCGCTCGCAGCCGGGGAGACACGCGATCATGATCGGGTTGATATCGTCGCCATGGGCCCCCACCCGATCACGCTGGCGCGGGTGCTCGGAGCCGCGCTGGTCGTGGGGGCGTGATCCTGATTCAGAGCTAGTCTCCCGGCAGCCTTCCGCAATCTGCGCCCGGTCGACAGCTTGAGACCGGGCGGTCCTGGATCGCACCTGCGCGAGCGGAGGCTTCGATGAGCTATCTCTTCCTCGCCGGCCGGTTTCTCTTCGGAGGGTTCTTCGTCGTGGCCGGCCTGCGTCATTTCATTCAACTGCCGGGAATGGCGGCATACGCGGCGAGCAAGCGGGTGCCGGCTCCGCGGCTCGCGGTGCTCGGGGCCGGACTCCTCGCCGTCTTGGGCGGCCTGAGTGTGGCGCTGGGAGCATGGCCCCGCTGCGGGGTCGGCCTGCTGGCCCTCTTCCTGGTGCCGGTCAGCTTCATGATGCACAACTACTGGGCCGATCCCGACCCCCAGAGCCGGGAGCTCAACCAGGTGCAGTTCATGAAGAACATGGCGCTGATGGGTGCTGACCTGATGCTGCTCGCGATCCCCGAACCATGGGAGTGGGGCCTCGGCCGGTAGCCGGTCGGTCCGACTACGAGAGGGCGTGGCCAGGTCGCGCATCTATTCCAAGCAGTTCGCCGTGCCGCCGGAGGCGATCGACGTCAACGGGCACGTGAGCAATCTCGCATACGTCGCCTGGATGCAGGACATCGCGATCGAGCATTCGGCCGCGGCGGGCTGGCCAATGAGCCGGTACCTCGAGCTGGGTGCAGGCTGGGTGGTGAGGTCGCATTTTGTGGAGTACCTCCGGCCGGCGTTCGAGGGCGAGCCGGTGAGCGTGCACACCTGGGTGCCCCGATTCGATCAGCGCGCCACGCCGAGACGGTATCTGTTTCTGCGTGAACCCGATCGGGGAGTCCTGGCCCAGGCCGAGACCCGCTGGGTCTTCGTCGATCTCAGCACCGGCCGCCGGCGGCCGCTGCCGCCGGAGCTGACCGAGGCCTTCGACGTGGTCCCCGAGGAGAGCGAAGTTCGCCGGGCGCTCGGCCTCGCCAGCTGATCGGAGAATATCGTGGCCGCACAGGTCGTTCTCTACGACAACTCCTACGCGCATTTCGCCAGCCCGACCGAGGCCGCCGTTCGGCAACAGACCTACGGCGATGACATCGGTCAAAGCAGCTGGCTCACCGCGTCGGAGTGGCTTTACTTCGCCGGCCAGCTCGGCATAACGTCGGCATCCCGGGTGCTGGAGGTAGGCAGCGGGTCCGGAGGCCCGGCAACCTTCCTGGCCGAGACGCTCGGGTGCCACGTGACCGGGGTGGATCTCAACGAGCACGGCGTCCGCAACGCCGAGGCTCTAGCTCGGAGCCGTGGCCTGGCGCACCGGGCTCAGTTCCAGGTCGTGGACGCGAGCCGGCCGCTCCCCTTCCTGGCCGAGAGCTTCGACGCGATCATCTCGAACGACGCCATGTGTCACATCGCCAATCGCGACGCCGTGCTGCAGGACTGGCACCGGGTGCTGCGCCCGGGAGGACGCGCCCTCTTCACGGATGCCATGGTCGTCACCGGCATCCTCTCGCACGAGGAGCTCGCGACCCGTAGCTCCATCGGGTTCTATCTCTTCGTCCCGCCCGGCGAGAACGAGCGGCTCCTCCGGCGGGCCGGGTTCGAGCTGCTCGCAGTGGAAGACGTGACCGGCAACGCCGCCGACGTGTCCCGTCGCTGGCACGATGCCCGGGAACAGCATCGGGAAGCCCTGGTGGCGCGCGAAGGGGAAGCGAACTTCGAGGGTCTGCAGCGGTTTCTCGCATGTGTCCATCTCGTCTCCGCCGAAGGTCGCCTCTCGCGGCACGCCTACCTGGCGGAAAAGCGGGCTTAGTAGCGCCTCCAAACAGTGGGTCGTCACGAAGAACACATCCCACGGAGGTCTCATGGGATCTTCCGCCGATAGCACCGCTGGTCCCCAGCTCGAGTGGATCAAGAACGGCTTGCGAGCCGCCGAATCGCACGTGCGCCGGCTGCGCCGGGCCGATACCTGGGCGATAATCATCGGGACGGCCGCGAGCGCCATAGCCGCGTTCGTAGCTGGAGTCACGGCAGTCGAAAAGCGGCCGCTGGTCAGCGGCAGTTGGGCGACGACCTGCGCCGTTGCCGCCCTGCTGAGCCTGGCGGCCGCCCTGGCGACCGGCCTCCACAAAGGGCTCGGGATCTCCGACCGGCTGATGAAGGCCTCCGCCTGCAGCGGGAAGCTGCGGGCCCTGGACCTTTCCGCGACGATGGGCGGGCGGGCGGCCTCCGACCTCGCGCGGGAGTGCGAGCAGGTGGCGGCCGAGTATCCCGATTTCCTGATCTGAACGGCCTGTCCCGGCGCTCTATCCATGTCCCTATCAGCCCAGTCCCGGCGCATCCTGCTGGCAGCGCTGCTTTGGCTCGCAATCGCCCTCGGGATTGGAGCTGCCGGGCTGCTTCAACGACTGGCGCCCCTCCCCCAACTGATCCTGGTCGCCCTGACCGCGGGCCTGGTTTACGCTGGCGCCGCTCTTCCCGCCTTTCGATGGTGGGCGTTGCAGCTCGACCTTCGCGCCCTGGTCGCCCTGCACCTGACCCGATTCGTCGGGATCTATTTCCTGGCTCTGTTTCGCCGAGGCGAGCTCCCCTTCGCATTCGCGGTGCCCGGCGGCTGGGGCGACATTCTCGTGGCCGCGCTCGCGCTCCTGCTGCTTCTTATCGGGCCTCCCCGAGGCAGAGGCCGCCGGCTGATCTACACGACCTGGAACGTGATCGGTTTGGCGGAGCTCCTCTTCGTAGTCGTCACGGCAGCGCGATTGGGGCTCGCCGACCCCGACTCGATGCGGGCACTGACACGGCTGCCGCTGAGCCTGCTTCCCACCTTTCTGGTCCCGCTGCTCATTGCGAGCCACCTGCTGATCGGGGTGCGGCTTGCGCGGGGTTGAGGAGCTGGAGCCATTGGCGGGAGTCGCTGCCGGGTGGACGCTGCGTGGCACAGGGCTGCTGCTCCTGCTCGCACTCTCCGCAGGCTCGCTGGCCGCCCAGCGGGCTGCCGCGCCCGACGACTTTCTGGGACTGACCCAGTGCGAAGCGGGGCGCGCCGTCACCCGGGTGCGAGCCGACGTGCAGGACAGCTTGCTCCGGGCGCAGCTCGACGCGCACGAAGCGGTGCACCGGCGCCAGGCGGAGCAGTTCGCCACCTGCGAGGCCTTCGTCGCGACTCTGGTTTCGGCCCGGAGCATCATCGAGGTCGAGCTGCCGGCGTACTGTGCCCAGTGGCGGGTGGCCGTCCGCCAGGGTGTCGACTCGATAGCGGCGCGGCGCGACTTTGCCTGGCGCATCGCGGCCCAATCGGGGGCGATGGAGAATCGCCTGCAGATCGTACAACGCTTCGAGCGCCAGTGCCCCCTGTCGGAGACGACGCCGCCCGGGCAGTGAAACATCGACGCCCCGGAGGACTCCGGGGCGTCAGGTGGTTCGGGGTACGTGGGACCCGCTGATCTTACTCAGACTCCCTCCGCGGGTGGTTGGGCGGCGCGTAGGTGGCGCTGTCTGGCGGGGCATAGGTGCCGCTGTCCGACCGCGGGGGAGCGTAGGTCGTGCTGTCCGGCGGAGCATATGTGCCGCTGTCCGACCGCGGGGGAGCGTACATGCTGGCCGTGTCGGACGAAACCGGGGCGTAGGTGCTGCTGTCCGCCAGACCGGTCTGGGGTCCGCCCGCCGCCGTATCCCCCTGGTTGGCCACCACTCCCGTGTCGCTCGGAACAGCACCGGTCTCCTGCTGCCCCGCCAGGATACGAGTACCGCCGAACACCAGCAGGCCGACGACGGCGCCAATGATGGCGGGTCGAGAGTTGTTGCGCATGACTGAACACCCTCCTTCCCTGGTCTTTCGCAGACACCCACCGCTCGCTGCTCACAAATCGAGCCCACGTCCGCAGCATACCGGGCATGACACGAGGCTGCTGTGACCGGGCTTGCAATGGCCGCTGGGCGAAGCCATTGCGTGGGGTCCTCCCAAAGGGCATCCTAAACCCGGTTCTCCCATCCAGGCCATGACATGCTGAGAGCGGCATTGCTGGTGGGGCTGGCGCTCTTCGCCGCCTGGTTCGTGCTCGGCTTCGTTCGGGGCGTGCGCCGGAGGGGTTCCTGGCGGCCCCGCGCTGCGGAGAGCGCCACCGGGTTCGTCACCGTCTTCTTCGACACCTTCGGCATCGGCTCCTTCGCCACCACGACCGCCATCTTTCGGGCTTGGCGTCTCGTCCCGGACGAGCTGATCCCGGGCACGTTGAACGTAGGACACATGGTCACGTCGGTGCTGGGAGCCCTCATCTTCATCCAACTGGTGCCGGTCGCGGCCGGAACCCTGATATCGATGATCGTGGCGGCGGGTCTGGGCGCCTGGCTGGGTGCCGGGATCGTCGCCCACCTGCCACGCCATCGGGTCCGCCTCGGTATGGGGGCCGCGCTGGTCGCCGCGGCGAGCATCATGCTGCTGTCCCAGCTGGGCTGGCTGCCCGGCGGAGGGGACGCCCTGGCCCTCGCGGGCCCCTCTCTCGCCATCGCGCTCATGGGCAATTTCGTGCTGGGCGGCCTGATGACGCTTGGTATCGGGCTCTATGCCCCCTGCATGATCCTCGTGAGCTTGCTCGGCATGAACCCGCGGGCGGCGTTCCCCATCATGATGGGCTCCTGCGCGTTCCTGATGTCCATCAGCGGGATGCGGTTCGTCCGGGCCGAGCGATATCGTCCATCGGCCGCCGTCGGTCTCACGCTCGGCGGCATACCCGGGCTCTTCATTGCAGCTTTTCTGGTGAAGACGATGCCGCTGGCGGCAGTGCGGTGGCTGGTCGTCCTGGTGGTATTGTACACTGCGATCACGCTGCTGCTGGCGGGTCGCCGCGAGCTCGCATCGCTCCGGAGCCGGGCCGCCATCGACGCACAGGCGAGCGCCTGATGACAGTCGACAGCACCATCGACCCACGGGCTGTGGAGCTCATTCGGGGCCTTGGGCTCACCCCACACCCAGAGGGCGGTTACTTCCGCGAGCTGTTCCGGGCCGGCGACACGGTGCAGCCGTCGGATGCGCGCGGCCCTCGCCCGGCGCTGACTACGATCTATTTTCTGCTGGCCGGCACAGCCGTGAGCCGCTGGCATCGGGTGCAGTCGCACGAGGTGTGGCACTATTACGAGGGTGCGGCATTGGAGCTTCTCACGATCCCGGGCCACGACCTACGGCTCGAACGGACGATCGTCGGGCCCTACGGAACTGGGCAGGCACCGGTGCACTGTGTGCCGGCCGGCTGGTGGCAGGCGGCCTGCTCGCTCGGTGCTTATACCCTGGTGGGATGCACGGTCGGCCCGGGGTTCGAATATTCCGATTTCGAGCTGCTGGCCGACCGGCCCGAGCTGGCGGATCGTTTATCGAGGTCGCTGCCGGAGGTTGCTCGATTCGTCGGCTCGTCGGAGGAGTGAAGCGGCCGCCTGCACTGGAACCGCGGAGGCGAGAGTACATGCCGCAGGGATTACGACGGGTTCTGCTGTTTGGTGGGGACTCCTGCATCTCCTCAACCTCGCGCCCTTTGCCCTCACCGGCCTCGCGGTGTATCTCCTATCTCAGGAGGTGCAGAATGCCGCCGCAACGGTAAGCCGGATCGCCATCGCCGTGTTCGTCCCTCTTTACTCGGCATTCGATGCCCTTGCGGGAATCGGCACCGGGCTGCTGGCCCAGTTGACGCGCGGGCTGGCTCCGACCCAGGCCGCGATCGTCGAGCCCCTCATCGACAGCTACTGGAGCAGCAGCACGATTTACGGGCTGGCCGCCGCGGGATCGATCGCCTGGGTGATCGCGCTGCTGGCTACAGCGGTCGCCTTCACTGCGCCCGAGCGCCGCCGGCATGCCGCCGTTCTCGCCATCGTCCTGTTTGTGGTGGGCGGCTGGGCCCGCGGGCAGTTCTTCCTTGGCCCCGACGGAACCAGTATTACCGCTGCGTGGTGGCTGGTAACCCTGGGGGCGGCCCTGGCGATGTCCGCCGTCGCCAAGCCCCGCAGCATCCCCGCTCTGCTGACGCTGGCCGCCCTGCTTTTCGGCGCGACCCACGTCCCGCCGACCGGGCCGCTGGGGGCCTCCTGCTTCCTGGGTGCGGCTGTTCTGATCGAATTCAGTCGACCAACCCAAGCGGAGCGTTCAGCGTGACCCGTGAATCCGCGTCGCGGCACCAGCCGCCGCTTCCGACTCGGCGAGTCTCGCTGGCCCGTCACTTGACCCTGGCCCCGGCGGTCGCGCTGGCCGGCTGCGTCGACAACCTGGCGATCTGCGTCGGTGCCAGTTCCGAGGTTGCTATCGTAGTGCAGATCCGTGACGCCGTCACCGGGGCCCCGCTCGCGGCGGGCGCCCGCGGGGCAATTCGTGACGGCGGATACGTCGATTCCCTGCGGCCTCCGACCACCGATGCCTCGAGCGGTTTGTTGACGTTGACAGCAGGGCCCGGGCGGGCGGGAACCTACGACGTCACGGTGGTCCATCCCGGTTACCAGCCATGGCACCAGACCGGAGTAGTGGTGAACGACAACAGCTGCGGCGTCGCCAGCCGACTCCTCCACGCCGATCTCGAGCCGCAGCCCTGAGGCGAGGCGGCGTGAGCCCGGCCTGGACGCCGTGGGCCTGCGGGCTGGCCGCGCTGGGGGCGGCCTGCGCCCCGGCCAGGCAACCACCGCCGGCAACGGCCCCCGCAGCAACTTGCGCGGCACGGGCCCCGGCCCAGCGTCAGATCACGCTCTATTTCGGGCGGGGGCGCCGCGGCGGTGAGGTCTCCGACTCCGAGTGGACCCGTTTCGTGGCGGAGGCGCTGGCGCCGCGCTTTCCCAAGGGGTTCACGGTGTGGGACGCCGCAGGGCAGTGGCAGGACAGCACAGGTGTCATCGTGCACGAGCGATCGTCGCGGATTACCGCCGGCGCTTCCAGCAGGAGGCCGTGCTCCAGACGGAGGCCGACGTGTGCGTCGGATGGACCTGACGCGGCGGCCACGAGAACATTGGTAGGAAGGAGACGAAGCTGATGGCTATCAAACTGCATGGCGCCCTTACGCCGGAGCAATGGAGTGCGCGCGACTATCGCCAGCCGGCGAGCGAGCTCGATCGATGGGCCGCCGAGAAGCCCGAACGGCGGACCCGGACCGACTCGACGGAGTACGTCGCCAAGCTCGGCTTGAGCGAGGACGACTGTGTGATCGTGATGAACCGGGCCCACGACCGGGTCCTGATACCGCCGCCGGCGCGACACGCGCTCGGCGCGCTCGCCCTGGCCGGCCAGCCGTTCGGGCTCACTCGGGAAGACGTCGCCCTGGTCCGGGCTTCGGCAGAACGTGCGAGCTCCGGATCAAGCCGGGAGGCGTTGGAAAGCCTGGCCGAGCGACTGGAGGTTTTGCTTCCGGCCGGGAACGCCTGAGGGCGAGGTGAAGCTCACCCACCTGCGAGGCCCGGCGGAGCATACCGCAGAGGACGCCACGCTGGGCGAACTGTGGCGGGCGAGCCTGCGACTGCTCCTCATGCTCGCGGCACTGGCGTTGCTGATCGTCCCGGTGCTGCGCGACCTGCCGCTGGGGCAGAGCACTCGGACCGGCCTCTTGGCCTGGCTGCTGGTGGCCTTGTCGCTCTACTGGTTGTATCGCGGCATGGGATATCAGCCTCTGCTGCTCCTGCAGCTGGTCATTTTCTCGGGGGCCGCAGCGTTATTGAGCCTGAAGGTGCTCCTGGTCATCGTCGATGTGCACAGCCTCAGCGTCCTTCGGCGGGTAGCCCGGGCGCTGATCGTCGTGGGCGCCACGTTTGCAGGCCTCAATCTCGGAGCGATGCTGGTCACGCTGGGGCGACGCTGGACGCGACGCTCCCGCAGCCGCTGACCGCACCGCACCCCGTTCCCCGTCTCCATGGCCAAGACCGCTGCCGGACTGCTCCTCTATCGTCGCCGGCCGCAGAGCGTCGAGGTTCTGCTGGCCCACCCGGGCGGCCCGTTCTGGGTCCGCAAGGACCTTGGCGGCTGGTCGATCCCGAAGGGCGAGATCGAGCCGGGTGAAGACCCGGTCGCTGCGGCTCGCCGCGAGTTTCTCGAGGAGATCGGACTCGAGATCGCCGGCCCAGTGCTCCCGCTGGGGCAGCGAAAGCAGCCCGGCGGAAAGATCGTCCAAATCTGGGCCGCCGAAGGGGACTTCGACCCGAGCCAGCTTCGGAGCAACGTCTTCGAGATGGAGTGGCCCAAGGGCTCGGGCCGGGTGCGGGCCTTCCCCGAGGTAGACCGGGCTGCCTGGTTCGAGCTGGCTGAGGCGCGGCGGCGCATCCTGCCGGGCCAGGCCGCCTTTCTCGATTCGCTGGTAGCGGCCCTGGCCGACGGCCAACCCCGATGAGCGTCAACCCTTCCTTCCGGACGTTCGTGCTGGAACAGTTGGCCCGCGTGCTCCCGGCGGTGAGGGGGCGGACCATGTTCGGAGGCGTCGGGATCTACAGCCGCGAGCTCTTCTTCGCCCTGATCGACCA
>Ga0137375_10011528_pt1 | contig 10455 bp, 5 predicted proteins | sample SagtaG_24_FD_104936 | JGI IMG/M metagenome (GOLD analysis project Ga0137375, IMG submission 104936) | Vadose zone soil microbial communities from Sagehorn Ranch, Mendocino, California, USA - Sage1_R_113_16 metaG | ecosystem: Environmental > Terrestrial > Soil > Vadose zone | place: USA...
CCGATGAACGGGCATCCGGGCCCCGGCATGTGATCGGGACGATAAAATCATTGCGTCGGGCCGGTCCGGGTTGTACGGTGGGAATCGGTCCAGTTGCCCAGGCACCCGGCTACTTCATCCAAGAAAAGATGCCGACCGCCTACCTTGATCTCTGGACCCCCAGAACTTCACTCAGTTGCCCAGATGATCGTTACTTCCTCTGGTAAAGGAGAGGTTGCGGGTTCGAGTCCCGTCGGTACCCGTCAAACGGTTCCGTAGCTCAATCGGCAGAGCGCTTATGTCACGACCGTCGACCCTGATCTCTGAGTGATCACAATTCAACATCGTTCAGTTGCCCAGATGATCGTTACTTCACAGGGAACCGTAGGTCGCGGGTTCAAATCCCGTCCGGTCAGCAGAGCATGACCGGTAGCGCAGCCTGGAAGCGCGACGGTAAAAGAACACGATCGTCGACCCTGATCTCTGAACGGCACACAACAACTTCATCCCGTTGCCAAGATCTCCGGTTACTTCATGGTTCGATTCCATCGGACTCCGGCGGCATTGATCCATCAGGCCTCCGGGTCTGTAGCCCATTGGCGGGCAGCACCGAAGATCGAACTGATCTCGGGATGATCAAACTGAATAGCTCCTCCAGTTGCCCAGGCGCCCGGTTACTTTTCATTCACAGGGAATCTGCAACCGACAGCCAACTTTGATCTCTGGAGGTCTGACTTCTCGAAGGGCGCCGCAGCCTGCGGGGAGTGAATGGCCTCCAGTTCTCCCCCCGGACAGGAGGCCATTCTCATGGCCAAGTTCAACACCCAGAAGACGACCCCCCGAGTGCACTCGCCGTCCACGACCACCGGCCAGACGCTCACCCACGAGGGCGGCAAGGCGTGGGTTCGTGACACCCGCAGCGAGCTGGTCATGCTGGCCGTGACCAACATGGTCGGTGATGACACGTTCTACGAGAAGGCCACCGACCGCGACGCGCGGTTCGAGGCGCTCGTGCACCAGGCGGCCGTGGAAGACGCCCCCTGGTTCCTGGCATTCGTGACGTGGCTGCGTGGCAAGGCGAACATGCGCTCGGCGTCGCTGGTCGCGGCGGCCGAGGGCGTCCGTGCCCGGCTGGCAGTGATCAAGGACTCGGACGAGCCCCGCGAGCAGGCCGATGGCCTCAACCGCAAGATCGTGGACGCGGTGCTCCAGCGCCCCGACGAGCCGGGCGAGTTCCTCGCCTACTGGATCACCCACTACGGGGCGAAGCTCCCCATGCCGGTCAAGCGCGGTGTCGCCGACGCGGCCCAGCGGATGTACACCCAGCGCGCATTCCTCAAGTGGGACAGCTCCAGCCACGACTACCGGTTCGGCCGGGTGCTCGACCTGACGCACCCCGGAACCGACCCGGACAAGCCGTACCAGGGCGCGCTGTACAAGTACATCCTGGACAAGTTCCACAACCCCGACAACGCGGTGATCCCGACAGAGCTGTACACCGTACTGGCCAACGACGCCGTCCGTGCGGCGGCCCTCGTCAGCCCGGACGTGCTGTACGACGCCGATCGGCTGGGGCACGCGGGCATGACCTGGGAGGACGTCCTCCCGCTGGCGGGCAACGTCGGCGCGGACAAGCGCCAGGTCTGGCAGGCGCTGATCCCGAACATGGGGATCATGGCGCTGATCCGCAACCTCCGGAACTTCGACGAGGCCGGGGTGCCCGACGAGATCGCTCAGGTGGTCCTCGACCAGTTGGCCGATCCCCAGGTGATCGCCTCCTCGCGGCAGTTCCCGTTCCGGTTCCTGTCGGCGTACCTGAACGCGCCCTCCACCCGGTGGGCGTACGCGCTCGACAAGGCGCTGACCCTGTCGACGGCGAACGTCCCGGCGTTCACCGGCCGGACTCTGGTCCTGGTCGACACCTCGGGCTCGATGACCGACACCGTGTCGGGCAAGTCCAAGGTCAGCCGGATGCAGGTCGGTGCGCTGTTCGGTGTCACGCTGGCGGCGCGGGCCGCAGACGTGGACCTGGTCGGCTACGCGGGCGGCTCGTTCGTCCACCCGCTGGCCAAGGGCGGCTCGGTGCTCCGTCAGACCGAGGCGTTCATGCGCCGCTCGGGCGAGGTCGGCCACGGCACCGAGACGTCGGCCGCGCTGCGCACGCACTTCAACGGCCACGCGCGCGTGGTGATCTTCACCGACATGCAGGCGTTCCGCGACTACGGCTGGGCGTACGGCGGCGGCCGTCCGGGCTCCGTGTCCGAGGCGGTTCCGGCGGACGTCCCGGTGTTCGGCGTGAACCTCGGCGGGTACAAGCCGACGTCCCTCGATCTCAGCCAGCCCAACCGGTACGAGATCGGCGGGTTCTCCGACAAGCTGTTCACCATGGTCAGCCTGCTCAGTTCCGGCCGTGACGCGGCCTGGCCCTGGGAGGTATGATCCGGCCGGAGCCTGAAACTGGCGTCCGGCCCCCACGAAGCCCCGGTGTCTCCCCCGTCGCCGGGGCTTCGCCATGTCGTACACTGATCGTGCCTATCCGGGTCATGGTGCCCCTCGTGTTCTGATCCCTCACGAGGGGCACCGTTGTGTCCATGTGACAATGCGCCCATGACGATCTCGGCAGCCGATCCGATCAGTGCCGTACTGATTCAGTACGGAGCTGTAGGCGCTGTGGCGATCATGGCTCTAGCCGCCGTCCGTGTTCTTTTCAACCGGATGGTGGAAACCACAGAACGGGAGCGTGCAAGGGCTGACAGGTACGAGGAAGAGCTGCGTAAGCTCAACGAGACCGTGCGCACCGAATACCTCGGGACACTGGCCAAAGCGACCGAGGCGATAGCGGATGTGCTATCAACTCGCCGGAGGGGATGATCCCGTGACCCGGCCCACCTCGGTAGACAATCTGGTTGCGGAGTCCGAACGGCTGCGCGTCGCTCTCCGCAAGGCTGCTCGAAAACTGAGCGAGTTCGCTGAAGAACTTCTGGAAGAGACCCGCAAGGGGGGCACCGATGTCGGAGGAACAGAACACTCCGGGAAAGGCCGAGCGCCAGGCCCAGATGATCGAACTGGCCCGGCAACTGATCACAGAGATCGATGAACTGGGAATCAAGGCTGGGGACCAGTTCGTCTCCCTGGCCAAGCGTGCCCGGACCAACCGGGTTCTGATCATGGCCACGATCGTCAGTGTCGGACTCGATCTTGTTCTGACCGTGGTCCTGGCACTGATCGGGATCGGGATGCAGCACAACACGGACCGGATCGACGCTCTCACTCAGCGCCTCGATACCGCGCAGACCGTTCAGCGCCAGAAGGCTCTGTGCCCGCTGTATCAGATCTTCCTCGACTCCAAGTCTCCCCAGGGACGCAAGGCCGCACCGGACCCTGAAAAGTATGATCATGCCTTCGTAGTGATCTCTGACGGGTACAAGGCACTTGACTGCAACCAGTTCATCACGAAGACCCCGTGAGGTGATTTCCGATCATGCGGCTATCCTGTGCCCGATCGGTACAGGGAGGATCACATGGTGTGGTATGCACCCTGGCGAGGCCAGGGGACGCCGGACGAATCGGCGATCACAGCCGCTGCCACGATCGTGGCCGCTCCGCGAGGTCCTCTGCTGAAGACTCCCGATTCGTGGCAGAGGGAAGCGTGGGAGTTCTTTGACCAACTCGGAGAGTTCAACACTGGAGTGACCTGGCTCTCCCAGATGATGAGCCGGGTACGCCTCCGTGCTGCTCTGCTCAAGCCCGATCTCGACGAGCCCTCGATCTCCGATGTCAAGCCAGGAGATCTTGCTGCGAAGCTCATGCGGGACCTCGCTGGCGGCGTCGGCGGACAGGCCCAGATGATGCGCGGCCTGGTCACTCAGCTCTCCGTTCCCGGTGAGGGTTACCTTGTCGGAGAGCAACTGGGGAAGAACGCGTTCTCATGGATGGTACGGAGCCAGGAGGAAGTGCGCGCGACGAGCGGCCGTTTCGAAGTGGTCGGAAGCCGGATTCCCAACGTGACCTGGGTAGGTCTTCCCGAAGAGTCCTTGGTGGTCAGAGTCTGGCGTCCGCACCCCAGGTACTACCATGTCGCGGATTCTCCGGCCCGGTCGGCACGGCCGATCATGCGTGAGCTGGAGCTGGTCAACCGGTACATCACAGCCCAGTACTTGAGCCGTCTCGCCATGGCAGGTCTGCTGATCCTCCCCGAGGAAGCATCCTTCCCCGTGCGCGAAGAATTCCAGGACGAGCCCGACCCGTTGTCCATGGAGTTCGTGGAGATAGCGGCCGAGTCGATCCGTGAGCCTGGTCACGCGTCCTCGATCGTTCCTCTGTTGATCCGGGTACCGGCCGAGATCGCAGACAAGATCCAGCACATAGACTTTACGCTCAAGATCGACGAAAAAGTCATCGACCGGCGCGAGAGTGCGATCACCAGGCTCGCCAACAAGCTCGATGTCCCGGCAGAAATCTTGACCGGGCTCGGCGATGTCAACCACTGGACGGCATGGCAGCTCGACGAAGGTGCGCTCAAGACCCACATCGCTCCCATGGCCGAACTAATCTGCCATTGCCTCACGGTCGGATATCTACAACCGCGTCTTGCGGCCAGCGGGGAAGCGGACGTTGGTCAGTGGGTCGTCTGGTACGACATGAGCGAGCTGGCTATCCGGCCGGACCGCAGTGAGAACGCAGTGCAGGCATACGACCGGTTCGAGATCGACGGCGAGGCGTACCGCCGCGAGACCGGATTCAGCGAAGATGACGCCCCGGAAGGAGACGTTCTCCAGGACCAGATCCTCAAGTCTCTTGCTCGGACCACTCCGAACCTCGCCGCCGAGTCGCTCGAAAAGCTAGTCGGCAAGACGATCTTTTCTCAGCCGGTGGCCAGTCCAGCGCCTTCCGGCGGTCCTGTGCCACCCGGACAGAACGAACCGGGCCAGCCGGTCGCGCCCGGGTCTCCAGGCTCGTCTCCGGCCAAGCCAGGGCCGCCCGGAGAGGGAAAGGCGCCTCCGCCCCCGGACCAGTCTCCGCCGGGCAAGCAGGCGGCCAAGGCCGTAGCAATGGAACGGGTCATCGCTCAGTCCAAGGCAATGCACGCCGTACGGTTCAGCGGGACCCGTCCGCCACGGCTCATGCATCCGCCTCTGTGCGCTGATAACGCGTACGGATGCCCGTTCACCCACGCGGCCGAGGGAGCGCATCTGACCAGACTGGCGACCGGTACCTACGAATCCCATCTCGATTCCTTCGGGCGCCTGACGATCGGCCAGCCCTCCCCGTACATCGACACATCCGAATGGATCATCACGGAGACAGAGATCCTTTCCCAGCGCACGCGGAGGGCCAATGGCCACGTCCGGGTCTGATGATGCTCACCAGGGAGCCATGATCGCTCTCATGCCCTCGGTGGAGGACGCGAAGCGTCTCTCTCTCAAGGGCGGGGAGGCGGCTGCCGAGTTGCACTGCACGCTGATGTTTCTCGGCGGCGAGGCGTCCGTGTTCGACGAAGCGGCACGTCAAGAGATCATCGGTGCGGTGATGTCCTATGCGGCCGGAATGCCTCCGGTCGATTCCAAGATCTTCGGAGTGGCGCACTGGAATGCGGGTGGTGACTCGCCCTCGTGGGTGTGGTCGGTCGGCGATGATCCCGCTGTGGACGGCCCTGGTCTCGGGAAGATCCATGCCATCGTTGCGATGATTTCTGAGGACATCTCAGGTGATCTTCTTCCTGATCAGCACAGTCCCTGGGTCGCGCACATCTGTGCCGCGTACACCGACGATCTGACCCTGGTCAAGGATCTTGAAAAGCGGAACGGACCGGTGACGTTCGACCGGATCCGGGTGAGCTTCGGTGATGAAGACACCGACATTCCGCTGTCCGGCGGCATGACGGCAGCGGCCGGAAAGATGTCTTATCTGTACTCCGTAGGAGACCGGATCAAGATCAAAGGAAAACCTCACGCTCCGGGGCAGGATGCCGGAGAGATCGCTGAGGTGAACCATGGACCGGCCTATGGAATCCGGTTTGACGGTATGGACGATGTCCATCACTGGTATGTGGGCGAGGAGTTGGTGTCAGAGGAAGTCGGTATGGCGGCGTCCGGTCAGTTCCGTCGCAAGCTCACCGATCTTGAGGTTCAGAGCCGGGCCGACTTCGCCGTGATCGACAAGCAGTGGGAAAATGCGGTTGGCGCGACCATGAACGATTACGTCCGGGCCGAGGCGGACCAGCGCGCGGAACTCCGCGAACAGATCATCGCGGCCGTCGACAGTGACGATCTCGGATCGCTCGATTCCCTGCACGTCAGCACTGATCACATGGCTGCTTTGCTCATCCGGCATATGACCGGGCTCGCCATCACTGCCGGAAAGGAAATGCAGCGTGAGGCGGAACATCAGGGAGTCAGGATCCCTCCCTGGGATCTGGACACGTCACTCACCGCGTCTTCCGCGATCGACGTTATCCGGTCCGTGGCCAGAGTCACCGCTCGGTCGCTCGGACTCGGTCTGGTCCAGTCGGCAGGCCGTCGCGCCGTATCGTTCGTAACCTCCGGCCGGTCCGGGAAGCAGGTCGCGGCCGAGGTGGACAGCAACCTGAAAGATCTTTCGACGAGGACCCCCAAGGATTACATCGGCTCCGCCATGAGTTCAGCTCAGAACGCAGGCCGGATGGCGGTGCTGAGGGTGGCTCCGGAAGGGATCTATCTGGCCAGTGAGATCAATGATCGAAACACATGTTCGGCCTGCCAGACGATCGACGGGACCGAGTTCACCTCGCTTTCGGCGGCGGCCGAGGCGTATCCCTCCGGCGGGGGCGGATATGTGAACTGTGCGGGAGGCGGCAGATGCAGAGGTACGATGATCGCCGTCTGGGACCAGGCCAAGATCGCAAGTGCGGCAGTCGAGGTGATCACCGTGCCATGGCACGTGGCGAAGAGCAGCAAGTGCGGATCTTCAAAACCCTGGGCGGTGGTCAAGGATGCCACCGGTGAAGTCGAAGGCTGCCACGAGACCGAAGCCAAAGCAGGCAAACAGATGGCCGCTCTGTACGCGGCTGAGGGAGGAAACGCCGTGGCGACAGAGACCGAGACCCTGGGAGGGAAGCCCAACCAGGGGACCAAGAAGGACAAGCGGCTCAAGGAGAATCCCAAGGCGTACGCCGAGACGGACTGCCCTCCGGGAGAGGACTGCGCCGACGACATGACCGCTCACCTCGCGGTCACTGAAATCGTCACGGCCGCGTGGGACGGGTCCGCGTCCCGGTTCTCCGATGAGCAGTACAAGGCAGCCACGGCTGCGTGCGACTCGGGTGACGGCTCGGTCAAGAGCCGCTGTTTCCTCCCTCACCATGAGCCCGGTGGCGCACTGAACGAGCAGGGTCTCAGTGCGGCAGCAGGCCGGGCCAACCAGCTTGGCGGACGTTCTGCCGCTGCTCAGGCCAGGGCCAAGTCCCACCTCCGTGGGCATTACAACAAACTGGGCAAGCCGGTGCCCTCGAACCTGAAGGCCACGCAGGACGAAGTGGCGGCGTTCGCGCTGGAGGACGATTACGATCTGCACATCTGGGGTGCTCCGGAGGTTTTCGCAGACAATGGATGCCCTCCGAGCATGGAAATGGATCCCGCCACAGGTGAGTGCGGTCCGATGAAGGACAGCATGAAATCGTCGGGCAAGACGGCGTCCTGGGAGGGCGTCCTCGTAGTCGAGGACCAGGTGACCGGGGACGGGCGGGAGTTCGCTGCCGGAGCCCTGTCCTGGCCGGAGACGATCGAGCCGGGCGAAGTGCTTCTCCGCTGGAACAAGGAAGACTCCCATGGTGGGGAGGCACGGACCAAGGCTGTCACGGTCGGCCGGATCGACTCCATCGCCCGTGACGGAAATAAGATCGTGGGCAAGGGCGTATTCGACCTCGGCAGCGAGGACGGTACGGAGGCCCACCGACGCGTCCAGGAAAAGTTCCTCCGGGGCGTCAGTATCGACGCGGACGGTATCGTGAACGCCGATACGGAGCTTGTCTGGCCCCCGGATGCCAGCGAGGGCGAGGGTGACGACCCGTTCGAAATGATCTTCGCCCAGCCGGAAAAGGTGATCTACCACGGCGGGCGGATCCGTGCGGCCACCCTGTGCGACATTCCGGCATTCGTCGAGGCATACATCGCTCTGACGGATGACTCAGGAGCGGTAGTCGCCGGTGGGGCACCCACGCTAGAGGAAGCGACCGACACTCAGAACTCGATCGCAGCCAAGAGGTCCAAGAGCAAGACTCACGGACGGAGCCTCGCAACTGCTCTTGTCGCTCATGGCGGAGCCACATGGAAGCCTCCGGCGGAGTGGTTCACCAATCCGCAGTTGTCCATGCCGACCACGATTCAGGTGACCGAGGACGGCAGGATCTACGGGCACGCGGCGCAGTGGGGCGCCTGCCACATCGGATTCATGGATGTCTGCACCCAGCCTCCGAGGGAGGACGACTTCCCGTACTTCCTCACCGGAGAACTGATCACGGATGATGGGGAGCGTGTCCCGGTCGGGCAGATCACCGTCACGGCCAATCACGCCGACCTGTACGCGGCGAGCGGACCGGCAAAGGAGCACTACGAGAACACCGGGAACGCCGTGGCGGATGTCACGGTCGGCGCGGACCGTATCGGAATCTGGGTCGCGGGTGCGGTCCGGCCGAACGCTGATCCGATGCTCGTGCATGAACTACGGGCCAGCGGTGAAGTGTCCGGCGACTGGCGCCGGATCGGTGGGTCCCATCGTCTCGTCGGTCTGCTCGGCGTCAACGTGGGCGGGTTCGTGGTGCCGCGCATGAAGGCCAGGGTCGCGGGTGGTCAGGTGCAGGCACTGATCGCTGCGGGTCGTCTGACCACTGCTCACCAGTCGACGGCTGTGTCCCGTGAGATGGAACGTGAACTGGCGTATAAGATCGTCATGAGCGATCTTGCCAAGGAAATGACCGAGGGGAGTGAATGATATGTGCGGTTGTGGCGGTCAGCAGCCTCCTCCCCCGCCTCCGCCCCCGGAGCCGGTAGGCGGTCAGAAGTAGAGCCCAGAGGGCGATGATCCGGTCGTCGTACGTCCTCTGACAGAGCCCCGTTCGGTGTTCCTCCTCGTTCGCCGAGCGGGGCCCTTTTCTGCCCTTAAGTCTTTGACCAGTGATTACATCGAGTCGATGCAAAGATCGACGATCTTTGGTAACTGAAGATTTCGATGCTACGGTGCGGCCGAGCAACATCAAACTTTGCTCCATGGCTCACCTCCGGAGGTCACAGTGCCCGAGCCGCTCGAACGCATCACTGTCCCGGGTGATCTGATTCCGCTCGGTGACGCCGAACTACAGGAACTTCACGATCGTGTCCTGGCCTCATTCAACGAGGTCAACGACCTGGGACCGGGGAACTATGCCCAGGCCGACATCTCCTACGCGTTCACGCTGCGGGACGGGCTCAGCAGGGTCAAGGCAGAAATGTCCGCGCGCAAGGTCCGCGCCGACCAGCAGGCAGCGGCCGAGAAACTCAGCGCCGAACGGACCATGAAGGATCTCAGCGAGTCGATCAACGGCCCGGCCGAGGGAACCCCCGAGGCCGCAGCAGCCGTGAACCGTACGGAACTGGAGCACGAAGAAGCCATCGCGGCGGCAGCGGCGCGCGGCGTGACAGACGCCTTCGTGAAGCTTATGGGCGACCGGAGGACCGGTAATGCTCAGGCCATCGAGCGCGCTGCGGCGACGCTCGGACAGACTGCGGCTGTGGCCCCGAAGGTGGCCGCTCCGGCGCAGAAGCTTGCGGTCACCGCATCCGGAAACGGCCAGGAACTGACATCTCTAGAAGCCCTGTCCCAGGCATTCATGGACAAGGCGAACAACATCCCCTCCACTGCTCTCGGACGGGAAGCTCCCCGGCACAAGGTAGCGAGCATCCGCAATCAGTTCGATCACACTGCCGATGACCGCACCGGGCCGTTCGTCGTTCAGGAGATCATGGAGAGGCTCCGCGAGGAGAAACTCCCCGCACTCACCGCCGGTGGTGGCTGGTGTGCACCCAACGAGATCCGGTACGAGTTCTTCAACATCGCCGAAGCCCCAATGGGAGTTCTCGATCTTCCCACGGTCGGTGTAACGCGCGGCGGTCTCCAGTGGCCGGTCAGTCCTGCCATCGGTGACGTGTTCTTCCAGACCGGTGGATCCAACCCCGCATCCGGCTTCGGTGGCTTTGCCTTCCCCTTCGCCAATACGTCTGACCCGTGGCTGTGGTCCGAGGCAGATGACCAGGCGACCGTGACCGGCAGTGTCAACAAACCGACTCTGCGCGTTCCCTGCTCGACCTTCACCTCGGGGCGCCTTGAGGCGTACGGTCTCACCCTGACGGCCGGAAACCTGACCGATTCGGCGTACCCCGAGCAGACGCAGAACTTCCTCCGGCTCCTGCGCGCGGCCTACGCCCACGCGATCAACGCTCGCTTGATCAGCCTAGTCGATACGGC
>Ga0137375_10011530_pt1 | contig 10454 bp, 9 predicted proteins | sample SagtaG_24_FD_104936 | JGI IMG/M metagenome (GOLD analysis project Ga0137375, IMG submission 104936) | Vadose zone soil microbial communities from Sagehorn Ranch, Mendocino, California, USA - Sage1_R_113_16 metaG | ecosystem: Environmental > Terrestrial > Soil > Vadose zone | place: USA...
CGCGCCGGGCCGAGGAGCGCGGGATCGCCGGCCACCAGGTTGGCCTCGTCGGCCGCGATGATGGGCGTGGGGTCGAGCAGAGGGAACGCGAGCCGGCGCGGGACGAAGCGACGCTGCGGCGACAGGAGCCGCAGCGTGACGAAGGCCCGCTGCGCGGGCGGGGTGGGCGGCCGGTAGAGCCCCTTCGCGTAGAGGAGCGCGTGCAGTCCGCTGTCGTGCCGGTCCACGCGCGGCAAGACATCGGTGATCTCGTAGCCGCCGGCCCGATACGGCGCGCGGGAGCGGGGGAGCGGGTACGGGACGCCGTCGAAGGCGACCGACACCGGGTGGCCGACGCGATCGCCGCGCTCCGCGTCCACCAGTTCGAGCCCGAGCGCGAGGCGGTGGGCGTACTCGTCGAAGCTCTCGGCGACGAAGTGGTTCATGTCGCCGCCAACGTGGGTGCGGTCCCTGAGACGGCCGTGAGCACCGGCGGTGACGGCGTCGCCGCCTTCCCGTCGATGCGCGCGATCCGCGCGATGTACGGGAGGGAGAGCTTGTAGTCGGTCGGGAGCGAGTCGAAGACCCGCATCACCGCCTCGGTGCTCACGTCCTCGAGGACGATCTGGATGGTCTCGTTGGGGGCGAACTCCCCGGCCGAGACGAGCAGCGGGCCGGACAGTATGGGGGTGGTCTCGAGCGCCTGCATCGCGCGGCCGAGCACCTTCAGCTCGGAGTCGGCGTCGTTGGCCCAGGCGGTCACGAGGAAGTGCAGGTCCACCGGGAGGTGCGGGCGCCCGTCGAGGCTGCCGACGGCGGACCAGCTGGCGCGCATGGTCTTGTTGAAGTCCACGCGGTACAGGAACACCGACAGGAAGGGCTTCTGGATGAGGCCCAGGTTCTTCAGGTCGAAGTCCTCGGTGCGCACCAGCCGCGCTCCCGTCGTCGAGCCCGGGACGGGAGGATCGGCCAGGAAGCAGGCGGTGAGGTACCGCTCGATGCTGCGGCCGACGGCCGATACGGAAACGAAGTTCGCCAGACCAACTCTCCTCCAGGAAGCGAGATTGCGCGGATGCGTCCTAGCACGCGCAGTGGACATGGAGTGTATGGCCGCCTCTGGCACCGTCTACGCCCAAGGATGGGCTCGCCCGTGAGTCCTAGTCACAACTCGTCATGGCGAGCGCGTTTCATGGGCCGCGGGTCGCGCGGACACCCGAGCGGCGCGTGAAGGCGGGCCGAAGCAACCATCGGATGGGCCTTTCACCGACGCTGGATGCCCGCGCATCGACGTGCTCGGGCGCTCGCCGAGCAGCGACCACGGCCATCGCCACGCGCCCTGGGAGCCCCAAGCGGAGCCGAGCCGATGTCGGCACCCCATCGAAGGGTTGCGGGGGCCTCATCGACACCACGCACTGCCGCCGATACAGTGTGTTCCTATTGTGTCGGGCGTCGCGATGTTCGCGCAGAAGCCAAAGGCCCGCGTCCAGGGCGACGTCGCTCCGGCGCGCAAGCAGAGGGCTCCCGCGCCCGGATCCGTGTGGAACGCGTTCACGTTCCGCGCCTGCTCGCCTAGTGCACCCGATGCGCCCGCACGCGACGACTACTTCGGCCGCCGCTTCGACCACGACTTCTCCACGACCGCCGCATGTCCGCCGGACCGCGCGGCGATTCAACGAAAGGCTGACGTCGACGTGGGGTCATTCGGGGATCCGCTCGAACGCGAGGCCGATCGGGTCGCCGACGAGGTGATGCGCGGCGCACGAGCGAGCGTTCGCGTGGCGACGACCCGTGTACCCACCCCACGTGCTCGCGCCGCGTTCAGCGCGGATGAGGGGACGGCTCCGGACCGCGAAGAGGCACCGCGTTCGGCTTGCCGCAGGCCGCGCGACGGTGCCCATCCGCCCACTGCCGACACCGGTCTTCACGTCGACCGGCCCCTGGCCCACGAAGGCGAACCGCTCCCCGTCTCCACGCAGACGTTCATGGAACGGCGTTTCGGTCGTGACTTCTCGGCGGTACGCATTCACACGGGTCCAGCGGCGGCGGACGCGGCAGCGGCCCTCCGCGCCCGAGCGTTCACGCTCGGGACGAACGTGGCGTTCGCTTCGAACGAGTACGCGCCGAGCACGGAGGGAGGGCGCCGCCTCGTCGCGCACGAGCTCGCGCACGTCGTCCAGCAGGCGCGCGGCGCCGCCGGAGCGGCCGCCGTCATGCGCAAGTCGGCGCCGGGTGGTCCAACCCTCGTGCCGCAGCCGGCGACGCCGGGGAAAGGCTCGGCGACCGCGAGCGAGCCATTCGCGAGCCAGCCGAAGGACCTGCAGGACGTCTTTCGCGCGACTTTCGGAGGTAATGCCGCCGACGAATTTCGGAAGCTCTGGCACCGTCGACTGGACTTCGTCGCCATCTACAACCGTCTCTCGATGTTGGGTCTCTGGTCGCACGTGCGCGCTGTGTGCTCGGTCGGCGAACGGGAGCGGAGCTTCTGGGGCGGTCTCGAGGCGCCCGGCGCGACGGCAAGCGTCGTCTTCGCAACGGACGAGTCACCGCGCGACCTCATCGCCGCGGCCCTCGGCACGATGCGCCTGTGTGCGGACTCGCCGCTCGGCGCGAGCCAGCATCGGGATCAAGTCTCGATGCGCGAGGTGTCGGACGGCGACAGCCTGCACCTCTCCGTGGGGCCGCGCCCAGGCGACGTGTGCGGCAGGTTCGACGCGCACATCGATCGTTACTCGTCGGCACGCGGTGGAGCAGGGTCGGTCTGCGCGTACGACATCCCGTCCGCGTCGGCGCACATCGGACGCGAGGTGGTCCCATCGAAGGTGCGATCCTGGATGCGAGTCCCGGGAGTGCAGGTCTTGCCCGAGTGGGAAGGTGGAGCCTCGGGGCAGGAGATCGGACGAGGTGGCGCCGGAGAGGCCCCACCGCCGGTGGTCGGGATGACCTGGCGGTTCAAGGGTCTTTGAGCTGCGACGGTCAGGAGGCCGACGGAGCGGAACACGCCCATGCTCGGCGGACCTCCGGCCGCCCGGACGATCTTGGAGGTGCATGGCCGAGAGAGGGGCCGGCAAGGGCGATCGCGTGCGGCATGCACCAGTCCACACTCCGCGTTAGATATCTCAAGCTCGTGTGTTGGTGGCAGGTCCGTCTCCTCGCGGCAGGAGTGGCCGAGCGAAGCCCGGAGGAGGCATGCCCTCGCAGATCTTTCTCTTGCGCCATGCCGAGAAGCCTCACAACGACGACGACCCGGGCTTGTCCTTGCGGGGCCGGCTTCGCGCCGCGGCGGTGGCGATCTACCTGCCGGAGAGCTTTGGCCGTATCGATCACCTGTTCGCCAGCTGGACTCGAAGGAGAGCCGTCGCCCGCGCGAGACTCTCACGCCCTTGAGTGAGGCCCTGTGGTTACAGATCGACACCGCCTTCGACAACGAGCAATTCAGGGATCTCGCGCACCACTTGCTCTCGCGCCCCGAGTTCGAGAAGGCGGCCGTGGTGGTCTGCTGGCATCCCCCACGTGGCGCGGGCCGCTGCGAGCGCCGCATCGTAATCGTCGTTCGCAATCACGGTGAGTGACGACAGATCCAGCGCGGGATCGATGGAGCGCACGAACAGGATCGCCTCGTAGTCGACCGCGTTCGTGGCCGGGTCCACGTACTCCGTTCGGAGCGCCGGCAACAAGTGGAGCGCCAACTGCGATCCCCCGGCCCACCGCTCCGGAGCATCCCCATACCGTTCGATGTCCCGTTCGGCCATCGCCCGGAAGGTTACCTGTCGCACCGACCGCAGCCGGCAGGCCGTACGCGATCGACACCGGGCCGCCGCAGATGGAGTCACCTGTGACGTGGAGATGATCGCGACAATTCGCGGGACGCCGATGGTCCCTGTCCGCGAGTTCTCCGCGAGGTCCAGAGCCGGTGGTGGCTGAGGTGGCGGGTTCGGAGAACCATCCCGATCGCGCCCGGCGCGGCTGAGATCCCGCGTTTCCTTGCGATCGTCTCCAGCCCGAAGAAGATGGTACCAGAATTGGACCACTCCAGCGTTCGATCCCGTCAGATCATGTTGCCCTCCGTAGTTCCAGCGCTCGCGCCAAGCCCCTGTGCTTCAACGAAAAGCGATGATGTGACGCCCGTCTGCCCGTACCCTGTGAAGGGGCTCATAACCCGAAGGTCGCAGGTTCAAATCCTGCCCCCGCAACTCGAAAAACGGCGGCCCCGTCAGCACTTAGCTGGCGGGGCTTTCCGCTTTCCAGGCCGCATCGACTTCGGGCCGCAACCCGAAGGTCGCTGAGCCATCCGCGCCAGGGATCTCCCAGTGCGCGTCGAGGCTTGGCCAGCCGGGCCTTCGTTCGAGGACTCGCTGCGGGCCCATTTCTGTCCCATTTCAGGTCCGATCCGCCGGACGTGGTGGGAGCCGTGGTGGATCTCGCGGATGACGAGGAGCCAGAGTGGCGAGAGGCGAGGGTGACGCTCCTCGCGATGGAGGCGCTCGGCAGCCAGGGGCGCTAGCTGTCATTCGGGCGACGTCACCTCACGTCGGCGCGGCGGAAGGTCAGCGCGCTCGGGCTGCGCGTCTGCTGCTCCGCGCCGATCCAGACCACCTCGACCGAGTTCACGTCGCGCAGCCGCGCGCGATCCGGCAGGAACGCGACGAGCGTGTCCGGCTGGAACGCCCACGTGTCGGCGAGCAACTCGCCGTTCAACACGATGGCGGGCGAGGCGTCGCGAATCTCGGTCGGGAGAGGCTGTTCGGTCTTGACCTCGATGGCGACCGGGTCGCGTGCGTCGCGCAGGAAGGTAGGGCCGGCGAACCGCGCCAGCTTCTCATCCGGGCGGTGGGCGCGGATCGAGACGAGCGCCACCGGCCGAAGGTGGCTCGGCTCGACCGCCGGCGGGCGCCGCTCCTCACGCGTGACGGCGGGACGCGGCGCGTCTGGCGCGATGGTGACGCAGCCCGCGGCCCCCGCCGCCGCCAGCACGGCGAGCCACCGAACCTCAGCGCGAGAACTCGATGTCGTCGACATAGATCTCTCCCTGGCCGGGGTACGAGAACGTGAAGCGCACCGTGTCAACGGCGCCCAGCGTTACGCCCGCGTGGTTCAGGATAAAGGAGTGCAGCGGTATGCGGAGGGTGGTCATCACGTCCTGGAAGAGAGGGCTCGGCCCGAGACCGAGGTGCGCGTAGGGCTTCGGGATCTCGCCGTGGAGGCCCGAGTAGGTGGCCTTGGTGTGCCCTCCGCCGACGAGCTCGACCATGAAACCCTGGGACCCCGTCGCCGGATTGTCGGCGGAGTTGGTCTGCGCGACGCGGAACGACAGCACCTCGTACGCTGACGCATCCCGGAGTGCGGCCGGCAGCGTATAGGTGAGCTGTGCCGTCCCCGCCGTCCATCCCACGCGAAGCGCAGCCGTCTGGTGCGGCGCGACCGCGCTCACCGGCGTCACCGTCGCGCCTCCGCTGGCCGCCCCGGACCCCGCGCCGCTCTCGATCTTCGCGTGCGACTTTTCATGACGCATCGGATACACCTTCCGCCCCGCCCAGGACGGGAAGCGCATTTCGCCGCGAAGGGCGTCCTCATAGACCGCCTCGCCCACCAGATGGACCCGGTTGAACGCGGCGAGGAACGCCTCGCCGAGCACCTGCTGATCCCCTGCGGGGATGTAGTCGTCGCGTCCGGGCGCGCCGTCGTCGCCGTCCGCAGCCCAGATCGTGTTGAAGAAGTTGTGGCTCGCGCCGTACACGTCGATGCCGCTCTTGGTCGTGGCGTCGACCGGAGAGAGCGACCAGCCTGCGCGGTCGAAGATCCGCAGCCCTGCCAGGTTCCACACGTCGCCGTCCGCCGCTGGGAGGATGACGAAGTACGGCACGTCCCCGAGCACGTGGCCGACCGTGTCGACGGGCGCGATCGAGGAGACGGCGATGATGTGGAACGGGTCGGGGCGCGCCGCGTTGCGGACCCAGGCCCCCACCGACGCCTCACCTCCCCGGGAGTGTCCCGAGACGGCGCTGCGGCCCATGTCGACGCGTCCGGCGAACCGCCCCAAGAAAAAGTCCGGGTACGAGGGGAAGGTGGCCGGGTCGTTCATGTGCGACCAGAGCTCGAGGTGCTTAAGGATGAGCTCGCTCCGCTCGGCGTTCAGCTGCGGTACGTTGCCGGTGAGGTCGTAGACGTCAATGGACACCGCGATGACGCCGTGGCTCGCGAGCGTCTCAAGGAGGCCCATGTAGCCCATGTGGTTCTGCGTCCGATCCGGGCAGCCCGTGTGCAGAAGGTCGTACGACGGGTCCCCGTCATAGCCGCTCACGTTGCACGAGCGGTGGTTCCCGTGTTCGATGACGAAGAGGGGGTGCGCGCCGGGTGCGACGGGCGTACCGATGCCCGCCGCCGTCGCAGGATACCTGACCACCGCGCGCAGATCGACGTTCGAGCGGCCGAGCAACGTGGGGAAGAAGTCGTCCTGGCTGTAGCTGTCGCCGCCAACCGCGAACGGCCCGAGTCCGTGCGGATCCTGTGCGACCTCGAAGCCGACCTGGTCCGCGCCGTCGAGGAAGTCCACCGCCTCGTCGTAGTGGCCGTCGGTGACGTAGGTCGCCGGCGTCGCGGCGGCGACGCTCCCGAAGTCGACCACCACGTCGTACTTCCCGTTGACCGGGCCATTCCAGATGACGACGTCGGTGCCATTCACGCAGCCCGCCTTCACCGGGTGAATCTCCACGCCTCCCGAAACGTCGACGAGGTCGGTCGAGCCTCCGGCGGCAGGATCCCACTCCGTCACGCTGCGGTGATTCACCACATAGTACGCCGCATAGGTGCCGCCGGAGTGGCCTGAGGGCACGTAGGTGGGATCGACGGCGCCCCACACGGCGTCGCCGGAGTCCGCGAACGAGTCGGCGAACTCGAAGTACGGCGAGCCGGCGAGCGGCCGTCCGGCGATGTCCATGGTCGGCCCGCCCACGGGGTAGCGCAGGTACAGGATGAAGCCGGTCTCAGCTCCGTAGGAGACGATGTCGCGCTTCCCGACCCGGGCGACCGCCTCGCGTCCCTCCGGGCGGTGCGCGACGACGTCGTAGGCGCCGCGCCGCTGGTCGGCGCGGTCCCAGACCTTCACGGTGAATCGGCCGTCCTTCGCGACCGTGACCCGCCTCGGCGCGGCGTGGAAGCCTGGCCCGGTGAGATCGAAGATGGGATCCCCGACGGACCAGCCGCGCTGGTTCGCGACCATCGAAATCTCGAGCGTTTCCCCTGGATGGAAGTGCTCGCCGGTGACGAACACGTCGTCCGCGCCGGTGAGCTGCGCGTTGAGGAGGCACCCGTCGCGCGTCGACGCGTAAAGCGCAGGGCTCGTTCGCTTCACTATCGGAACGCGCAGCGTGCGTTCGGCCTCGCCGACGTGCAACTGGAGCGGAGGCGTCCTCCCCGTGGGATCGGGGTCGACGGCGTGCGCGTGACCACCACGGCGCGCCCCACGAGTGCCCGCGCAGCGTCTTCCAGACGCTCGTAGGCGAACGGGTGCTTGAGCAGCGCGGCGACCGCCACGGGCCGCTCGCCGGTCGTCCGCACCGCGCAGCCCGCCACGCCGGACTGGTACCAGAGCGCGACGGGCGCGAGGTTTCCGTTCGTGTCCGTCATCGAACGGGCGAAACTGACGGCGCCCTCGCGCGATCCGGTCGGCACGCCCTCTGGGAAGACCCGCAGCTCGTACATCGTGGAACGGCGCATCCCGGCGAGCCCGACCTGCAGCGATGAGCCGATCTGGAGCTCCTCGACCGGACGGCCGCCGGCGTCGACGGCGACGATGCCCTGCCCTTTCTCCGGTGGCAGGTGGACGTCGCGCCCTCGGAGCGGCGTCAGCCGTTCGAAGAAGACGCAGCCCGAGGAGATCAGAGCTGCCAGGATGACGACGAGCGTGACGGTTCGGCAGCCCACCGCGGCAAGGGAGAGGATCAGGGCCGAAACGACCGGGCGGCGGCGCATTAGACGCTCCTTTGTCCGGCACACAGCCGGACCGCGAAATCCGGGATTCATCGGAGCTCGTCACGTCTCCGCCGGCCGAAACGATCGGCCGGGCTGCCACTGCGAGGGAGTGAGGACGCCGCGGGCTTTCCAGTAAAGCGGACACGCCGCGCGGCATTCCGCGCGCCTCGGACACGTGGCGCACTCCGCTGGCACGCCGTCCACGACCGACACCGCGACGGCCTCGTCCATCCTAGAGTACGCATCGTCCAGGCTCGCGACGTCCTCGACGCGAATCGGCCGTGTCGCAATCGACGTGCATACGGAGCACGGACGCAATATGCCATCCGGGTCGACGACCGTGGATACCCTTCCGGCCGAACACACGGACGGATTGCTGACCACGCGGCCCTGCTTGAGGCACAGCGGCAGGGGGGTGATGAAGGAGAAATTGACGCGCTTGGTCATCGCGTACAGCGTGAGCTGTTCCGCGATCTCGACCACTTGGGGATACTGCAACATCGCGCCGTAGTTTCGGCCCGCACACTCCGGGAGCGTGTTCCCGATGTTCATCTTCGGGACTCCCAGTGCGTCGAGGAAGTCGATCACGTCGAACATCTCGCGGACGCGATCGACGGTCATCGTGGTGTTCGTGATGTACCGGATGCCTCTCTGCTGTGCGTTGCGGATCGCCCGGATCGCGCAATCGAACGCGCCTGCACACCCCACGCGTTCGTCGTGAGATTCGGCGGTGGCGCCCTCGATCGAGAACTGTAGGTTCCACAGATTGAAGTGCCCGACTTCCTCGAAGAACGAGGTATCGGCAAGTCGATGCCCGTTCGTCAGGATGGTGATCGGAAATCCCGCGGATGAAACGGCTCGCACAACGTCGAGGAATCTGGGATGAAGCGTGGGTTCACCGCCCGAGAGCGTCACGTTAAACGTGGCGGGATCGTCCGTCGACGACCTGAGGAGGCGCAGCACCCGTGCGAGCGTCTCCATCGACATGTCTGCCCGACCATCCGCGGCGAGGACGTTCGAGGCGTCGAAGCAGAACTCGCACCGCTGATTGCATCGGTGGGTGATGATCAGGGTGATCTTCTTCAGGGCCTGGACGGTGAAGAGCGGGCGCGTCACTGTGCGTGCCCCTTGACCCTGATCTCGATGGGCTCGATCCCGATCTCCTCGGGCCTGCACGTGTCACAATCACAGGTGTCGCAACAGTAGCCGCATGGACCATCGACGTCACAGTCGCACATGACGCCGCCACCCGGCCCCAGCCTGAACAGCGCCTTCGTGAGCTGGTAGCCCTTCGGAAGGTTCACGGCACGCGAGAGCAGCGCGGTAACGTCGACCTCGAGGGTGTGGAGCGAACCGGGAAGCTTGACCGTGCGCGAAAGCCGATCGCATGCAGGCGCCACGGCAGCGACCACCTCGTCCGGGACGCCGTAGAACCGCGTCGACCGCGCGTCCACCTGGTCGCGGGCGACCGAGAACAGCAGCAGGAACGGGTCGGCGCCGAAGGTTCGCTCTGCGACCAGGAACTGCTCCTTCCCGATCTCGTAGACCATGCCGCCGTCGAATCGATGCAGCACCGACAACGGAGTCACCTCGATCGCGCGTTCCGACACGGATACGCCTCCGAGGTTCGCCGTCCACCGTTCCCGGTAAAACGCCTTGGGGGACGTCCACCTGCTCGCCTGCGCTGCGGGATGCACCATGGCCAGTCTCCTCGCTTTCGGGTTCACGACACGTACGCTGCGACATCGTTCCTACGGTTCCGCGTCCGGGGAGAGTTTGACCGTGGTCAGGCGCACCCGACGTGACTGCTTCGGGTGGGGGATCCCGTCAAGGCGACCCATAGTGAAACCACACGCATAGTAGAATAGGCCACGATGGGTAGGTGCGGCGCACGTGATCGCGCACCGCGGAGGGTCGGCGCCGCACGGTCGATGGCCCGGTTGCGGCCGTGCGCGAAGACGTGGAGTCATTGCCCTGCCCCGACTATCGCGGGTGTTCGCTCAGCGCCACCTCGCCCCCGAGCCCGTCCTCAACGGTCTCCGCCTCGCGCGGCTGCTACTGGGGACGCTGTGCGTTCTGCGTGGTCTCACCCGCGTTCCGGGGAGCGTGGCGACCGCGATCGGCCGACCGCGTCCGCGAGGACCTACGCCTCCTCTGGGAGCGCCACGGCGCGAGGCACTTCACGTTCGGCGACGACGCCCTTCCGCCGCGCATCGTGGCCGACCTCGCGCGGACCGGCCACGGCGTGCCGGCCTCGGCCGCTGGCAGGCCGAGCTGTGCTGGGACGCCCTTGAGACAGCCGCCGATGTCGGCGCCCTCGGCCGCGCCGGCGCCGCGAACCTCGTGTTTCGGGTTCGAGTCGGGCTCGGACGAGGTGCTCGCGCGGATGCGAAAGGGCGCGCGGCTCGACCACGCGCTTGCGATCCTGAAGGGCCTGCAGGCGCGAGGGGATCGGCGTCAACCTCCAGTACTTCGCGGGGTTCCCTGGCGAGACGCGCCGGGGGCTC
>Ga0137375_10011533_pt1 | contig 10453 bp, 11 predicted proteins | sample SagtaG_24_FD_104936 | JGI IMG/M metagenome (GOLD analysis project Ga0137375, IMG submission 104936) | Vadose zone soil microbial communities from Sagehorn Ranch, Mendocino, California, USA - Sage1_R_113_16 metaG | ecosystem: Environmental > Terrestrial > Soil > Vadose zone | place: USA...
CAACAGCACGCCGATCAACGTACCAATGACCATGCCGCCAGTCATCCAGCCAGGACACATAGCGCAGTTCATATGACACCCCCAGGAAATGCTATCCCTGAATGAACTCGCATTCCGACCTGCTAGGCACCCAGGGCAATCACGGATGAGTTTGGCTGTGCCAGCGTTCCGGCGACAATCTTGCGTTTACATCGCAGGTGAGGGTGCAAGCCATGAGACTCTTCACTTTACTTGCCGCATATACGGCGCCGTTCGCCTTGGTCGCGGCCTGCGCGGAGACGAAGACTCCGCTTGTCACCGTACTGGAGGACGGTTGCGTGACCGCGTCCGGTGACCAATTCATCCTTACCGACCTGGAACCCGGAGAAGCCCAGGAAGGACTCCAACATCAGCCTGGAGCGGCCCCGCGTCCCACCACGGAGGCGTACCTCTTGATCGGTGACAACGAACGGCTGCGAACTCTGGTCGGGCGCCGGGCCCGTGTTGTCGGTGAAGCTGACCCAGCTCAGGTGGCCGAGATCAGGGAACTGACGCCGATGGTCAGAGCGAGTGCAGAGACAACGGAAGCAATAGGTACAGCGGGAGGCAATGGCGAACCACGAGTGAGCACCGCGCAGGAAATTCGTTTGGAAATTCACCGGCTTCGCGTGACGTCAGCCAACCTGACCGGCGACAGCTGCCAAGCTGTAATGCTCAGGCGCTGAAGACATCCGCGCGGCTTTTACGACCGAACGGAGAGCGGTCCGCAGGCTCATTACCGGTCGCACCAACCCGAACTTTGTCCGGCTCAGCCGGCACGGCGAGGGAATGAGCGGGCGCATGGCCCGCTCATTCAACGCGTGTCTTACACGCATTCTGGCGAGAGCCAGAATCTTTTGACTCGTGAGACGGGTCGTCAGCGCGCATCCCAACGTGGCCTAAGCTATCAATTACGACTCTCTCGGTCGCGTGTCAAGTCCTAGCGCGTGAGGTCTGGCAGCACCGTAGGTCGCGGCGTCCGATGTGCGCCAGCTGCCCTGCCAGCGAGTCAGCTCTGCAATGTCTCGAGGAGGAGGTGCGATCGCATCGGCAAAGATCATCTCGCAGCCCGCGCGTTTCCACGCGGGACGATTGGTAAACGCGGCGATCTGGCGGCGCTCGCGGGCCGCGGAACGCCGACAACGTGCACATCCTGGTGGAGTGACCCCGTTCACGATCAGCGCACGCCTGGATATCTCGTGCTCCCGCAACCATTCGATCAGTCGAAGGGTTTCCAGCGCTGGCAACTCCTCCGGCCGGGTGACGACGATAAAGCCGCATGCTCTGGGATTCGTCAATAGCGTCTGCAGCCGCCGGAGTCCTTGTGAGAGCGAGATCAGCTCAGTGGCGATCAGGTCGAAGCCGGTGACCGCCTTGTATTTCAGGACGACCGCCATGAGCTGTCGTACCCACGCCTGCGCCTGCACAGGGAGTGCGAGGAGGCGCAACGTGTGGCCTGTCGGCGCGCTATCGACAATCACGAGATCGAATCGCCGTGTCCCTGGTTTCATGTCCGCAGCGGTCGTCGCTTCCACACCCGGCAGCAATGCTTCGACAATCGCCAGCATGCCGACGATTTCATCCGTGCCTGGCGGTGCCAACTCGAGCAGTTCCTCGACAATGGCGCGATCGACGGTCAGATTGACATTCGACGTGCCGCTGAGCGCCTCGAATACCTGTTGGACGGACCCGCGATATCGCTCGCGCCGCGCCTGCCAGTCTCGAACAGCGTCGATCTCGCGGACGACCAGGTTCCGAGGGCCTCCTTGAACCCGGCGTTCAACGTCTCCAACCGTTTGTCCGAATACGTCGCCGATCGACGGCGCCGGGTCGGTCGACACCAGCAGCACTCGGCGAGTCGGTGTATTCTGCGCAATGGCCAATGCAAGCGACGCCGCGCAGGTCGTCTTCCCGACACCGCCCTTGCCGCCGACAATCAGCAGGCGAGTCGCTCGCGAGGGTCGAACAAGCGCGAGTAATTTCCGCGAAGGCGCAGCGATCGCCGCTCGGGTCGTCCGCCGTCCCTGCAATCGTGTAGCTGGACGCGCGAGTGGCAATACGCTCTGGGCAACCGCTCTGAGAGGGGCGATCCCTTGTGGCGGCTCTTCCCGGGCTGTCAATCCCCACAGGCCGACATTGCGTCTGCCCCATCGCGTCGAAATCGCGGAGACCCACTTGGCCTCGGAGCGACGACGGCCATCACACAACGCGCAGGCGGTGGCAGGGGCCGGCGTGAGTCGGTTGACGATGATGTCGCTGACCTGAATCCCAGTACTACGAAGTGCTGCCATCGCGCGGCCGGATTCCGCGACAGACATCTCCTCTGGGAGCAGGAGCCACCAGAGACGTACCTGTGAGCGATCCCGCAGCAGTGCGCCGAGGCGCTCGCCGTCATGGCGGAGTTCCTCGACAAGCGCCTCAGCCCCATTTCCGCCCATGGCATGCCCGAAGGCGGTGGCCAGCACGCGATGCTTCTCCAGCATCAGGTCCAGGACACGAGCAAAGGTCGTAAAGATGGCGGGTGTGGCGAGCAGCCGAAGGGTATGCCCCGTCGGCGCCGTGTCAATGATCACGTGGTCGTACTCGTCGTCGGCCGCCAGCCTCTCGATTTCGAGAAGGCCGAGCAGCTCGTCGACGCCAGGCAGTGACAGGTTCAGAAATGGATCAATGTCGCGCCGTTCGAGAATAGTGCCCCGCTCGACGATTGTGGCAAGTGCCGGGCGCCTCGCTCTCAGCCAACGAGTCAGCGCACGATCCGCGTCGAGTTCACAGGCTCTCAGATGTCCTCGCCGCACAGCGATCTGTGATGGGCGCGCGCTCAGCTTCTGACCAAGAACATCGCCGAGCGAATGCGCTGGGTCGGTCGATACTACCAGCAGTCGCTGACCCTGCTCGGCCAATGCGATCGCTGCGGCCGCCGCACACGTCGTCTTCCCCGTCCCTCCCTTGCCTCCAAAGAAGAGATATGGCTGGGACGCGTCCCGGGTGAATGCGAATGATTCTCTGGCCATGTCGGCGTGGCTCAACGGTATTCAGTCAACACATCCTGGTGTTGGTGGACATGTTACAAACTTTGATCGTGAACCGCGCGTTCAACGAGGTGGGCAATGAAACAGCTGACCCTGTGATCATTGGAATCGGACTATTCGACCGGCTCGTGTGTGGGCAGGTTATTCGGTCGGACGCGAGGTGAGACCCGCATTGACTCAACGCTTCTTCGTTGCCGCTTTCTGCCTGGCGGCTCGCCGCTGAAGAATGCGCTTGGCTTTCTCGAGCTCCGTGCGCCGTGCTGTACTCAGATTCCTTCCACCACGATTGATGAAGTACTGGATCATCCGGATTCCGGATCCTATTCCGCCTGGCGATACGTTCTTGCGCGCCATCGTCCGGGCGATCTCCGTGGCGGATCCGCTGAATGTGCCGGCTGGTGGATGCGTGGAGTCCGTGGTCACTTCGCGGACCCACTTCCGTTTCGATCCACCCCGGTTCGTCGCCACGGTTGTGAGACCACTATGCGTGTTCGACATCGAGGCGTCGCCGGACGCGCCATGCAGCCGCCAGAAGTCCGGCGGCAGCCAGCATGACCATGCCGCGGTGCTCCGCGATCGTCAGGCTCCAGCTTGCCGCGCGCGCTCGAGCATCGAAGCGGCCGTGCGCACCAAAATCGTGCGCCGCATCAACCGGTTTCCACAAGTTGTGAGGTCGCATCGGATCTTCGGGTTCGTCAGTCTGCTGCGACTCATATCCGAAGCGGGCGAGGTAGTGATCCCCAAGCGCCGGCGTCAGGCTGTTGCCGACGATCGCCAGCCATGTTGGAACGCTCACGAATAGCTCGCGTCTATCGTGCTGGGCGGCCCAGACGATCGCATCCGCGGCGACCTCGGGCTGAAAGATGGGCGGCACGGGCTGAGCGCGACCTGACAGGCGGCTCTGGACCCACTCAAACTGCGGCGTATTCAACGCAGGGAGCTGCACCATGGTGATCCGAACATGACGCTGGTCATGGAGCAGCTCGGACCGCAATGATTCGCAGAATCCCTGCACCGCGTGCTTGGCCGCGCAGTAGGCAGATTGCAGCGGTATGCCCCGGTATGCCAACGCCGACCCTACCTGCACGATGACGCCGCGATTGCGAGATCGCATCCGTTTCAGCGCCGACAAGGTGCCGTGAACGACGCCGAGATACGTGACATCCGTGACGCGCTTGAATTCCGCCGCAGTCATCTCGTGGACGGGCGAGAACACGCTTGCCATCGCGTTGTTGATCCACACATCAATCGGCCCAAAAGCCGATTCGACTTCCGCGGCGGCATTTTCAACGGCAGCGGCATCAGCCACATCGGCTTCGCAAATCAGCCCGCGCCCGCCGGCGGCCTCGACGTCCCGCAACGCCCCGTCGAGTCCAGCTGCGCCTCGCGCCAGCAGCCCAATCCATGCCCCACGTTTGGCGAATGCAACCGCCGTCGCCCGCCCGACACCCGCCGAAGCGCCGGTGATCATGACCACTGTGGGCCCCCTCTGCGGACGCGCGGCTGAAGCGGGGCTTCGATCGACCATGCTGGTGGTCCTCCAAAATCAGTGCCGTCGCCTCAACTGAGGGCGGATTGAGGCTTCACGTCCTGCCACCGCGAGTGCCCGGGCCAGGCGATTGGGGTAGTCGGTGAAGATACCTGTCACGCCCGCATCGATGAGTACGCGCATCCGCGACTCGGAGTTTTCCGTCCAGACGTTGACCATCACACCCGCATCCGTGAGTTCATGGATGAGGTCCGTATCCACGTCCTCGGGTGCGCCGCCTCGACGAATGACGTCCGCATCGGCGGTACAGGCCGGCTCGAAGGCATCGGCATCCAGCGCCAGGACGTACTCACGCGGGCGATACAACCGTTCCGCCGTCAGGACGCCCGTCGCGATCGTGTCATTCTGCCTCCGAACATCGGAAAGAAGGACGTGATCGAACGAGGTGATCAGCGTCTCAGTCTCCATGCCGAGCTCGCGGATCAATGCGACCGTTTTCGATGCGATTGAGGGATATCGTCGCGGAATGGTCTTGAGGTCCAGCACCACGACCAGTTGACATTCGTGTGAGACCGCGAGTGCCTCTCGTAGGCGCGGAATGCACACCGAGCCCGATTCGTACTCGTCGGCGTCGGCGGGTGTGATCCAGCGTTCCACTTCTTCAGCAGCGAGGTCGCGAAGATACAGCTGCCGGTGGAGTGGCGCCTTGGCCAATTCATTCACATACCAGGCTCCAACATCGAGTAACAGCAGCTCCTCGAGCGTGAAGGCGCTTAGCGCGTAATCCGTACGGAGTGGGTACTTGTGGATCGCATCCGAGCATCTAATCAGATCGTCGTCGTGAAAGACAACGAGTTCACCATCGCGCGACATCTGAACGTCGAGTTCCACCGCATTAGCCCTAGTCCTCCTTGCCATGCGAATCGCCGGAATTGTGTTCTCCGCCGCGAACGCGCGCGCTCCCCGATGCGCGATGTTGAGAAACGCTGACGCGGGCATCATCGGGCTGGTGGACGAAACAATCGCTTCAGAAGAAGGTGCGCCGGCAGCTGGAATACCAATGGAATGGCAACCATCAAGAGTGCGACAACACCGGCACGCCCGCGCGACGTTCGGGCGTCCTTACGGTGCGAATGAACCCAATTGACGTTGTCCGCCGGTCGCGTGAAGCGCCACGACGCGAGAAGAATGACCCACGTAAGCACCGTTTGGTACTTCAAAGCCCTGCGGTCGTAGCCAGTACGTGACACGACGAGGATGAGAACCGGCGTCAGCCACAGATGGAAGAGTGACAGCGCTCTGAGGAGTCGTGGAAGGCGCCTGTCGAACATGTACGACGCGAGGCCGATGGGCGTCTTGCGCGCCAGTACGCCGGTCGTGAAATCGATAAGCCACAGCGTCTCCAGCACGATGACGCCAACGAGTTGCGTGCTCGCGAGAAATGAGGATCGTAACCAGAGCGCGGGAACCGACAGGAGAAGGGCCACATCAGAGAACCACAGGAAATTCCCTGGCCCATAATGACGCCAGTAGATCGGCACCAGAACCATGACGAACCCGGTGTGCGTGATCGCGAGGGCAGGAGGGATCGCCAGTGTGGAGGGATTGGCGACGGCCGATCGCTGTGCCAGCTCAAGCGTGGTGCTTGCTCTCATAGTGCCTTCCCGAGCTCTCGCAGGTATCACGCTTGCACATTGTGGTTCAGGCGGAGGTACACGTCATGCCAAAGAACCTTCACGATCAGTCTCCACTCGAGCAGGGCCGGCGAGATACCGAAATCCGGCGCGACACGGCGGTACGAGGTTCAATGGGCACGCCAGCCTCGGGACGCGACACGCCAAAAGTCACGCCCGAAACGGATGTGTTCAAGGAGCAACCGGAGAAGCGAGAAACGGAGGGCATCCGGGGCGCATTGAAGGAGACGCGGCGGAAACTCGGCGACACAGTCCAGAAGCTCAGCGAACGGATCAAGTCTTAGGTGGGGCAATGTATGGCCGAGGAAGCGACACGAATTGAAGACGTCCGCGGTTCGGGTGTGTACCCGGCGACCGGGCCATTTCCGAAAGGCCCGGCGACGGTTCGAACGCCTGGAGCATTCGCTCACCCTGAGGAGCGTCGGCAAACATGGCCCTCGCGGCCGGCTCTTGAAACCGCTGCCCTGCTCGCTGGTCGCGCAATCTTCGGCGGCTACTTTCTGTACAACGGCATCAACCACTTCCTGAACCGAAAGATGCTCGCTGATTACGCGCGCAGCAAGGGCGTCCCAGCGCCGGATGTCGCCCTTGCCGGTTCAGGTGTGTTGATCCTGACGGGTGGGCTGAGCATCCTCGCAGGCGCACAGCCCAAAGTGGGTGCTGCGATGATTGCCACGTTCCTGCTCGGCGTCTCACCGCAGATGCACGCGTTCTGGAAAGAACACGACCCTCAGCAACGCATGCACGAAATGGTGAATTTCACGAAGAACATGGCCTTGATCGGTGCAAGCCTCCTGGCAGCGGCACATCCGGAACCGTGGCCGTGGCATCCAGGCGCAGCGTCCGGGGGTTCATTAGTACCTTCCCACTCGTAGTCCAATACAAGGCCCGTTGGAGCCACTATGAGGATTCTTCTGGCGGTCGATGGATCAGCGCCCTCGCAGGACGCCGTCGACGAGGTCGCGCGCCGTCCGTGGCCCAGTCCGAGCACCGTGCGCATTCTGAGCGTCACTCAGCCTTACACGCCGCCAGCGACGGAGGTCGTCCTCGCCGGAGCGACGCTGGAAGACATTCGAAAGCGCCAGGCGGCAGAGGCGGAGCGACTCACCAAGGAGGCGGGCGAGCGAATCGCGGCACCCGGGCTGTCGGTGGAAACTGCGATTCAAGAGGGCGACCCGCGCACAGAGATCGTCGACGCAGCCGACGAATGGAAGGCGGACCTGATCGTAGTCGGGTCTCATGGACGGACCGGCCTCAAGCGACTGCTACTTGGCAGCATCGCAGCGGCGGTCGTGGCCCACGCGCATTGTTCAGTCGAAGTGATACGCGGCCGTACGAAATCGGCAACGTAGCGTATTCGAACTACCGCGACTCGCGTCCCATATCTCGGGATACTTCGCGTACGAGCTCGCCGACTTCGGGAAGCGGCTCGGCCCAGGCGACATCTGCCTGCGCGATGATGCCTGCGCAGCAACCGCGTTCATCGACCACCGGAACCCGGCGAATCTGATGCTTCTCCATCGTCGACACGACCCGCTCAATCGGGTCATCAGCTTTGACGGTCACGACCGGCTGCGACATGCACGTTTCGGCGGTGTACGCCATGGGATTCTTGCCGTCAGCCACGACACGGCAGACGATATCTCGGTCAGTCACCACGCCAACGGGTTGATCGTTGATGTCAATGACCGGAATCTCACCACAATTGTTCTGCACCATCATCTTGGCGACCAGGTCCAGCGTGGTGCTCGGCGTGCAGCAGGCCGGATCAGGCGTCATCACATCGCGGGCCACCTTGCTCATTTCTTCATTCTCTCCATTGTCACGACTAAAGAGCCGTCGGGTACGTTTCGGGCAGGTCCGCCTCGTCGTACGACCAGGTTTCCAATGGCTCGAGCGCGTGCGTCTCGTCGATGTGGAACACCGCGTCGAACTGCTCTGGAAGGCGCGCGCGGAAATAGTGGCTGATGCGTTCGGTGTCCGATCGATAAATGACGCCAATCGCGCGCTCCAGCCTCGGCGACGATAGGATCGGACGCACATCGGGATCATCGAGCATGAGCAGAAACTGCGGTATGTCCACGTCATGAAACAGCCGCTCGTAGCTGTCAGCCAACGATGGCCGGACCCGCCGCCTCTGGGCGGGCTCATCCCAGTTCGACGCCGCTGTCACCGTGCCGGTGTGCGTAGTGAAACCAATCAGGCGGGCGTCCTGGCCGTATTTCTCGCGAACGAGCTGCCCGAGATTCAGTTTGCCAGCGTCAGCCATGTACGTGGCGCGGGCGTCGCCGAGATGCGAATTGTGGGCCCAGATCACGGCACGCGCCTCTCCCGAGATTCGGCGAACATGCGCGAGCAGTGCTTCGAGCGTCTCCATCATGTGGGTGTCGCGCAAGTTCCATGACAATACATGTCCACCAAACATTGACCGGTAGTATTCCTCGGCGTTTCGCACAAGACGGGCGTTCTGTTCGGCGAAGAAGTACTCGTCAGCGGCGACGTGGCCGTCACGACTCGCGTAATCAGCCGCTTGTCTCCGCATCTCAACGAGTTGCGCAACAACATCGTCTTCGCAGGATCTCGACAGGCCGGTGGAAGTCGCGTAACCGTAGGCCTGGGTGTCCTCCCCGAAATCCTCGAAGCAGCTATAGCGGTGACGTGCTCGTTCGGCCGCCGCCGGATCAACCTTGCGCAGGTAAATCAGTACGGCATCGATCGATGCATGGAGACTGTACAGATCCAGGCCGTAAAAGCCGGTCCGCTTCGTTGCTGACCGATGGGCGTTGTAGGCGTGCAGCCAGTCAAGAAATTCGACGACATCGCGGTTGCGCCACATCCACCGAGGGAACCGTGTGAAATCGCCCAGAGCAGTCGCAGCGTCAGCGTCGGTGCTTGTATGGCGCGCCCACCGATTCGCGCGATAGGCGTCCGGCCAATCAGCTTCAACGGCAATCACATTGAAGCCCTTGCGTTCGACCAACGCCTTTGTCAGCTCCGCGCGGGTCCGATAGAACTCGTGCGTACCATGCGAGGCCTCGCCGATGAGCACGAGTGAGGCATCGCCGATGGAATCGAGAAGGGGCCCAAATCCGTTCGGGTCGGCTTCGAACCAGCGCGCTGCGCGGCGGATTACGTCGAAGGCATAAGCGCTCATAATCGCCGTGCTCCAGCGCCTTGATGCGCTGCGTGCTCACGGAGGAGCGCCTGCACTTCCTCGTCCGTGGTCTGCGAGAAGTCCAGATACCACTGGCCCACTGCCGAAAAGGATTCGGGTGCCCGCGCGCAGATCGTTTCATCCGTGACGTCGGCGAACTCCTCACAGGTCGAGGGTGCGCCAACAGGTACCGCGACGACCACGCGCGCCGGGCCGTGCTGACGCACCGCTTGTACGGCCGCTTTCATCGTCGACCCTGTGGCCAATCCGTCATCCACGAGAATGACCACGCGTCCCCCTAGGTCGGTGACCGCACGCCCCTTTCTGTACTCTCGCTCGCGCCGCTCCAATTCCGTCTGCTCTTGACGTGCGATCGCCTCGATCGCGGCTTGGGGAACGCCGTACGCCCGTACGATGTCCTCGCTGAGCACACGAACACCGCCGGAGGCGATCGCACCAATGGCGTACTCGGGATGCCCAGGCATGCCAAGTTTGCGGACGAGGAAAATATCGAGCGGCGCGTCTAGGGCCTCGGCGATTTCGAACGCAACTGGCACGCCGCCTCGCGGCAACGCCAGAACAACGACATCACTACGTCTGGCGTAATGTCGAAGCTTCGACGCGAGCTCGACTCCCGCTTCGCGGCGATTCGCAAAGGGTCGACTTGACTCGTAGAACATCGATCACTCCAGCACGCCTCGTGCCGCTGCGCAGGTTCTCTAGCGGCCGATGCGCAGGTTGTTGACGACGCCTTTCACGCCGTTGGTCCCACGCGCCAGCGATGCCGCGCGGTCGGCTTCGGCCTTGGTCGCCACGGTTCCATTGAGCGTCACGATGCCGGCGTTCGTGTCAACGTCGATCTTCAGTCCTGATACCGCGGTATCGGCGAGGAACATCGTCTTCACGGCGGCTGTGACGGCGGCATCGGTCAGGGCCTCACCGGTACGATTGGCCGTCTCGCGCCCGGTCGCTTGGGCTTCTCGACCAAGCTCCTTCGCCTTTTCCGCCGCCTCGCGCGCGTCTTCTCGTAAGTTACCAGTGGTCGCGGCGACCTCTGGATTCACGTTGA
>Ga0137375_10011534_pt1 | contig 10453 bp, 8 predicted proteins | sample SagtaG_24_FD_104936 | JGI IMG/M metagenome (GOLD analysis project Ga0137375, IMG submission 104936) | Vadose zone soil microbial communities from Sagehorn Ranch, Mendocino, California, USA - Sage1_R_113_16 metaG | ecosystem: Environmental > Terrestrial > Soil > Vadose zone | place: USA...
AGTCCTCGCCGCGCGGCGTAGTGGCCCCACACGCCCGCGTAGCAGTCGGCCTGCAGTTCCACGCGCACCGAGAGCGCATTGCTTTCGCGTTCGCCACCGCGCTCGCGTGCCGCGCTCACGCGCGACGACAGGCCGAGCAGCGTCTGCACGTGATGGCCGACTTCGTGGGCGACGACGTACGCTTGCGCGAAGTCGCCCGGCGCGCCGAACCGCTGGTCGAGGTCGCGGAAGAACGAGAGGTCGAGGTACACCTTGCGGTCGTTGGAACAATAGAACGGTCCCATCTCCGACTGGCCGACGCCGCACGCGGATTGCGTCGCGCCGGTGAAGAGCACGAGCGTGGGCGGCTCATACGTGGAGCCGCGCTGGCGGAAGATCTCGCCCCATGTCTGTTCCGTATCGGCCAGCACGACCGACACAAACTGCGCCTGCGGATCGTCCGCGGCGACACCGCTCGTGCCGACCGAGCCGCTCTCGGGCGCCGTGCTGTTGATGAGATCGATGGGGTTTCTTCCTGTGAGTGCCGAAAACAGGAGGAGAAGTACCAGTCCCCCGATGCCGCCGCCGATGGGCAATCCGAGTCCCATTCCACGGCGATCCTCTATATTTCCGCTGCCGGGCCGTCCCTGCCATTTCATGCGCGTATCTCCCGCGTCATGGAAATGCACGCGAGGTGCCGTCCCGCTTCCGCTAACGCCTCGGCACGGCAGGCAGTAGAACGGCTCAGATATGATCGGTGCCGTGGATCTCGGCCTCACAAACAAAGTCGCGGTGATCACCGGCTCGAGCCGCGGGCTCGGCCTTGCGGCGGCGAAGTCATTGGCGGCGGAAAGGTGCTACGTGTGCCTGTCGGCACGCACGGCATCCCGTCTCCAGGAGGCACAACAGGAAGTTGCGGCGATTGCCGGCGGCGCGAGCCAGGTGGCCGCGATTACGGCTGATGTGAGCCAGCCCGATGGCATCAAGGCGATCATCGACGGCGCGGTCGCGAAGTTCGGCGGGATCGACATCCTCGTCAACAACGTCGGGCTCGGGCGCGGCGCCGGCCTTCTCGACACGTCGGATGAGGAGTGGCACGAGGCGATCGATCAGACGCTGCTGCCGGCCGTGCGCGCGTCACGCCTCGCGGTGCCGCACATGCAACGGCGCGGCGGCGGATCGATCATCATCGTTGCCTCGATCTTCGGCCGCGAGGCCGGCGGCCGCATGACCTACAACGCCGTCAAGGCCGCGGAGATCAGCCTGGCGAAGTCGCTCGCGCAGCAGCTGGCATCGTCCAACATCCGGGTGAACAGCGTGTCGCCGGGCTCGATCCTGTTCGAAGGCGGGTCGTGGTGGAAGCGGCAACAGGCCGATCCCGTTGGCATCGCCGACTTCGTCAAGCGCGAGATTCCGTTCGGCCGATTCGGCACCGCGGAAGAAGTGGGCGACGTGGTCGCCTTTCTCGCCTCACCGCGTGCGAGCTGGATCAGCGGGACCTCGATTGTCGTCGACGGCTGTCAGAGCCGGGCGTTCTAGCCACGAGCACGAAGAGATTTCGAAAAACCAAGAACGACGCTTCGTGGTCTTCGTGTTCTTCGTGGCTACTCTTCCTTCGTGACCTTCGTGGCAAAGAATACGTAGTACACGGGAATTCCCGCTAACACGATCGCGAACGTGACCGTCGTCCAGACCGGATCGGCGACGAGCGCGTTGCCCACCAGATAGACCACCGCGGCAATGAAGATGGCAGGCGTGACTGGATAGCCGGGCACCCTGTATGGCCGTTCGAGGCCCGGGCGGGTGCGCCGCAGTCGATAGAGTCCCGCAATCGCCAGCCCGTAGAAGGGCCAGATCGACAGGACGAACGTGTCGGCGAGCTGCTCGAATGTCCTCGTCAACACGAACACCACGCCGAGCGCCATGGTGAGCAGGATCGCGACGTACGGCGTGTGGAACCTGGGATGGACCTTGGCCAGCGATCGAAAAAACATCCGGTCGTCGGCCATCGCAAAAAAGATCCGCGGGGCTCCCAGCATGATGGCGATGAGCGATCCAAACGTCGAGATGGCAACGACGACCGATACGAGCGACACGCCGAGCTCGCCGAACACCGCGCGGGCGGTGTCGGCCGCGATCAGACTCGAGTGCGCGATGGTGCCGATCGGATTGACGTACAAGTACGCGACGTTGGCCGCCAGGTAGATGACGACGATCGCGATCGTGCCGGCGACGATGGCGCGCGGAAGTGTGCGCTGAGGGTCCTTGATCTCTCCCGCGGCAAACGAGACGTCCGCGAAACCGTCATAGGCCCAGAGCACCGAGATGAGGGCAAGGCCAAAGAGTCCGCCGCTGACGGGCGCAGCGCCCGCTGTCAGATTTGCAGTGGTCCCAGCCCCAGCGAGAAACGAACCGAGCACGAGCACGACGAGCGCGCCGAATTTCGCAATCGTTGACAGGCCTGCGACCGCGGCTCCGATCTGCACGCCGAGAATGTTGACGAGCGCGGCTACGATGATCGCGGCTGCGGCCACGTAGTCGGTCAGCGACCCGCTCGTTGCGGCATCCACGCCGAGCGAGCGCAGGAAGTACTCGCTGAAGACGGTTGCGATCGCCCCGCCGGCTGACGCGCGGATGAGCACGAGCTCGGACCAGCCGAACACAAATCCCGCGAGCCGGCCCCAGCCTTCGCGCAGGAAGACGTACCATCCGCCGGTTTGCGGAAACGCCGCGGCCAGCTCGGCAACCGATAACGCCCCGCACAACGAGATCACTCCGCCGATGACCCACACCGCGAGCATGAGGGCCGGGTCGGGCACGCGCGTGGCGATCGTGGCCGGCGTGCGGAAGATGCCTGAGCCGATCGTCACGCCGATGACCAGGCCGATGGCACTCCACAGGCCGAGCCGCCGCACGAGCTGAGCGTTATGCATCGAGAAGAGTCTACGCGGTACGCGTCGTGCTCGCCCGTTCCTGTGAGGGCGATCGCGTCGTCGTTTACGACAGGACCCGAACCCAACCAAGGAGGAGAAAACGTGGGGTTTGCAATGAATCAGGAACGCGTGAACGTCGGTCAAGTCGAGCGCTGGCTTTCAATGGTGGCGGGCGGCGCGCTCGCAGCATATGGACTGAAGAGACGCGAGTTGCCTGGCGGCGCTGCCGCGCTTGCAGGCGCTGCGCTGCTCTACCGCGGCGCCACTGGACACTGCGATCTGTACCAGGCGCTGGGCGTCAACCGTGCGAACGGCAAGGGAACCGGGGTGCGCGCCGATATGGGTTCCGACACCCGTGCGCAGCTCGGCGGGTCGCGCGGCATTCATGTCGAGCAAGCCGTCACCGTGATGAAACCCGTCGGCGAGGTGTACCGCTTCTGGCGCAACTTCGAGAACCTCCCGAAGTTCATGCAGCATCTCGAGTTGGTGGCCGAGCGCGAAGAAGGCATCTCGCACTGGGTTGCGAAGGGTCCCGCCGGGATGAACGTCGAGTGGGACGCGCGCATCATCAACGAGATCGACAACAGAGTGATCGGCTGGCAGTCGCTCGAAGGCTCGATGATCTCAACCGCGGGCTCGGTGAACTTTCGTGAAACCGGACGCGGCACCGAAGTCCGTGTCCATCTCCAGTACAACCCGCCCGGTGGCAAGCTCGGCGCTGCCGTTGCGTGGATGCTTGGCGAAGAACCGTCCATCCAGGTGATGGAGGATCTCCGCAGATTCAAACGCCTGCTCGAAACGGGGGAACTCGCGACCGCTGGAGGCCACTAGTGTCTTGAACCGGCCCACCTTTCGCTTTATGATCGGTGGCCCATGCTACCCGCGCGACGAACCGATCCCGCACACGACATTGCCCTGCAATCGGTGCTGGATCGTCTCACGGGAGGCGTTCCCGATCGGCCGGATAGCCCTGACGGCTGGGTCACGGCTGTCCGGCGGCTTCCGGCTCGCGCCGCCGAGTACGCGTCCTTTCCCGATGCCATCGATGCGCGGCTCAAAGACGTCCTGACCGGGCGGGGAGTCGAGCAGCTCTACACCCACCAGGCGGCGGCCATCGAGCACGTGCTCGCCCGGCGCAACGTCGTCATCACCACGCCGACCGCCTCAGGCAAGACGCTCTGCTACAACGCGCCCGTCCTGAACGCGATCCTTCGCGATCCATCGACGCGCGCGCTGTACCTGTTTCCAACCAAGGCGCTCGCGCAGGATCAGCTCGCCGAGCTGCACGCGCTCTCCGAGCAGTTGTCGAAACAAGACGAGCTCGAGATCGGTGTGTTCACGTACGACGGCGATACGCCGCAAGATGCGCGTCGCGCCATCCGCGGCCGCGCGCACGTCGTGCTGAGCAACCCGGACATGATCCACTCCGGGATCCTGCCGCACCATCCACGCTGGGCAAAGCTGTTCGAGAACCTTCGCTACGTCGTGATCGACGAGCTGCACGCCTATCGCGGCGTCTTCGGCAGCCACCTGACAAATGTGCTTCGGCGCCTGCGGCGCGTGTGCCAGCACTACGGGTCAGATCCCACGTTCATTTGCTCCTCCGCCACGATTGCCAATCCACGCGAGCTTGCGGAAGCGCTCGTCGAGCGGCCGTTCGAGCTGGTGTCCGAGAGCGGCGCGCCGCGCGGCGAGAAATTGTTCCTGTTCGTGAATCCGCCGGTCGTGAACCAGCAGCTCGGTATCCGCCGCTCGTACCTCGCGGAGACCCGCCGCGTCGCCGCCGAATTCCTCAAGCGCCGCCTCCAGATCATCGTGTTTGCGCAGAGCCGCCTGTCCACGGAGATCCTGACGACATACCTGAAGGACGATTTCGACGGTCCGCCCGGCACCGCCGACCAGGTGCGCGGATACCGTGGCGGGTACTTGCCGCAGCGCCGCCGGGAGATTGAAAAGGGGCTCCGCGAAGGCACGGTCCGAGCCGTCGTCTCCACCAACGCCCTCGAGCTCGGGATCGACATCGGCGCCCTCGACGTGTGCGTGATGGCGGGGTATCCGGGCACGATTGCCTCGACGTGGCAGCGCGCCGGGCGCGCGGGGCGGCGCAGCTCGCGATCGGCGGCCGTGCTCGTCGCGAGCAGCGCGCCGCTCGACCAGTTCGTCGTGCGGAACCCGGCCTATTTCTTCGACGCGCCGCCGGAGCACGCGCTCATCAATCCGGACAACCTTCATATCCTCGTCGACCATGTGAAGTGCGCCGCGTTCGAGCTGCCGTTCACGACGTCGGAGCAGTACGGAAAGCAGAACGTGCAGGAAGTACTCGAAGTTCTCGCCGAGAGTGGCTTCGTCCACCAGGCCGATGGCGAAGGTGGCACGTGGCAATGGACCAACGAGTCGTATCCGGCCGACGCGGTCAGCCTCCGCTCGATTTCATCAGATAACTTCGTGGTCGTAGACACGACGCGCGGCGCCGACGTCATCGGCGAGACCAGCTTTACGAGCGGTCCGGCGACGCTTCATGAGAAGGCGATTTACCTGATCGAGGGCGCGCTGTATCAGGTTGACCGGCTCGACTTTGAAGGCCGCAAGGCGTACGTCACGCAGATCGACTGCGACTATTACACCGACGCCATCACGTATACGAAGGTCACGGTGCTCGACACGTTTTCATCCGCGCCGGCTTGCCGCGCCGAAGCCAAAGGCGAAGGCGCGTCGCATGGCGAGGTGCATGTCTCATCGCGTGTCGTCGGCTTCAAGAAGATCAAGTTCTACACGAACGAGAACATCGGCTCTGGCGAGCTGGATCTCCCCGAGCAGCAGATGCACACCACCGCCTATTGGCTGACCGTGCCGAAGACGGTGATGGCGGCGCTGCCATACGCGCCCGACGATCGCCGCGACGGCGTCGTCGGCCTGTCGTTTGCCATGCGCCAGGTGGCGCAGCTGCTGCTAATGTGCGATGGGCAGGACATCGGCATCTCGATCGGCAGCGGCGAGCAGGGCGAGGAGACCGATCTGACGCGCATGGGGCAACCGGTGAAGCTCTCCGAGGAGCCCCGCATCTTCGTCTACGACAACTATCCAGGCGGGATCGGCTTCAGCGAGCCGCTCTTCCGGATGCATGCGGACCTCCTTGCGCGCACGCGCGAGCTGATTGCCGGTTGCGAATGCGCCCACGGCTGTCCGACGTGCGTTGGCCCGGTGGGGAATACAGGTCCTCTCGCCAAGCTGGTGGCGTTGCGCATCCTTGATCTCATCGTTGGCGAAGCCGTGGCCGCATGAGCACCCTCGCCGAACGCCTCCGTGACGTGATGCGTTCCGGCGGATCCGGCGGGTCCGAAAGGACTATTAGGCCGGGTCCTTTGGACCCGGCGGATGCGAACGACGCGGCGGAGATGCTGGGTGGCGATTGGTGTGACGCACTCGGCCATCGTTTTCTCGTCGTCGATCGCAAATACGCACCCGGCCATCGGCATGGACGGGTCTCGGTGGCCGACAGCCTGCCGCCATCCGACGGCGCGTGGCAGACGCTTGCACTGCTGGCGGGCGGGCCGGTGCCAGCGGGCCGCCTGCTCTTCGTCGATCTCGAAACGACTGGCCTCGCCGGCGGTGCCGGCACCTGTGCGTTTCTGGTGGGCTGCGGCTGGTTCGACGGCGGTACGTTCCGCATCCGCCAGTTCTTTCTCTCGAGCTATGCCGGTGAGCACGCGCTACTCGAGGCTGTCGCCGTGATGGCTGGCGAAGCCGGCACGGTTGTCACCTACAACGGCAAGACGTTCGACCTTCCGCTGATCGAGACCAGGTATCTTTTCAACCGGATGACCACGCCGTTTGGGGGCATGGCGCATATCGACATGCTTCATCCGGCACGGCGTCTGTGGCGCAGCGATGACGAGGATCCCGATCGCGCGCAGGGGAGCTGCCGTTTGACGATGGTCGAGGAGACGCAGCTGGGGCACGTGCGCGAAGGAGACGTGCCGGGGTGTGAGATTCCCGGGCGGTATTTCCACTACGTGCGCACGGGCGATGCGCGGCCGCTCGACGGGGTCCTCGAGCACAACCGGCTCGACATCCTTGCCCTCGCAATGATCACGGCGCGCGCCGCGCAGATGCTCGACGAAGGACCTGCCGCGGCAAGGACGGCGCGCGAAGCGCTCGGCCTCGGACGGTTGTATGAGCGCGCCGGCAGGACGGCGGATGCGCGCGATGCATATGGACGCGCCGCCAACATGACGCCCGCCGAACCGATCACGCGCGCCGAGGCGCTGCGATCGTTCGCGGTGCTGGCACGGCGCGAACGCCAGTACGAAGAAGCCGCAGTCGCCTGGCGCCACCTGCTCGACCTGCGCCGTTGTCCGCAGCATATGGCGCGCGAAGCGACCGAGGCGCTTGCAGTGCATCACGAACACCGGCTCCGCGACCTCTCGGTGGCCCGCCGATTCGCGCTGGAGTCGCTCCAGTTCAACACGAGCCGCGCCCGAACCGCGGCCCTCCATCATCGTCTCGCCCGGCTCGACCGGAAGCTCGGCGGCCCTGCGCACGAGTCGGCCGCCCTCTTCTAACTCCCGCGCGCCCCCGCCTCGCCTCCCGCCGGGTTTCCTTTCGGCATGGATCGTGGAACTCCGTTACACGAACGTTGGAGGAACGTAATGTTGCACCTCAACAGGATTATTGGGACAACCGTGCTGCTGTGCGCGATCGCGGCATGCGGTGGCGCCGACAAACAGCCCCCGGCAGCTGAGCAGCCCGCTACCGCGGTTCAGGAAGCGCCACCCCAGGCGGCCGCGCCCGAGCCTGCAGCGCCGGCCAGGGCTGCGGCGCCGCGCGAAACCGTCCCCGCAGGGCCAGCTCCGGAGGTTGTTGTCAATGGCGTCCGCACCAATGGCGACGCCGCGGTCATAGCCGAATTTCAGAATCGCGTCAAAGCGTATCTGGACGTGAAAAAGAGCGTCGATAAGAAGACGCCCGATCAGAAGGAAACCAAGGAGCCGATCAAGATCGAAACCACGGAGAAGCTCCTGGCCGCGAAGATCATCAACGCCCGCGCCGGCGCACGGCAGGGCGACATATTCACATTGCCGGTGCGCACGAAGTTCCGGCAACTGCTTATTCCCGAAGTCAAGGGCACCACGGGAAAGGAAACCAAGCAGGAAATCGATGAGGAGTTCGAAGAGCACGGAGTCGAGAACCGCAAAGGGCCATTGAAGGTCAACGCGGAATATCCCGAAGGCACGCCGCTGGCGACAACGCCTCCGAATGTTCTTCTTTCACTGCCGAAGCTTCCCGACGGCCTTGAGTACCGGTTTGTCGAAAAGACGCTGCTGATCAGGGATGCCGACGCGAACATCATTGTCGACCTCATGCCCAACGCGATTCGGTAACACGGAGGATTTCTCATGCGCCGGTTATTCATCACATTTCTCGTCTGCGGGCTGGCGGCGTCGCTGCAGGCCCAGAACGTCACCCTGCCGCTGAAGGAGGGGTCCGTCAAGTTCGCGGTCATCGGCGACACCGGCACGGGCGACAACCATCAGCTCGACGTGGCGAGGGCCCTTGCCGGTGCGCGGGCGAAGTTCCCATTCGATTTCGCGATCATGGCGGGCGACAACATGTACGGCAGCGACAGTGCGAAGGACTACGTCAAAAAGTTCGAGGGCCCGTATAAGCCGCTCCTCGACGGAGGCGTGAAGTTCTACGCCGCGCTTGGCAACCACGACAATCCGAACCAGCGTTTCTACAAGCCGTTCAACATGAACGGCGAGCGGTACTACACGTTCAAAGCGCCGAACAGCAGCGTCCGGTTTTTTGCCCTCGACAGCAACTATATGGACGACAAGCAGCTGCAATGGCTCGACAAGGAACTCGCGGCGAGCGGATCTGACTGGAAAATCGCCTACTTCCACCATCCACTCTATTCGTCCGGCTCGACCCATGGGTCGGCCGACGTGCTGCGCATGCAGATCGAGCCGATGTTCGTGAAGTACGGCGTCACCGTCGTCTTTACCGGCCACGAGCACTTCTACGAGCGGATCAAGCCGCAGAAGGGGATCACCTACTTCATCGGCGGGAGCTCAGCGAAGCTGCGGGCGGGAGACATCCTCAAGACCGATCTGACCGCGAAGGGCTTCGACACGGGCTATACCTATACGCTCGTGGAAATCGTCGGCGATGACCTGTCGTTCCAGACGCTCTCGTCGACGGGGCAGACCATCGACTCTGGGACGATCCATAAGATCGACATCAAGACTCCGGAAGGAACGAGGCCGATCACCACGCCCGCCACCAAGCCTGCCGCGCCGGCTGCGCCTGCGCGACCGGTAACACCGACGACGAAGTAGATCTTTCCGCACGCGGCCTGGACGCCAGTCGTCCGGGCCGTGTTACTCTCCCGCGCATGAGCGCGAGAACATGCCTTCTTGCCACAGCGCTTGTCGCGCTGTCGGCGCCCGCCGGTTACGGACAGGCCCTCAACGCGGATCGTTACCTGCCGTCGCGACCCGAGAACCTCACGTGGGGATGGTTTCCCGTGGACGCGCGACCCGTGCTGACCGTGCAGTCAGGCCAGACGGTTCGCATCGACACGCTGTCGCACCAGGGTTCGACGCAGGATGAAGATCCGGTGACGCTGCTCGGGGCGCTTGGCGTTAAGCCGGACGAGATCCTGAAAGACGTGCGGGACTTCTGGGCGTCGAAGCCTGGACGCTCGCGAGCCGATGGGCGCACAGGGGTCCACATCCTGACAGGTCCGATCGCCATCGAAGGCGCGGAACCGGGCGACATGCTCGAAGTGCAGATCCTGGAGCTGCGTCCGCGGGTGCCTTACGGTCTGAACACCCCGGGCATGGCGAGCAGCGTCGTGGGCACGGCATATCCCGGCACGCGCCCGGGCGACCGCGGACTGGATATTCCGCCGACGACGCGGCACCTGATTCGAACGGGAGTCGTCAACGGCCGCGAAGTAGCGCTCTTCTCGGACACGATCCACGTACCCCTGGCGCCGTTCATGGGCACACTCGCCGTGGCGCCGGCCGCAGGGATCCAGAGCTCCGGCCCGCCAGGCATCTATGGCGGCAACCTCGATCTCAAGGCGTTGACGGCGGGATCGGCGCTGTACCTGCCGGTGTTTCGGCGCGGGGCGTTGTTCTATACCGGCGACCCGCACGGCGCGCAGGGCGATGGGGAAGTGAGCGGCAACGCGCTCGAGCAGTCGCTGACGGGCGTCTTCCGCTTCGTGCTGCACAAGGGCACGACGATCGCCGGTCCGCGGGCCGAGACGCCCACGCACTACATCCTGATCGGCATCGATCGCGATTTGAATCGCGCGATGCGCAAGGCGGCGCTCGAGGTCGTGGATTTTCTGGTGAAGGAAAAAGGGCTGACGCCAGCGAAAGCATTTTCGCTGGCGAGCATTGCAGTCGACTTCCACATCGCGGAAGCCGTGGACGACACGCAGGTGGTCGCGGGGACGATCGCGAAGAGCCTGTTTACGCGGTAGCGGGCTCGGCCTTTTCTTTCTTCGGCTTCGCGGCGGCCTTGGCGGC
>Ga0137375_10011541_pt1 | contig 10450 bp, 7 predicted proteins | sample SagtaG_24_FD_104936 | JGI IMG/M metagenome (GOLD analysis project Ga0137375, IMG submission 104936) | Vadose zone soil microbial communities from Sagehorn Ranch, Mendocino, California, USA - Sage1_R_113_16 metaG | ecosystem: Environmental > Terrestrial > Soil > Vadose zone | place: USA...
CGCGACGTCGCGTGTGGACTCGCTGATGGTCGTCTGGCCGGATAGGCGCTACCAGATACTCACGAACGTTACTGTGGACCGGACGGTCACGCTCGTCCAGGCAGATGCCCGCAGCCAACCGCCCATCCGCCCATCCGCCCATCCGCCGCTGTTCTCGGACATCACCGATCGGTTGCCAATCAGCTACAAGCATGCAGAGAACGCGTTCTTCGACTTCGGCCGAGAGCCCCTGATGCCGCATCTGCTCTCGACCGAGGGCCCTGCGCTCGCCGTCGGTGACGTCAACGGCGACGGTCGGGACGACATTTACGCCGGCGGCGCCAAATGGCAGCCGGGTGCGCTGTTCCTGCAGGATGCCGCCGGCCGTTTCCGCGCCACCGCCCAGCCCGCCTTTCGCACCGACAGTCTGGACGAAGACGTGGACGCCGCACTGTTCGATGCCGACGGCGACGGCGATCTCGATCTCTACGTCGTGAGCGGCGGCAACGAATTCTGGGAGGGCGCGCCGCTGCAGGACCGGCTGTATCTGAATGATGGTCGCGGCAATTTCAGCCGCGCCGAGGGGGCGTTGCCCGTTTTCTTCCATAACGGCTCCTGCATCGCGGCGAGCCGCGATTTCCTCTTTGTTGGCAGTCGCGTCGTCGCGCGGCAGTATGGCGTGACACCGCGCAGCTATTTGCTGGAGAATGACGGACGGGGGCACTTCCGCGACGTCACCGCCCTAAAGGCTCCGGGCCTGGACTCAGTCGGGATGGTCAGCCGGGCCACGTGGGTCGACTACGACGGCGACGGCAAGCTCGATCTGATCGTCGTCGGCGAATGGATGCCGGTGCGCGTCTTCCACCAGGAAAACGGCCGGTTCGTGGACCGCACCACCGAGGCCGGCTTCGCGGGCTCGCGCGGCTGGTGGACCAGCATCCAGGCGGGGGACCTGAACGGCGACGGCCGTCCCGACCTGGTGCTCGGCAATCTCGGCCTGAACTCCGTGATCCGTGCGTCGCGCGCGGAGCCGGCGCGGCTGTACGTGGGCGACTTCTTCAATTCGGGAAAGCTCGTGCAGATCCTCACCTCGTACCGCCACGGCGTCAGCTATCCGTTCGTGGGACGCGACGAGCTCTTGCAAGCGATGCCGTCACTGCGCAGCAAGTATCCGACGTACGCGTCATTCGGGGCGAGCCGCATCCCGAACATCCTCCCCGGTAAAGAGCTGAAGAAGGCGCACGTGCTCGAGGCCGATACGTTCGCGAGTGTCATCGCGCTCAACCGCGGGGACGGAACGTTCGAGCTGCATGCGCTTCCCGTTGAGGCGCAGTTCGCTCCGATATATGCCTCCCTGGCCGGTGACTTCGACGGCGATGGGAAGATCGATCTCGTCACTGCCGGCAACTTCTCCGGCGTGACGCCGCTGGAGGGCCGCTACGACGCGAGCTACGGCCTATTACTGCGTGGTGACGGCCGCGGTGGATTTGCCGCGGTGGATATGGAGCAGAGCGGCTTGGCGATCGATGGACAAGTCCGTCACACGGCTTGGCTGAAGCGGGCGAACGGCGATCGGCTGATTGTCGTGGCGAAGAACAACGACCGGGTGCAGCTAGAGCAGATATCCCCGCTTCATTAGGTTCTGCGCCGACGCCGCGTATCCCGCGGCATCCGGCAGATACCAGCCGAGCGCGTCGGCGAGACGGTCGTAGATATTGAAGAGCGCGCAGACGTTGATCGCGTCTTCGATGGCGTCATCCGACAGGCCGGCGGCTCGTAACGGCGCGACATCGGCGGGCCGAACGTCATTCGGCCGCAGCGTCAGCTTCTCCAGGAACCCCAGAGTCGAGCGCAGCTTCGCGTCGATGGGGGCCGTGCGCCAATCCGCCAGCGCCGCCTTTACCACTCTTTCGTCTTTCAGGGCCAGCGCCGCGACCGCAGCGTGGGACTCCGTTCAGAAGACGCATTTGTTGAGGCGTGAGGTAAACGCGGCGAACAGCTCGCGCTCGCCGATGCTCCAGTTCGACGGACCGCGCATCACCGCCTGCGTCCAGGCGCACTGCGGCGCCCCGAAGAACTCGGGCCGGTACATGAGCGTCTTGACGACGTCGGGAACGCGGCGGCCGCCCACGATCCGGATGAGCGTCAGGATCAGCTTTTGCTTGAGCCGGTGGCCGTGCTCGACCGCGCGGACGCGCATCAGTCGGGCTCCTCGCCGCGCAGCGCGGCCATGCCCCGGTCGAGCCGGTGCAGCGCGGCCCCGACCGATGCGAGGACGGTGATCTCGAAGACGGTGTCGTCGGAGTGACCTGCGCGCTGCAGGGCTGCGATGTCCGCATCAGTGACTTTGTAGGCGTGGCGCTTGACGGTGTCTACGTAGCCGGCCAGCGCAGGGGGAGTGGACCCCTGTTCCAGGACGGCGCGGCGTTGCGCTTCGGGCGTATCGCCGGGAGCATTCAAGACCGCGTCCACGAGCCGCTTTCGGAAATCATCGTAGCGCATAGAGGCAATCTATTCGACGCCTCTCCACCGGCTAGTGGAGCGGATGACGAGTCGCGACGTGTTGACTACATGGGCAGAATCACGATCTGCTGGGTGTTCGATAGAGTTCCTAAAATCCCGTTACGGACTTGAATACGTACGGTATCATTGGCAATACTGAACGCCATTTGTGCAACCAGCTGCGTTTGAGTTTTTGTCGTCAACTGGTTATTCGGATAGACCTGCGGACACCAAGAGCCGGGCGGGTAGCATGGCTGCGAGTATACGATCTCTGCCGTCGCAGGATTGAATCCAGAACCGTTTACCGTTAGCGCGAAAGAAATGTACTGCCTGGGTGGTGAAGGATTCGTGGAAAGGCTGCTGATGCTTGGTGCTGGACCTGGATTGTGGTAGAGAACAACCGAATCGGTGGTTGAGGTGAGGCGAAAACCACAAGATGGCGAGAGTCCAGCCGTCACCTTGTTGGTCCACGACGGATAAATCTGTGTCATGCTGCCGTTGTACGCTTTGATTGAGCTATAGATCACGCCATTAATCGGATATTGATTGCAGGAAGTGAGTCCGTAAACTTCGACGGCCCCTCCCGTCGACCAATTGTAATGGTTGTCGTCGGTCACGTTCATGACCGTCGAGTCATTGGCTGTTAGATCCTTCGTAACGATGGTCCATGTGCAGGTTCCATTAGCACAGGAGCTGGCACTTATACTGCCATACATAGCGTCCCCGGCAGCCACTGCGTGGGGAGTGCTGTGCGTGCAGTTACCATTGCAGTGCCAAGAGGCCATTTGCCAAAATGTGCCCCCGAAATCGTTATTGAACCCGAACTGGACCACCGGCTGAATTATGTATGTTGCATTCTGCAGCCCGGGGAAGGTGTAGTAAACCTGTCCCGCTCCTAACCCGGCACTTGGATTACTAGGTACAGTCCAGTTCGCCGTGAGCTTACCGTAGTACGCCGGCAGTGTTTGTGTGGCCTGTACCCACTCTACCCAGCCATTATTTGTCGGGGCGAGGATGTCGTCTTTACCTCGATGGTCCGGCCTCAACTTGAACGATCGGTACATGCACGCTGGCAACTGATAAGTCGTTCCATTGCGCCGTCGCACCAAACCATTCTTTCCGATTCGTGCTCCATCCTCGACCTCATGGACGCAGGTTCGATGATATAGTCCTGCAGGCGTTGCGACATAATCACCGTTTCCCCGAAATGCTTCCTGCTGCAGCTCAGGCGAAACGCTCTTCGCGGGGCTGCCGCTATCGTTACAGCCCAGCGCCGCGGCAAGCGCCAACAAAGCGAGTTTCTGAGATTGCATTTGGCACCCCCCTCAACGGATCGATTTCCCATCGGCATTGGATCGAACCAACTCTAACGGCGGTGTCTACGCAGTCTGCTAGGGCGACACAATCTGGGTGTGCGCCGGAACGGTCATCGGGAATCACTGACGATTCGACCTCTAGACCTCCTCCGCAGGCACATACCCCAGGAACCCGCGTCTGCTCCAGGACTCGCCAAGCATGGTGAGTTGCTCTCAGATCAAGACGTCACCTTTCCTCTGATCCTTGACACCCTCCGGGCGGGGGTGCCTTTTGGAATCCCCGATGAAAGTTCTTACCGTCACAGCCTGAGAGGTCGTATGCGCCGTATCCATTATTTGACGGGTGCGCTCCTGGCATTGACCTGGACCGCCCCACTCGTCGCTCAGCAGCCCACCGGTACCATTCGCGGACGCATCACCGACAATACCTCACAACAACCGATTGCAGGTGTCAGCATCGTGGTCGGCAACCGGAACACGGTGACGCGCGATGACGGTCGCTTCACGATCATCGGAGTACCCGTCGGCAGCGACTTGCTGCGAGCCAGGGTGATTGGTTACGCGCAGGTGAACCAACCGGTCATGATTGTCGGTGGTGACACGGTCGTTGTGGACCTGCAGCTTACGGCGCAAGCGATCGGTCTAGCGGATGTGATCGTGACGGGGTACGGGGAGCAGCGCAAAGCCGATATCACAGGCTCGATCACGCAGGTGACCGATTCACAGTTCAACACCGGTCGCGTGATCAGCCCTCAGCTACTCATTCAAAGCAAAGTCCCGGGCGTGCAGGTCGTGGACAACAATGATCCGGGCGGCGGCCTCTCGATCCGGATCCGTGGAGCCACGTCGGTTACCGCGAGAGCTGATCCGCTCTATGTGATCGACGGCGTCCCACTGGGCACGGGCGCAGGCGGCGGTCTCTCAGCCGGCCGTGATCCGCTCAACTTTATCAATCCAGCGGACGTGCAGGACATCACGGTATTGCGCGACGCGTCAGCAGCGGCGATCTACGGCACCAATGCTGCTAACGGCGTCGTCCTGATCACGACCAAGTCCGGAAAGGGACACGCAGGCTCCTCCGTCGAATACAACAGCAGCGCATCCTCGTCGTCGGTCAGCCGGCTACCAAGCATGTTGAACGCCGCGCAGTTCGCTGCTGCGGTAGCGACATATGCCCCGTCACGTGTCGATTCACTGCTGGGGCAAAACACCGACTGGCTCCGCCTTGTCGATCGGACCGCGTTTGGCCAGGAACATAACGTTGCCTTCACGAATTCTGGCAGCGACATGAACTATCGGCTCTCAGTCGGCTATCTGAATCAGGAGGGCATCATCCAGGCGAGTTCGACGAAGCGCGTCACCCTGGGATTCAGTTACGCGCAGCGGCTCTTCAGCGATCGGCTCAACCTGCGCACCAGCGTTCGCGGCTCGCGCGCAGTCGATCAGTTTACCCCCGGCGACGTGCTCGGCAACGCTGCCGCGATGGCCCCAACCCAGCCGGTGATGGATCCCAGCAGCCCGACGGGGTTCTGGGAATGGCGGACAACCAATGCCTCGCCCAGCAATCCGTTGGCTATCGCCGCGTTAGCGAAGGATCATGGCACGACTTGGCGAAGCGTCGGTAACGCCGTCGCTGAATACCAGCTGCCCTTCCTCGAGGGATTGACGGCGAATGTCAACGTAGGGTACGACCTCACGCGCGCTGACCACACCACGTTCTACCCGAACAACCTCGCCGCACAGATCAAACAGGGGCAGGGCCTCTTCTTTCTCGCGAACAACAGCGAGACCAACTCGGTGCTCGAGATGTACATGGGCTACGCGCCCCAGCGGACCTACGGCCCCGGCCGACTGAACGTCGTGGGCGGTTACTCATACTCACAAATGCTTGGTGAGTATCCGTTCTTGCGCGAGACGAACCTCAGCACAAACCTGCTCGGCGACAACGGTATTCCGCAGGCGGTGAACGTCACCAACGTTCGCAACATCACCGATTACAAGTTGATCTCGTTCTTCGGACGGGCCAACTACAACATCAATGACCGTTATCTCGCCGCAGCCAGCGTGCGCCGTGATGCCTCTTCGCGCTTCGGCCCGGGCCGCCAATGGGGAACGTTCCCGTCGCTGTCAGCGGCGTGGCGCCTGTCTCAGGAGCCGTTCTTCCAAGTCGGTGGCGTCTCAGATCTGAAGCTGCGTTTCTCCTGGGCACGCACGGGGAACCAGGCGATCGACGATTTTCTCTTCTTTCCAACCTACACGTTTAGCGATGCGCAGTCGCAGGTCTGGTTCGACGGCGGCTTCGTCACCACGATTCGTCCCAGCGCAGTGGATGAATTCATCCACTGGGAAACGACGAACGCATACAACGCGGGTTTGGATTTCGGCTTCAGCAACCAGCGCTACAGCGGGACGATCGACTGGTACACCAAGAATACGAGCGACCTGATTTTCAACACGAAAGTCGCGTCGGGAACGACAGTGGGAACGTTTGTTACTACGAATATCGGCAGCATGCGGAACCGAGGATTCGAAGTCAGCCTAAATGCGAATGTCCTGGAAGCTCGAAGTGGCGGGCTGCGCTGGACTGCGTCTCTCACCGCCAGTCATAACACGAACACGCTGCTCTCGATTGACCCGAGACGGGGTGTCGCCAGCATTCTCACGGGAAACATCTCGGGAGGCGTAGGCAACTTGGTTCAGATTCTCAGACCGGGGTACCCGATCTACTCGTTCTTTGTGTACCAACAGCGCTACGATGCAGGCGGGAAGCCGATTTACGATGCCGCGACACCAACTAACATGTACGTCGATCAGAACAATGACGGCTTTATCAACGATGCCGACCGACGTCCCTTCCACGATCCGTCGCCGAAATGGATCGTCGGGCACTCGTCCTATTTCAATTACAGGCATTTCGATGCAGGTATCACATTGCGGGCATACCTGGGCAACTGGGTTTACAACAACGTCGCATCCTCAAACGGTGCCTACCAGAACCTGACCGGCTCCGCAATGCCGAGTAACCTGCATTCCTCAGTCCTGACCACCGGCTTTGTCGTGCCGCAGTACTACTCCGACTATTTCGTGGAGGATGCGTCGTTCTTGCGGATGGACAACATCACGCTCGGTTACGCCTTGACCTACAAGGAGCGGCCGATCCGCATATACGGCACGATTCAGAACGCCTTTACGATCACCGGGTACAGCGGCGTGGATCCAACAGCAGGCCTCAACGGGCTCGACAACAACATCTATCCACGCTCGCGCACTATCACCACCGGCTTGAACGTCCGGTTTTAGGGGGGGCGGAGACATGAATCGCACGATCGAGGTTGTGGGCACCGCCGCTGTCCTCCTGTTCCTGGCCGGGACGAGCTGCACGGATCCCACGGTGGCCCCGAAAAGCAGCATCAGTAGCTCGAATGTGTTCGACGACCCGAACTCCTATCGGGCCTTTATCGCCAAGATCTACGGCGGGCTGATCGTGACCGGCCAGCGTGGTCCCGACGGCAACGCGGACATTCGGGACATCGACGAAGGCTTCAGCGAATACCTGCGCCTCTACTGGTATCTCCAGGAGATGCCCACCGATGAAGCCGTGATCGGCTGGGGCGATCCCGGACTCGCCGCCCTGAATCGTGGTACCTGGGGCGACGGCAACGAAATGGTAAATGCCATGTTCGCCCGCATTTTCTATCAAATCATGCTGGCAAACGAGTTTTTGCGCCAAAGCACCGACGCGAAGCTCGACTCGCGCGGCCAGACGGATGCCACGCTGCGGACCAACGTCCATTTCTATCGTGCTGAAGCTCGCTTCCTCCGCGCGCTGAGTTATTCGCACGGGATCGATCTCTTCGGCAACATCCCGCTTGTGACCGAAAACGATCCGTTGGGCTCCACGCCGCCGGCGCAGGCAACCCGTGCGGAGGTATACGCCTTCGTGGTGAGCGAGCTGAATGACATCATCTCGCAACTGCCGCCACACGGAGCCAACACATACGGGCGTGCGACGGCGGACGCCGCCCATATGCTGCTAGCCAATCTTTACTTGAATGCGAACGTATATACGGGAACGCCGAACTATTCCGGCGCGCTGGCCGAGGCTCAGACCGTGATCAGTAGCAGTGCCGGCTACGCGATAGACACCAGCTTTGCCGGATTCCTGCACAATTTCCAGGCAGACAACAACACCTCGCCCGAGCTCATCTTCGTGGCAGCGCAGGATGGGAACCGAACCCAGACCTGGGGTGGCATGACGTTTCTGATCCATGCCGGCTGCGGCGGCCAGATGCAGGCCCCGAACTACGGGATCGACTACTGCTGGGGTGGGTACCGGATGAAGCAGCAGACGTACAGCCGCTTTGCAGCAGGCGATCGGCGGAGTTCCATCTTCTTCACGACCGGACAGCAAGTCACCGTCGATACCATTGAGCAGTTCAGCAACGGCATTGCCGCTCCCAAGTTCACAAACATCAGGTCAACCGGTGGAGGTGGAGCGCAGTCGGGGATGGTGGATACCGACTTCCCGATCTTCAGACTTGCGGAGGCTTACCTCATTTACACCGAGGCCAACCTCCGTGGTGGCGGGGGGAATGCGACTGACGCTCTGAATTACTTCAACGCGCTTCGAGTGCGCGCCTATGGCAACGCAACGGGCGTACTCACGGTCGGCCAACTCACGGTTGACACCGTGCTGGCCGAGAGGAATCGGGAACTGTTATTCGAAGCCAAACGTCGGACGGATCTGGTGCGTTTTGGATTGTTCCAGCCCGGCAGCTATGTCTGGGCCTGGAAGGGGGGCGTTGCCAGCGGCGCGGCGCTGGCCAGCGGCCGTGACCTCTATCCGATCCCGGCGAACGAGCTGATCCTCAACCCGAACCTGCAGCAGAACCCGGGTTACTAAGAAGGTCTTGTTGTTCTCGCGCCCCGCCGTGTCACGACATCTCCTCACGGCGGGGCTCGTGTTTTTGGCGTGTGCATGCAGTGACAAGGGGATTCCCACTCCCACGCCGGGGCCGCCCCCACCGCCCCCGCCGCCCCGCCCTTCCCTCCCCGAGACCTATCGCCCCAGCGGCCACATGGCCGCAGGCGACGTCGTGGTGCACCTCTTCGAGTGGCGCTGGACCGATATCGCGGCCGAATGTGAAAACTTCCTCGGCCCCGCCGGCTTCAAGGCCGTACAGATCTCACCGCCCGAAGAGCACAGCATCACGCCAACCTACGACTGGAGCGAGCGCTATCAGCCAGTGAGCTACAGCATCGACCGCAGCCGCTCTGGAACGCGCGCCGAGTTCATCGACATGGTGACACGCTGCAACGCGGCGAACGTCGGCATCATCGTCGACGCCGTGATCAATCACATGACCAACTTCCCGAGCCCCGGCGTCGGCAGCAACGGCACGAGCTACTCGAAGTACGAGTACCCCGGCTTGTATACCGCCGCCGACTTCCACACGCCGTGCGCCGTCGCCAACTACCAGAGCGCGACCAACGTTCAGGACTGCGAGCTGCTGTCATTGCCCGACTTGAACACCGCGCTCGCGTCAGTGCGCCAGAAGATCGCCGACTACCTGCTCACCCTCGCCCGGCTTGGCGTGGCCGGATTCCGCATCGATGCGGCGAAGCACATTCAACAGGTGGAGCTCGACGATATCCTCGAACGCCTGAACAGCAGGCTGACGGCTGAGGGCAGACAGCTTCCGTACGTATTCCTCGAAGTCATCGGAGGGAGCGGAGAGGCGCTTGCACCGCATGATTATTTCGGCGAGGGCTACAGCTCCGGCGGCGCCGCCGACATCACGGAGTTCACGTTCGTCGGCGTGGGCAACAAGTTTCGTGGCATCAATGGGGAGCACATCTCACAGCTGAACCCCAACGGGCCGCTGGGCAACCAGTTCTCGGAAGCGGCCTGGGGCATCATGCCGTCCAACAAAGCCGTCGTATTCTTACAAAACCACGACACCCAGCATCAATGCGGCATCAGTTATCGCGACGGCAATGTCTTTCGCATGGCGAACGTCTGGATGCTGGCGCAGCCGTACGGCTATCCGTCGATCTTGTCGAGCTACGTGTTCGCCTGCCCGTCGCAGAACTCGCTGGGTCCGCCCTCGGACGCGAATGGCTGGACGACGCCCGTCGTCTGTGCCTCGAGCCTCGAGACCGCCAGTGCCGGGCAATGGGTCTGCGAACACCGCGATCCGTCGATCCTGAAAATGGTGAGCTTCCGCCATGTCGTCGCGGGCACCGATGTGAATCACTGGTGGGACAACGGCGCCAACGCCATCGCGTTCTCGCGCGGCGGCAAGGGGTTCGTCGCGATCAACAACGGCACGACGGGCCTCGACGCGACCGTGACTACCGGCATGGCGACGGGAACGTATCTCGATTTGCTGACTAGTAGTTCGGTGGTTGTCGACTCGGTCGGTGCAGTTCACCTCATCCTTTCACCCAGGTCAGCCATTGCGATCGATACTACTACTCGTCAGTAGTGCGCTGTGCGTCGCGGCCTCCGCGCCAGCACAGCAGCGGGGCAATCTCGCCCGCTGGCAACGCCACGCCCAGAACGTCACGATCATCCGCGACGACTGGGGCATCGCGCACGTCTACGGCAAGACCGACGCGGACGCCGTCTTCGGCATGGAGTACGCGCAGGC
>Ga0137375_10011545_pt1 | contig 10449 bp, 9 predicted proteins | sample SagtaG_24_FD_104936 | JGI IMG/M metagenome (GOLD analysis project Ga0137375, IMG submission 104936) | Vadose zone soil microbial communities from Sagehorn Ranch, Mendocino, California, USA - Sage1_R_113_16 metaG | ecosystem: Environmental > Terrestrial > Soil > Vadose zone | place: USA...
AACGACTACTGGGGGCTCATCGCGTGGCCGACATGGGCGCTCGCCTTCGGATATGGCGTTCAGCTCGTTGCGGATTCGATCGCGGTGTCGATCACCGCCAAAAGGACGCCGTCCCGCGCCATCTATAATTCGCAAGCGTGAGCCGACCGATAGTCACCCATACGGACTCCGTCGCCACCTTGCGTTCTGCGGCCAACTCGTCGGGTGGCTGGGGCTACTACCGGGGGAAGAGCAGCCGTATCGAGCCCACCTGCTGGGCGCTATTTGCTTTGAGCGCGGCGGGCCGGAGTGACCTCGAGATGCATCGACGCTTTCTCCTCGCGTGTCAGCGCGACTCGGGTCTGCTCGTCGAGCAGACGGCCCTTCCGGTCAACTTCGCCTTCAACGCGCTGGCGCTCATCGCGATGCTGCGATATCGCGCTGAGTTTGGCGACGCGCCTCTTCGCCGGCTGCACGATGCGCTCGTGAAGCACAAGGGCGAAGGCGCTGGCCCCTCGCCAATTTTCCGGCAGAACAACGCGCTGCAAGGCTGGTCCTGGGTGGAAGGTACGTTCAGCTGGCTGGAGCCCACGTCTTTTGGACTTCTGGCGCTCAAGATCGCACGCGCGGCGGGCCTTCAATCGAGCGAAGCCGACGCTCGCATCGACGAAGCCGAGCGGCTGCTGATCGATCGCTGCTGCAGAAACGGCGGCTGGAACTACGGAAACGCGAATGCATTCGGCAAGGATCTGATTCCGCACCTGCCGACCACCGCGCTGGCGCTCCTCGCCATGCAGAACAGGCGCGATGTCGCAGAGGTGCAGAAGAGTCTCGCGTATCTCGAGGCGCAATGGCCGAAGGAGTCTTCGACCATCGGACTAGGTCTCACCACCATCTGCTTGCGCCGACACGCGAAGGAAACCGAGCAGGTCACGCGCCGCCTCGGCGATCACATGCCAATCGCCGAGTCACTCGGCAACCTGCACGCGCTGGCCGTAGCCCATTGTGCGATGTTGCCGCCGGACCAGCACGATGTCTTTACCGTTTAAGCCCTCGCGTCGCGACCTGCTCAAGGCGCTGCCGCTCATCGCGGCTGCGTCAGGCTGCCGCCGGCCGCCGTACGATCGACGCGCGTTCGCGGTTCCGGCCCGATCCGCGGTGGCGCTCCTGCCGGCGCCAAACTACTCTGTCGATCTCGCCGATGTGATTTTTCGCGGGCTGCAGCTTCTGCAACCCGACGTCCGCGGCCGCTCCGTCTTTCTCAAGCCGAATGTCGTCGAGTACGAGGCGGGCACCGTCATCAACACGCACGCGCTCGTCGTCGCAGGAGCCGCCGTCGCGTTGCGCCGCGCCGGCGCGCGAGAGGTGGTCGTTGGCGAGGGACCTGGTCATCGGCGCGATATCGAGTATCTGCTCACCGCGACCGGCTTGTACGACCAACTGAAAGATCTCCGGCTGCGGTTCGTCGATCTCAACCACGATGACGTGCGGATCGTCTCGCTGAAGAGCCGGTTCACCGGGCTGACGGAGCTGGCCTTACCTGTGGAACTGCTCGCGGCGGATTTCGTGGTCTCGGTTCCCAAGCTGAAGACGCACCATTGGACGGGCATGACCGCGAGCATGAAGAATCTGTTCGGCGTCGTTCCCGGCGCCGTGTACGGGTGGCCCAAGAACCTGCTGCACTATCGCGGCATCGAAAACTCCATTCTGGATCTCACGGCCACCGTGCAGCCCCACTTCGCCATCGTCGATGCAATCGTGTCGATGGAGGGCGATGGTCCCATCATGGGCACTCCCCGTGCCACCGGCTTTCTCGCCATGGGCGCGGATCCCGTCAGCGTCGATGCGACGTGCGCGCGCGTCATGGGCTTCGAACCCTCGAAAATGGGTTACCTGCAGAACGCGTCGGGATATCTTGGCAATATCGCCGAAGCACGCATCGATCAGCGCGGCGAGCCTCTCAGTCGATACCGCACACGATTCGAGGTCATGCAGTCGTTCAGCGGTCTGCAGGTGGCCGGGGGCGCATGACGCCCGCCTCCGGCGGTCCGGCGCGTCTGATCGGCGCGGGTCTTCTGCTGATCATGACGGCTGCCGCCGTGGGCACTCCGGCCGACGCAGATCTGTGGGGCGAGGTCGTGTTCGGCCAAGCGATTGTTTCCACCGGACACATACCGCTGCAAGACTCCTACTCCTTCACCTCGGACCGCGAATGGGTGAATCACGAATGGCTGTCCGCGATTGTCTTCTACCTTGTTTATCGCGGCGGCGGAGCGGCCGGACTCATCCTGCTCAAACTCGTGATGCTTTCGCTGCTCCTGGGCATTCTGTTCCTCCGATTCCGCGGGAAAGGAGCGTCCGTCGATTCCGGAGTGCTGCTCGTCGCCGTTGCCTTCACGGGCACGTACTGGCGAATGCATACCATCCGGCCGCAGCTCTTTTCGGTGGTGTTGTTCACGTGTTTGCTGGCGGCGCTCACCGCAGCTGAGACCGGACGGCGGCGCTTCCTGTGGACCGTGCCGCCGCTGTTTGCGCTCTGGGTGAATCTGCATGGCGCATGGATTGTGGGCTACGGCATGCTCGGTGTCTGGATCGCGTTCGAGCTGATCCGGCGACAGCCAAGGGGGCTCTCGCGCCCCGCGCTGATCGCGCTTGGCGTCACTTCCGCTGCCGCAACCCTGATCAATCCGTACGGTCCGCGAATGTGGGTGCTGCTCGCGGAGACCGTGCGTCTGGATCGCAGTGACATTCAGGATTGGGCTCCGCTCTGGGGCGACCCGATTGCGCTCGGCATTCCATGGATCCTCACAGCGGTCGCCGCCGTGATCGCGATGAGCCAATCGCGGCCGCCGGTGCGGGAGGCGCGCTTCACAATGGCCGTCTTGCTCGCGACCGCATCGGTGCGTGTCAGCCGCCTGGACGCGTTTTTTGCGGTGAGCGTCATGGTGCTGTTCGCGCCGGGTCTCGTCGCCGCGGCGAATCGTCTCCTTCGGAGCGGTATCCAATCAAGCGTCGCATCGCGCGCCCGTGACACGCCTGCGACACCGCGGCAGCGCTACGCGGCGGCAGCGATTACGGCACTTGCCGGTGCCGCAATCCTCATCCCGCTGAGCTCATTTTTCGGGCGCTACGCGACGTGTCTCACGATCGGGGGCGGGTGGCCGCCCGAACCAGAGGCGGCACGGTTTGTTTCGGCGAACCACTTGCGTGGACGCATGGTCACGTTCTTCGATTGGGGTGAGTACGCGATCTTTCATTTCACGCCCGACATAAAGGTATCGATGGATGGCCGCCGCGAGACGGTTTACTCGACGGACATGATCACCACACACTGGCGCTACTACGATGCCGACCCGGAAGCGATCGCGCGCCTGACCGAATTTCAGCCCGACTACGTCTGGGTTCCAAAACAGCGGCCGATCGCCAGCCGGCTGCCGAGCGACGGCTGGAGGCCGATTTTCATGGGACCTCGCTCCGTCATCTTCGCGCGAGATTCGATGGCATCGTTTCGCCAGGTCGAGCCGCTCGCAGTGGGGCAACGGTGTTTTCCGGGACCGTGATCACGCGAATACCGCCGGCGGGGCTAAAGCCCCGCCACTACTCCGTTCCGCGTCGTGTAGTGGCGGGGCTTTAGCCCCGCCGTGACATTGCAGTTGCGGCGGTGCAGCCAGTACACGATCGCGACCAGCATCGGCACCGATGCCTGAATTCGCGTGTATTCAGCGATCGCGGGCAACGCAGGGAAAAAGTAGACGGCGTAGACCAGCCACAGAAGTGCGCGTGACGAGGGCGAGGCATCTACAACCGCCACAGCGACCGACACGAGAAGCGCCGGCGCGATGATGACCAGATCGTACGCGTTGACGTGCGGATCGACGAGCACCATCGCAATGAGCAGGACGCTGTACCGGATCTCGTGCGGCTTGTCTGTGCGCCACACTGCCAAGGCGAGCCATACGACCAGTGCAGCGGAAATGACATAAGCAACGAGCGCCGCGCGCGGCCATGGCAGAAGGATCGAAAAAAACGAGCGCAGTGAGTGCATCTCGTATGGGTGAGGCTCGAGCAGTCCGGCCGTTGCTCCTAATTGCGTGACCACGTTCCAGTAACTCGCGAGAACGTCGACGCCGAAGAGCAGCGCTGCCGCCGCGAGTTGAAGCAGCACTGCGATCATCGCGCCGGCAATGAGCCGCCAGGCCCTGTTGTAGAAAAACACGAACGGCAATATCAATCCGAGCGCGGGCTTCAGGAACAGCAACCCGAGCAGAAATCCGGCGGCGAGCTCGCGCTTCGCGCGAAATGCAAAGAACGCCGCGGTGCAGCACGCGAGAGGCAGCGCGGTGATGTGACCGGAGGCGACGAGCGAGTAAAAAGGCGGGAACGCGGCACAGACGGCGAAGCTCTCCCAGCGATAACGATGCAGCGCGGGAAGCATGCGCCAGATCGCATAGCAACAAGTGCCGTAGATGATGACGGTCGCAGCCAGCCAGCAGGCGACCGCAATCGTGTACGGCAAGCGCGCGAGCGGTGCGAAGAGCATCGCAACCTGCGGCCCATACACCGGCAGAAAACGGTTCTGATACTCGGGCACCAGTCGGTCCATTCGCGTGGCTTGTTGTTCAAAGCTGTAGAGCTCCTCCCCCGAGCGATCGTTCGCGATTTGACCGAGCACATAGAAATGCGCGAAGTCGTGACCCTTGATGTGGCCTGCGCGATCGAGCTTGCCGGCAGGCGAGATGTCGATCGCATACGCGGTCCACGCGAAAATCAGCCACACGTACATGCGCATCAGCGCGATGTTCAACTCCAGTCGCCGTCTCTGGAGCGGATCGAGTGGCCCCCTCAGGCTGAGCATCGGGCCCACAGACTGGCATGCCGCAAACATTTCGTCCAGCAGCAGGCGCCCCCAACCGGACCGCGCTGACGCCGGCGGGTTGTGTGTTTTGTTCGCCCTCCACTGGTCCGAAGCCGCCGCCGCCTCGCAACCGAGAGCAAATCCACGCATTTTTGGGGAGCAAGCAGGAGCGATCCGGGCGGTTCGTACGATAAACTGACGAGTTCGTGGCGGAAGATGTAGGCACAGTCGTGCGACCGGTTGTCCCCCGAGCGTGCCATTGTTGAGTTGCGGGCACCGTTGATAAGCTTCTTTGGCACTTAGACGCACCAGCGCGTCTAGTAAAGTGCATTAGCCCCGAGGAAGACGTTGCAGAAATCTATCGAACGGGTTGTATCGGGGTATAACTTCAAATTGCTGGTTGGGGAGACAATGATGAAGAATCTGATTGCACGTTTCGTTCGCGAGGAAGCCGGACAGGACCTGATCGAATACGCGTTTCTCGCGGTGTTCATCGCGTTGGCAGTGACAGCCGGTCTGCAGGCCGTTGCCTCGGGCGTGAACTCGCAGATGAGCAATATCGGTTCGACCGTCGGAGCGTCGTAACTCGTACTGCGTACCAGCGGACCGGCTCCCGGACGGGCATAGTACTTGCCCGCCGGAGCCGTCCTCGTTTTTCTGAAATCCGGATCGAAGCCGCTCTCCCGGCGGCACAGCGGTTCGGTGCCGGCCGTTCTTTGCGCGAACAGCGTGCAAGGAGAGGTTCGCGGCGCGTGTAGATTAGCAGCAATGTAAGCACGTGTGTCATTCCGCAGTGGCCCCCCAGCGTAGTGTCTTGTGTCTGGCTTCGTGCGTCAGCCCCCGATCTGACTGCGTTGGCCCCGTGCACAGGTGGCATTCAGTCACGAAGACCGGTTCAGGTTTATGAGCGTGTTGCACGGTTTGGCTCTCGCGATTGTCGCTGTGGCCGCGGCGATTGACATTCGAACAAAGCGCATTCCGAATGTTCTGACCTTCGGCGGTGCTGCGATCGCGCTTGTCATTCAGGCGCTGACCGGGGGGTGGACTGGTCTCGGCATGGGCCTCGCGGGCTGGTTCGTCGGCGCGCTGCTGTTCTTTCCGCTCTTCGCTCTGCGAGGTCTGGGCGCGGGCGACGTCAAGCTGCTCGCAGCCGTCGGCGCGTGCCTCGGACCGTCTGAGATTCTTCCCGCCGCACTGTTCACGGTGCTCGCCGGAGGTCTGTTGGCGCTCGTAGTTGCGACGATACGAGGGTATGTCAGGCAGGCGGCGATGAATCTCTGGACGATGCTCGCCTTTTGGCGAGCCGCCGGTCTGCGCCCTGTACCTGGCTTGACGGTCGAGGACACCTCGGCACCCCGCCTTGCGTACGGGGCAGCAATCGCCGCTGGCACCTTCGCCGCTGTCTTGCTCAAGTGAATGTTGTTAGGGAGTTACGATGAATCGCGATACTCGCCTGTTGATCGTCCTTGCGCTTTCGCTCGCTGTGGCTGGGGGCGCCACGTATTTCGTGTATCGCACCATTTCGACGATGCCGACCAGAGAAGTCGAGATCGCGAAGTCGTATGCGGTCGTCGCCGCGCGCCCGCTGCCGCTCGGCACCAAAGTCTCGCAAGCTGACGTGAAACTCGTGGCGTGGCCGGCCGAGAATCCAATCCCCGGCGGCTTCACGTCGATCGAACAGGTTGCCAATCGTGGTCTCCTGGTCGCGGTTCAGCAGAATGAGCCGCTGACGGACAAAAACCTCGCCGTCCCAGGTGCGGGCGCGGGCCTGCCGCCGACGATCACTCCGGGGATGCGGGCAATCTCGGTGCGAGTGAACGAAGTCGTCGGCGTGGCCGGTTTCGTTCTTCCAGGCAACCGCGTGGATGTGATGGTCATTCTGCCTCAGGGCACCGACAGCATCGCGCGTGTCGTCGTCAGCAACGTGCAGGTCCTCACCGCCGGCACGCGCTACGACCAGGAGGACGGCAAACAAGGCAACGCGATTCCCTCGTCCGTCGTGACGCTTCTGGCCAGTCCAGAGGATGCGGAGCGCATCGTGCTCGCCGCGAGCCAGGGTCAGATTCAGCTGACACTCCGCAATCCGCTCGATGTCGCCCCTACCGCGTCACCGGGCATCCGTACGTCGAGCCTCGCGGGCGCGCCCCAGCAGCGGCCTGTCGTCGAGTCCAAACCAGTCGCCCCCCGTTCACGCCCGCTCGTCGTCGTCGAAGCGTCGACGATGCCGCCGCCGCCACCGCCGCGCCGCGCGGTTGAAGTGATTCGCGGCGCGAAGCGGTCCGAGGAGACGATCAAACAATGACATCCGTCCGGAGGCCTGGCGCAATAATCGCCGGACTCATCGCGACCACGCTGTTATCGATTTCAATTCCGGCGCGAGCCGCTTTGTTCGCGTCGCAAGTGACCCAGCCGGCTGCTGCTGCAGCCACAACGCAACTGCCCGAAGCGCCACGGATCGTGCTCACTGCCGGGCGCTCACGAGTGGTCGGAACCGACTTCGAAATTGTGCGGGTCGCCATCACGGATCCAGCAATCGCCGATGCGACCGTCGTCGGACCGCGCGAACTGCTCATCGACGGCAAGGCAGCCGGAACGGTGAGTTTGATCATTTGGGGCGATCGCGAGCGCGTGCAGTACGACGTGGTCGTCGATCCGGGCGTTCCGCGCTTACAGCAAACGTTGCAGGGACTCTTCCCCGGCGAGGAAATCCAGGTCACCCAGACGGAGCAGGCGGTCGTTCTCACCGGCCGTGTTTCCGGCAACGACATCATGCTGCGTGCCGCCGAAGTGGCGGCGGCAACAGTTCCAGCAGCAAAGATCATCAACCTGCTGCAACTCCCCGGCGGTATCGGCAGCCAGCAGGTGATGCTGCAGGTTCGAATCGCCGAGGTCAATCGGCGCGCCGTGGAGGAACTCGGCGCGAACGGTTTCACCAACGCAATTGGCGTCGACGACACAATCGTCCGTGGGACCACACAGCAATTCCCGTCAGTCGAGTACCAGGCATTGAAGTCGACGTACCAGGACGGTAAGCTCGTGTCGTCTGAAGGGCAAATGCTGTTCAGCGACTTCCTGAACCTCTTCATCTTGAGCAACAAATACAAGGTGGGAATGCTCATCAGGGCGCTTCAAAGCAGCGGCAACTTTCAAAGTCTCGCCGAGCCCAATCTCATCGCATACAACGGGCAGGAAGCGACCTTTCTGGCGGGCGGCGAGTTTCCAGTTCCGGTCGTGCAGTCGGCGGGAGCAGGCGCGGCGGCGGTGAGCATCGTGTTCCGCGAGTTCGGCGTGCGGCTGTCGTTCACGCCAACCATCGCGGGTGATGTCATCAAGCTGAAAGTGCGGCCGGAGGTGAGCGCGCTCGATTTCGCAAGCGGCGTCACGCTGGGCGGCTTCCGGGTGCCGGCGCTGACCACGCGTCGTGCCGAGACGATGGTGGAGCTGCGTGACGGACAATCGTTCGCAATTGCCGGCTTGCTGAGCAACTTCTCGCAGGAAAACACGGCAAATGTTCCGTTCCTCAGCAAGATTCCGATCATCGGTTACTTGTTCAAGACCAAGGCGGAGCGGCAAGAGCGTACCGAGCTGCTCGTGCTCGTCACGCCGCAGCTCGTGCGCCCACTTAATCCCGACGAAGTGCCGCCGCTGCCGATCACGCCCGGCCGCTTCCTGCCTCCCGGCGATGGGACGACACCAAAACCAAACCCCAATCCGCCCGAACCCAAACCCGGAGGCGGCGTGAACTGACGTGGCTATCACCGTCACTCTCATTGGCGAACGCGATCGCTCGCTCGAGGATCAGCTTCGTACCGCCGGCATGCGGCCGACGAGCATCCCGGCGAGCGAGCTCGCGACGCTCATCCATCCGTCGAGTCCGTTGCCGGATGTCGTGGTGCTCGATCTCCGCGCGGACCCGCATATCCCGCAGTCGCTGCCGTTTTTCAAACGCCAGCACCCGGAAACGGCGGTCGTCATCATCGCGCCGAATCTCGATCCGGCGCTCATTCTCGACGCCATGCGGGCCGGTGTCGCCGAATGCGTCACCGACGTGTCGCGCGGCGATCTCGAAGCGGCCATCGTGCGCCTTGTCGCGCAGCGCGCGGCGCCCGATGCCGGCGAAGTGTTCGCGTTTGTCGGTGCCAAGGGCGGCGTCGGCACGACGACTACCGCCGTGAATGTCGCGACCGCGCTGGCCAAAGTCGGCAGCGCGCTGCTGGTCGATCTGCATTTTTCCGGCGGCGACGCGGCGCTCTACTTTGGCGCCGAGCCGCGGTTTTCTGTGATTGACGCGCTCGAAAACACGCATCGTCTCGATGCCGCGTATGTTCGGACGCTCGTCGTGCGCACAAAAGCAGGACCCGACGTGCTCGCCTCGGCCGATCGTCCAACCACCACCCCTGTCGATCCACTCCGTGTCAAGACGCTCATCGACTTTGCCTCGCGTCACTATCGGTACACGGTGTTGGATATTCCGCGATCGGATGCGGGTGTCCTGGATTCGCTCGAGGCGTGCCGCACGATTGCCGTGATCGTGAATCAGGAGCTCCCGACGGTGCGAGCCGCTGGCCGGCTCGTCACGATCTTGCGACGGCGTTACGGCAAAGATAAAGTGAACGTCGTCATCAGCCGCGCGGATCGCAAATCGGAGCTCTCGATTGAAGATCTCGAGCGCGTCGTCGGCGGTCCCGCCGATGCCGTCGTCCCAAGCGATTATCGGCTGGCGCTGCAAGCGCTCAACCATGGACGACCGGTCGTGCTCGATGGCAAGAGCCCGCTCGCAGCGTCATTTCAGGCCTATGCCCGCGACCTCGCCGGCCTCACCGGCGAGGACCGGTCGGCCGATCGCAGTGCGGGCCTCTTCGGCCGCCTGACCGGTCGTCGCTCTTGATAATGTCGAGGGTTTTTTATGAGCACTGTACGAACGATTGAACCAACGCGGACCGCGCGACCGGCTGCGTCGGCGCGAACGCGTACCGACACACGCCATCGCGAATACCAGGAGCTCAAGAGCCGGATACACCAAAACCTGTTGAACCGGCTCAACCTCGAACGGCTCACATCGATCCAACGAGAGGACGCCGAGCCTGAGATTCGTGTCGTCATCGCCGACATGCTCGAGCGCGAATCAGAGAAGATGCCGATCAGTCTCTTCGAGCGTGAGCAGTTGATCACCGACGTGCTCAACGAGCTGTTCGGTCTGGGACCACTCGAGGACCTGCTCAGCGACCGCGGAATCTCAGACATCCTCGTGAACCGTCACGATCAGGTTTATATCGAACGCAACGGCGTGCTCGAAGAGACGACGGTCACCTTCAAGGACGATCGGCACTTGATGCGCATCATCGAGCGCATCGTGAGCACGGTCGGCCGCCGCATCGACGAATCGAGCCCGATGGTCGACGCGCGTCTGGAAGACGGCTCCCGTGTGAACGCGATCATCCCGCCACTCGCGCTGGACGGGCCCGTGCTGTCGATACGGCGCTTTCGCACCGATCGACTCGGCGCCGCCGATTTGGTGGAACGCGAGTCGATGACGCAGCCGATGATCGACTTGCTGGAGGCGGCAGTCGCCAGCCGATTGAATGTGGTCGTATCAGGCGGCACCGGCGCGGGCA
>Ga0137375_10011550_pt1 | contig 10447 bp, 10 predicted proteins | sample SagtaG_24_FD_104936 | JGI IMG/M metagenome (GOLD analysis project Ga0137375, IMG submission 104936) | Vadose zone soil microbial communities from Sagehorn Ranch, Mendocino, California, USA - Sage1_R_113_16 metaG | ecosystem: Environmental > Terrestrial > Soil > Vadose zone | place: USA...
AATTGCAGCAAACCTCACCCTCATTCAGCTTGACGATTCAGAACTGCCAGGATGTTATTGGACCAATGAACCATTTGATGTCAAAGGTACATGGGTTGACATTCCTTCTAACTCTAGAATCTATGTACTCAGCCCTCGAAGGAGACAAGGACTCACAGATCGTGCTCGAGAGAAAAAGGAACTGCGAGCACAAGAACAAATTTCGCAGAGGCATCTGGTTGAAATACCCCTGCTTCCAATTCTGTCGATGGTCGTGGTCTGAAGGCAGAAGCAAAGGCCAACAACAACTATAAACCTGCCGCCGGTTCGAAGTGGAAGCACGCACTCCGCACTCAAGTCTATGTCACCCCGGACATAGACGACGACAACGACGACGAATCCGACTTGATCTTCGTGTTCTTAAATTTGTTCTTGCTTTATCGAGTCTATCATACCGTGGTTGAGGATAGACCCAAAACTGGATCGGTAGAAGAGTAGGTGGGCATGGGAAGAATCGTAAAAGAGATAGTGTCATTCAGGACAATGCGTAAGACAATAGCATGATGATAATTATATCGAGTAGCACCCCACTGTAGACTGTGACGAGTTGAAATCTCGGAGCCAGGTCCAAAAGGGTCCTGTGAGAAGCGAACAGCGATGATTTCACCCAATCTAGGGAGGTTTCCGCCCTCAGCATACTTGTAGCCGACGAGTGTCCAGGATGGGGATGCAGACGACATGACTCAACCGTTGAAACTTGTGGCCGAACGATAATGCCATCAACATGTGCTAAATCTTGCATGACTAGTCCTGTACACTATTCTCCATATTTTTCATATGTGTCCTCTGGGAGGTTGGGAAAACTCATGAGTAGAGTTTCGAGGCGATATTTCATGCCGAGGGCATGAAATATCTTTTTATCACTCTTTATGATGTGGAATCAATTGATCATTTCATCAAACTTCATATTCATGCCAGTGATTCATCCAAATCGTAGCGCCCGCCACACCACACCGTTGTAATGTATACCATGGCTTTAAATTCACATGTTTCACTAGAATTGCCGCTGGGGCGGCAGAAACCTTGCTTGCTAAGTTCATGTAATATAGATTGATTCACTGAATATGGGATTTTTTTTTAAGTGCGTGAAAGATTAACTCTGACCCCTTCTCCGTAATCGACCTCAAATTGAAGATTTCCATAGGTTTCCTCAAAGCCACGTTGCAACCAGTTTAGAGTGTGTCGAGTCTGTTGGCGAGGAATGCGGCATAAGTAACGCATCGAGTTTCGCAATTGTGCACGCCATCTTCGGCTCGGAATGTCGTTTGCAAAGACTGTCATGTCTGGTTCTTGATGGTAATCTTCAAATCTTGGGCGTAATTAGAGGATTTCGGAAATTGTTACAGGTAAACTTACGTAGTGTCTTCTGAGCACATTACAAAGATCTCTACTTTCATACAACGACGTCCGTCAAAGACGGCGTGATAGAAGATGTCGAGTTGTTCGGCGTCGTTCATGAGAGGTTACAGGCTCGATTCACTATGTCGATTACTAGTAGTTGTCATTCGTGGTTGTGTGATGTTTGTGAGTTTTTTTTTGGATCGATTGGACTCATGACAGCGTGCAAGTGACCGTCGACTGCATTCGCATGATCGTTCATTTTCATTGCGTAATTTAGTGGAATTCGCGATCGTTGCAATGGAATCTATTCTTACTATTTATTGGTGCGAAAAATTCAGTACTTGCTCAAGTTCAACATGCTCGTTCGCCATCGTGTCGTCTATCATATTTTTCAAAAAGATCAGTTCCACTTTTCGGTAAATGTTTGACTTTGTGACGTGCTTTATGAATTGGCTTACGACGATTGAAGTGGGAGACCGTCGTGTTCGCCAAGCCTGGCTGGGTGCCATCAGCGGACATCGTCGAGTTGGATGGTCATCGAGGCTTTCATATTTGGATTCCTATTGATTCATTGGTGCGTATTTCACCACTTTTCATTCTCCTTGTTCCTTTTTCTTCAGTTTGTAGCATTCAGACAACGTTTCTAATGATTTTCAGTGAATATTTTTCATCGATGGCATAGGAAGTACGAGAAGTTTCTGCGGTCAAATTGATTTTCGGTGGAAGGAATTGAGTTGTACGGTCTCGTTACAGTGTAATCTGTCAAATACAATTACAGTTATCGTGAAATCAGAGATGACAACGAAGGCATTTAGTAAGGATTACATCTTTTTGAACTTCTTGGATGGCGATCCTTTGATTCCTGGATCAGATGTGCCTGGTTTTCGACGTCGCATGGAAGAGATGGAAGGAGCTTCGATGAGGATCCTTAAAGAATCGACGTCGGCCGTGAACGTGTTGGACGCTGCGCCAGTCGAGCCTTTCGCTTCGATGTACCAGTGTGAGAGTGTGAAGGAGACTCGTGCGACGGCTCCTGGCAATATTCTTTTGTAGTCTTCTGGGCGTATGAGTTTACCGTGGATGTCGTAAGCAGGGAGAGGGATTAATTCGTGACTGTTGGTTGCAAGAAGGTCATTTTTGGCGTTCGTTGCTTCCGGGTGAATGGTTGGCCAGTTGACTAGTCCTGTGTTTCCTTCTATAGATATCGGTCATTGTCGGCTGTGCATAGATAACGCAACGTTGAACGTATACCTTCAGTATCAGAACTTTTGTCGTTGGAAGTTGATGTGTCATGTGCCAGTGGCTGGTTCACGTCGATATGAGATAGACTTTTCCTTTTGTAATCGAGTATTGCTTACCTCGAATAAGACATGTCGGAAGCGGAGGCCTTCTTTGGTTCCTATGTAGTTCAGAAATCCTTTCTTTTGAACATTTCCAGTGGCGATATTGTCCATTAAACGTTTTGCATTTTGAATGACCGTCTTGTAATCGTCTCGGATGGTGTCTTGATTTGGATCGTCACCTCTGAAGGCTAGCTTTACGTCTGTGAAGGATTTGGTAGTCGGCGTAGGGCCTTTCCAGTTTCCACAAGGAGTGAGGAAGCAATCATCGGCACTGATCATGATTATTGCATGGAGAACGGCCTGGGTTGCATGTGGATTCCGAGTCAGAGATGGTTGTGATGACGATGACTGCATATGTTCCTCTTCCGTAGAAGTATCCGCGGTCTTTTTGTTACCGTCGAATGACATTTTGGCTATCAATTGGTCGCTTCGCCCAAAACGCTTCCACTCGACATTTCGACATATATCAGTCGAACGGTCGCCGAGATACAGTCCGGTGTTCTTTAGTTCCTCGCGGCATATGGTTAATGTTTGTCGTAAGGGATTTTCATTATCATCGAGAGTGCTAGTCGACGAGTGTTCGGGAGACAACATTGACATCGGTATTGACGGTGAAAACGAAAGTTAAGTAGAGTGTGGCAACGTTTGGCGGTGTAGTGTTTTGGATCGTTTGCAATTTGAAAGGGGTGTTTCGTTACCATTTTTTGTGGAAATGACGTTTGGGGTAGAAAATTTTTATTGATCGAGGGTCATGGGAGAGGGGCGCCTTTGATCAACGCTCACAATAGTGATTGAGCATTCTCGAGGAAGAAAATATTAGCCGTCTGTTCTATATGATATATATAGTGAAGCGTACCGGATGGTCCGTGCCATCATCTATTCGATGTGGTCGAAAGGAGAACTTGATTGAATTTCTAATCGAGGAGGCATTTCGGTCGGCGGTCGCTATTGCATCGATTGCTCCAAGAAGCGGAAGATGGAGACTTGGAGAAATGACGATTAGGGCTTAGAATTTTTCTTCGATCAGTGGTCATGGGAGAGAGGCGTCATTGATTGACGGTCGCGATGGTGATCGAGCATTCTCGAGGAAGAAAATTTTAGCCTTACAATGTATATTATCTAGTAGGATGATTTTTAGTATTGGGTGTAATTGACCATGTTCGAAGTCTTAGCTTTGTTGACTTGTCGTACCATTTACGAGGCTTGTGCGAAATATGGATTGTCTGTCCCATCTTCGATTCGACGTGGTGGAAAGGAGAGTTTGATTGGTTTTCTAATCGAAAAGGTGTCCTGGCCATTATTGGATCGATTGCTTCATGAAGCGGAAGACATTGGAAAGGTCGATGATGTTGGGAGGAAGAGAAAGAGGGGCTTGGACGATGAAGATCGTTATGATCGCCGTTGTCGTCGCCGAGAAGATGACGGTCTCCGTGTCGTGATGCCCAGGAGCAACTATGATACTTCTCGCTTTTTGGATCTTCCGACAGGTGAAGAATTGCGAACGTGTTATCAACGATTTTATGATGCTACGTCGAACCGAGCGGTGGAAATGACTATCTGTGCAGTGTGCGGGCGGGAGATCGACATGTGGAAAGACGATGTTGTGGAAGTTGCCTTGCGAGAAATTCCTCATCGGGAAAAGCTTGTTCCTCATGAGCCTCATCCTGCGCATACTTTATACGACGGATGCCTTCTTGAAAGCGTGGCTGTTTTCATGGGGTCTGGTGGAGAATGTCGGGTAAAAATTTGTCACTGTTGTTGGACCAGTTTGCAAGATGGCAGTTCTGCTCTTCCGCCTCCTTTCAGCTTGGCTAATAACCTTTGGGTTGGGCCTGTTCCGAATGTTCTCAATGAATTGACCATTCCCGAGCAACTGCTGATCAGCCTTCTTTACCCTCGAGTCTATGTGTTCAAACTTCATCCTAAAGGGGGCTTTGCTGGTAATGCATCAACTCTGCAAAGAGGCTTGCGAGGAACAGTGAGTACATACGAGATGGACTTGCCTGGGATCTTGTCTATGGTGCAAGGTTCATTCATGCCACGCGTACCCAAAATCTTAGCGTCTTTGATCTCGGTCACTTTCGTCGGATCCGGCGGTTTGCCCAAAAGATGGTTGCAGAATATTTTCCGTGTGCGAAGAAATTTTGTGTTGCAAGCGCTTTTACATCTGAAGGCGACGAATGTGAAGTATTATGGGCACATCGAAATATCGGAGGCGGCCCTTCGACTTCTTCCAGAAGATGGAATTCCTATGGAATTGCTGTGTATCATTCGACAATGTACGGACGATGGAATGATCGACCAGGAGAGCGCTGGATATGTTCCAAGTGTCGACGACGATGATCAACCTTCATGTGCGTCTTTGATTATTCATTCGAGTCCTTATCATGAATTGACAAATTCGTCTATAGTTTTTGACGGCGCCGATTTCGTCGTTCCGTCTTTTGAAGCAGAGTCTAATGATGAAGAAAATCAGAGTGAAACATTTTATGTCAATTTCTTATATGAGATTAATTTGTTCATTTAGTAGACGATGAGAATTGCCAAGTTAGTCCGTTGCTTGTTAATGGGTCGATTGATGTCGACTTGACGAGAATGTCGTCTGACGAGTTAATGGGTTGGGGATTGGCTAATTTGTGGAATGAAGGAGAAGAAGGTTGTTATATGGTACGCCATGGATCACGACCTGTCTCCGATTTCGGGCACGCTCGAGGCGGGAATGATCCAAACAGTGATAATTTGTTCGAGAAGGCGTATCCTTGTCTATTTCCTTATGGGAGAGGTGGTATTGAAGCTGATCGACCGGTCGAGATCTCTTTTGCTGAACATGTGCAATGGGCTCTAGAATATCACGATCGACGGTTCCGTCGTCACGAAACTTTTCCTTTTATGTGTTTTGGCATACTTCAGCGACGACAAGCGTTACTTTCTGCTCGTTTGGAAATGCGAAGGCCCAATTTCGAGCAGGAGGCTCGTCTACTTGCGACGGTTACACAAGAGAAGTTGCGTGTGGCTGTTGAAGAAGAGCAGAGAGGACACATTGTTTCCGATCCTGTCATACAAGCTTTACGGAAACATGTTTTCGCTGCTGCAGCTCGCGTGCAAGGATCTAATTCAAGTCGACTGCAATGTCGTTCACAAATTTTTTCGACTACTATTATGAAGAACCCACCGTCTTTGTGGCTTACCATTAATCCGGTCGATATACATGATCCCATTGCGCAAGTGTTCGCTGGGGCCGATATCAATCTAGACGCGTTCTGTGCTATGATGGGTCCTGATGCTGAAACTCGGGCGGAGAATATCGCCACAGATCCTTATGCTGCAGCGAAATTCTTCAATTTCATCATCACGGCCATCTTGGAGACACTATTTGGAATTGAAGTCACCAAATATCAAGTACGGAACCGTACGGGCATATTCGGTCGAGTTTCTGCATATTATGGGCTGACAGAGACTCAAGGACGGGGATGTCTACATCTTCACATGCTGGTGTGGCTCGAGGATGCTCCAACGGCTGACGAAATGACGGCACGATTGAAATCGACAGAATTTCGAGAAAAAGTGGTTGTCTTCATCAAAACTAATCTTCGGGCTTATCTTCCTGGATTGGAATCTTCCGAAAGTGTCAAAGCAATCCCTCGAGAGAAAGGTCTCGCTTACAATCGGCCTCCGAATCCAAACGACGTTGATTTTCCGCAACGATTAGCCGACTTCGAACTTCGACTTGCTCGATCGGAACAAATTCATACGTGTCATCCACGTCGATGTCTAGTTCAGGATAAACATGGTCAGATTGTTTGCAAGCGTCGGGCTCCTTTTCACGTGAGTGAAGTCGATGAAATAGATGAGAAAGGGACCTGGCATCCGAAAAGGCTACATGCATATGTTAATGGTTGGATTCCTGCAATTCTTGTCAATGTCCGCTGCAACAACGACGGCAAACTTCTCACCAATGGCGAGGACACAAAGAATGTGACCATGTATTCTACACTGTACGCTGCAAAGAAGCAGGGAAGAAATTACAACGTATCAGCGGTAATGGCAAAAGGATACGCATATCACCTGCAACGATTACAGCAAGCCGACAACACAGCATATCTCGATGATGTTAGGGATATACAAAGGCTATTACTCTTTCGATTGGTTCATAGCTTGAATCGAGAGCAGGAATTGGCGGCTACGTTGGTCATGTTATATTTGTCAGGATTGGGAGACCTTTTTCGTTCACATCATTATTCTCCCATTTATTGGTTTACATTCTCTCGGTTCTTGTGGAAAGAATTTCCTCTCATTCCGACTATGTAAGCTTGCGATTATATTGTCAATGTTCTATCTAATCCGATTTTGAAATAGATCCTCGCCTGATGATGTAGGCAATGACGACGCCGACGGAAAACAGTCCGTTCTTCTTGATTCAGAAGACGAACTTCAGACGGACACGGTGATTTTGGAATTGGATAATCAAGGTCGATTATATGCAAAGAGCCAGATAACTGACTACGTTTTTCGAGGAGATGAATTGTCCGATTTCAATGTTGTTCGCTTTTTCACTGATACATGGGAAGGGGCAAGACAACCGGATGATTATCCTAAAGGAAAAGCAGGTACGTTTAATGATGTTAAAAACTTTGGGAGCATTAGTGAGTACTAAATGCAGGTCGTCCTCGTCATGGACGCATCGCGTACAAAGAAGGCCATCCCAAGTCGAATTCATGCGTTCGAGTCTTACGATCTTCGGAACATAATAATCTGCCAAACTTCGTTAACGCGAAATTCCATCGAAACGATGATCTTAAGACATACGATCTATATTGCGCCTCAATGCTCATGTTACTAAAGCCTTGGCGAACGTTACGCACCGATTTGAAAGCCTCAAACGAATCATGGTCGTCAGCATTATCGTCTTTTCTTGCAAGTGCTTCCTCCGAGGTGCACGATATAATTTCGGGCATCCAGTATCTTCACGCATCTTCAGATCGGGATAGGGACACGTCTTTGATGGACTCAGGAGACGTAAATTTTGCAGAAGATGACTTTGACGACGATTGTCTCGTGAGTCGCTCGGCCGTGTCTAATGATGATGCATTAGCTGCGATCATCCGCACACAAACATCTCTTCCAGAAGAGATACACGGGCGAATGGCTATAGAACTCGCAAAAAGATCTGGCATATTTGCCGAGCAACAAGGCGAGCATAATGACTCCTGGCCGATTACTGGCAAACACAGAGAGATTCATAATGCGATTGGTGGAGATCTGCAAAATATTGTTGTCTGGAAGAAGCAGCTCGAGGCCGATGCGAAAAGAATGAACGAAAGAGCAAGATGCCATTCCGGTGTCAACGATGAAGGGCGCGTAGAGCTTCTTGGTACAGAAGCCTTTCACGTTGATTCGTCACAGGCTTGTGAAGTAACGATGATGGACAGACAGGATTCTTCGAAAGGTGTACCGCTCACAGCAATTGATCCTTCATTTTTAAACGTCGAACAACGTCGAGCATACGACATTGTAATATGGCATCTCGACCAAACATTAGGCGGACGTTCTCCTCCCCCACTTCGTATGATCACATACGGCGAAGGAGGAACTGGAAAATCCATAGTTCTTCAGACGATTTCGGCTGCATTCAAAGCGCGACAACAAGAACATCTCTTTGCCAAAGCAGCATACACGGCAACGGCATCTTCTTTAGTGGACGGGAAAACAACTCACATAGTAGGCGGGATTTCCATATCGTCATCGCGGTTTGAAGGAGAAAGTTCCATCAGTAATGAGGGTCGAACTAAGCTGGAGCGGTTTTGGGAAGATTATCAATATCTGGCGATCGACGAGATGTCCATGTTGTCAAAGGACTTCTTCGCCTTGCTATCGCGGAATATCAGCATCGGGAAGAAAAACGAACAACAAGTTTCATTCGGAGGACTCAATATTATCATTCTTGGCGATTTTCATCAGTTTCCTCCCGTTGCTCGTCCGATCCGAGACGCATTGTTTTACGCAAACGACCCCGAAAGAGATGGAGTTTCTTCGCAAATCGGTCGATCTATATATGAAGAATTTACGACGGTGGTGCAATTGAAGCAACAATGCCGCACGCATGATCCTGTTTGGCTCGAATTCTTGCGTCATGTTCGAAAAGGGATCGTCAATGACGATGATCTTCGTATGCTGGACACATTAATTTTAGGCCGAAAAGGAGATGAATCGACGCCCGATTTTACCGCCGATGGTTGGCGCGATGCGCCTTTGGTGACTCCTCGTCATGCTGTCCGCACACAGTGGAACGAAGCAGCTATGCTTAAAATGTGTCGAGAGAAAGGACGACAAATCTTTGTATGCACAGCAGAAGATCGTATAAATGGCCGTTTATTGACGACTTCGGAAGAATGTGTCCTGGAAGCGCATCGTGGGCAGAGGCGAAAAGGAAATCTACGAACTTCGAAAGACCTACCACATCAAGTCGAGTTAGCGATCGGAATGCGAGTGATGGTGACGACCAATATAGATACCGATTTGGATATCACCAACGGCGCGCAAGGCGAAATTGTGGATATCGTTTTACATCCTGACGAACCGTCATTCGACAAAAGTCAATCGAGGATTTTTCTGAAACACTTACCGTGTTACATTTTGGTCAAGTTGACTCGGACAAGAGCGACACAGCTGAACGGTCTACCAAAGGATGTGATTCCTATCGAACCCACGTCAACCACATATCGAATCAAAAGCACGACTCGGAATGGAAAGACAAAACAACGGAGCATCCGACGTACACAATTTCCCATGACTGCATGTTACGCTTTCACCGACTATCGAGCTCAAGGACAAACGATCTTCTTCGTGATCATCGATATCGCCTCGCCTCCAACCGGTGCCTTGAACCTGTTCAATCTTTACGTGGCGTTATCTCGAAGTTCCGGCCGAGACACTATAAGGCTTTTGAGAGGTTTCGACTGGGAGGTCTTCAAAAAGCCACATGATACAGAATTGCTTCGAGAAGACGACAGGCTAGAAGTCATGGACGCTGTGACAGAGGTATGGTATGAGCGGGTCGTACGGGATCAGATGTAATGTACCATGAATGTTTGAATCGTATGGTCATCAACAGAGGAGTTTGAAATCACTTGATGTCTTTAAGTTTGAGCGCTCTATCGCGATAGTATGCGCTGTATACTGCCGCAAATACTTATACATGTCAAGTCTATTTGTCGCGGGAGATGGTCCACACTTGGCCTCTCGGCGTCGGTTTATCATGGAGTTCGAACGACGGAAAATGGGTGATGACAGGTGATGACATCACTAAACTCTAACGGAGTCAGAAAAGCTATTATGTTCTAACGGACATCTATTGCGACAGACTGACCTTCTTCACTCCGAAGACGGTCTCATACCTTTAGCTCGAACTGTCACCAATGATTGTCTAGTCGTCTTATCTCTGAGAGGCATTCGCCCGGATTACGAGCGAAAGTTATTTCAAACTCAGATTTAGCAAACGAATTACGTAAATAAGACAGAGAAGCAGACCTTGCAAGCAAGGTAACGCATAGCCTGGCATTTTGTATCAATATCCATAAGGATCAGACCCAGCCTGTTGCTAGCCTGGGACTTTCTCACATTTTATACATAGCACTTTTCCAAATATGTAAAAAACTCGTAATTTACGTGTAAATTACATGTAAATTACAATTTTGTAAAAAAGTCGGGGTTATTTCCGCAACCCT
>Ga0137375_10011552_pt1 | contig 10447 bp, 10 predicted proteins | sample SagtaG_24_FD_104936 | JGI IMG/M metagenome (GOLD analysis project Ga0137375, IMG submission 104936) | Vadose zone soil microbial communities from Sagehorn Ranch, Mendocino, California, USA - Sage1_R_113_16 metaG | ecosystem: Environmental > Terrestrial > Soil > Vadose zone | place: USA...
GAGCCTAGCAGAGTCACGCACCGCTGTCAAGCACACGGGTGCTGCCGTCGCTGTGCTCAAGCCGTCGAATCTCGCTACGATATCCCGTACTCTATATCGCAGTGGCACTGCCGAAGCAACGATCGCGATAAACTCTACGTAGTTGATGGAGAGGAGCGCACGATGAAGGTCAAGATGATCCTGCCGGCCCTAACCGAAGCGATCAGCCCATACTGGCGGCCGATCAAGTACTCGCTATTCCCGCCACTGGGCCTGGCAACTCTAGCCGGCTACCTAGACGACAGCGACGACGTTTCGATTCAGGATGAGCACGTCGAGCCATTGGATCTGGATGACACGCCCGATCTGGTCGTGATCCAGGTCTACATCACGTCAGCCGACCGTGCCTACACCCTGGCCGATTACTATCGCCAGCGCGGCGCGTATGTCTGCCTGGGCGGCCTCCATGTTACCTCGCTCCCAGACGAGGCCGCTGCCCATGCCGACACGATTTTCCTTGGCCCCGGCGAAGATATCTGGCCGGCTTTTCTGGCCGACCTGCGCGCCGGGCGACCAGGGGCGATCTATCGCTCGGAGGTTCGCACCTTGGCCGGCGTGCCCAGGATCAGGCGCGACCTCATCAAACGCCACCTTTACCTGGTTCCAAACTCAATTGTCGTCTCACGTGGCTGCCCGCACGTCTGCGATTTCTGCTATAAGGAGGCTTTCTTCCGCGGCGGCAAGTCGTTCTACACTCAAGCAGTCGATGATGCGTTGGCCGAGATCGAGCGACTGCCCGGCCACCACCTGTACTTTCTTGACGATCACCTGTTTGGCAATGCTCGCTTCGCCGAGGCCCTCTTCGATGGCATGCGCGGCATGGGACGCCTGTGGCAGGCTGCCGGCACGGTCAAGTCGATCTTGCAGCCAGGCCTGCTGGAAAAAGCGGTGGCAAGCGGGTTACGCAGCCTGTTCGTAGGCTTCGAGACGCTAAACCCTGCTAATCTGCGTGATCAGCACAAATACCAGAACCTCAACCGCGATTACAACGCCGCTATTCGCCGCCTGCATGCGTTGGGCGTGATGGTCAACGGCAGCTTCGTATTTGGCATGGACAGCGACGATGAGACGGTGTTTGATCGTACAGTGGAGTGGGCGGTCTCGCAGGGCATCGAGACCGCGACATTCCATATTCTGACGCCCTACCCGAGCACGGCACTCTACCAGCGCATGGCGGCACAGAGCCGTCTGCTGCACAGTCGCTGGGATCTCTACGATACGCGCCATGTTGTTTACCAACCTGCACACATCAGCCCGGCGACTCTGGAAGAAGGTTACTGGCGCGCCTATCGCGATTTCTACCGCTGGAGCTCGATTCTCAAAGGTGCCTGGGCCAAAGATGGCTGGCCCGAGCGCCTGCGCCATGTTGCCTACGCCGGCGGCTGGAAGAAGCTGGAGCCATTATGGGATGGCATCATTCGTGCCAAACGCGCCACGCAAATGCTGCCAGTGCTAGAAACCGTTCTCTCCGGATTCGGAACACATGCGCCCAATCGAAAGCTCTCCAACCGGCATGATGAAAACATTGGCGAGCCACCACTGGAGGTGCTCGTATGAAGTGGCAATGATGGTACTTTACGTTTTTTGTATGTTATTTTCACCCTGCGGGTGAAAATAACATATGGGATGTGTAAGTCCTATTTCAATCAGAAAGGAACACCAATGAACACCACGCTCATGCAGGAGTACCACGCCCCCGAGCGCGCGCCGCTGGTGATCGAGCGCTTTCTGCGCGATCGCGAGGGCGTCTGGCGGCAGATCCGGCTGGAGTACGGCCTGAACGCGCTGATCGGCCAGATGCTGGCCAGCTCGACTGCCGCACTGGCGTGCTATGGCCTGGTGATGGGCAGCTCGCACAGCCTGTGGCAGTCGCTGGCGTCGGCGATCAAGCTGCCGGTGCTGTTCCTGCTGACGTTGGCTATCTGCCTACCGACGCTGTATCTGTTCAACCTGCTGTGCGGCGGGCGGCTCTCGGCGCGGCAGGCGCTGGCGCTGGTGCTTTCGGCGATCACCGTCACAGCCACGCTGACGCTGGCGTTCGCACCGATCACTTTGTTCTTCATGGTCACTGCGCAGAGCTACCCGTTCTTCATCCTGCTGAACACTGCGATTCTGCTGCTGACTGGCTCGGTGGGCCTGAGCTTTCTGGTCAGTGGGATGCACAGCATGAACGCTCAGGCGCGCGCTGAGCAGGGCGCGACGGCCGAGCAGCCCGAAACCGTCGAGCAGCTCTTCCAATCACCCGCGCCGCAGCCACGGCTGGTGAGCATGAATCTGCTGATGATCTGGGTGCTGCTCTATGGCTTCGTCGGCACGCAGCTGGCCTGGACGCTGCGCCCGTTCCACGGCGACCCGAGCATGCCGTTCATCCTGTTCCGGCCAGTCGAGAGCAACTTCTATATTGGCGTGCTAGAGATGATTGGCCGGCTCTTTCATTGAAGAATTTAGATTTTGGATTTTCGATTGGCTGCAACCCAAATCGAAAATCCAAAGTCTAAATTCTAAAATCGGAGACAGAAATGGTGCCTGCCCAACTCGACCGCCTGCTCGGCCTGGGCGCGGTGTGCCTGGTGGCGCTAGGCGCGGTGCTGTTGCTGCTGCGCTTCAGCGGGCGCGCCGCCCCTGGGCACAGCCGTTTGCTGCTGGGCTACCCGCCCGATCTGTTTCCTGCGCAGCATCTCGCGCGGGGCGGCGCGCTGGCAGCGCTGGCGGCCACCCAATCCCGGCTGGCATCGATCGAGCGGCAGCTGCCGCCGCAGAGCGACCTGTCCATCTGGCTGTGCGCGTTTCTGTACGAGCTGCGCGCGATCATGGATACCGCCTACCGCGTGACCGTGATCACCGAGATCTACGGCCGGCCGGCGCAGCTCGACCGGCTGGTGGCCGAGATGCAGCAGATCGAGGCCGAGATCGCCGAGCATGTGGCGCGCCGGCTGCTTGCGCGCGATGGCGACGCGCAGGCCGAGCTGCTGGATGGGCGGCTGGCCACGCTGCGCATGTGCGTGCGCGAGCTGGCCGGCGTCGCCTTGTAGATTGGAGATTGCAGATTGCCGCCGCAAACCACGGATTTGTTCCCTTTGTAGGTTATTTTCGCCCTGCGGGCGAAAATAACCTACAAAAGAAGGAAAGTACCATGCTGCCGGCTCCCCTGAGCCTGCCCGCCCTGAGCATGCCCGCCCTGAGCTTGTCGAAGGGTCGAAGGGTCGAAGGGCAGGCTACAATCGCTTTTGCGTAAGTCCTGTAAGGCAAATATCACATTTGAGCTATTGCTGAATATGTGGCAAAACGCTAGAGTTAAGGGATACGACGGACCGTAATCATTGGCAAATGAGAGGAAACATCATGGGCTTCCAGCTACAGATCTGCCGCATCCACCGCTTTCTGGTGCGGCATGCGTTCTATGCGTTGGCGCTCTCCAGCGCCCTCGCCGTCGGCATTCTGGCCGGGCGCGTGCTGCGCGCGCAGCAGGGATCGTATATCTTCTTGGTCTGGAATCTGTTTCTGGCCTGGGTGCCCTACGGCTGGAGCTTGTGGGCCGCATCGATCCAGCGGCGCTACCCGCGCGATTGGTGGCGGCTGCTGGTTCCTGGCGCGCTGTGGCTACTGTTCTTCCCGAATGCGCCGTATATTATCACCGATTTCGTTCATCTGTATGAGCGACCTCCCGTGCCGCTGTGGTACGATATTGGGCTGCTGGCGGCGTTTGCGTGGAGCGGCTGCTTCCTGGCGGTCGTGTCGCTTCAGACGATGCAGCGGCTGGTGAGGCAGCAGTGCGGCGCGCTGATCAGCTGGCTATTCGTGGGCGCAAGCATCGGCCTGAGCGGGCTGGGCGTCTATCTGGGCCGCTTCGAGCGCTGGAATAGCTGGGATCTGCTGCTCTCGCCCCACGATGTGCTGGTCGCGGCCGCACGCCCGATTCTGTTTCCGCTGAGCCATATCCGGCCGCTCGGCGCAAGCGCCATGTTCGCGACGATCTTGATGACATGTTATGTCATGTTCATCGCGGTTGCCGCCAGCGGACACCCAAGCGCGCTGGCAGCCGAAGAATAGCTTTTATGGCGCTTGCCAAGTTGGGAACGCGAGGGGCGAAGCTCCTCGCCACTCCCAAAAGGACTTGGTAACCGTCCTAAATAGCGCTATTGACCCATTGACAACTCTCAAGCACCATGCTACACTGTCCGAAAGTGACAGGTGAGGATGTTCTATGAAACATGAACCAATTAACCCCGATTCGGTCTATTCGCGCGAAGAGGCAGCCGAGCTGTTAGGCGTCAGCCTCAGCACCGTGAAGCGGCTGATTGCGGCCGGCCAGCTGATTGCCAGCCGCCCCGAGAGTATCAGGCGCATTTTTATTCAAGGATCAAGTATCCTTCAAATGCTTGAAGAAACAAAGATCGAGGTCGAGCGATGAGAGCAGCAGGCTATTCTTTCGCTTCTATATGCAAAAAAGCACTCACGTGGTCGCCAAATCGGCGCCGCGCGGCCATACCTGCCTGCCCGCAGCATGATACCGATCGCCAAGGTCGCGGCTTCGTCGCGAGCCTGCCGATCCACGCCACGGAGAATCGCCTGTGAACCGCTAGCGAACAGCCAGCGACGGGCCGGTACTCCGAGGCGTGAAGCTTTGTCGCTTCACGCCTTTTCGTTTGCCAGAAGAGAAGGAATTTTCAACGCAAAGGCGCAGAGACGCAAAGCGACGGGTAGAAATCGGACGCGGACGAACGCGGACGAACGCGGATGACGAATCGAGAACCGAGAACCAAGCATCAAGCATCGAGCATCAAGAACCACGAGCAACGGACAATGGACAACGGACTACGAACAATCAAGAGAGGTGCTGCCATGAGCGTAATTGAGTTGGCCCGCGCGGAGCGTATCCGCCGCGACTATAGCGCCGAGGGGATGGAAGAGCTGTTCCTGCGGCTCGACCTACTGCACGATTACGCTGCCGCAGGCCGGCTGGCGGATGCCACGGCGCTGAGCCGCACCGAGCTGCGCGGCTGGCTGGAGGAGCTGATCTACACCGCGCGCGAGACCCTGCGCGAGATGGAGGGCGCCGATGTTTAAAATCATCAACGACATACCAGTCTGGGGTGCGCACGACGAAGCCACACTGGCGCAGATCCAGCGCTGCGCGGGCGACGAGGACGTGGCCGGCGCAGCGCTGATGGCGGATGGCCACAAGGGTTACAGCATGCCGATCGGCGGCGTGATCGCCTATCGCAATGCCGTCTCGCCCAGTGGCGTTGGGTATGATATCTCATGTTTAGCTGCGGGAACGCCTGTCTCGACTTGCGACGGCTACTGGCTTCCGATCGAGCAGGTGTGTGGCACCCACCTGATTGGCTGTTGGGATAGTGACCGGGTACGTCCCGTAAGCAATCACGAGGGGATGGTCCAGCGCGGGCTCCGCGAGGCGATTGTTGTACAGTTAGCAAATGGACGCACTATTACCGCCACTCCCGATCATCTTATCTCTACTCGACAGGGTTGGAAGGCCGCTGGTGAGCTGGGTGCGACAGACGTTGTCGCCTGTCAAGTGTTTATCGGCTTACCGTATGTCCAGATTCCGAGCGAGATCCCGATGGCATTCACAAACGAGAACTTCAGCAGTGAGCTCAGCAAGCGAGGTCTTTACCCTTTACGCACTAATAGCGAATTGTTTCCTGCGATTGTTCGACTGTTAGGTGTTATCAGTGGCGATGGTCATCTATCAAAGAATGGCAAACGGATCTCTGTCTACACCACACATGCGGGTGATGCGGCCACCATTGCCGCCGACTTCGGGCGCCTTGGGTACAATGCTTCGCTTGGGCGACGCGAACGCCATGAGAACCGGAAAGCCGAATTACATGTGTATGTCGACTCGATGGCGCTACATGCACTATTTGCTGCGTTAGGCTCACCCGTAGGCAAGAAAGAATGGCCTAAAGATCCAATGCCTTGGCTATTCGCACTGCCAACATGGATGAGGGCACAATTTCTATCCGCTTTTTGTAGTGCGGAGATGGCGACCCCTCGCCTGCTTAACGGACGGCAACCGAATTTGGCGCTTAAACAGGCTGGCGACACGACCAACTCAATCACCTTCATCGGGCGATTATTCGAGTCGCTCGGCTATACGATCTCGATCGCTCCGAGCGGGGATGCGCGCGGTGAGCGGCACGATTATGTACTCCAGATTCTGGGTGGTGGGTCGGCACAGATTCGCTTCATGGAAGAGGTTGGGTTCTGCTATGCCTACGAGAAGCGTGTGCGCGGAGCCGAATCCGCAAGCGTCTACTGGCGATACGCGACCGCGATTCTTCAGCGCGCGGTTGCGCGCGATGAGGCACGCCAGCTTAAAGCCGCCGGGTGGCATTGGCAGGAGATCATTAGAACAGTCATAGCTCGCTATGAGGTTTCGCCTGGCTTTGTTTATCACGCAATCTATGATGATCGTGGTACCCCACGCATGGGAAAAGCCGATTATATGCCCGATACCTGCGGCGAAATCGTCTGGGTACCAGTGGCAGCGATTGAGCCGGGCGGGATAGCCGAAGTCTACGATGTGGTCACAGGAGACGCGGCCCACTCATTCTTTGCTGCGGGTCTCGTTGTGCATAACTGCGGCAACAAAGCTGCCCGCACCGATATTCGTGCCGAGGCGCTGAAGCCTGACATCACGCGCGTGATGGATCAGATTGCGCGCACGGTCGTCTTTGGCGTGGGGCAGACCAGCGGCAAGGTGCGTGATCACGCGCTGTTCGACGACCCGACTTGGCGCGATCTCCCGCAGCTGGGCAAGCTGCGACAGCTGGCGCGCGAGCAGCTTGGCACAGTGGGTAGTGGAAATCATTATGTCGACTTGTTCGAGGATGAGGACGGCTGGGTCTGGGTAGGCGTGCATTTTGGCAGCCGCGGCCTGGGGCACCGCACCGCCAGCGGCTTCCTGAACCTGGCCGCCGGCCGCGCGTTCGACGACAAAGCGCCAGGCGAGCACATGGATCAGCCGGCCACAGTGTTCTCGCTGAGCAGCGAGATTGGGCAGAGCTACTGGCAGGCGATGACGCTGGCCGGACGCTATGCCTACGCCGGGCGCGATTTCGTGGTCGGTCAGGTGTTGGAAATTCTGCGGGCAAAGGCAACCGATCAGGTTCACAACCACCATAATTTCGCTTGGGTCGAGCAGCATGGTGGCGAGCAGGTGGTGGTAGTGCGCAAAGGCGCGACTCCGGCCTGGCCGGGGCAGCGCGGCTTCATCGGCGGCTCGATGGGCGACATCAGCGTGATCGTCGAGGGCCTGGCCGGCGACGAGGCGCGGGCAGCGCTGCACAGCACTGTTCACGGCGCGGGCCGCATGATGAGCCGTACTCAGGCGGCCGGAAAGCGCCGCTGGGTGAAAAAGGACGGCCGGCGCGTGCAGGAGATCGTCAAGCCGGGGCAGGTCAGCCGCGAGATGATGCGCGAGTGGATCGAGCGCGAGGGCGTCGAGCTGCGCGGCGCCGGAACCGACGAGAGCCCGCACGTGTACCGGCGCCTGCCGGAGGTGTTGGAAGCGCACGCCGGCAGCATCCGCGTGCTGCACACGCTGCATCCGCTGGGCGTCGCGATGGCGGCCGAGACGGAGTGGGATCCGTACAAGGATTAACGTTTTCTTCCTATTCTGGGTGGCGCGCCCACCCGCACCTTCATGCGCGATGCAGTTGCCCGACGCGGGCGGCGGCAAGGGGCGACCGCGCCCCCGGCCCGGGGCGCTGCCCCTGGGAACCCCGATTCGATGTTGGTGTATGCCCAGCGTTTGGCGCGCATGCCTATGGGCAAATCAGAGTAGGATGCGCTGATCTGCCCATAAGCATAACGGAGGCATGCGCCAGGGCTTGATCCTGATACTCGCCTCCTTTGTGGCAACGCTGGCGGTTGAGCTGACCACGCAGGCCACGTCCATATCGTAGCCCTCCCGGATTACCGCCCGGAGTGGACTGTCCCCTGCACCACCGCTGAGATCGCCCTGATCCAGTTCATGCGGCGGTATGCCTTGTGATACGCACGGACGGCGCCCTCGGGCCCTCCATCGGCGGCGGAGCCGGTGTGGTGATGCTCCATGATGCGGCAGTACAGTTCGGCCTCTGTGTGGCGAGGAAACCGCTTCAGCAGGCCCTGTGCGCGGATGGCCTGCACCGTCGGTAGATACATCGTGTCGTACCAACTCGCCACCGCCTCATCGGGGCTGATCGTGCGGTTCTGCGCCTGGCTCAGGGCTGAGCGATGGGCATTGATCTGCCGCACCAAGTCGAGGTAGCTCCCCGGCTCACGGAGCTCGATCCGCTGGTCTGGCCGCAGGATGTGGAGATTCGTCCATTCGAGAAAGTCGCTGTACTCCCCGACCAGCCGCAGGTCGCGCACCGACAAGTCGGCGGGCAGTGGGACATCGACGATCAACTCGGTCACATAGGCGTCGATATCCACCTGTTCCTGCTGACGTGCAACCGAGACTCGATGGTTCCCATCACGCACAAAGTAGATATCGCCGATCTTATAGAGATCAACGGGTGGGAGATCAATCCCCTGCGCCATTGCCTGCGCGACGTTGCTCCAACGGTGTTGCAGGTACGCTGCACGTGGCAAGAAGCGGCGATCAAAATCGCGATATCGTCCTTCACTGCCCACGATCTGCTGGACCGGCACGACCCGGAGGCCGAGGCTGCGCTGGCCACGAATAATCAGGCACGTCCGGACATCAGCGAGCGAGGGCATGGCGCTCGGTCGACGGCGGACGATGTCCAGGAGCGCGGCGAGGTACGCCGTACGGCGGGCAATCTGAAACTGGCGCTGCGATGATCCAAGCGTAACCCCGTCCATAACTCCTCCTTTTACCGCGGTGTGCTCGATTGGCACGTGCGTTGCGTTTCAGTAGAGCGTTGTTTTGCTGGTTGTACTCTACTATGTGGAGGGCAGGAAGACATCGGTAGAATTACGGGAGCGATTACGTATTTGTGGGGATCCGAGCTCAGGACGAGTGGGGCAGCGCACTACGTAAAGCGACGTAGAAGCCGGGAGAGGACGCGCAGTGGCAGTCACTTTGTGCTATGATTGGCGATGCAAAAAGCGATACCAAAAGTGATCCTGGCTCCATACGCTGCGGTGAGCGGCGTGGGAGGTGGCGATGCGCGAGGTTCCCTCATTCGGCGCCTGGCTCAAGCGGCGCCGCAAAGCGCTCGATCTGACCCAGGCGGCGCTGGCGCGGCTAGTCGGCTGTTCGGTGGTCAGCATCAGGAAAATCGAGGCCGACGAGCAGCGTCCCTCGCGCCAGATCGCCGAACGCCTCGCACAGCACGTGCAGATCGCGCCCCACGAGCAGGCGACCTTCGTGCAGTTCGCTTGCCTCGGGCTGGATGAAGTCCCACCCGCGCTGCCCATCCCCGCAGCCGCCCGACTGCCCGCCCGCCCGCCGCAGCACCAACGCGATGTCGTCGTCGCCGCCCATCCCGCCGCCGACGCGCATGCAGCGCGTCCCAGCGGCACGGTCACGTTTCTGTTCACCGACATCGAGGGCAGCACCTACTTGTGGGAGCACACGCCCGAGGCGATGCGCCCTGCACTGGCGCGCCATGATCAGATCATGTATGACGCGATTGGTCAGGCTGGTGGCTATGCCTATAAAACGATTGGCGATGCCTTCCAGGCCGCCTTCGCCACCGCCGCGCAGGCGCTGTCGGCTGCGCTAGCCGCCCAGCGGAACTTACACGCTGAAGCCTGGGACACCCCCCGTCCGCTGCGCGTGCGCATGGCGCTGCATACCGGCGTGACGGAGGAACGCGACGCTGACTACGCCGGCCCGCTGCTCAACCGCGTCGCCCGGCTGATGGCCGCCGCGCACGGCGGGCAGATCCTGCTCTCGCTGGCGACGGAAGAGCTGGTCCGCGACCAGCTCCCCGAGGGTGTAAGTCTGCGCGATCTGGGTGTCCACCAGCTCAAAGACCTCATCCGGCCCGAGCCAATCTTCCAGGTGTTGGCAGAGGACTTGCCCGCCGTGTTTCCGCCGCTGCGCACGATGGCTGCCCAGACGACGACCCTGCCGCATTCTGCCACGCCATTCATCGGGCGGGCGGCCGAGCTGGCCGAGATCACCGCGCTGCTCGACGACCCGGCCTGCCGGCTGCTGACGCTGACCGGCCCTGGCGGCATCGGCAAGACGCGCCTGGCGCTGGCGCTCGCCGCCGAGCGCGCCGGCCGCTACCTGCACGGGGTCTGGTTCGTCAACCTGGCGCCACTCAGCTCCGCCGACGGCGTGGTCTCCGCGATCGCCGACACGTTCAAGCTGAGCGGGCTGGGAGTGGTCGATCCGAAGGAGGCGCTGCGGAACTATCTGCGTGAGAAAGCCCTGCTGCTCGTGCTGGACAACTTCGAGCATGTGCTGGATGCCGCC
>Ga0137375_10011553_pt1 | contig 10446 bp, 9 predicted proteins | sample SagtaG_24_FD_104936 | JGI IMG/M metagenome (GOLD analysis project Ga0137375, IMG submission 104936) | Vadose zone soil microbial communities from Sagehorn Ranch, Mendocino, California, USA - Sage1_R_113_16 metaG | ecosystem: Environmental > Terrestrial > Soil > Vadose zone | place: USA...
CAGGCGCGGCGGTCGGGGCCGCTGCTGCTGTGGCGGCCGGAGCCGCAGTGGGAGCCTGTGCGTTTGGCGTGCCGCCACAGGCGGCGATGATCGGTAGCAGCAGCACGAGCAAGAGCAGGCTTACAGGTGCGCGCCGACAATCCCTTCGATGCTGATTCATGGTGCTTAAGCCTCCCGTATCGCAACCGGCGCGCTGCGCGCGGTTGACAGCTGATTTCACCCCAATCGTGGCAGTGGCGCACCCCGCAGAACGAGCGTGGTGTAGCGAGGTATGTTCCTCCTTTCTTTAAAGGCGCAAACGCGGCAGTGCGGGGATCGCTACGCTGGGAGAAGGCGCGTGGTTCATGAATGGTACCAGTATACCAAAAGTTAGAACCATGTCAAATATCGCTACGCAAAAGCGGGTAGGATCGGCACCATTGGCACCGCCAATGAACAATACAGGGAACGTGATATCCCAACTGGGACTGTCCCAGAATGCGACGGCTGTGCTGTGGCGGCCTCCTTTCAGCTGATGCCCGATACTGTAGTAGCCACACGTGTGTGCGCCGAAAGCGCCATACGTGTCGAGCTTGCCACACGATGAAATGCTCTTTGGATCGGTTTGACATTCGGTGGTTTGAGTATACAATAGCGCCTCATTCCAGTTCAAGAACTATCTGTTTCATACCACGGAACAAACGGCAGTGTTGCGCGGATTGCAAATTGCAAATTGCAGATTACGCAGCAAGCATCACTCGTCACTCGTCACTCGTCACGCATCACGTAGAGGTACACGCATGACCAACAGCTACATTGTCCAGCCGGTCTACAAGGCGCTGCGGGTGCTGCGCTGCCTGGGCGAGGAGCGCCGCGAGCTGGCCTTGAGCGAGATCTGCTACCGCGTCGATCTGCCGAAGACCACGGTCTTTCGCTACCTCCAGACGCTCTGCGCCTGCGGCTTCCTCATGCACGACCCCAACACCGACCTCTACCGGATTGGGCTGCGGGTCTGGGAGCTTGGGCAGTCGGTACACGAGCCGCTGCGCATTCGCGAGATCGCGCTGCCGGCCATGCGTGATCTGCGCGACCGCTTCAACGAAACGGTGAACCTGGGCGTGCTGGATGGACTCGATGTCGTCTACCTGGAGATCATTGAGAGCCGGCGATCACTGCGGATGCAGGCACAGCTGGGCGGGCGCGACCCAGTCTACTCGACGGCGCTTGGTAAAGCGGTGCTGGCATTCAAGAACGAAGATCAGTGGCCGCTGCACCTGCCGCGCGAGTTGGCGCCACGCACCGAGCGCACCGTCACGGCGCTCGACAAGCTGCGGCAGTCGCTCGTGCGCGTGCGCGACTGCGGCTACGCCTTTGACGATGAGGAAAACGAGGAGGGCGCGCGCTGCATCGCCGCGCCGATCGTGAACCACTCCGGCCAGGTTCTGGCGGCGATCAGCTTGTCGGCCCCGGCGAGCCGTATGTCGGATCGGTTGGTCAGCAAAGTTGCCGCCGCTACTAAAGAGACCGCCGCGATCATCTCACAGCGCTTGGGCCACCATTAGTATACGCCTGCGGCAGCAGGGTACTTGCTGTTTTTGTGCCGGTGGTGTTTCGCTCTGCGGAGCGAAACACCACCGGCAGGGCGTCAAAGTTCACTGCCGATCGCCGCTTTTGTCATCTTGTCACCAATCCTCTTCACCCCTTCACCCGCTCTTGACAGCCTTCAAACTTCTGGTATATTGGTTCCATTGCTGAACCAGTTATTATCGCTAGGCCTCTTTTCGTAGCTCACGAGGTTGCCTATGGAACGGTTCGATCTTGACCGTTTGCGCCCTGGCAGCCGCGACTCGTTCGCGCTACCGGTGATGCGCCTGCCGGATGGTAACGACCTCTGGCTGCCAGTGCTTGCTGCGGCCGGCCTGGCCGATGGCCCGACGCTAGCAGTGCTTGCGGGCGTCCATGGCGACGAGTATGAGGGTATTCGCGCCATCCCGCAGATTTTTCGCGCGCTCGATCTGGCCCAGCTGCGCGGGCGGCTGATCATGGTTCCGATCTGCAATATCCCGGCCTACCGCACATCCACACGCAGCAGCCCGATCGACGGGCTGAACCTGGCGCGCGTCTTTCCAGGCGATGCGCACGGCACTGTCACTCAGCGCATCGCGCATGTGTTGACCGAGCAGGTGATCGCGCCTTCCAGCTTGCTGATCGATCTGCACAGCGCGGGAGTAGCCTATAGCATGCCCACATTGGTGGGCTACCCCCACGCCGACACGCCGCACGGGCGGGCCTCGCGCGCGGCGGCGCTGGCCTTTGGCTGTGATGTGCTATGGGGACACCCGCCCGACCCGACCGCCGGCGGACGCACGATCTCGGCGGCTGAGGCGCTGGGCATCCCGTGGATCTACACCGAGGCCGCCGGCGGCGGCCGCACACTGCCCAAGGATGTGGAATGCTACCGCAGCGGCGTATTGAATGCGATGCGCCACCTAGGCATGTTGCCGGGGCAGCCCGAGATTCAGCCGCTGCGCTGTCATCTGCTTGGCGCTGGCAACACCGATGCGCCGATCCGCGTCGATACGTCGGGCTACTTTGTCTCCGAGGTCGATCTGCTCGCCACCGTGACGGCTGGGCAGGCGATCGGCTATGTGCTGGATTTTGCTGGCGAGCCGCTTGAAACGATCCGCGCCCACGCCGATGGCCGCGTAGTCATGATTCGCGGCATACCAGCTGTTCACGCGGGCGATGGCGTATTCCTACTCAGTGGTGAGCTACGCCAAGTATAGGGGAGCCTCGGATTTTATAGTCATGGGGTTCCTTTTTCGCCCCGCAGGGCGAAAAAGGAACCCCATGAATGATAAAGTACCGTATAGATAGAGGTGCTGCATGGATACTGTCGGCATTGGCATGATTGGCTCCGGCTACATGGCGCTCACCTACGCGGAATCGCTTGCGCGGCATATGACCGGCGCGCGGCTGGTCGCGATCGCAGGCGGGCGGCGGGCGCCCAGTCTAGCGGCTGAATACGAAGTCGATGTCGAAGCCTCAGTTGAGAACTTGCTCGCGCGCGCGGATATCGACGCGGTGATTCTGACGACGCCCGACCAGGTGCATTGTGCCCAGACACTTCAGGCGGCGGCGGCCGGCAAGCATGTGCTGGTCGAGAAGCCTATGGCCCCGACGGTAGCGCAGTGCGATCAGATGATCACCGCGTGCCAGTCGGCCAGCGTCAAGCTGGCAGTGGTGAAAACCGAGCGCTACCGCGACCTGACCATCCGCGCCAAGCAGGTGATCGATGCCGGCCAGATCGGGCCGATCTGGATGCTGCGGACGATCTCGTGCTTCCCCGAGGCAGTCGGGCGCGACATTCTGACCAGCCGGCCATGGTACACCGACCCAGCCGGCGGCGGCCTGTTTATGAGCATGGCCTCGCACAACGCCGACATGCTGCTGTGGCTGACCGGCGCGCGGCCAAAGCAGATCTTCGCCCAGGCGAATACATTTGGCGATGGCGATGTGCAAGTACAGAGCGTTATGGCCCAGATCGCCTTCGAGAACGGAATCATGGGCCATATGTGGATCTCGGCCGAGATGCCGCCGCCCAGTCTGCCGAGCAGCGAGGTGCGCTTCCAGGTGGTCGGCGCGCGCGGGATCGTCGACTTCGAGAACTACGAGTTTCTCGACCTCGGCACCGGCGATAGCTGGGAGCGGCTGCTCACGCCAGTGCGCTTCGACTACACCAACGAGCCGAAGTCACCCATTCGCCTGGTGCCGCACACCCGCGTGGTGCAGGAGTTTGTGAACAGCATTCTGGAGGATCGCCAGCCCGGTGTGCCGGGCGAGGCCGGGCGCGCGGCCGTGGCGATCTGCGAGGCATGCCTGGTATCCGCCCGCAGTGCGCAAGCAGTCACGCTTGGCGTGTAGGCCGCGCACCTGAGCAAACTTTCCCACGAACGTCACTTTCTGCGTTTTAGAGGGGAAAACGTACAGCATAGTCCTGGATGCCGCTCGGCAGCTCGGCAGCTGACGCAACCAGAAAGCCAGCCCGGCTATTAAGCCCGCCCCAGAGGCCAACCGCCGTCGTCACCGGATCGCCAAAGGCGCCGCGCCGGCTTGACGGACTGGGCAGCCCCATGCGCGCCCGCGCGCCGGCCGACAGCATGAGATGGCAGGAAAGCGGCAAGCCGTTGAGTTGCATCAGCTCAACCGCTTCGTACTCGGTCATGCCTGGCTGGATGTTGAACAGGACGTTGCGAACCGCCTGCGAGCCAAACGTCGCGGCGTATTCGAATCGTGCAAGTTGCTCCAGCTCATTGACGGCGCGTAAACCAGTGTTGCTCATCAAGATCAGGGCATACAGACCAAAGCGTAGTCCCCACCCCTCAGCCCATTCGAAATTGTCGACCAGCGTCCACAGAAACACGCCACGTACATCTATTCCATCCCGTAGCGCCCGATGAACCGCCCGCATGTGGCTGAGAATGAAGCCTGGTCGTTGGTCGTCGTCGTCGTCCGGTAGACCCGTCTCCGTAATGTAGATCGGCCGGCCGAGACGCGCGACACGACGCAGCGCGCGATATAATCCTTCCGCGTAGATCTCACCAAAACTCCGCCCAGTGGATCCCGCGTCGCTCTGCGGCACGTTCGCTGGGGTAAAAAGACGGCCGAACAGCGTACTCGGGCTACGGCGGTCGAAGGCCACACGCTCACGTGTATAATAATTGAGCCCAACGAAATCAAACGATCCCCTCAGGCCAGGCAGGGCACGTACCCCATGCGACTGCATAGGCGGCGAAGCGGGCAAAGCGGTGCGGTGTGCCTGGGTGCAACCAGCCACCCATCGCCTCGAGCCAGCGTGGGTTGGTGAAGTGGTGTAGAGTGATCAGGGGAAGCGCACAACGTGAAGGTGGGCGCCGTCGCGACCCTGCTCGAGGCAAGCCAACAAGATGGTCGGCCGCCACCTGGATCACGGACAGTGAGGGTGAACCGATTACATTGAGACTCAACAGCACGTTATGGAACGTGATACCGACCAGATTGACGTTTGAGGCTCGATAGCTACACAAATCAAGGATCGTGCGATGGCACCCTCCGACGATCATCATTTTGGCTGGCCGCCTGAAGTTGCATGGTCTCGTAGCCACGGGCGCGGACCATCAGCCAGGCCAGGTAGCATAGATACTGCCCCGGCTTGCCACTTTTGAGGATGACGTAGCGCGCGTGCAGCCTGCCGTTCGGCTCGTTGTACTCGACAACCACCACATCAGATGTTGCCGACCAGCGCGTGCGAAGCCCCGGCTTCTCGCCGACCACGAACTGGATCACCGCGTCAGGATTGCAGAATAACTGCTCCATCAGCGTATCGCCGCCGGGCATCATTGGTCCATAGGTGGCGCTGGTAAGGAGAGTCCATCGCTTGATATCTACCGTCGCGAGAGCAGAGAGGCACGCCTTCAGGCGCTGCTGGTCGACGGGATCGGTTCGAAGCCGCCCGATCTTCGCCCCCAACTGCTCCAGCGCCGCGGTCGCGGCGTCGCGAACACCAGGGTCGGAATCCGAAAGAGCCGTACGAAGCAGATCGCTGTCCACGGGCGCTAGCCGCATTTCTTCGCCGAGCGCCACGGCCGCAACTTTGCGCAGGCCGGGGTTGCGCCGCTGTAGTGCCCAGCGAAGAATCTCAACGTGGAAACGCTGCTTCGAGAGCGCATCTATAAGCGGTGCGATCGCACGGGGATCTTTGATCTGCCCTAGCGCCGCCGCCGCGACGCTCCGAACGTCGATGTCGAAGTCTCGCAAGGCGGCGCACAGCGATTCAACACTACCAGGAGCTTTCAGCTCGCCAAGCAATCGCACCGCCGCCTCGCGCTGTCCTGGATCAGGATCGGACAGAATCATGCACAGCGCTCCGGCCGACCGTGGATCCTTCAGCTCACCAAGCGCCCAGACCGCCGCAGCACGCACGTTCGGAACCTCATCCTTGAGCGCTGCGCACAATGACCCAACCGAGCGCGGGCTCTTGATCGACCCGAGCGCCCGCACCGCCGCTTCGCGGATCTCGGCGTTCCAGTCAGTCAGCAACTCACAGAGCGGGCCGACTGCTCGTATGTCGTTTGATTTGCCGAGCGCCTGGGTCGCCGCCAGCCGCACGCTGATGCTTACGTCGCACGTGGCCCGGCAAAGTGGCCCAATCGCCCGCCGATCCTTTAGTGTGCCCAGGGCACGCACCGCCGCCAACCGCACGCTGAGATGTTTGTCAAGAAGTGCAGCACACAATGGTCGGATTACCCGTGGGTCGCCAAGCACGCCGAGCGCGTGGATCGCCGCCAGCTGCATCGCGATGGTAACGTCGAACATCAGGCCGCAGACTGGCTTCACTGCCCGTGGGTCGCCAAGCGCACCGAGCGCGTGAACCGCGGCCAGTCGCACGTAGTCGTCGTCATGCCGCAGTGCCTGGAGTAGCCCGTCGATATCGCGCTGCTCCTTCAGTGCCTCCACATTCGGGAGACCGAATAGCTTTCCGAGTAGATCCATAGTTCTATTCCTCGATATATGCGCCCGTAATATCCATGCATTGCGGACGGATGACAGGTTCTAGAGCGAAGAATGTTCAGTGCAACACATAATCAGCAACTATCATTCGGCGAAGAAACAGCGGACTTGTCGCCCGCTGCGCTGTGCATAGGCTGGCCAGCCGGCTCCGCACCGAATCGCCCCACGGCTGCTTGGGCAAATCGAAAGATATCCTCGGACGCGGAGAGGTTCGTGTCGTCCATGAAGCTCCATGCGAACAGACCCGCCGCCGCGAGATCGTACAGGGATTTCTCGGTCAACAATGCGCAGATGTCGCGCTCGAACGTGGCCTGTGACCGATCGTTGGGCTTGTAGTGCGCCAACATGACCGGCCCGTATTCGCCAAGCGTGCCAACCATCGCGTGGACGTCCGCGACGTTGCTGTCGCTCTGCATCGCTTGAAAGCTCTGAAAGTCCGAGGCGCGCATCACATCGGCGAAGTACTGGAACATCGAGCGACCGGCACCGATTGACGGGTCATCCCAGCGGCTCTGCCAGCCGCCCCAGCCGAGCGAGACGCGCGCGTTCGGCGCGTGCTGGTGGAACACCGCCAGCGCCTCCAGATAGCGATCCTTCAGCGCCCGATAGTAGGCGTTGGTCGGCGTGTCGGGGTTCCAGGCATTATCGCTGCAGGCATACGTCTGGAACTCCGTAAACAATGTTATATACAGCGGCGGCCCGGTCGGTGCGCCCGCAAAAGTATCCGCTAACTGGCGCATATCGTCCAGGAAGCGGTGAGTAAGGGGATAGGATCGCCCACATGCCGAGCCGTAGGCTGTGCCGATCTGCACTTCAGGCCCGTCGGTAAACACGATTACGTGCAGCGAGTAATTGGCCGCATAGAATTGCGCCACAAGGTCATGTTTCCAGTTCATCATCCACGTCAGATCGGCGGGATCGTTATACCAGGTGCTCAGCATCCCTACCGGCGACTCGGCGACAAGACGCGTCTTGATTGCACTGCTCGCCACCGGTCCCATCCCGAAGCGTATCTGCGGCGGAGTTCGCAGCATACGTGGCGCGAGCGCCAGGCTGAACACTCCGACAGCCAGAAGGGTCGCGCAGAACAGGGCAATGCGCCGGGTTACGCTCATGATTGTTCTCCGAATCGCCGCTTTTGACGTTTCCGAGCCTGCCCATAGCCGAGGCGCTGGAGCATCTCCCAACCACGCGCCACGTTCACAGCTCGCCCGAGCCTGGCTGCCATCCACTCCGCGACCTTCCGGCTGGTCCAGGTGCCACCGCCGGGGGGCGGTCGATCAAGGGCCGCCGCGAGTTCCGCCTGCTGCTCCGGCGATAGAAGCATCATGCGGCCTGGATTGGCATGCCGACGATCGCCGACGCCGGCCGGCCCCTCTGCATTATAGCGCCGCGCAATCGTCGCGATCCAGGTCGCGGAATAACCGGTGTTACATACGACCTCCTGGATGGACTGCCCTTGACCAAGCAGCCAAAGCATATGCCAGTGGCTGCGCGCTACTGGGTCGCTAGCCCGACGGTAGCGCGCCTCCAGCTCGGCAAGGCGCAAGTGGGGTGCCAATCTAAGTCGTCGCATAACGTACGCCCATTCCTGAATGCTGTCGCCTTCCGTCACGAATTGTAATCGACCAGCGTGAGTGATTCACCCACGCTGGTGAACTCTGAGCTACTTAACAACGAGCGGCAGATAGACTCGGCGCTTCGCCGCAACTAGAGCGGACGACGTATCGATGCGGAAGTAGTCATAGGCCAGCCCAAAGGGCGAGCCGGTTGCGTTCGTGCTCAGGATGCCGGCCGCCGCCCCGAGCTTGAAGAAGTTCGCAAGCGCGGGATAAGCGGTTGCGTTGATTTCGCCGAGCGTTACGATCGCGGCGCTGTCATCGCTGTTGACCCGATATCGCGCGATCACCCGCTTCGTCGCTGGATCCAGAACCAGGAATAGGTCGAGCGTCGTCGTCGTGGTTATTGCCAGGCTCACCGGCGCGATCCCCGGGTTGGCAACGTAATTCCCATTTGTCTCGATGGCGAAGACCAACCCAGGCGTGCTCACCGAATCCATAGGCACAGCTTTCGAACGTTTGAGGCCCGTGCCGTTATCGGTCGTCAGCGCTAGCTTGATGTAGTTGTCTTGGTCAAGGCCGAAGGAGATCCCGCCCGACTTACCCGGCTCGACGACCTGGCCGCTCAGCGGATCGGCGATGCGTGTAGAGATCGTGACGGTCTGCCGTGCGTCGAAGCCGACCTGGAGCGCGTTGTCCTGGGTGTTGACCGTGCCCTGATTGGTACCGGCGGTAGCGTTGAGCGAAAGAAATCCACCCGCGCCGCCAACATGGACCTTGTCGGCGATGAACCCGCTGCCGTTGGTCGTCACCTGGTAGCCGGTGAAGCCGCTGTTGCCGAACTTGCCCGCCGGCGCGTCGCCGGGGTTCCAGTTCTGCGCCCACGGTAGCGTCGTCGCCGTTCCATTCGTGGCGTCGAACTGATACTGATCGTCGGTGTCCGCCACGCCATCGTTGTCGTCGTCGGCATCACGCTTGTCCGAGACATGATCGCCGTCGTTGTCGGATGGCATCGAGGCCGAGCTGCATGGGTTGGCGCCGTTGTCGGCTTCATCCTGATTGCTGTATCCATCACTGTCGCTATCGGTTGTGTTGGGATCGCTGCCTTCCGCGATGCAGGAGGGTGTCTCGTCAGCCGAGACAAACGCGAACGCGTCGTTGACATCCGTCGCTGCGTCGCCCTGGTGCACCGCGCCGCCCGGTACATAGATCGTGTTGCCGATCGTGGCTCCATCCGTGCCGTGGCGTGGCGTCAGTTCGTCGGCGATCACGATCCAGCTATCAGTCTTCGGGTCATAGTCATGGCCCTGTTTGAAAACACCCGCCGACGTCGCGTTCGGGTTACCTACCGCCGTCTCACCACCCCAGATCTGGATGTGGCCGTGCAGTGTGCCGGAGGCCATCGCCGCGCGCGGTATCGGCATGGGCTTGCGCGTCGCCCAGGTGTTTGTGGCCGGGTCGTAGACCTCGTTCGCGGCAGTCATAGGATCGAGCGTGACATTGGTGCGCCCGCCGATCGCGTAGAGCTTGCCGCCAACCGCTTCCAGGATAAAGTGGTCGCGGGCGGTCGGCATCGGCGCCCTGGCCTCCCAGGTATTGGTCGTCGGATTGTAGGCGAACAGGTCGTTCTTGTCGGGGTAGCCCAGCCCGCCGGCGACGTAGATCTTGCCGTCCAAGACCGCAACGCCTGTGGCGCCACGCGGCTGCGGCAGGTCGGCCTTCGGCGTCCAGCTATTGGTTGTCGGGTCGTACTCATATACGTGCTTGACCGCCACGCCGGCCTTGAGCAAGCCACCGATCAGGTAGACCTTGCCGTCCAGGCAGGCCGTGCCAGGGTGATCGACGTATTTGGCTGGGTCGGTGGTGTACGGAGCCGCCGCGGTCCAGCTCTTCCCAGCCGGATCGTAGACCAACACCGCCCCCGTGTCGACCGCCGGCGCGATCAGACCGCCGATCACATACACCTTACCGGCGCACGCCACGCTGCCAACTTCCTGGGTCGCGGTCGGAAGCGGCGCCAGTGTCTCCCAGGTGCCTTCGATCGTTGGGTCCGGCTCCATGATCTGGATGTCGTTCGCACCGTACTCGGCGACGTAGATCGAGCCGTCGGGGCCGACCGCCACGTCGAGCGGCTGCGAGAAGATGCCCAAATCTTCCTCGAACAAGACGCCCGACCCGTCCTCGGTCAGCACAACACGGCGCACGCTCTGGCTGCCGGCGTAAGTCGTCGAGATGATGTTGCCAAGCATCTGGCCGCCGAAGGTCGGCGCGGTATATTCAGCCATGCCATCCGAAGAAGTGCCGTTCGAGTAGTACAAGATCGGCCTCTTGTAGTTTGGCAGCGGCGTCTTCGGCGACG
>Ga0137375_10011566_pt1 | contig 10439 bp, 9 predicted proteins | sample SagtaG_24_FD_104936 | JGI IMG/M metagenome (GOLD analysis project Ga0137375, IMG submission 104936) | Vadose zone soil microbial communities from Sagehorn Ranch, Mendocino, California, USA - Sage1_R_113_16 metaG | ecosystem: Environmental > Terrestrial > Soil > Vadose zone | place: USA...
AGAAAAAGACGCCGATGCTCAACCAGGACGCGACAGACTGCGCAGCCTGGTTGCCTGAAAGCCCTGAGCAGCTCACCCCGCTGTCTGGAGTCCACGTAACAGCGCCGCTGACGCCGCGGCCTCTCGTACAGGAGGCTGGTCCAGCGATGCGCCAGGCCCGCGGCGATCGCACTCAGGCTGGGCACGAAACGGGCTCCCTCGTTTCCCCGCCGAAGAACCGCATCGCCGTCTGGGGCGCTTTCTGTTCGGGCCCCTTCGGCTCGTCGCGGGCGTCCCAGCCGGACTTGCGCTGGTACTCGCGCAGCTGAACAGCCAAAATGCCCAGTCGCCTGGCGTGAAGCGCGGCTAGCCGACGCCCGTCGACTGGGCTGGCTGCACCCAGCACAGCGCGCAGGTGGTCCAGGCACAGGCCATCTGAGCTGGTGACCGCCTCGACGAAGGTGCCTCGGGTCAGACAGCGTGCGTACGTACTGGAAGCGACGGCAGCCGACCCTTGGACGAGCCCGCAGAAGTAGCACCCGTGCAGGACCGGAACAAGAGGGGCTGGCGCGGGCCGTCGCAGCAGCCGCAGCAATGGGTGCAGCGCGGCCCGTTTAGCGGCCAGCTGATCGAATACCTGGGCGGCTTCCTCGAGCCGCTTGATCCAGACCGCGGCGACGTCGGCCAGCAGGTGGGCGGTGATCACGCCGCTTCCGAAGCGCGCCTCCTCCAGGGCCAGCAGCCGCTGGCCATGGCGTGCGCAGAAGCCGGGGCCGTCGACGAGGCGGGCGCGCAAGCCCGCATCTGCGTGTCCTTCACGCAGGAAGTTGGACAGGACCCGCTGCTCGGTTTCCTCTGCCATCCGACAAATGGCGCACCCAGGCATGGCCACCGCGCGCTTGATTTCCGCCGTCAGCAGACCAGGGTCGGGAGCGTGATCGATCGCCATCGCCCCTCCAAGCGGTCGCGAATGAGATGGCACTAACAGCCAGTCGACAAGCATCGCTGCGATTCTCTCGTGGGCGAGAGAGCGCGCACGCATCGCTGTGGCGCGCGCTAGCCAAGCCGCCCAGTGATGATCTCGCGCTCGTCGTAAAGCGAGGTAGGCGTGGTCCGCGCAGAGGCCATCGGCCGCCGTGTACTCAGCACGGAACACCGGCCGTCTCAGATTTTCTACGACCACGTCAGACCATGTACCCGTGCTCAGCCTGTCCGCCTCGCACGGACGGCACGTTGGGATTGGCGCAGCGGGAGAGGCTTGGTCGAGATCGGCGCAAGCCGCTCGGCAGAGGTCCTCCAGGAAGGCGGCGGAACCGGTGCCGCCAAGATGCTCGCGAATCTCCGTCGCTCGGAAGCCGCGAAGGTGGTTCGCGCAAAAGCCACGGCGAGCCCGGAAGTCACCGCGGACGCCGGGATCGGTGACGTTCTCCCAGAGGGTGATCCAGAACCCTTTGTGTGCGCGCTCAGCCAGCAAACGGCATGTGGGGCAGCCTGGCTGGTCGAGTGCTAGCTGGAACACCGCCGCCAAGAGATCCGGCGCAAGGGCATCGCGTTCCGGACTCAATCGACCCGCTCTCTGGGCCGGAGAGACGGGTCGGGCTTGGAACGAATCCTGGAAGTTCGCGCGAGCGAACAAAGAGGCCTCCACCGCTCTGCATGCAGTAGAAGCCATCAGCGACCGCAAAGAGCAGCCGCGGGTCGCGGCCCACCTTAGGCGAACCGCCCGGCGAGCTTCATCGCCGAACCCAGCTTAGCACGAGCCGCCCACGACCAGCAAAGTAGCCCAGCGGGTCCTTCTTGACTCGGGGCCGCCGGTGAACGTACTCTACGTCTCAGGGCGATGGATCTCGCCCGGGCCCCGCGGCGCCCAAACCGCCCGCCTCCGACGGGCTGATGGCTCCTGGCAGTGCTGATGTCGGCGCGCCGGGGGCTTTTTAGTTTGTTCTGCCCAGACCCGTGAGTGGTGAGAGAGTTGTGAGTAGACCAGGCGCGAGCGCGGACGCGGGCAACGAAAAGCCAGAGAAAAAGAAGAAAGAGCGAAAGGTGTACGAAGCTGGTGGCGTGATCATCTGCGATCAGAAGGTGGTCCTGCGTCTGACCGACCAGCAGCATTGGATCTTTCCCAAGGGAAGACGGAGGAAGCATGAAACTCCAATCGAAGCGGCCATTCGTGAGGCGGTCGAGGAGACCGGCCTAACGGTCGAAATCGTCGGGGAGGCCGGCGAGATCATGATGCGTTACCAGGGAAAACAGCGCCGCTTCGTCTTCTACCTGATGCGGGCGACTGGTCGCACATTGGACTGGCCGCACCATGATGGTCGCGATACCTTCCTGATCGACCCAGACCGGGTTGGCAACCTGATCTACCACCAGGGCTACGGCGAGCTCTGGCAGGCCTGTCACGAGCGCGTGCGCGCCCTTTGCCGGGCCGAAGATACCTAAGCGCGACCGGCCTGATGGCTCCCGACCGCGATGCCGCGGCAGGGGCTTCTACTTTCGGCCACGCCTCACCGGAGGAACCGTGTGGACGATCTGTACGTGGTCATGGTCCTGGGCATCCTGGTCCTGCTCGGGAGCATGCTCTCCGTCGAGCTCGGGCTCTCGGTCGCCATCGTCGAGATCGTGCTCGGTGTCTTCGCTGGCAACGCGCTCGGTATTCAGCCACGGCCCTGGCTCGACCTGATCGCCAGCTTCGCCAGCATTGTCCTCACCTTCCTGGCCGGCGCGGAAGTCGACCCCGACCTGTTCAAAGCGAAGCTGAAGCAGAGCCTCCTAATCGGTGGCGCCTCTTTTCTGATTCCGTTCGGCCTGGCCTGGGCATTCGCCCAGCTCCTCCTCGGCTGGGACCTGCGCGCGGCCCAGATCGCTGCGGCCGCGCTGTCGACGACCAGTCTGGCGGTCGTCTACGCGGTGCTGGTCGAGACGGGGCTGACAAACGCCGAGATCGGCAAGCTGATCATGGCCTCGACGTTCGTGACCGACTTCGGGACCGCGGCCGCGTTGTCACTGTTGTTCATCCAGCCCTCGTCGTGGCTGCTGGCGTTCATCGCCGTGTCAGCCTTTGCCATCTGGGCGATGCCCCGTCTGGATAGCTGGTTCTTCGGGCGCTACGGCGACCGGGTCATCGAGCCGGAGATCAAGGGCGCCTTCGCGGTCTTGTTCGTGTTGATGTACTTCGGGGCGCTCGCCAATAGCCACGCCGTGCTGCCGGCCTTCATACTCGGCTTGGCCGTTGCCAGGGTCTTCCAGCGCCATCGCCAGGAGCAGTTGCGCTTCAGGGTGGTCGCCTTCGCCTTTCTCACGCCGTTCTTCTTCCTCAAAGGCGGGATGAACATCTCGGTCCCGGCTGTGCTCGCCAATCTCGGACTGGTCGGCCTGCTGTTGGCGGTCAAGCTCGTGGCCAAGTTCGCCGGGGTCTACCCATTCGCCCGGCTCTACGTGCCCCTCGAGGCGTGGTACATGACGCTGCTGATGAGCACCGGCCTGACCTTCGGCACCATCTCCTCACTGTACGGGCTCAATGCCGGCATCATCGACCAGGCCCAGTTCTCGGTCCTCGTCACCGTGGTCGTGTTGACGGCGATCGTCCCGACCGCGGTCGCTCAGCGCTGGTTTACACCGCGCACTTGACGTCCAGCACGGCGACTGCTGAGTCGCGAGAGGAGGGCAGCCTTTCAGGCCTCCATGTGTGGTACACAACCGGGGAGGGGCAAGCATGTACGGCAAGATCCTGGTTGCGCTGGACGGCTCCGAAGCCTCCAACAACGCGCTCCGGGCCGCGCTCGAGCTGTGCCGACTTCATGCCGCGACCCTCCATGCGCTCGGCGTTGAAGAGCGCTTGCCGCACTTCGCGGCCACGGTCGGCGAGGTCCAGGAGGCTAAGCAGGAGCTGGATAGCTTCTTTGGCCAGGTCATGGAGGTTGCCCGCGCCGCGGCCGCCCAGCGTGGGGTCGAGCTGACGACTGAAATGCGCGCTGGTAACGCCGCGCACCAGATCGTGGAAGTCGCCCGCGAGGGTCAGTTCGACCTGATCGCCCTTGGCGCCAAGGGCCATAGCCGAATCCGCGACTTCCTCCTGGGCACCACCTCCGACCGGGTGAGCCACCATGCCCCTTGTTCCGTCCTCGTGGTTCGTTAGCCGCGCCATGGTGATAGCGTGAACGGGCCGTCCCCTTGGGTCCAGGTGGTCGTCGAGATCACCAAGGGCAACCGCAACAAGTACGAGTACGACCACGACACGAGTCGGATCGTGCTCGACCGGGTCCTACACTCGTCGGTCCACTACCCAACCGACTACGGATTCATCCCCGATACACTCGCCGAAGATGGCGACCCGCTCGATGCCTTGATCGTGACCAACGAGCCGACGTTTCCGGGCTGCGTGGTCAAGGCGCGTCCGATCGGCCGGCTGGACATGCGCGACGAGAAGGGGCCCGATCACAAGGTGCTGGCCGTGCCGGTCGGCGATCCCCGTTTCGACGAGATCCGGGACCTGGGTGACCTCTCGCATCACTGGCTGCTGGAGATCGAGACCTTCTTTCAGACCTACAAGGCGTTGGAGGACAAGATCACCGACGTCGAGGGCTGGGAGAACGCCGAGGCGGCCTGGACCCTGATCAAGACCGCGCGGCGGGCTTATCAGGCGCGGCGGGCAAGCTGAAGGAGGGAGGTCATGTCAGTCGAAGTCAGGGTCAGCCCAGATGGCAAATACGAACTCGAGGGCGAGCTACCTCCGTCCGCGCTCTACAACCGGGATCTCGCGCGGACGCCAATCCGCTTGCGCGGTTGGGGACTGTATTCGTACCTGGCGTTGTGGATCGGCACCGCCGTCGTCATCCCCTCCTGGAGCCTGGCAAACGTCGGGCTGGTGTTTGGCTTCGATTGGCTCACAGCGGTCGTCACCGTCATCCTCGGCAACGCCATCGTCACCGTTCCGCTCCTGCTGAATTCCCACGTCGGCGCCAAGTACGGGATCCCGTTCCCCGTCTTCGTCCGCGCTTCGTTCGGCACGTTTGGGGCGAACGTGGCGGCGCTGATGCGCGGCATCGTGGTGGCCTGCGGCTGGTTCGGCATCGAGACCTGGCTGGGTGGCTTCGCGATGTACACCCTGCTTTTTGTTGTCTTGCTTGGGTCGCCCGATCCGCCGGGCCCGGTCGGTCTGTTCGTTTTGCCCGGCCCTCGCCAGATGCTGATGTTCGCGGTCTTCTGGGTCCTCCAGGTCTGGCTGGCGATCGTCGCTCCGCCCTGGAAAGGCAGCCGGGCGATCAAGACGATGTTCGACTGGTCGGCCCCATTCCTGCTCGCCTTCACCACGTTCCTCTTCTTGTACGAGGGCTTCCGCGTGGGTTTCGACAAGCTGTTCAGCGTCCAGCTCCAGCCTGACAAGCCCCTGGCGGGCACGTTCTACTTCTGGTGGTTATTGCTCAACATCAACGTCGGCTTCTGGGCCACGATGGCGCTCAACATCCCCGACGTGACCCGCTTCGCCAAAAACCAGTCGCGCCAGATGATCGGCCAGGCGATCGGGCTGATCGGGACGATGGGCTACTTCTCGCTGATGGGAGTGCTGGTCACCCAGGGCGGGACCGTGCTGTTCCCCCAGACCGCGCGGGACACCGCCAACCAGGCTGGCACGGCCAACGACATCTGGAACCCGGTCAACCTGTTCGCGCTGCTGGCCAATGAGTTAGGCGTGGTCCTGGTCGTGGTTGCGCTGATCTTCGTGGTCCTGGCCCAGCTGTCGACCAACATCGGCGCGAATATCATCGCGCCCGCCAATGACTTCCAGAACGTCTACCCGAAGACGCTGAACTGGACCTGGGGCGTGATCATCACCGGCGTCATCGGCGTGCTGCTGCAGCCCTGGCACCTATTCTTCAACGCCCTCAACTACGCGATCGTCTGGCTGTCCGGCTACGGCGGCTTCCTGGGCGCGATCGGCGTCATCATGGTGGCCGATTACTGGATGCTCCGAAACCGCTGGCTGAAGCTCGACGACCTGTACCGCGCCAGCGGGATTTACCGCTACGGCAACAGCTGGGGCATCAACTGGTCGGCGATCATCGCGCTGCTGGCGGGGATCGTGCCGCCGTTCCTGGGCTGGCTCCACGTGATCCTGTCCACTCCGCCTACTCCGGGCGGTCAGCCCTTCCGGCCCGACGGGCTGTTCGCCAACTACCAGGGCTCGGCGCTCGATTGGATCCAGGTTGGGAGCTGGTTCTTCAGCTTCCCGGTCGCGCTGCTTGTCTATTACGCCCTGATGAAGACAGTTGGCGCCAAGCACCTCGAGGCGCAACGGGGCGAGCCGGGTGGGGCCATGCCGGCTCCGCAGCCAGCGCCCCTACACCCGGGACCCCACCGACTTGCCCTGCAGGAAGAACAACAGGTAGTCGGGACCGCCGGCTTTGGAGTCGGTGCCGCTCATGTTGAAGCCGCCAAAGGGATGAACGCCCATGATCGCGCCGGTGCACTTGCGGTTCAGGTACAGGTTGCCGACGTGGAAGTCGCGCTTGGCCCGCTCGAGCCTGGCGGCTTCGCGGCTGTATAGCGAGCCGGTCAAGCCGTACTCGGTACCGTTGGCGATCGCCAGGGCGTCGTCGAAGTCGTGGGCGCGGATGAAGGCCAGGACCGGTCCAAAGATCTCCTCCTGGGCAATTCGAGCGCGCGGGCTGACGTCGGCGAAGATGGTGGGGGCGACGAAGTAGCCCTCGCGATCCAGCTTTTCGCCGCCCAGCATCAGTTCGCCTTCGCCTTTGCCGATCGCGATGTAATCGAGCACCTTGCGCTCGGCGCCCGCGTCGATCAGCGGGCCGACCTGAGTGTCCGGCTCGATCGGGTCGCCGATGCGCAGCGCCCTCGCACGCTCGACCACCTCCGCCAGGACTGGCTCGTAGACCGCGTCCACAACGATCGCGCGGGAGCCGGCCGAGCATTTCTGGCCCTGGTAGCCGAAGGCGCTGGTCACGATCCCATCGGCTGCCGCTTCGAGGTCGGCCGTCTCGTCCACCACGATCCCGTTCTTGCCGCCCATCTCGAGCTGAATCCGCTTCAGCCAGATCTGCCCAGGCTGGACTTTGGAAGCCCGCTCGTTGATTCGCACCCCCACGTCGCGCGAGCCGGTGAAGGCGATGAAGCGGACCCGTGGGTGCTCCACCAGCGCGTCGCCGATGGCGCTGCCGGGCCCGGTCAGGTAGTTGATGACGCCGTTGGGAAGGCCCAGCTCGCGAAAGAGATCGACCAGCCAGGCCGCGGTGGTCGGCGAGGCGCTGGAGGGTTTGAGCACCACCGAGTTGCCGGCCACGACGGCGGCCGTCAGCATGCCCGTCGTGAGCGCGAGAGGGAAGTTCCAGGGCGAGATGACAGCCCCGACTCCGAGCGGGACGTAGTAGAAAGCGTGCTCTTCGCCCTCCAACGGGGTCAGATCTTTGGGCTTCCCCAACCGCAGCATCTGGCGCGCGTACCACTCCATCAGGTCGACCGCCTCGGCGGCCTCGCCGTCGGCCTCGCCCCACGCCTTGCCCACCTCCAGCACCATCAGCGCGCTCACCTCGTGCCGACGCTGGCGAATCAGCTCGGCCGCGCGAAAGAGGAACTCAGCGCGCAGCTCGGCAGGCGTCGCTGCCCAGGATGGGAACGCGCGCTCTGCGGCCTGCACGGCCGCGTCCACGTCCTCCACACTGGCCACGACGTGCGTTCCAACTACCTGGTCGGGATGGGCCGGGTTGATCGAGTCGAACGTCTCAGCGTGGGTGACTGGCTGCCCGCCGATCCAGAGCGGCTGGCGTCGTCCGAGTTGGCCGCCGACACGCGCCAGCGCCGCGCGAAAGGCGGCCTGGGCGGTCGGATCGGAGAAGTCGGTCACCGGCTCGTTGCGGAAGGCCGGAACGCTCGTCGTGCTCGCCATGGCAACGCCTCCTCCTGCTGTCGTTGCTACTTCAGTTTAGCCTCCCGCTCCGGGCATCTTGCGTAGTCCGCCAGTCGGTGTTAGCCTGTCAAAAAGGGTCACAGGGAGGACCCCATGGAGACGAAGACGTCCCCGAGCCCGCCCGAGCCAGCCTCGAGGCGGTCGCGCCGCCTGACGCGCAGGCAACTGCTGCAAGCCGGCCTCACGCTCGTCGCGCTGCCACTCGCGGCTGCGTGCGGCCAACAACCGCCGGCGGCCCCAACCGCGGCGCCACCAAAACCGGCCGAGGCGCCCAAGCCCAGTGAGCCAGCGGCGGCCGCCCAGCCCACCGCGGTCCCTCAGCTCGCGCCCACAGCCGCCCCGGTGGCTGCCGCCGCGCGGGGCAGCGGTGGCACGCTCAAGCTGCTCTTGTGGCAAGCGCCGACTATCGTCAACACGCACCTCGCGCAGGGGACCAAGGACTTTATCGCCGCCCGCTGCTGCCTGGAGCCGTTGCTCACCGTCGATGGCGAGGGCAAGTTCAGCCCGGTCCTGGCAGCGGAGGTCCCGTCGAAAGAGAACGGCGGGCTCGGCGCGGACGGAAAGACCGTCACCTACAAGTTGAAGAGGGACCTAAAGTGGGCGGACGGCCAGCCGTTTACAGCCGAGGACGTCGTCTTTACGTTCGAGTTCATCGCCAACAAGGAGACGGCTTCCACCTCGGTCGCCAGCTATCTGCCGGTCGACAAGGTCGAGGCGGTCGACCCGCTCACGGTCAAGCTCACCTTCAAGGAGCCAACTCCCGGCTGGTACCTGCCGTTCGTCGGCAGCTACGGGGTCATCGTGCCCAAGCACGCGCTCAAGGACTCCGTCGGCGCCAACGCGCGAAACGCGCCCTTCAACCTCAAATCGTTCGGGACCGGGCCGTACATGGTCGAGGACTTCAAGCCAGGCGACCTCGTGGTCTACAAGGTCAATCCGAACTACCGCGAGCCGAACAAGCCGTTCTTCGATCGCATCGAGCTCAAGGGCGGTGGCGATGCGACCTCTGCGGCCCGGGCGGTGTTTCAGACCGGCGAGTTCGACTACGCCTGGAACCTCCAGGTGGAGTGGCCGGTCCTTCAGGAGATCGCGCAGGGCGGCAAGGGCGACCTGGTGACGGCCCCGGGCTCGGGCGTCGAGCAGATCTATTTCAACTTCACCGACCCCAACACGGAGGTGGACGGAGAACGCTCACACGCCAGCACCAAGCACCCGTTCCTGACCGATCCGAAGGTGCGTGAGGCGCTGGCGCTGGGCGTGGACCGCGACACGATTGCCAAGCAGCTCTACGGCGAGACCGGCGAGGCGACCCCCAACATCCTCACCACGCCCACCAGCTTCGCCTCGAAGAACACCAAATACGAGTTCAACGTCGACAAGGCCAATAAGATCCTGGACGATGCGGGCTACAAGCGCGGCCCGGATGGAATCCGTGCGACGCCGCAGGGCATGCGGATGAAGGTCCTGTATGTCACCTCGATCAACTCGCTCCGCCAGAAGGAGCAGGCGCTGGTCAAAGACGGCTGGCAGAAGATCGGGATCGAGACCGAGCTCAAGTCGGTCGAGGCCGGCGTCTACTTCTCGACCGCGCCCACCAACCCCGACACCTTTGGCCACTTCTACTCCGACGTCCAGATGTTCACCAATAACTTCGCCTCGCCGTTCCCGGCCAACTACATGAAGACGTTCTACAGCGGCGATCCAAGCCGCGACTTTGCGCAAAAGTCGAACAACTGGGCTGGCGACAACTTCATGAAGTGGTCAGACCCGGAGTTCAACCGGCTGTACGACCAGGCCCTGCGTGAGCTGGACCCGGAAAAGAATCGGCAGCTCTGGGCGCAGCTCAACGACATCGTCGTCAACACGTTCGTCGACGTCCCGCTGATCAGCCGCAAGTTCACCTCGGCCAAGGCGAAGAATCTCAAGGGTCCCACCTTGCGTCCCTTCGACAGCGAGACCTGGAACATCGCCGACTGGGCCAGGGGATGAACGGCCGGGCGCGGCCAATCTTCGCATCGTTCGGCCCGATAGACTAGACTCTCGAAAACTCAACGAGTAAGGAGGCAGGTCCGATGGAGTCCTCGTTTGATGCGACGCTGTCAACCGGGCGTCTAAGCCGCAGGCAGCTGCTTCGAGCTGGCCTCGGCCTGGCGGCGCTGCCGCTCGTGGCCGCGTGCGCACCCCAGGCCCCGGCTCCGGCCCCGACAGCGGCGCCAGCCAAGCCGGCCGAAGCGCCCAAGCCCGCTCCAGCGGCGACGACCGCCCCGGCGGCGGCAGCGCCAGCCACTGCCCGCGGCGCCGGCGGGACGCTCAGGATGCTCATGTGGCAGGGGCCCACGATCGTCAACCCGCACCAGGCCCAGGGCACCAAGGACTACATCGCCTCCCGCCTGTGCATGGAGCCCCTGATCACGATCGACGGCGAGGGAAAGCTTGGCCCGGTCCTCGCCACGGAGGTGCCGTCCAGGGAGAACGGCGGCCTCAGCCCCGACGGTAAGACGGTCACGTACAAGCTGAAGAAGGACGTCAAGTGGGC
>Ga0137375_10011569_pt1 | contig 10437 bp, 3 predicted proteins | sample SagtaG_24_FD_104936 | JGI IMG/M metagenome (GOLD analysis project Ga0137375, IMG submission 104936) | Vadose zone soil microbial communities from Sagehorn Ranch, Mendocino, California, USA - Sage1_R_113_16 metaG | ecosystem: Environmental > Terrestrial > Soil > Vadose zone | place: USA...
GCAAGCAATGCTCCTTTCCGAGGAACTCACGCGGGCACTGAAGCAGCTCAGCCGCCGGGAAGGCGTCACGCTCTTTATGACTCTATTGGCGGCCTTCAATATCCTTCTCTCGCGTTACAGCGGCCAAGATGACGTCATTATCGGTTCTACGGTCGCGGGTCGCAGTCGGTCGGAGATCCAAAGACTTATCGGATTTTTTGTTAACGCGTTGCCCCTGCGCACGGATCTCTCCGGCAATCCGAGCTTTTTGGAATTACTGAAACGTGTGCGCGAGGTTTGCTTGGGCGCCTACATGCATCAGGATGTGCCGTTTGAGAAAATCGTCGAAGCTATCAATCCGAGCCGCGATTTAACTCGTAATCCTTTGTTCCAGGTCATGTTTAATATGGTCGACACGTCGGACCGCGTGCTTGTTTTGCAGGGCTGCGAAGTCACAAAAGAATCGTTTTTCGATCCGGAAGCGAAGTTTGATATCACCCTCTATGCGCCGGAGAAGAATGGGACCATTGAACTAGCCATCGTTTACAATACCGATTTTTTCTCGGAGAGCCGGATTGCCGCCGTGCTCGAACAGTTCCACTACCTGCTCTGCCAAATCGCGCAGAGGCCAGAAGAAAAAATCGTCGTATATAGTCTCGTCCCTCTGTCGACCAGAGCGCTCCTGCCTGATCCGACTGAACCGCTCGACGATACTTGGGAAGGGGCCATTCACGAGTTGTTTTCCAGGCAAGCTGAGCGAGTGTCGGATCGACCGGCTGTTGTTGATCCGGACGAGTTGTGGACATACAGCGAACTCGACGCGTGTACCAACCAACTCGCGAACTATTTTATAGCTAGCCGAATTCAGCCGAAGGACGTGATCGCCATCTACGCGCAGCGCAGTTGTCCTCTCGTGCTGGCTTTACTCGGTGTTCTCAAAGCCGGCGCGGCCTTCGTCATTCTCGATCCGGCTTATCCTTCCGCACGCTTGGTCGATTACCTTCGGATTGCGCGGCCAAAAGGATGGGTGCAAATGGATGCCGCTGGCGATTTGCCCGCGGAACTTTCGGAATTCTTTGATAGTCTTAGAATTTCCTGTCGCATCAAACTCGCGAGCACAAAACAGAGCATCGCTAATTTCCTGAGTCATTATCCTGAAAGTGAGACAGGTGTTCAGGTGAATGCGAACGACCCGGCCTATATCGCCTTTACTTCCGGCTCGACCGGAGAACCGAAGGGTGTTCTCGGTAGACATGGGCCCATCACCCATTTCTTTCCATGGCAAGAAGAGGCATTTGACCTTAGCGCAACGGATCGCTTCAGCCTGCTGTCCGGGCTTGGCTATAATCACTTACATCGCGATGTCTTCACGGCTTTGTCATTAGGAGCAACACTGTATATTCCTGCACCAGAGATCGTGAAATCTCCTGACCGACTCACGGAATGGATCGAACAGAACGAAATCACTGTACTCCATCTGACTCCTGCTCTAGGTCGACTGTTACGAACATCAACAGGTAAGACTCTTCCGTCCATGCGCCGCATCTTTTTCGGTGGTGATGTCCTGACAAGACGAGACGTGACTTTGACACATGAGATTGCGCCCAATGCTAAGATCGTTAGCTTCTATGGTGCGACTGAAACCCAGCGTGCAGTGGGCTATTTTGCGATTCCGGAAGCGGACGCCAGGCTACGGCAGACCATTCCTTTAGGACGAGGCGTTAAGGATGTTCAACTGCTGTTACTTAATGCGAACGGACAACTCACCGGAATCGGAGAGCTCGGGGAGCTGTACGTTCGCAGCCCTCATCTCGCGGCGGGCTACCTTGGCGACGACGCGCTTACAGAGAAGAATTTCCCGATTAACCTATTCACGCACGAAGCTTGCGACCGGCTTTATCAATCCGGTGAACTTGGAAGATACCTGCCGAATGGAAACGTTGAATGGGTGAGGAGAAAAGACCGGCAAGTGAGCATTCGTGGGTTCCGTGTCGAACTCGCGGAAGTCGAGTCCGCTCTAAATCAACACTCGGCAGTACGGGAGAGTGCGGTTGTCGCGCGAGACTATCGCGAACTGGTAGCCAGTGATCCAAAATCCAAAACCCGTACTGGGTACAGTCCCAGTATCGAAAATCCAGAATTTGACACGCGCTTGGTGGCTTTCGTGGAAAGGAAGCAAGAGCAATCCCCCTCTATCGAGGAACTGCGCTGTTTCTTGAGCGGAAGGTTGCCGAATTACATGATGCCTTCGTATTTCCTATTCGTGGATCATCTGCCGTTAAGTCCCAACGGCAAGGTGGATTACCTTGGGCTTCCGCCACCGGATCAGCTTTTACGGGTGGCGGAAGTTGAATTCGACGCGCCGCAGACCGACTTGGAACAGACTTTGGCCAAAATAATTTCGGAAGTTTTGGACGTTGAGCGGATCGGTCGGCACGAAAATTTCTTTCATATCGGAGGTCATTCATTGCTTGCCGCGCAAGTCACTGCACGGGTCAGGGACGCCCTTTGTGTATCGTTAGATCTGCGCACTTTTCTGGAAACACCGACCGTCGAAGGCTTGGGCCGGCAGGTTGAAGTGTTGCTTGGAACCAAACTTGCGCAAGTCACACCAGATAAGGAACGAGAGGAGATCGAGATATAAATATTGCCGACTATCTCTCTCAGCTCCACGGCCTAGATATACGGCTCTCCGCCGATGGCGAACGGTTGCGCATTAACGCTCCCAAAGGAGTTCTCACGGCAACTCTCCGTGAGCAAATCGCGGATCGAAAAGCGGAGATTCTGCAGTTTCTCCACAACGCAGCTGCTGCTACCCGATTCGCGCCACCGCCCATCCGTCGCGTGGCGACAGATCAAGGATGGCCTTTGTCTTTCGCCCAAGAACGGCTGTGGTTCTTGGAACAATTGAAGCCCGGAAGCTCCGTTTACAACATCTGCCGTGCTGCTCGGTTAAACGGCCCGCTGAAAATTCATGCGCTAGAGACGAGCTTAAATGAGACAGTGGAGCGGCACGGAATATTGCGTACGAATTTTTCAGTTGTCGATGGCCGACCAGTGCAGATCATGGTGCCCGAACGGAAGATCTCGATTGCTCTGATCGAACTTTTCGAGCTATCTGCTTCGGAGCGCGATGCAGAGGTTGGACGTCTGATTACAGCGGATTCTGGGCTCCCCTTCGACCTGTCTCAGGGACCGTTACTAAGAGCGACGTTGCTCCGGCTGGGAGACAACGATCACATCTTTATCTTGACTACCCATCATATCGTCTCGGATGCCTGGTCGATGGGAATTCTCACGAGGGAATTTTGGACGCTCTACGATGCCTACGCGAACGGAAGACCTTTCTCTCGGCCAGATCTGCCTGTCCAGTATGCGGACTACGCGGTCTGGCAGCGAGAATGGCTGCAAGGGGAGGTGCTGGAGGCACAACTTTCTTACTGGAGAAAACAACTTGACAATGTCCCTATGCTCAATCTGCCCACCGACCGGACCAGACCGGCACAACAGAGCTATCGAGGCTCAAAGCAGCCGGTCACTTTGTCAGAATCTCTGACCGCGGCAATCCATGAATTGAGCAGACGCGAAGGGGTCACTCAATTCATGGCATTGCTGGTCGCGTTCCAGATCCTGCTTCATCGATATACAGGACAAGAAGATGTAGTTGTCGGCTCTCCGATCGCCAATCGTAATTGCACTGAAGTTGAGGGATTAATCGGGTTTTTCGTCAACACACTAGTTTTGCGCACCGACCTTTCGGGGGAGCCGACGTTCAGGAAGCTTCTCTTGCGGGTGCGAGATGTTTCTCTGGGAGCTTATGCCCACCAAGACCTACCGTTCGAAAAATTGGTTCAGGAGCTCCAGCCTGAGAGAGATCTGAGCCGCAATCCGTTATTCCAGGTGTTGTTTGTTCTACAAAACGCACCCAGACCTCTCCCTCAAGTGGCAGGGATCAGCTTCGAGCGGGTGGAGATCGAAACCGAGACATCGCCGTTCGATTTAGCGCTTTTCCTTAGGGAACGAGACGAAAAGCTCATCGGATATTTCGAATACGCCACAGATCTTTTCGATGCGTCGACGATTGAACGGATGACACGCCACTTTCACACGTTGTTGGAAACAATTGTGACCAACCCAGATCAGCCCATATCGACCTTGCCTCTGCTGACCGAAGCCGAGCGTCATCGGCTCCTAGTGGAATGGAATGATACTCAAACCGATTACCCTACGGACTGCTGTATCCACGAGCTGTTTGAAGCGCAGGTAGAACGAACGCCAGACGCTGTTGCGGTACAGTTCGAGGGAAAGCATTTGACCTACCGGGAGCTGAATGCGCGGGCCAATCAGCTAACGTATTACTTACAGGAATTAGGAGTTGGCCCGGAGAAGCTGGTGGGGGTATGCGTCACGCGATCTTTGGACATGGTGGTTGGATTGCTAGGAATTCTCAAAGCAGGTGGCGCTTATGTGCCATTGGACCCGGCGTATCCGAGAGAGCGTATAGCATTTATGTTGGAAGACGCTCAGGTCTCGGTGTTAGTGATACAGGAGCGCTTCACCGAAGATAGAAGATCGAGTAGTGATCCTCGATCCTCCATCCTCGATCCTCGAATGAAGGTCGTCTGCCTGGATCGAGACCGTGAGAAGATTGCCCAACACAGCCATGAAAATCCACTGAGTCAAGCTCGTTCATATAACTTAGCCTACGTCATCTACACGTCAGGCTCTACGGGCCAGCCAAAAGGTGTTCAGATCGAGCACCGGTCGCTGGTTAATTGCTTGTGGTCTATGCGCCAGCAGCTCGGGCTGGCTGAAAAAGATGTGCTGCTTGCTATCACGACAATCTCTTTTGACATTGCCGCGTTAGAGCTTTTCCTACCGCTGATAACCGGCACCAAGATCATTTTGGCCGATCGGGAAGACGTCATAGAAGGTAGGCGGCTATCGGAAAAAATAACCGATTGTCACGTCACAGCTATGCAGGGTACGCCGTCCACGTGGCAGCTTTTGCTCGATGCTGGATGGCATCGCAATGGGCGATTGAAGATTCTCTGCGGTGGAGAGGCTTTATCTCGTCCGTTAGCCGCAGAGTTAACGGGAAGGGGATCGCTCTGGAATCTTTACGGTCCCACTGAGACGACTATTTGGTCCACAATCTACCGGGTGCAGGCGGGAGAAAAGACCGTACCGATCGGCCGGCCCATAGCAAACACCCGGACTTACATACTCGACACCAATCTTCAGCCGGTCCCCATTGGAGTTTATGGCGAATTGTATGTTGGCGGCGCCGGACTTGCCCGAGGATATTTAAACCAGCCCGAGCAGACCGCAGAAAGATTCATTCCCAATCCGTTTAGCACGGAGCCGGACTCCCGGCTTTATCGAACCGGCGACCTGGCTCGTTATCTGAGTAATGGAAATATTGAATATCATGGGCGCTTGGATAATCAGGTTAAGATCCGGGGATACCGGGTCGAATTGGGTGAGATCGAAACAAATCTCAACCGACATCCTTCAATAAGTGAGAGCGTAGTTTCGGCCTATATGGACGAGATTTCTAACGCTGAAGATCCAAAATTAACTACTACCTTAGTAGCCTATTTCGTTCCGACCGGACAACCCTCACCAAATGAACTACGTGACTTTTTGAAAGAGAAACTTCCTGAGTTCATGTTGCCGTCGGTTTTCGTGCCATTGGAGAAATTCCCGTTAACACCCAATGGAAAGGTGGACCTTCAAGCGCTGCCATCTCCGAAGGGCTCCAGGCCGCAGCTCAGCCATGGATTTCTCGAATCTCGAACCGAGACCGAGGAGTTGATTGCTCAGATTTGGAAAGAAGTGTTGAAACTTGAAAAGATAGGCGTCCACGACAATTTCTTCGATTTGGGAGGACATTCGCTGCTTGCGATTCGAGTATTGGCTAGAGTTCGGGATATCCTTCAAAAGGATGTTCCCCTACGTAGCTTCTTTGAAGATCCGACGGTTGCGAGCTTGTCGGTGGAAGTCGAAAAAATCATAGGGAAGCGCAAGGTCAGTCTCGCGCCTATGGTGCGGATTCCGCGTAAGGGAGTTTTTCCGCTTTCCGGGTCTCAAAGACAGTTATGGATTTTGGATCAGCTGCTTCCTGGGTCGCTTTTTTTGACCATGCCTTATGCTTACCGACTGAATGGTTCGCTCGACGTTGAATCGCTGCGGAAAAGCTTGCAGGAGATTGTGAGGCGGCATGAAGCGTTTCAAATGGTTTTTGGAGAACGGAATGGTCGACCTGTCCAACGTGTCGGCCAACTACCTAAAATAGAGCTTCCTCTAGTGGACCTGCGACATTTGCCACCGATCGAAGTAGAAAAAGAGTTTGTGAGATTGTCGACGTACGATGCAAGCCGGCCATTCGATTTAGAGGCGGGGCCGCCGTTTAGAATCCAGTTGGTTCGTTTGGCAGATGAAGAGCACATGCTCCTTGTTACCGTTCACCACATCGTCTGTGATCATTGGTCCATGCAGATATTTCGCCGGGAGTTAATGATATTGTATGAAGCATTTTTTCACGGGCATCCGTCTCCCTTGCCCGAGGTTTCCATTCAATCTATCGACTTCGTTTGCTGGCAAAGGGACTTGTTGAGACGGGGCTTACTTAAAGCGCAACTTGCTTATTGGAAAAAGCAATTGGCCAGTCCTTCGCCGAAACTTGAGTTCCAAACGAACCGAAGAAGTAGAAAACCGCTGAGCTTGCGGACTTCAACCCAAGCGATCGAGATAAGTCGACCAACTTTAACGGAACTAAAAGCAATTGCGAGCGGGGAGAATAGCACTTTGTTTATAGTTCTCCTCGCCATGCTCAATATCGTACTCTATCTCAATACTGGCCAGGCTGATATCCGAATTGGGACAACGGTGGCAAACCGGGGCCTAAAGGAAGCTGAAGATGTCATCGGCCATTTACTTAACGCTGTGATCCTACGCACACAGCTTTCGCCCGAGATGACTTTCAAACAGCTTCTGAAACAGGTTAGGGACGTTCTCCTAGGGGCCATAGGTAATCAGGAACTGCCGTTTGGGCGGGTGGTACGGATGTTAAGAAAGGAGAAGCTGGACAGGAAAGATACGCCTCCATTTCAAGTTATGTTCATTTACCAGAATCGTACTTCACAATCTAAGGAAGTGTCTGGCCTTACATTTGCGTCATGGGATGGAAGATTGCGCAGAGCGGACCCAGACGTAGCGCTTACAACGCTGGATTTGATCTTTGACTTGAGGGAGGCGTCAACAAAGTTGACGGGCACTGTAAACTATAAGACAGATGTCGTCGATGATCAGGTTGTTTCCGAGATGATACAAAACTTTTACGAGATCACGAAACGTGTGGTCTTGTCGTCCGAGCGGTGCATATCGGATGTGCTAAATGATAGGGGTGTGAAGGGCGCTTTAGAATTATCGCGATCACTTAAAGGTGAATCACCTGTGTGACCATGTCTGATCGCAAGTGGAATGTTTGAGGGGGAGGTGCTCTATGACCAAGTGGTCGTTCGATCGATCTTTAGGGGTCTTGATTGTGCTGTGTACGATGTGCCTTTCTGCGTGCGTTCTTAATTGGACTATCGAGGACATGACCCCTAAGGACCTAAAGTACGACGATGACGGGAAAAAATTAGAGGTGAGGCTAGATGGGCAGCCGGCAAATCCTGGTTGCAGTACGGACGAATGTTTTGATCTCTATTACTTCAAGGGGCGCAACTTTAACACAAACGACACCAGCCGCAAGAATGTTCTTTTCATTGTCGGTGGGCCTGGACAGATTCCCCTAAGAAAGCCTGGTCGTGAACTGTCAAGTTTTCTTGAAACCAATCACAACGTTGTTTACTTTGATTTACGCGGCTCGGGGTTTAGCCAAATCAAACTGCCGAATACCTACGATAAGTATCTTCGAGCGAAGTTCGTTGTTGGAGATATCGAGCAACTGCGAAATGAAGTTCTCGGAAAAAATGCCAAATGGGATGCGATTTTTGGCTTTAGTTATGGCACCGTAATTGCCCAACAATATGCCTATGCACACCCGACTATGGTGGAAAGATTGATTCTCGTCGGTTCCATAGACAGACGCGACGACACTGACAAAGCACGAAAAAAGATGGTTTTTGATAATCTGGACAATATCTACAAACTTATTAGATCCAAAGATCCAAATATCTGCGACTGCATCACAAAGCCTCCCCTGAAAGTAAGTTTTATACCCTATCCCATCCCGGCGACTTTTCCGACCCATAATTTCTGCTTTTTGAAGCCCGAGTCCATCGAAACGATAAGAAATAAGCTGGACCCGATTTATGATAAGCTAGAAGCCGCTTATGGCTCGGTGAACATTGTGACTCAGAACCTGGATGAATTGATGCGCGATGCCACTTTTCAAAAAGACTTCCCGTATCCGGGGGAGTTTTTTCGTGCTTTGAGACAATTACAGCTTTGGGGTATGCCCTCTGAAAAGGAGGACTCGATCTTTTTCGAAGAACAGATCCATTCTCTTTTCAGTGCAGCAATAGTCGTGGGTTATTATGTGATGCTTGACGAAAATCAGCTTCGTGGTCTTCAAAAAGCAAATTTTTCGGCCTGCCACATAGACTCCCCATTCTTTAAGGACGTTGGAAATGCACCCGTCTGTAAAGGGGATAATGGCTATTGCAAAAGGCTCGATCAGTTACCAGACGAGCTCAAGCCCGAATCGCCCGAATCGGTATCTCTATCTCTTAGGGTCTTCTATGTTTTCGGTGTCTATGATGGGATCTATCGCTGGAGTTTTCGAATTATGGACAACAAAGTAAATAAAGATACCGCTTGCCTCAAGGGTGAGGATATCGAAGATTTTGCGTGGGGCGGTGAAGAGCAGTACAAGATCCTACGAAAACTAACGAGGAAAATTGGTAATGTCTCGGATGAAGAGGTCTGCCCATGGAATCCAGCAAAGTTTAAACATGGGGTGCAGAGTCTCATTTTGAAAGGAGGAGCTGATCCGGTAATTGCCGGATGTCAAGCCGAGAATTTTTTTAATGATGGGTTGTCAGAGGGCAAACGTGTGTTGATTGAATTTCCTGCTATGGGGCACAGTCCCATTATACGCTTCAAGCAACCACCGCCCGATTCTACGGAGACCGATCAGGGAAAGGCCTATAGGGAGATGGTGGAGAAGTTTTTGAAGTTATCTGTGGATGAGTTTGAAAACGAAGTCAGCGACGAACTTGAGATTCTTAAAGCCAAAGACCGCACGCCGCAACAAGGAATGCGAGTGCCGTGTCCAGCTGAAAACCCGAGATAGAATACTGGCGATGGCGAAAATTCGTTCTGCGTCATGAAATCAGTCTATTGAAAGCCGAGAAAAGAGTTGACGGCAAGAGAATGATTAAGTTAAAGTCCCCCTCAATAAATTAGATACGTAGGAGGAATTACCTATGGGAAAGTCAGGAGTAAGCTTACCGCCGGAAGCTATTCAAATTTACCGCGCCGTCTTTGACACGGTATTGAAGGCTAATGGCGATTTGAATGCCATCGTCCTCGAAGCAATTAAAGGGAAAACGGGTAAGGAAAGACAGAAGAGAAAGTTGAAAGAAATTAACAGGCTGATCCTAAAGAATGACGCTTTTCGTGATGCAGTAAGACTAGAACTCGGCAAGCAGTTAGCCGCCGGAGAACATCGAACTTGATGGGCCCGAGCGAATCGCTGCGCATGACACTTCGTCGCCGTCACTCTGCTACATCAAGTGTGTGGCCTCCAGCCTCCGATACCAACAATGGTTTTTGTCGGTATTAGGCTAGGCCGTTGTTTGGGCTGCGTTTGTTTGTTCCCGCCGCGTCCCGCAAAGCCCGCTCAAGGGGTTGTAACGGATCGATTTGATACGATCTCAACTTACCTGCCACATTATTTCTCCTCAAAGATTCCTTGCAATCTCGAATCGACGTGTCCAAATGCTCTTCGGTGATCGTTTTCCCTTTCGTCCCAAGCAAGTACCGCTCAGCGCTTTCCAAACGCGACTACGCGTCTGACTTCGTTTTCCAACTCTCAAGGACCCCAACCAAAACACTGACAACGGAATTAACAGAAAGACAACGAAGTTCATCCTCCTGGTAACTTCGCATGTTGAAATAGTGGAATCACGTTCGCACCCTAGTCACTCCGGTCGCGAATTTCATTGACAGATTATCACTATCCATCGCGTCTAGCCGATTTTGTGTAGACGAGTTGACGGAGTTTAGCCTTGGCACGATTGGTGCTCTCAGCGGGAATCAGAGAGTGAAAATCTGGAAAAGAAAGGAGGTGAGAAAAATGAAAAGGAGCATATCACTGTTTTTCAACCTGCTGATGTCTTCCACGTTGTTCTGGGGCGTGCCGATGGCCTATGGGGAGGAGTTAGGTCCAGGCCAAGTCGTGCGGGTTCCTGCTACGGACGCCAACTATTGTCACATGAAGTTCCC
>Ga0137375_10011575_pt1 | contig 10434 bp, 10 predicted proteins | sample SagtaG_24_FD_104936 | JGI IMG/M metagenome (GOLD analysis project Ga0137375, IMG submission 104936) | Vadose zone soil microbial communities from Sagehorn Ranch, Mendocino, California, USA - Sage1_R_113_16 metaG | ecosystem: Environmental > Terrestrial > Soil > Vadose zone | place: USA...
CCGAGGCGCGGGCAAACGCCTCCTGGACCACCTCTTCGGCCTCGTGGAGGTCGCCGGTGACCGGTAGGAGCTGGCCGAGGAGCCGCCCGACCGTGCTGGCGTAGAACGCCTCGAAGCCTTCGGTGCTGGCCATCGCGCTCCCAAGGTGGCGGACACCATCATCTACATACACGCCGCGCGGGGGTGCACGGTGGCGGGTCAGCCACAGAATGCCGCCTCGCCGGCCGCCCGCGGCGCCTCGCAGCGGCAGCCGTCCCTACTGGCGCAGGCCCTAGTGCAGTCAACGGGCCAACCGCAAGCTCATCGCGGTGATGCGGGAACGGCTTAACGGTAGTTTGTTGAGGTTGGGGTAGGCTTCCGCGGTCCTGTCCATGGTCGTGTCCGCCGCTAGGAGCCTGCCGCCACGATGACCACCCGCCGATCTTGCCCGCCCGCGCCGGGTCCGTTGGAGGCCTACGCCCAGCGGTTCGACGTCCTGTTCTCGAGCCTGGCCCAGCGCCGCGGCTTGCGCGACTACCTGCAAGGCCTGCTGCTGCCGAGGGATCGCAACAAGACCCTGACCGGGCTGGCCGGGGCCGAGCCGATCAGCGGCGCCCAGCACCGCGAGGTCCAGCGGCTGCAGTGGTTCCTCTCGGAGTCGGCCTGGGACCACGAGCAGGTCAACGATCGGCGGGTGCAGTTGTTGTGCGAGGACCCGGCCACCGCCCCGCATGATGCGGGCGCGTTGGTGATCGATGACACCGGCGACCGCAAGGACGGCACCGCCACCGCCCATGTGGCCCGCCAGTATCTCGGCTCGGTCGGCAAGATCGACAACGGCATCGTGGCGGTGACCAGCCTGTGGGCCGACGAGCGCTGCTATTGGCCAGTGCACGCTGTCCCCTACACCCCGGCCGCCCGGCTGCCCGCAGGTGAGCGGGACCCCGGGTTCCGGACCAAGCCGCAGCTGGCCCTCGAGCTGGTCGGGGCTGCCCAGCAGGCCGGCATCCGGTTCCGGGCGGTGGTGGCCGACTGTGCCTACGGCGACAACCCTGGCTTCACCGGCGCCCTGGTGGCCGCCAAGGTCCGGTTCGTGCTGGCCCTGAAGCCTCGCCGGGGCACCTGGGCGCCGGCCGAGGCGGCCCACACTCCGGTCGAGGCGGCCGGCGCCCTCGGCTGGCAGGGATCCAGGAGGCCCGGCCGGTGGCGGCGGGTGACCCGCCGCTTCCGCGACGGCCACACCGAGACCTGGTGGGCGGCCGACGCCCAGCTTGGCGGCTGGGGACCGGATCGGCCATTGCGGCTGGTGGTCGCCACCACCGACCCCGCCCGCCTGCCCGGGCACAGCACTTGGTATCTGTTGACCAACCTGCCCCGGCCCGCCAGCGGCCGCGCCCAGCAGGCCGACCTCGTCGACATCGTGCGCCTATACGGGCTGCGCAACTGGGTCGAGCAGGGCTACAAGCAGGTCAAAGGCGAGCTTGGCTGGGCCGACTTCCAGGTCAGAAGCGACCGGGCGATCCGTCGGCATTGGACGCTGGTCTGTTGCGCGTTCTCGTTCTGCTGGCAGGCCTTCCTCGCCGAGCATTCCACCCGACCGGCACCGCCCGACCCGCAGGCCGCCCCGGCGGCCGCGCGGGGGGCGCCGGCGGCCGGGCATCGGCGCCGAACCAGCCGTCGGGAGTTCCTGGCCGGTGGCGGTGCGGGCGGTGCGGGCCTGGCTGACCCCATGCAGCGTGCTGCAGCGCTGCTGGCAGTCGTGGTCGCCAGCACCGCCGCCCCGGCAGCTGCAAGGGCTGCTTGACGGGCTCGCCGCAGGTCGGCCACTCCACCTCTACCTGCCGCCATAGTCAACAAACTACCGTTAAGCGCGGCGAGAGTGTGGTGGCGATGTACGGGCCGCTGGGGCTTGCCTGGCTGCAACGCCAAGCCGAGTTCGCGGAGCAGCTCGTCCATGCGCGCACCATCAAGCCTCCATCGGCTCTATAACTCGCGGTAGCAAGCTGGGACCCGGGCTAGCCACGCCTCGCCATTCGGAGCCAGTACAGGCGGTCCTCGATCGCGCTAATGATGGACTCCGCCCGTTCGGTGAGGGCGCGCAGCTTTCCCCGCCGGCTGAGCAGCCACACAACGAACCCGACCATGGAGCCGATCCCTGCAGCTGCAAGCAGCGCCCAGGCGGCGTGGGTGGCGGCTGTGGCGGCGCGGACAGCCAGACCACCTTCCAGGAGGCTCGGGTCGAGCACAAGGAGCTCGGCGCATGCGACGGCGACCACCGCGAGCAGGAACTGGTAGGGGAGCAGGACGGGGGTATCGCGGGCGACGTCGATGAACGCCCGGAACGGGCGGTTGAGGGTGATCCTGTCATCGTGGTGCCAGGGGAAGACGGTGAGCTTGCCTTGACGAAGTAGGTACGTCGCGCGCCCAAGGTAGGACTCCCAGACCGTCCCCTCCAGGAGCCGCGGGGGAAGCACCAGGGTGGATGCGCCGACAGGTGGCGCGCGAAACCGGGTCGGCAGGATCGCGTGGCAGGTCAGCTTCTCGATGGGGAGCAAAGCCTGCTGGTAGATGGCCTGGTCGGGGACGGTGACGCTCTCACGTAGATCCGACACTCTGAAGTCGATAAGGATCCGGCTGGCGAACATCCCGAACCCGCGGATCAGGAGCATCCGTCCGCGGGTGCGGACACGAAACCGCAGCCGTACATACGCCGTCTCCCTGACCGTCCGTGCCAACTGGATGTGCCAGTGAGAGAAGTTGGAGTCCGACTTGGCGGCGACCTTGCTGGTCTCGGTCTTACTGATTGGCAGGATCTCTACGTCTTCGCCTTCAACGAAGCAGAGTCTGCCTTCGTTGACGTCGATCTCGACCTGTTCGCCGAAGATGAGCTTGGCCACCTTGGGATCGGTGAGGCTGGTTGCCAGATCCACGACCTCCTCACCGGTGCCGCCGGGTAGCAGCAGGACGAAGGAGGACAGCGCCGACTCCGACGGGGCCCGAAGGTGGATGCCGACGTCCAGGTAGACCACGCGGCGGCCGAACAGCCCGGGTAGGACCCAAAGGTTCACGTTCAGCTCCGGGACCTGGAAGGCCACGCCGTGCGGGTCCCGCATGATGCCGAGAAACCCCATCGCGGCCCCCTTCGAGAAGTCCGCCGACGACCACGGTCGCTGGCGAGCCTCCATGTCGCGGCCCCGGGGTGCGCGTGCCGCGGCGTCCACCGTCAACGCTCATGATAGAGACCGTTATCTCTATTGCACAGAACGCGCCGATCCCGATGAAGGCCCAGCTGCGCCACACCAAAGGCAGGCGGATCGCCGATCAGGCGCCGGGCAGCGACCGGATCTGGCCGAGCTGTTCGTTGACCCACCCGCGATCCGCGGACGCCACCTGGCCCGCGCGCGACCAAGCCAAGACGACCTCGTCCCGCCCGGCCCCGTACCGGTCACGCTCCAGCGCCCGAAGCTGGAACCCCTTGGGGACCAGCAGAAGCGCCACGACCCCCACCACCTGCAGGCTGACCGTGACATAGGCCTCGTTGAGCAGCTCACGCCGCCAGCCGACCAGGCAGGAGTCAAGCAACGCCGTCCCGATCCCCCTACCACGCGCCGGCTCGTCGACCCAGATGGTCGACAGCTTGCACCGCCCCAGGCCCTTCACCGTCTCGATGGTCAACCCCAGCAAGGTCGAACCGACCTCGGCAAGGGTGCACCTGGCACCCTCACGCTCAAAGCTGCGCAGCTTTCGCTCCAGCCACTCCCCACCCGTCGGGTATAACCGCTCCAGCACGTCGGTGACCAACTGCACGACACGCCCAGCATCAGCGGGCTCATACGGACGCAGCCGCAGCGCACCGCGCGCGACCCGCCCCTGGCACGCGGTCGCCGGTGCCGATGGGGCGTGGGCCGGCGGCACGGCGACGTCACAAAGTCCCGCTGCGCGCGTCGACACCCTCCCCCTTCTCGGCATAGCTGGTCGGATCCCCCTTAGACGTTTCGACGGGGTACCGCAGCTCATTGAGCGACTGCTTGGCCTCGACCGCGCGCCAAAGATCCACGGCCAGCACATCAGCAAGGCGCATGACGTAGATCATGATGTCGGCCAGCTCCTCCTGGACCAGCCGCTGTTTGCGATCATCAAGCTGGCTCGACTCCGCCTCCGAGAGCCATTGGAAGATCTCCGACAGCTCGCCGACCTCGCCAGCCAATGCCTGAGTCAGGTTCTTCGGCGTGTGAAAGGGCGTCCATTCACGCTCTTCGACGAACCGCCTGGCACGCGCCTGTGCACGCTCGAAGTCCATGATCACCCTCGCGAACAGGACCTGCTGGAACCGGATCGCCACGCGCAACAGGCGGTACTAAATCTCCGAATGGCCGGTCGTGTCCAGCCGGACCTCATCGAGAACAAGAATCAATCGTTACCGGGTTACGCGGTGATGCGTCGCTGAACGGCTAGAACCTTCAGCAGCGCTGCTGGACGCTGGACTGCCGCGCCGGTCATACAAGACCCCCCGGGCGGGTCGCCCTTATCGTGGCGCCAGTTGCACTGCCCACCGAAGCGTCTGTGCTCGGTGCCGCTACCAGATAGCCAGCAGGGGCAGCGGGACCCATCCTGCGGCCGACATGCGTGCGCCGCGAAGGCACCGCCGCTGACCTGGAGAAACAGGCCTTGAGGTGGCGGCGGTGTCGAGGTAGGTCCTGCAAGGACCGATCGCCGTTCGCAAGGAGGCCACCCATGGCCACCATCCCCGCCGCCGCCCCATCGAGCGCCGAGGCGCTGCTTGGCGCGCTGGCCAACCGACCAGGCGCCACCGCCGCCGACCTGGCCGAGGCGGCCGGGATCGGCCGCTCCACCGCCGGCAAGCTCCTCGCCAGCCTCCAGGCCGAGGGCCGTGTGGTGCGTCAGCCGGGCGGCCACCAGGGCGGCCGGCGCGCCGCCGACCGCTGGACACTGCCCTCGCCACCCGCCAACCCAACCTAGGACACCGACGCGCCGTCGGCCGCGGCCGCCAGCCCGACCGCCAAGGCGACCAACACCGAATCCCAGCCACGGCCGGACTCCGGGCGGCTTGGCGCCGGCGAGCTCCGCCAGCTGGTCCTGGGCTGCCTGGCCGACCGGCCGGGGTAGGCGCTATCGCCCACCGCGATCGCCAAGACGCTTGGCCGGTCGGCCGGCGCGGTCGCCAACGCCCTGCGGAGCTTGGCCGGCCAGGGCGCGGTGGTCCAGACCCAGGCCAAGCCACGTCGGTACTGCATTACCCCTGCCGGCGGCGACCAGGCGGGCCCGGCACGCTGACCCACCCGCCCGTCCAAGCGGCAATGCGCGGAGGCGAGCATCCCCCTCCCCCCGGGACGGCACGCGGAGGAAAGCCTGAGGTTCCCGATGCCACACAAGCCTATCGGCGGCCAGCGGCCGGCGGGCAAGCAGGCCGACGAGGTACTGGCCGTGATCGCCCACGAGTTGCGGCGGCCGCTGGCCGCGCTGCTTGGCGCCATCGCGACCTTGCAGCAACGCGGCCAGACCCTGTCGATCCTCCAACAGCAGGAGCTGCTGGGCATGGCCAGCCGGCAAGGCCAGCAGCTGCAGCGGCTGCTGGAGCAGCTGCTGGCCGCCGCCGCCCTCGACCGCGGCCAGGCCCGCTTGGCCCGGTGGTCGCTGGTGGATGCGGCGACGCTCGCCACCGAGGCAGGCCACGCCGCGCGGCTGGCCCACCCCGACCATCCGATCGCCATCGCGGTTGCTGGGCCGCTGCCAGTGCGCGTCGACCCGCTGGCCATCAGCCGCATCCTCGGCAACCTGCTCGACAACGCCGCCACCCACACCCCACCGGGCACGCCGATCCGGCTATCGGCCAGCCGCGACGCAAGACACGCAATGCTCGTCGTGCAGGATGCCGGGGCCTGGGATCCCACCCGACCAGCGCGACCGGGTCTTCGAGCGCTACACGCAAGGCGCCCAGCCGACCGGCAGCGCCGGCAGCGGGCTTGGGCTTGGCCTGTACATCGCCAAACAGCTGGCCCACGCCAACCACGGCCAGCTGCGCCTCACCGACCTGCCAGACGGCCAGGGTGCCCGCTTCGAGCTGCGCCTCCCCTTGGCCGCTCCCCTATCCACCAGACCCGGACCGTCAGGCGCTGGACGCCATGGGCGCGGCTGGTAGACGTCGGGATGGCCGACGTGGGTGGGCTCCGATGCGTTCGTGGCGACGCCGACCGGCAGGTCAACTAGACAGACGGATTGGTTGCACGAACGCCATCACCTGGCTTGGGGCGGTTTCTCGGCGGCGAGGGCATCGGCGACCGAGGCGCGCCGGTGTCGCGTCCGCCCCAAAGCGGCCACGATGAGCCCGAGACCGCCCCATACCAGGGCGAGGTTGAGCAGCAGCGCCGGCAAGGACCACTCGGTCGAGTACTCCCAGGGTGAGACCACCGCGGTGCGGAAGGGGAAGGTGGTATGCCCCATGGGCACCAGGTCGGCGAGGTTCTGCCACACGAACGGCAGCGGAGCCCCGTGCCGGACCCGCTGGAGATCGGTTGCCTGCTCGATGGTCACCGGCAGGGCAAGCGTGCCGAACACCAGCACCGCCGCCACCACGATCAGCAGCAGATGGCGTTTCATGAGGTCATCCGATCGGCCGCGGAGGGTGGCCGGGCGGGCGGCCACCGCCGCGGGGGACCGATGGGCCGCTGGCTCACCTGGGCGCACCTTTCATTGTGCTGGTATCTCCTTGAGCGCGGGATCGTGACCCCGCATCGACGCTTTGGTCAGATGGTCGACAGGGTCAACGTGATCCCGCCGACGCCTTGGGAGGGGAACATATCGGGGTCCAGCCGGATGCGGTAGGTCCCGGTCGCTGGCAGCGCCGGCAGGTCCAAGGAGTCATTGCCAAGGCGCAGGGCGTGTTTGAGCACGGCCCCATCCGGCTGGTAGACGGTCACGTCCACGGAGTTACCCATCGTATTCAGCCCAAACGTAATCCGCAGCGCCTGTCCCGCCGTGCCTTGGAAGTCAAGCCAGACATCCTGGCCGGCTCGGCTGGTGACCACCGAGACGGGTCCGCCGTTGACGCTGATTGAGGCATTCACCACCGACGACAGGGTCAGGGTGATGCTGCCGGTGCCCGACCCGAACTGCAGCTTGGGATCCAGCAGGATGCGGTAGGTGCCGGTCGCCGGCAGCGGCGACAGATCCGAGTCCATCCCGTTGGCGCGAAGGCCGCTGGAGACGCTGGCGCCGCTGGGGGCGTACACGGTGGTGTCGAGGTAGTCGCCGAAGCTGCTGCCGCTGAACCCGATGCTGAGCCGCTGCCCGGCCGTGCCCTGGAACTCGACGTAGGCGTCCTGGCCGAACCGGGGGATGGTCGCCACCGCCGTCGGCCCGTCGATGGTGATGGATCCCAGCACGGCGCTTGAGAGGGTGACAGTGACCGCGCCAATGTCGGAGGCGCCCGGTGTCAGCCGCACCCGGTAGGTGCCGTCCACCGGCAGCGCTGGTAGATCGTGCTCGGCTTTGGATCCGGCCAGCAGGGTCATGCTCGACAGCTGCACGCCGTCGGGCTTGAACGTGCGGATGTTGACGTTCTGGGTGAAGGTGTTGCCGGTAAAGCCCAGGCTGACCCGCAACCCGACGGTTCCGGTGAAGGCAAAGGACCGTTGCTGCCCGCTCAGCTCAATGGTCATCAGCACCGGTGGACCGTCCAGGTACGGGTCGCAGTAGCCCTCCACGGCGGCCTCGCACGGGTAGGGGGTCAGCCCGGGTACCTGGTGGGCCTGGTTGGGGATGAAGTAGTGGGAGGGGATGTCGTCCTGGGAGAACTGGCAGATCGCCTCGTGGCAGGACTCGGGCGCGCGATGCACCACGGTGCCCTTGACGGTCGCGGTGTCGGTGGCGGCCTCGCCGTCCGCGGAGACGATCAGCGTGTAGTAGTTGCCCTCCGGGTCGCCGGTGAGCGGGTTGGTGCTGTTGGCGGTCATCTGGGCGGCGTCGGCGGTGCCGATGGTGCGGACCTTGAACTCCTGCGGGTCGGCGAACTGTGTATCCAGGTAGGCGTCGGGCAGGTTGGTGCCCCAGGAGATCGTCTCGGCCAGGTAGGTGGCGCCGTCACCGTTGTAGTAGACCGCGTCGGCCTCGTACCCGACGTTGGAGGGGTCGCCGCGGGCCGCCTTGAGGGCGTCCAGCCTGGCCTGCGTCCAGACCATTGCCTGGTAGACGCCGCGGTTGCCGGCCCCCCAGCAGCAGGTGGTCTCGATGTGGCCGGCATACGGCCACCACGGCACCGCACCAGCGGCCTCCGCGGCGGCCGCCCGTGGGGACGCCGGCGCTGCTGGTGAAGTCGAGCGGCGGCCTGCGGGGGGAACGGTCACCGATGCGATCGACTTGTCGGCCCGTAGCCGTTGTATGGCGGTGTCGGAGGCGCGCACCTTCAGCTTGGAGATCAATGGCTGGTCGTGCTGCAACGCGTGCATCGCGGCCGCGTGGTCGTCAAGCCAGCGGTCCCGTGTGGCGGCCGGCAGCCGATGATCCTGCCGAATCTTGAGCGCGGCCGCCGCGACAACCGATCCAAGCCCGTCGGCCACCGCGTCGGCGGAGGTCGACCGGCGGGTCCCTTCCAGGGTGTAGCCGGCCGTGCTCACCTGCCGGCCGACTCGATAGTGGGCCACAAACTCCGCCGGCTGCGCATTGGCAGCGTCGACCAGCCGTACCGCGTCGCGTACCGACAGTGGCTCGCGTAACTCGACGGCGACCGGCTGTGCTGGATTCCCGGAGGCGTCGGTGGTGGGGGTTGCCTGGACGATCCCCGGGGTTCCGACTGTCCACCCTGCGATACAAGCGCCCAGTAGCGCGTAGACCATCCCACGTCGCATGGCTGCCACCCCTCTTCGCGGACGTTGTCACGGCGTGCAGGGTCAGGCACCACCTGCCGGTGGCGGCGGAGCGCTGGAGGAGAAGCGGCGGCAGTGGCGTCGTACTGCTAGCCGCGGGCTGACAGGAGACTGAGCGTCGGTTGCTGGCCGGACAACCGAGCGCAGTATAGACATTCCGCCATCTACGTCACAAGAGATGACTTCAAGGACTAATACACAAGGTCGGGCTATTCGGTCAGTAGCCGTGTGGGCATGCCTTCCTGGTCGTCGAGGACGACGGCCCTGACGTCCCGCCCGACCAGCGCCACCAGATCGTCCGGCGCGGCCGCTCCATTCCCCCGAGGGGGACTGAGCTGGACAGATGAGCCCGAGCACCCACAGCAGGGGTACGCACCCCCAGCGCGTAGGGAATGACGTAGGGGTTGCCGTACCCATTGACGTAGGGGGTCACCGGCACCAGTGGGCCGGGTGCGCCGGGTTCGCCGGTGGGCGGGGCAGGGCTGCGGAGCTTGCCAGCGAAGCAGCACGCGCCGAAGGCGCGTCCTCATCCTGCCACGATACGTGGCCGGCGGGCAGGGGGCCTGTGGTCACACGCAATCGCTGGCGACCGGGCTGGTCGGCTCCGCGGTGCCGACCAGCCCGGCCTGCCCATCGTCGGCTTAGTCGCAGTCTTCCAGGACGGTCATGTACCAGCCCGGCCGGTCGGCGGGCGCGACGGTGAAGTGCGCCTGGCCGTGGCCGCTGCGGTGGGTGGCCGCCGGGAAGTCGTGGGTGAACGCGCAGGTGTAGTCGCCGCGGGCGGCGTTGGCGGTGCAGCCGACTAGCTGCAGGTTGCTGGCGTTGCGGCGCATGAGCAGCAGGTTGTTGCGGGCCACGGGCGTGGTCACGTGCTGGAGGGCGGCCAGGTCGTTGCGGTTGTAGGCGGCCGCCAGATAGCGCATCGACGCCTGGGGAGTGGCGAAGTGCAGCGGGCGCGGGGCCGGCGCGGGCGTCGGGGCGGGCGCGGGCGTCGGGGCGGGTGCCGGGTAGTCCATGACTGAGGTGGGTCCCTGGTCGACCACCGGCGGGGACGGGGCTGGGGACGGCTGGACAGCGGAGTGGGCCGCGCAGCCGGTGACGGCGATGGCGGCGGCGAACACGACGGCGGTGATGATCCTTGCTGGTCGCATGGCGACCTCCCCCTTGATGCAGCGCGACCCTGGTCGGTCGCTCGACCTAGCGTGGCGGGGCCCGGTCTCAGCCCGGCGTCGGGCGAGCGTCGCGGCAGACGCGAACCGGACTCGGACCGGACTCGGACCGGCCGCAATCGTCGAACGCAACGACCACGCCGCAGCCGGCCGGCGCGGCGGGTGCCGGGCAGGCCGTCAAGCGCGAATGGGCCCGCCGTCTGGACCTGCGCTGTGGCGGGGAGCCGGACATTCGCGCTTGACCGCCGGGCATCGCGCCCCAGCTGCACCACCAGGCCCCGGACGAGCATGGCGGCAGCCAGGCCGGGGGAGGAGGCCTCCTCCCCCCGGACCCCCCACCTCGCCACCAGCAGCGAGACGAAGGAAGTCCGGTTCGTGGACCCGGCCGACCTGGACGCGCTGAG
>Ga0137375_10011581_pt1 | contig 10432 bp, 12 predicted proteins | sample SagtaG_24_FD_104936 | JGI IMG/M metagenome (GOLD analysis project Ga0137375, IMG submission 104936) | Vadose zone soil microbial communities from Sagehorn Ranch, Mendocino, California, USA - Sage1_R_113_16 metaG | ecosystem: Environmental > Terrestrial > Soil > Vadose zone | place: USA...
AGCCCGCGGACGTCGAGCCGCGGGAGGTCGCGCAGGCCATCGAGCAGCATCCGCAAGGCGTCAGGCTCCACCCCGCCCTTCTGCGGCTCGTTCGAGCAGTTCACCTGAACCAACACCGGCTGACGCCGACCGTCGGGAACCCGCCGATCGAGCTCCCGTGCCAAGTCCAGCCGGTCTACCGAATGGATGAGGGCGAAGCGACCGACCGCGTGGCGGGCCTTGTTCCGCTGCAGCGTGCCGATCAGGTGCCACTCGACCGCGACGTCCGAGAGCTGGTCCTGCTTGGCGAGCGCTTCTTGCACCCGGTTTTCGCCGACGATCCGGAGTCCCGCGGCCAGGGCGGCGCGCACCGCCTCGGGCCCGTGCGACTTGGTGACAGCGACGATGGTCACCGGATGACCCCATCCCCCGAGCGTCTGGTGCCGGCTGATCGTCTCGCGCACTTGGGCGAGCCGGCCAGGAAGCTCCGGGAACGTCATAACCCTCAAATCTATCAGGGGATGGCTGGCAACTGTAGGCCCGTGAGTCCCGGCTCAGCCCCGCGGCGCCGCCGGCGCCGCGAGCAGCACCCGAACCCGCTCCGGGGTGATGCCGTGCTCGAGGCTCCCCTTGCGCGCGACCGAGATCGCCGAGGTCTCTTCCGACACTACGAACACGATGGCGTCGGTCTCCTCCGACAGACCGAGCGCGGCCCGGTGCCGGGTCCCAAGCGCCTTGCTGGGGACCACCTGCTGGGTGAGCGGCAGGATGCAGCCGGCCGCGATGATCTGGTCGCCCCGGACCACGACGGCGCCGTCGTGCAGCGGCGAGTAGGGGCTGAAGATCGTAGCGACCAGATCCGCGGAGAGGCTGGCCTGCAGCCTGGTGCCCGAATCCAGATATTCCTCCAGCGCGACGTCCCGTTCCACCGCGATGATCGCCCCGGTGGCGCTCTGGCTCAGCCGGTCTACCGTCTCGGCGATCTCTTCCGCTACTACCGATGGAGACCGCCCCCCGAAGAAGCCGAACGGACGGGCCTGGCCCAGCCGGGCGAGCGCGTAGCGCAGCTCGGGCTGAAAGACCACCAACGCCGCAAAGGCGCCGTAGGTGAACACCACCCCGAGGATGTAGGTGATCATCGACAGCTTGAGCAGAAAGGCAGCGACGTAGATCGCGGCAAGCACGACCAGGCCGAAGAGGATCTGCAACGCCCGGGTGCCGGCGAGAAACTTCAGAATCTTATAGAGCACCGCGGCCACGATCAGAATCTCGAGCAGGTCCCGCCAGGAGGGAACGGCGATCGGGAGCTGCTCGAGCGACACTAGGGGCCTCCGACAGCGTGGGCGACGGCGAGCGCCTCGCGGGCTGCGGCGACGTCGTGAACCCGGAAGAGCCGCGCCCCCCGTTCCCAGGCGAGGGCACAGACCGTGGCACTGGCGCGATCGCGCTCTGGCTCATCGAGACCGGTCATCGCGCCGACGAACCGCTTGCGCGACGGGCCTACCAGAATCGCCCGACCGAGCGAAAGCAACGCGGCGAGCCGGTCGCAGACCAACTTATTCTGCTCCGGGGTCTTCGAGAAGCCGAGCCCGGGATCCAGCACGATTGCTTCAGGCGCGATCCCGTGGGCGGTTGCCTGGGCGAGCGCGCCCCCCAGCTCCCATAGCACCGCTCCCACGACGTCATCGCCGTACTCGGCGTGGGCGTAGGAGGCGATCTCGAGCAGGGATCCGCGCGAATGCATCAGCACCACGCCGGCGCCGGCACGCGCCGCCTCCGTGGCCACTGCGGGGTCGTGGCGGAATGCCGTCACGTCGTTGACGATGGCTGCGCCGGCCTCGAGCGCCGCCCGCGCGACCGGCGCCTTGACCGTGTCAACCGAGATGAGCATCTCGGGCAGGTCGCGGCTGATCGCCTCTATGACCGGGACGACCCGGCGGAGCTCCTCCGGTTCGGGCACCAGCTCCTCGCGGCTCGGCCGGGTGGATTCTCCACCCACATCCACGATGGCGGCCCCTTCCTGTGCCAGCCGGTCGGCGTGGGCCCGAGCCTGATCCAGCCCAGCGTAACGCCCGCCATCGCTGAAGCTGTCCGGTGTGACGTTGAGGATCCCCATGACCACCGGACGATCCAACGGGATTTCACCCCGGGCAGTGCGCCATGAGCTGGGTGGGTCGGGCGGCATCGCGAGCCCGACCCGGACCGAGACGTCCTGGAGTGCCTCTGGAGCGGTCCACGGTCGGGCAAACGCGCTGAGGCGCGAGCGGCTTCCCGCGATGATCGCCCAGCCGGTCCCGGTCAGCACCTCGAGACCGAGGCGCCCAGCAAACCGGACCAGAGCCTCGAGGGTGCCCTGGTCCAGCTCGGAGAGGTGAAAACCCAGCGGCTCGGCGCCACCGGAAGCGGCGGCTGCCGCCTCCGGTGACCAGCCGTGGGCTACGAGTGTGTCGCGGAATGCCCGCGGCGAGTGGAAGGCAAGGGGAACGACATTCACGCGCCGGCCGGCTCGGCCGGTGGCGCTCCGAGTATCGGCGCGCGGGCCGGTTGGACCGCGGGCTTGCTGGGCGGTGGAGTCTGCGGATTGAACGGCTCCGGCGGAAGCACCCGCGGCGGGAGCGGCTCGCCCTTCATCAGCCGCTCGAGGTCCTCCCGGTCGATCGTCTCACGCTCCAGCAGCGCGACGGCGATGCGGTCGAGCAGCTCGCGGTTCTCGTTCACGATCTGCATGGCCTTGGCGTACGCCTCGTCCACCAGCCGCTTGACCTCGTCGTCCACCGCTTCAGCGGTGCGCTCCGAGATCTCGCGCCGCTGCGCGAACTCGCGGCCGAGGAAGATCTCTTGCTCCTTGTCGCCCACCGCAAGCGGGCCGATCCGCTCGCTCATGCCGAACTGGGTGACCATCCGGCGCGCCAGCGCGGTGGCCCGCTCGATGTCGTTCCCCGCCCCGGTGGTGACCTTCTCGGGACCGAAGATGATCTCCTCGGCCACCCGCCCTCCGAAGAACATCGCGAGGCTGCCGATCAGCCATTCCTTGGTGTAGTTGTGGCGATCGACCTCGGGCAGCGACGCCGTGAGGCCGAGGGCGCGGCCGCGCGGCACGATGGTGACCTTGTGGATCGGATCGCTGCCGGGCGTCTTGAGCGCGACGATCGCGTGCCCGGCCTCATGATACGCGGTGAGCTTCCGCTCGTCCTCGGTGAGGACCAGGCTGCGGCGCTCGACCCCGAGCATGACCTTGTCCTTGGCTTCCTCGAAGTCGCGATGATCGACCAGGCTCTTGTTCTTCCGGGCCGCGAGCACGGCGGCCTCGTTGACCAGGTTGGCCAGATCGGCGCCGGCCATCCCCGGCGTGCCCTTCGCGATGATATCCAGCCGCACGTCGGTGCCGAGCGGGATCTTCCGGGTGTGAATCCGGAGGATCTGCTCCCGCCCGCGCACGTCGGGCGCGTCGACCACGATCTGGCGATCGAAGCGACCCGGCCGGAGCAGCGCGGGATCTAGCACGTCCGGCCGGTTGGTCGCGGCGAGCAGGATCACACCCTCGTTGGACTCGAATCCGTCCATCTCCACCAGCAGCTGATTGAGCGTCTGTTCCCGCTCGTCGTGGCCGCCGCCCAGGCCCGCGCCGCGGTGCCGCCCGACGGCATCGATCTCGTCGATGAAGATGATGCAGGGCGCGTGCGCCTTGCCCTGCTCGAAGAGATCGCGCACCCGGCTCGCGCCTACGCCGACGAACATCTCCACGAAGTCCGAGCCGGACATCGAGAAGAAGGGTCGCCCTGCCTCGCCGGCCACCGCCTTCGCCAGCAGGGTCTTCCCGGTGCCGGGCGGTCCGACCAGGAGGGCGCCCTTGGGCAGTCGGCCACCCAGCCGGGTGAACTTCTGGGGATCCTTGAGGAACTCGATGATCTCCACCAGCTCGACCTTGGCCTCGTCGGCGCCGGCCACGTCGGCGAAAGTGATCTTGGGCGTGTCGCCCGCGAGCAGCTTGGCCTTGGACTTTCCGAAGGCGAACGCGCGGCTCCCGCCGGCCTGCAGCTGGCGCAGCAGGAAGAACCAGAGTCCCAGGATGACGATCCAAGGAAGCGCCGCGATGATGATCGCGGTGATCCCGCCCTTCGGCTCACGTGCCACGATCGGTACGCCGGATTCGTCCAGTCGCTTGACGAACGCTTCGCTGTTCGCGATCGGGAGCAGCACCGTGAAACTCTTGGCCGAGCGCCCGTCCTGCGCCACCGGGGTCTTGAAGTCGCCCTCGAGCCGCTTGCCATCGTAGATCTCGATCCGCGCGATGTTCCCCTGATCGAGCTGGTGGCTGAACTCGGTGTAGGAAAACTCCTGGGTCGGGCTGCGCTGGCGGCTCATCATCTGGAAGAGCGCCAGCGCGAGCAAGGCGACCAGGAGCCACAGGGCGAGGTTCTTGCTCAGGTTCCCCCAGCTCGGGCGGGGGGGTCGGGTCGGAAGTCTGTCGGCCATCTAGGAATCCAAGTCCGCAATGAACGGAAGGTGACGATAGTTCTCGGCGTGGTCGAGTCCGTACCCGACCAGGAATGCCGGCGGCGCCCGGAATCCCACGAAGCGGAGCTCCGGGGGGCGCTCGGGCGCGAGTTGCTTGTCGAGGAGGGCGCAGATCGCCAGGCTCCGCGGCCGCCGCTCGCCTAGCAGCCGAAGAAGGCGCTGCAAGGTCCGTCCGCTATCAATTATATCCTCGACCAGCAGGATATGTTTGCCCTCCAGTTTGGTCTCCGGGTCGTAGAGGAGCAGGACCGTGCCGGTCGAGACCTTGTCGGGCCCATAAGAGCTGGCTACCAGGAAGTCGATCTGGATCGGCCGCTCGACTTTCCGGACCAGATCGCCCAGGAAAATGAAGCTTCCCTTGAGGAGACCCAGCACCAGCAGGTCGCCGTCGGGGTAGGCGGCCGTGACCTCGGCACCCAGCTCCGCGACCCGGCGAGCGATGGCCCGCTCGTCGAAGACGATCGACTTGATGCTGCGTCCGCCGGTCCGGCGGAGAACGTCAGGCGAGCTCAGCGTCGACACGCAGCGCCTCCGCTCCAGGGCGAGGGATGAGAAGGTCGGATCGGCAAACGCCTGGGACCCACACCACCGCGCCGTCGTGTTCGAGCGCGGGCCAGTGTCCCCGGCGGCTTCGGGGGACCCGCGCATCCTGAAGACAGCGCACGATGAGGCGCCGGCCGCGTCCGCCCAGCGGCATCAGCTTTTCGCCGTTCCGGCAAGCTCGCACCCGCAAAGGCTCCGGCTCGAACCAGGCGGTGGTGGCAGTTCGCTCCTGCCGGCCGGGTGCCTGGTCCACCCGCCAGGCGAAGCGCCAGCTCGCCCACTCGGCGAATCCGCGCGGCCCCGCCAACTCTACGTCCGGCTGAAGTGGCTCGACCGGCGGGCGCACCAGGCGGAGCCGGTCGAACGCTAATTCGGCAATCCAGCCGGAGCCGAGCGGAACGCGACTCCCGCTCCGGCCGCTCCTGACCAGCTCGACCACCCGGCCCGCCCGGTTTGGGCCGAGCGAGAGATTACTTCGCCTGCCAACTGCCATCACCATACACGATAACAGGTTATCATTGGCAAGTTCGAGTGCCTTCAAGCCGACTGAGGCACCGTCGAGCTCGCTGCGATAATCGAGCCCAGGCAGCAAGTCCACCACCGCGTCCCAGCCCGCGCGATCCAGACTCGCCTGCTCGGCCACCTGAATCAGGCGCTGGTGCACGTCGGGAAGCCGCTGCCTCAACACCGGGATCAAGTCCTGGCGAACCCAGGAGCGAAGGTGCCGGGCGTCGGCGTTCGCTGGATCGTCCCAGCCGTGTTGCCCAATCTCCAGCAGATGCCGGGCCAGGTCGGCCCGCCGGAACGACAGGAGCGGCCGGAGAATCCGGCCGCGGCGCCGGGCCATCGCGGCCAACCCGGCGGGACCGGTCCCGCGCAGCAACCGCATCACGACTGTTTCGGCCTGATCGTCGGCGTGGTGGGCGGTAACGATGAAGACGGCAGCCGCCTCGCGGCGCATCGTTTCGAGCGCCCGATAGCGGGCCGCGCGCGCCACCGTTTCGCTCGTCCCGGGACCCAGCGCCAGTCGCTGCTCGAGGAGGGGCAGCTGGTACGCCTCTGCGAGCTGGCGAACGCCGGCGGCGACGGTGCCACTCGCAGGATCGATCCCGTGGTCCACGTGGCCCACGATCAGCTCGAGCCCGCGCTGGCCGGCGGCTCGAGCCAGCAGGTCGAGCAGCGCCACCGAGTCGGGCCCGCCGGAAACGGCGACCAGCAGCCGGCTGGGAGCCAACTGGAGCCGATCCAGCTCGGCCCCGAATGCCGCAGGGAGAGATCCGCTTCGATCCATCGACGAAAGGTAACGATCCGTCACCAGCTTGCGCCCGCGGCCGTCGCGATCAGCTCGGCGCGACCTCGACGGCGGTCCCGTAGCAGAGGACCTCAGTGACGCCCTGCATGACCTCGGAGCCCTCGTAGCGGATGCCGATCACCGCGTTGGCGCCGAGCTGGTCGGCATGGACCAGCATGAGATCGAAGGCCTCGCTGCGGGTCCGCTCGCAGAGCTCGGTAAAGAGCGAGATGTTGCCACCCAGGATGGTCTGGAGCGAGCCGCCGATGGTACCGAGGATGGACCGGGACCGCACGGTGATTCCGCGAACCACGCCCAGGCTCCTGACCACCTGGTAGCCGTCGAGGGTGAACGTGGTGGTGGTCATTTCAGGCCGCATGCCGACCCTCCAGATCAGAGGTGATGGTGAGCCCACAAGACCCGCTGAACGACGCCCACGAGGACCAGCCCGCTCATGATGACGAGGAGCGGCGCCGCCTGGGCGGGCCACAGCATGAAGGCGGTGTAGAAGAGGATCGTCTCCGTGCCCGCAACCAGCCCCGGGGGCATGGTCACCCGGGTGCGCTCGCCGCTGGTCGCGGCGCCGCGACCGCGCCGCTCCAGAATCGCCGCGAGGCACATCCACGAGGCGGCGTTCAGGTAGAACGTCCCCAGCAAGAAGCCGAGCGCCACCAGCCGGGGCAGAGATGGCTGTCCGAGCACCAGGGCGATCGGGAGAGCGGCGTACACCGCGAAGTCGAGCAGCAGATCCAGGTAGGCGCCCAGATCGCTGGATCGCCCCTGCAACCGCGCGAGCGTGCCGTCGAGGCCGGCTACGAACGCGATCAGCGAAATGGCGAGCGGCGAGACGTTGTGGCCGATCGTCTGTGCGACTGGCGCGAGCACCCGGTCCTTGAGGTCTCGAAGCAGGTCACCGAACACGACCTCCGCCTTGGTGTGGCTGGCCGTCAGCGAGCGGCGCGCCGCAGAAAGCGCTCTGCCAGCTGTTCCAGCCGCTCGTCACCGGCCGCCCGGGCTTCGCTCAGAATGCGCTCGACGTGGGGCCGGAGCCTGGGCTCTCCGAAGACGTACCCGGTCGCTGCTTCGGCGCTGGCCGAATCACCCTCATCCGCGCCGCGGAGCAGCGCTCGAGCGGCCGCGGCATCGTATCCGGGGTCGTCCGGGTGCGGGAGGGCGTAGCGGGGCGCGTCGCCCCCGGCGTCCTCGTTGACGAAGGCTCGGGACATGACCGGATGCTAGGGACGAAGGGGAACGGCAGAAAGGGCACGCTCAGGCTTCGTCCGGCTCGGGCTCGCCGGGCTCGTCCAGACCGAAGCTGGTCGCGAGCTGGCGGAGCGCACTGTCGTCGAGCCGCAGCAGGCGCTCGGTCAGCGCGCTCACACCGGCCTCACGGCCTTCGGTCGTGGTAAAGGTTCGCCCCATCAGCGCCACGAGGCGGGCGACGAGCTCGACCTTGTAGGCGTCGGCATCGGCCGGGTGCATGGTGACTCCGGGCGTGGGTGAGATCAGCGAGCCAGCTCGAGGCACTCGACGACCTCGCTGTCGCTGGTCGGCGAGAAATCCCGATAGGCGAGACTGACGGCGCGGAAGTCGGGCGGCATGTCGAGGCAGACGACTTCGTCGGCGGCCTCCCGGAGGCGGGCCACACTCTCCGGAGCACCTACCGGAACCGCGACTATCACCCATCCAGGACGCTCCTGCCGCACCGCGCTCAGGGCGGCCCGAAGGGTGGCGCCGGTGGCCAGGCCGTCATCGATCAGGAGCACCGTGCGGCCCTCGATCGGCAGCGCGGGGCGGCCGCGCCGATACGCTTGCTCCCGGCGCTCGAGCTCCCGCTGCTCTGCCGCCGTCACCTGCTCGAGATATGCCTGGGTGACGCCCAGCTGACGCACGATCGGCCAGTCGACGTATACGGCGCCACGGGCAATTGCGCCGACGGCGAGCTCCTCGTGACCCGGCGCTCCCAGCTTGCGCACCACCACGACGTCGAGCGGCGCGTCGAGCGCGCGGGCCACCTCGTAGCCGATCGGCACCCCCCCACGCGGCAGCGCCAGCACCAGCGGGTTCCGGTTGCGAAACTGCCCCAGCGCCGCCGCCAGCCGCCGGCCGGCCTCCGCACGATCCGCAAAGATCATCGGGCTCTCCGGCGGCGCGGACCCCGTCGCGGCGGATGGCGCCACCGTCATCCACCCCTGGCCGGGGCGACGCTGCGCTCTTCGGCGAGGAGGACCGGATAGGGAATGGCGTCGGGCCATAGATGGAGACCCACCCGGTCGCCGTCCACCCATACGACCCGGGCACGGACGGCCAGCGGCCCCGCGGTGCGCAGCTCGAGCGTGCCCTCCAGCCGCACGCCCAGCTCCGGCCTCACAGTGCCCGTCGGCAGGATGACCAGCAGTCCCTCCGCCGAGAGGTCGAGCACCTCGTGGCTGCCCCCAGGCAGTACCAGACGAGGCCGCCGCGCGGGCGGGTAATGGATGCGGACGTGCGAGCGGGTGTTGTCGGTGCCCATGCGATTCCGGCCTCTCTGGCTCAGAGTGGGGCGGCGGCTCGGCCCGCGCAAGGGCCCGAGCCGTCAGGCCTGGAGTCCGCTTCGGGCGGCCGTTTCGAGCTCCGCAGCACGGCTTCGGTGGCCGGCCTGAACGGCGCGAAGCCCGCGCAGCCGGGCGGCGGCCTCGAGCAGGATGTCGTCGGTCTTGCAGAAGACGAAGCGGACCTGGGTGCGCCCGTCGGCCGGGTCGTGAAAGAAGCTGGATCCCGGCACCGGCGTGACCCCCACTTCGCGCGAGAGCCACGCCGCGAACTCGGTGTCGGGCAGATCGCTGAGCTCGGCGAAGTCGGCGAGGATGTAGTACGCGCCTTCCGGCGGAACGCAGCGGAATCCGGCCGCCGTGAGCGCGTCCGACAGCAGATCGCGGCGGGCCCGGTAGGCCTCGGTCAGCTCGTGATAAAACCGCTGGTCCAGCCGCTCGAGGGCCACGGCGATGGCTTCCTGCAGCGGGGCGGGCGCACCGACCGTGAGGAAGTCGTGGACCTTGCGAATGGCATCGGTGAGGGCCTCGGGAGCGAGGGCCCAGCCAATACGCCAGCCGGTGACCCCGAAGGTCTTCGACGCCCCGCTGATGGTGACCGTCCGGTCGGCCATGCCGGGGAGACTCGCCAACGGGATGTGGGTCCCGTGGTAGACCATATGCTCGTAGATCTCGTCGGTGACTGCCAGGCAGTCGTGCCGCACGCAGAGATCACGGATCGCTTCCAGCTCCTCGAGCGTGAGCACCCGGCCCGAGGGGTTGCTCGGCGTGTTCACCACGATGGCGCGGGTGCGCGCCGAGAAGGCCGCCGCCAGGCGCTCGAGGTCGAGCGAACGACCCGGCTCGAGCGGAACGAACACCGGCCGCGCGTCGGAGAGGATCGTGTCGGGCCCGTAGTTTTCGTAGAACGGCTCGAAGATGATGACCTCGTCGCCCGGATCGACGACCGCAAGGAGTGTCGCCATCATCGCCTCGGTGGCCCCGCACGTCACGGTGACCTCGCGGTCCGGGTCGATCGCGAGGCCATACCAGGACCGGTATTTATGCGCCAGCGCCTCGCGGAGCCGCTGCGCCCCCCAGGTGATGGCGTACTGGTTGATGTCGCTCTGGATGGCTTGCGCGGCTGCCGCCTTGAGCAGCTCGGGCGCGGCGAAGTTAGGAAAGCCCTGGGCCAGATTGATCGAGCGGTGCTCGCGGGCGAGGCGGGTCATGCCCCGAATCACCGACTCACGAAAACCGTGGGTGCGACGGGCGGTGGTCATGTCTTCCAAGATACCACCACCCCGAAGCGGGGCGCGGGTTGGAACTTAGTCAGGCCCGCGGTTAGGCGGTGGACCCTCCGGACTTTGCCGCCGCCAGGGATAGATCTCGCAGTGCGCCGCCTGCGCGCTGTGCAGCAGGCAGAAGGCACCGGCCCGGCTCCAGCGGCGCGACCACTCGGACATCTGCGCCCGATCGCCGGGGCTGAACCGGTCCGCGGGCTCGGGATCGTCGGTCGAGCGGATGTGGGTGTGGACGGTGCCGATCCACTGCGGAGGCCCGCACTGCGCCAGCGATGGCTCGCCTTCGG
>Ga0137375_10011582_pt1 | contig 10432 bp, 8 predicted proteins | sample SagtaG_24_FD_104936 | JGI IMG/M metagenome (GOLD analysis project Ga0137375, IMG submission 104936) | Vadose zone soil microbial communities from Sagehorn Ranch, Mendocino, California, USA - Sage1_R_113_16 metaG | ecosystem: Environmental > Terrestrial > Soil > Vadose zone | place: USA...
GATCGTTCCCGCCGCCCTCCGGCGCGGTGCTCGGCGCCTCAGTGCCTGACCCGGTCATAGCCAGAGTTGGGCATCATCATGGCACAAGCAGTGCCAGCGGTTCAGTCGCGCCCGCGCAGCAAGGACACCCGAAACGGCCGCGCCACGCTTTTCAAAAAGACTGAAAATGTAGAAATCGTCAAACTGGCGCCGGATGAATAGAGGAAGGAGTCAGATAAAGGTTTGAGCATGCTACTCGAAGGCAAGAACGCGGTCATTTATGGCGGCGGCGGCCGTATTGGTAGGGGCGTCGCTTCCACGTTTGCCCGTGAGGGGGCGACCGTGTTTCTGGCGGGGCGGACACTCGCCAGCCTGCAATCGGTCGCCCAAGACATCAACGGCGAACAGGAACAAAGGGCGTACGTCGCCCAGGTGGATGCGCTGGACGAGCGCCAGGTGCACGACCATCTGAAAGCCGTTGCCGCGCAGGTGGGCGGCATCGACATCTCGATTAACCTCACCAGCCGTGGCGACGTCCAGGGCACGCGCCTGCTCGATATGAACGTCGAAGATTTCCTGCAGCCAACCCAGGCGGGCCTGAGATCGAACTACGTCACAGCCAGGGCAGCGGCAAGGCATATGGTCGAGCGCGGGCGCGGCGTGATCCTGACCATCACGAGCGGCTCCGGCGAGGCGTGGACGCCACCCGAAGTGTGGCCAATGGGTGGCACCGGGCCAGCCGACGCAGCCACGGAGTCATTCATTCGCTACCTGGCGGCGGAGGTCGGCCCGCGCGGCGTGCGCGTCAACTGTCTGTGGACCGCTGGCGTGGTGCACGAGAACGATCCGCTGAACGAGGCCAAGGACATGCTGGTGCAGATGTCCATGCTCCGCAAACGCCCGACGCTGCAAGAGTTCGCCGACACGGCGGCATTCGTGGCATCTGACCGCGGCAGCGGCATCACCGCGTCGATCATCAACGTCAACAGCGGCATCAGCGCCCGATGAAGTACATGATCGTGATGATCTCGGGCGACTTCGACGTTGCCATGGAGTCCAAACCACCCAGGCCAAGACGGTGAAGTTCGAAAATGGTATGCCCGCCGTGTCCGACGGACCGCCGACGCGCCACCTGAGGTGTGATGTCTGAACGGCACATGCGTCCCCCGCTCACGGTCAATCCTGCGCTGTCGAGCGCATCGCAGCTCGCGCTCACCCTGGGCGCCGTCGGCGGTCTGACCACGACCGAGGACGCCAGTGCGTTTCTGGTGCCGGAAGCCACGATGGGCCTGCGTATCAGCCGCGCCAAACAGTCCATCAAAAACAGCCAGCGTTCGATTCAATCTGCCACTGATGCCGAACGAGCGGAACGTCTGCGGGTCGTCCTGCAAGTGCTGCTGAGGGCGGAGCCGCCAGGCTTGCTCGCGCTCATGCTGCTCACCGATGCGCGGCGCGCCGCGCGTACGAACGTCGAAGGTTGGATCGTTCCACTCGCCGAGCAGCAGCGCGAGCTTTGGAACACGGCGCAGCGCCTCGCGCCGGTGAAGCCGATTCAGGCGGCTGAGGAATACGCCTTACGCAACACCGACGCCAGCTGGGCGACTCCGCTCGCCATCACGCCGGCGTCGAATGCGCTGAAGCCAAGCAGGAGCCCGCCGCGGGGTGGTGGCGTACCAGCGTAATGACGCGACAGCGGCGCCATTTCGAGACCGGCCGCGAGCGCGGACCCGTTGGCTTGCGCTTCGGTTTTGCCTCGAGCAGGTCGTCCGGCAGCGTCTCGGCGACGTACGTGCCGGACGCCTGGCGCGGGATGGCGTAGCCCTCGGCGATCAGTTGCTCGAATGCTTCGACGACGGTCTGGCGCGCCAGACCCGTTTGTTGGGCGACGACGCGTGTCGAGGGCAGTCGGGCTCGCCCGGGCAGGCGACCATCCAGGATCGCCTCGCGCAGCATGCGGTACAGCTGCTCGCGCAGCGACATGCTCGAGCCGCGGTCGACGTGCACCAGGAAGTCGAAAGCAGTCATCCGCGGCGGCGCAGAAGCTCCCGGCTATCGTAGCCCCAGCGCATCGCTGCCAGATCCAGAATGATGAACGCGACGAGGATGATGAGGAACTCCATACCGCCAGTCTGATGGCTTGACTGGCATAGCATAAGGTCCAGAATCGTGCAAGAGCGGTAGACCAGTTTGGGCCGATGCCGCGCCGCCAGCCATGGGCCCCACGCCGCCGACGGCCAATGTGGAGCCGGTCTTTACGTTCGTCTGATCGGGGCCATGACGTCGGATCCGCCAACTGCAACAACATGGTCTACCGCATTGGGCAGAAACTGGCCCTGTCAGCAGTCCACTTGGGTGGCTAGTGTGGGTCCCATGCTCGACACCGACACGCTTTTATATGTGGCAGCCATCACCAGACAGGAACGGCAGGCGCAGGCGGCCACGCAGCGACTCATCGCAATGCTGCCGAAACGGCCGAACGCGCTGCGGGCAGCGCTCGCTCAAGGGCTGGTCAGCCTTGCGTACGCAATCGAGGATTCGCGACTTCGTCCAGGCCGAGATGGACGAGATACAGCGCCAGGAACAGCACGATCAGTGCGATCACTGGCGTGAGCCACCACCACCACAGGTTCTGCAACAGCGCGCCGTAATTCAGCGCCCAGAAGATCATCATGCCCAGTGTCATGTCGCGCTGCGAACCCAGACCCAGAATGGACAGTCCAGACTCGGTCAAGATCGCCGCAATGAACGCGTTGATGAAGTTCGCGCCCAGCCATGGCAGCAGGTGCGGCATCAGCTCGCCCCATACGATCTCGACGCCCGAGAGGCCAGACAGCATGCCCACCTGCACAAAGGGTCGTTCCTTCAAGCTCAGCACCTGCGAGCGCACCGCGCGCGCCGGCCACGCCCAGGCAAACGCACCGATGATGACCGCGATGGCCGGCACGCCTAACCCGCGCAACAATGAGCTGATCAAAATCAGGAACAGCAGCGAAGGCACAGCCAGGAACACGTCGATCAGCACGCGCAGGGCCGCGTCGAGCTTGCCACCAAAGTAGCCCGAAAAGAGCCCGAGCAGCCCTCCGACCACCGTCCCAATGGTCGCCGCGAGCAGCCCAACCAGCATGGAGTTAGGAATCGCCTGCGTCAGCTGCGCCAGGATGTTCTGACCCAGGCTGGTCGTGCCCAGAATGGCGCCCGGTGCGCCAACGCCCAGACGCGGCGGGAACACTCCCGAGCGCAATGCCAGTGGACCAAGCACGATGCCACCCACCAGGGCCACGATCAGCAGGGTCAGGAAAATCACGCCGCCGACGACGAACTTGCGATTCGACGACAGCAATCGGCCCACGGAGCGCGTCTCGAGGACTGCCGGTGCAATGCCAGTTTCAATCGGGATAGCGCCAGCCATAGCTCAGGACCTGGCCACCGCGCCGTAGCGAATGCGTGGATCGATCAATGGATAAATCAGATCGAGCACGAAATTCACAATGGCGACGGAGACGATGATCAACAAAATGCTGCCTTGAATGACGGGGAAGTCCAGCGTCTTGATGCTGTTGAAGATCAAATACCCCAGGCCTGGGTAGCCAAAGATCGTCTCAGTCACCAACTGGCCGCCAACGATGTGGCCAAGGCTCAGCGCGAGTCCAGTCGCCTGCGGCAGCAGCGCGTTGCGGAACGCGTACCCCCAGAAGATGCGTCCGCGAGGCAAGCCCTTCGCCTCAGCCCAGGTCATATAGTCCTCACCTTTGACCGACACGATCAGGCTGCGCATGCTCAAAAACCACCAGCCGAGTGAGACCAGGACAATGCTCAGCGCCGGCAGCGCGGCGTGGTGAATGATGTCAAAGATGAACCCGGGCGTCAGGCTCGGCTGGGCACCGATCGTGTAGGCGCCAGTGAGCGGAAATATTGGCCAGTAGAACGCCAGCAAAAAGACCAACACGATGGCCAGGATGTAGTACGGAATCGTGTACAGCACCAGCGCGATCGGCACGAGTGCCTGCAACAGCGGTGAGCGACCACCTGTCCAGCCCACCACGCCGCCGATGATCGAGCCCAGGCTCCAGCTGATCACGGTCGTCACCAGCATCAGTCCGATCGTCCACGGGATCGCGCCCTTGAGCAGGTCACCCACGGTGCTCGGAAAGCTGGCGATCGAATAACCCATGTCGCCCTGCGCCAACTGGCGCAGATACGCCACGTACTGTTCAACCGGGCTCTTGTCGAGTCCGAAACGGCGCGAATACTCCGCGACGAGCTCCGGACTGCCGCGGTTGCCACCCATCTGCGACAGCTTGAGCGTGACCGCGCCGAGTGGGTCGCCGGGCACCAGGCGCGGTGCAAAGAAGACGATGGTGACCGAAATGACGACCGTGGCGATGCAGATGATGAGTCGCTCGTACACGTACCGCCAGAAGATCACCGAGCCGCTCCTCTAGCCCGTGTCATCCCGAGCTTGCGAGGGATCTTGCCTGCCTGACATTCGCACAGACGCGAGCGCCACGCCCGCGAGATTCCTCGCTCCGCTCGGAATGACAACGGACTGCCTAGCGGCCCGTGGGCCGAATACCCGGCACCCAGCCGCCCGTGGCGTTTGGATAGCCGGTCAACACGAGGTTGAACGTGGCCCACCAGCTGACCGGCATGTTCCAGGCGTTATCCGCCGAGGGCCAGCCCTGCCAGTACGTGGAATTGAATGGCACGAGCGCCGGCGCCTGGGTGACCGGCACGACCGGCAGGTCGCGCAGCCAGATGGCCATCGCGTCGTGGTACAGGCTCTTCATCGTGTCGACGTCCTGGGGCGCCGTCTGCAGCATCTGATCGACGATCCCATCGAGCTCCGGATTGCTGTAGCGGAACGAGTTGCGCTCGAACCACGGCGCAGGCTGACCGAGCGGCACGTAGTTCTTGCTGTGGAATAGCTCCAGGTTCTCGGCGATGTAGCCCGGACAGAACGCGTTCAGCGCAATGTCGTAATCACCGCGCCGAATCGTGTCCGGCAGCGTGGTGCCCGTCTGCGGCTGGACGTCGACCGTGAAGCCGGCGTTGCGCAGCTGATCGGACAGCACGGCGGCGACTTTCATGTCCTCATTGGAGTCGCCGTTGACGATGTACTTGAGCGTCATCGTGCTCGGATTGACACCCGCCGCCGCGAACTGGCTCGCCGCCTGCCCAGGATCGAACGCCTCGACCGGATACTGCTGACGCAAGTCGCTGATCGCGTCGAAGTACACCTGGTTGGCGTCGTAGAACGGCCAGATGCCCCAGGTTGGGACCGTCGCGCCTTCGTACGCCAGGGCGGCGATGGCGTTGCGGTCGATCGAGTTGGAAATTGCCCACCGCACTTGCGGATTGTCGAGCGGCGCATGGCCACCCTGGATCATCAGCGCGCGCGGGCATGGATCGAGCCAGGCATACGGCGCTTCCCCAGACCACGCCTTGATGTTGCTGTTGCGGCCCGCCACGTTGAGGAACGTCCCGAGCGACAGGATGCCGATGTTCGGCGTATCCAGCTCGTTCTGCGTCAGAGCCAGCGCAACGTTTGTTTCGGGTCCGCTGTAGACGAACTGGACCGTTTCTGGAGCCGGCGTGGCGCCGAAGACCTTGGTGCCCCACCAGTCCGCGCGGCGCTCGTAGGTGATGCCGGTTTGGCTGGCGTCCTTAACCTTATAAGGACCGGTACCAACCGGCGGGAAGCTCTTGAACGTCAGCGGATCCTTGCCTTCCCAGACGTGCTTGGGCAGGATGGTCAGTCCGCCCCAGATGCCGACGGCCGGGAATGCCTCGCGGATGAGGTGATAGTGCGGATTGGGCGATGTTAGATTGATCCGGACGGTCAGCGCGTCGATCTTTTCGGCGTTCGTGACCGCCTTGTTGGCTTCCTCCGCCCAGACCATGCCGGGATTGGCTTTCAGGAGCGCGTAGGTGAAAACGACGTCGTCGGCGGTAAATGGCTGACCGTCATTCCAGGTCACGCCATCGCGTAGCTTGACCGTGATCGCCGAAAAATCGTCGTTATAGGCGTAGCTCTCGGCCAGCCACGGGATGAACTCGCCCGTCTGCAGGTTGTTGTAGAAGAAGTACTCGTACACCACCTGGTGGATGCCGAGGTTCGAGCGACTGACGCCTGGCGCGTAGATGTTCATGTTTTGCGGGTCGTCGAAGCGGCCAGGTATCGCGATCTTCAATGTGCTCGCGCGATCGCTGGGCGCCGGCTGCGCGGACGCCGGAAGCGCGGTCAGCAGCAGCGCGGCAATCGCCGCGAACGCTTGCCATCGATAGGCCTTCATGCTTGCTCCTCGTGAAGAATCTTGTCTGTGTCGACGACGATAGCTTCGTCAGGTTCCGCCAACTGCTTGCCCTCCCGTTGATACCAGCTCTAGCTCGTCGCCCAACGCCTCGTCCTCACTCGTGAGCTCGCCGTCTGCCCACGGTCGATCTGGGTCTGGCTCGGGAATCGAGCTGATTAGCAGCCGTGTGTACGGATGTTGTGGTCGATTGACGATCTGGTCCGGCTCACCCTCCTCCACGACGCGCCCACGATACAGGACCACGATGCGATCGCTGATCTGGTACGCCGTCGTCAGATCGTGCGTGATGTAGATCAAGGAAATGCCGTACTGCCGCTTCAGCTGCAGTAGGTTGCCGAGCACGGTGACGCGTAGTGAAGCGTCGATCATCGACACTGGCTCGTCGGCGACGATGACCCGTGGCCGCAGCAGCAGTGTGCGCGCGACCATCGTCCGCTGTCGCTGGCCCCCGCTCAGCTGGTGCGGGTAGCGGCCCAGCGTGTCTTCGGGTCGCAGGCCGACGGCCCGCAGCGCCTGGGCAATCACCTGCTGCTCTTCTTCGCGTGACCTCGTCAGCTTGAACTTGCGCAGCGGCATGGTCAGCACGTGGTCGACTTTGTAGAACGAGTTGTAGACGCCGAACGGGTCCTGGAAGATGGCTTGCACGTTGCGCCGATACTCGGCCCATGGCTGGCGCTTCAGCTGATGCAAATCCGTGCCCTTGTACAGGACTCGCCCGGACGATGGTGTTTCGAGTCCCAAGAGCAGGCGCGCCATCGTGGTCTTACCGCTGCCGCTCTCGCCCACGATAGCCACAATGCTCGGCTGCTGGTCGTCGATGACGATCGAAAAGTCCGCGAGGGCAACGGTCCCTGGCTGGCTGAACAGTCCGCCCCCGCCGCCATACGTGCGACTCACGTTACGCAGCTCGAGCAGTGGCGTGGCCGTGTCGCTGTTCACGCGACCACTTCGCTCGCGAGGGGCGCTACCGCTCGGCTGCGTAGGGACGGCAAGCTGTCCATCAGCAGTTGTGTGTACGGATGCTGCGGATTGGCAAAGATCTGGCGCACGTCGCCCACTTCGACGAGCCGACCAGTGCGCATCACCGCCACGCGCTGTGCGAACTGCGCCATCAGCCCCATGTCGTGGCCGATCAGGATGACCGATGCGCCGATGCTGTCCTGGACGCGCCGCAGTGTCTGCATCACCCGCCGCTGAACGACCACGTCCAGAGCGCTGGTCGGCTCGTCGGCGACGATCAGCTTTGGACGCATGCTCACCGCCACTGCGATGCACACGCGCTGCTTCATGCCGCCGCTCAGTTGGTGCGGATACAGGTCCGCCACTTCCGGCTTGAGATTGACCGAACGCAGCAGCTCCGCGAGGCGCGCATCCCAGGCCGACTTGCTCATGTGGACGCCGTGCGCCTGCATGGCGTCGATCATCTGCGGGCGGACGCGGATGACTGGATTCAATGAGTTCATCGCGCCCTGCGTGATCAGGGCGATCTGGGCCAGCCGCACCTCGCGCATCGCATCCTCGGACAGCCTCATCAGGTCCGTGCCGTCGAGGCGGATGGTCCCGCCCACGATCTGGGCGGGCGGCTTCAGCAGCCGCATCAGCGCCAGCGCGATAGTTGACTTGCCCGAGCCCGATTCGCCGATCAGCCCCAGGCGCTCACCGCGCTGCAGCGACAGGCTGACGCCGTCGACCGCGCGGAGCGGCCCGCGCGGGGTGGGATAGTGCACCTGTAACTCGTCAACTTCGAGAACAGGCTGCATTTTCCTCCCCACCCAGACCAGTCGAGCTAGTAGAGCAGGGCGCCCGCAAACGGGTCAAGCATCCGCCCTTCCGTGCTCGGCCCCCCTCACCTCCACCCTCTCCCCGTGCGCGGGGCGAGGGAGTTACGCGTTTAGCCTCGCCCCTCTGGGGAGAGGCCGCGCGGAGCGCGGGTGAGGGGCAGCGTGAGGACGGATAGCCTTGGCAGTGCGATGGCAACGCCAGCAGATCAACCGCTGTGGTGGCAGCTCGGCACCGTCTACCAGATCTACCCCCGTTCGTTTATGGATAGCAACGCCGATGGCGTGGGTGACCTCAACGGCATCACCCACAAGCTGGACTACTTGCACTGGCTCGGCGTCGATGCGATCTGGATCTCGCCCATCTTCCCCTCGCCGATGGCGGACTTCGGCTACGACGTGTCCGACTACTGCGACATCCACCCACTCTTCGGCTCGCTGGCAGATTTCGACCACCTCACCCAGGCGGCGCACCAACGCGGCATCAAAGTCATCCTGGACTATGTCCCGAACCACACCTCAGATCAGCACCCGTGGTTCCTCGAGTCGCGATCGAGTAGAAGTAGTGACAAGCGCGACTGGTACATCTGGGTCGACCAGCCCAATAACTGGATTTCCGTCTTTGGCGGCAGCGCCTGGCAGTGGGATCCAACGACGAGCCAGTTCTACTACCACGCGTACCTCAAAGAGCAGCCCGATTTGAACTGGCACAACCCCGATGTTCAGTCAGCCATGCTCGACGTGCTGCGCTTCTGGTTCGATCGTGGCGTCGACGGCATGCGCATCGATGCGCTGCGCCAGCTCGTCAAGAGTCCGCGGCTGGAGGACAACCCGCCCAATCCGGACTGGCGCCCCGGCCTGGATCCGTACGGTTCGCTCATCCCGCTCTATACAACAGACCAGCCCGAGGTGCTGCAAAATGTCGCGCGCTTCCGCGAAGTCGCGGACGGCTATCCCGAGCGGGTCCTGATTGGCGAGTTGTGGCTGCCCATTGAGCGCCTGGTCTCGTACTACGGTTTGGATGGGCGCGGCCTGCACCTACCGTTCAACTTCCACCTGATCATGACCGCCTGGCAGGCGCGCGCGATTGCTGCGCTGGTCGAGCAGTACGAGGCGGCGCTGCCACCCGGCGCATGGCCGAACTGGGTCCTCGGCAACCACGATCGGTCACGTATTGCGACGCGCGTCGGTCCGGCCCAGGCGCGCGTCGCGGCGATGCTGTTGCTGACGCTGCGCGGTACGCCGACGCTCTACCAGGGCGACGAGCTCGGCATGCGCGATGTGCCGATTCCGCCCGAGGCGGTCCAGGATCCGGTGGAGCGGAACGTGCCCGGGCTCGGCCTCGGGCGTGACCCCGAGCGCACCCCGATGCAGTGGGACGCCAGCCACAACGCTGGCTTCTGTCGCCTTTCAGCTGAACCATGGCTGCCCGTCGCGCCTGACTATGCAGTGTGCAACGTGTCTGCCGAACGCGATGATCCGTCGTCCATGCTGTCGCTGTACCGAAATCTCATCAGCCTGCGGCGCGCGACGCCTGCCCTGTCAGTCGGTTCATACCGCACCGCATTCCTGGACGAGCACGTGTACAGCTACGAGCGTGAGCACGCAGACCACCGCCTGCTGATAGCCCTCAATTTCTCGCCTGAATCCCGCAGGCTGGAGATTCCGGGTGGCCGGCTTGTGTTGTCCACCCATCTGGATGGCCACGGCCAAACGCCCACGGAGCTCCGGCCAGACGAGGGCGTCATCGTCGCGCTCGGCGACTAGCGCGCGCGACGGTAGAGGTCGTACTCGCCAATCGAGACAACCCGCTCGAACGGCCACTCCGCGAGGAGCGTGACCGCGCCTACCTCGTAACAACTGGTCGGCTGACCAAGCGTGCGCGCCTGTGCATCAGCGGTAAGCCAATCGAAGCCTCGGACGACGCGGTTCTCGGACGGCTAGCGCCGATGCCAATGGACGACTCACCCAGTGAAGGATTGTCGGCGTTTGACGAAGTCGTGCCATGTTCGCGTTGCAGTGCGCCCCCTGGTTCTGCGCACCGACCGCCGCTAAGGAGAGTGGTTCCTTGGGTGCTCGCGTTTCCCGGACTGCCGCCATACGCCACCGGTACGTCGCTCATACTAGCTGTGGCTGCGGACGCCGCGGAAGCTGGTGTTGCCGGTTGAGCTGTCGGGTGTATTGGAGCTCCGAGCGGCCACGCGATACCGAAAACAGTACGACCGGTGACACAAGTATGAGCCGCCGCGCATCACACGGCGGTCGCCACTTGCTGGTCCAGTGGGGTTGTCGCGCAGCCGCTGCTGACGGGCCAGGACAGGGTAGGTCGGACTGAACCAGTCCGCGGACCACTCCCAGACA
>Ga0137375_10011584_pt1 | contig 10431 bp, 8 predicted proteins | sample SagtaG_24_FD_104936 | JGI IMG/M metagenome (GOLD analysis project Ga0137375, IMG submission 104936) | Vadose zone soil microbial communities from Sagehorn Ranch, Mendocino, California, USA - Sage1_R_113_16 metaG | ecosystem: Environmental > Terrestrial > Soil > Vadose zone | place: USA...
GCTCATCTATCTGCACGCGACGCGCGAGCGGGACGAGGAGATCGCGGCGGGCATGGGCAAGGCCCTGCGCGAGGCGAGGAAGAAGCAGAACGGCCGACGGGGATCGGGCACGCAACGGGCACGCGGGCGAAAGTCGGCGTCCTGAGGGTCACTTACAAGTCGGCAAATCATGCGCCTGACCTGCGCGTATCTGGTTGGAGCGGGCGAAGGGAATCGAACCCTCATGACCAGCTTGGAAGGCTGGGGCTCTACCATTGAGCTACGCCCGCGCAGCGAGGCCGGGACCTCCGCAGGTCCAGCCCAGCCGCCACCGGTAGCGTACCGGGTCGGTTCCGCCATCAGCGCGTGGCGGGCTGAGACAGGTGCTTCCGGCGCCGACCAGGGTTAGCCGTCGGTTGTCGACTTCAGGTGCTTGTCGAAGAGGGCGAGGATGCGGCGGCGGGCGTCTTCTGCCGACGATTCGTGGTAGTCGTTGCCCCCCAGCAGCTTGCCCATCACAGCGAACAGCCTCGGCACGTCAGCCGAGTCGTGGTTATTGATGAAGCCGTGCCCGGCGCCAGGGTACTCCTTGACGTCGTGAGCCACGGGCGGCGTCGAGAGCCCGCTCCAACCGGGCGGCGGCGCCACGCAGCGAAATGTCCTTCCCGCCAAACCTCCCAACAATGGGGCACGCACCAGCGAGAAACGTCTCGCTGTAAACGTCCTTTGCGGCCGAGCCGTAGTTCACGCTCGACACCGCGTACCCATGGCCGGGGGCAAGCAGCAGCGCGAATCCGCCGCCCATGCAGAAGCCGATGACGCCGGTCCTTCCCGAGCACCCCCGGAGCTGGGTTAGCCAGGCGCGGGCCGCCTCCGATCTCATCGAACACCCTGCCTTGGCGGGCGCGCACGTCACGGAAGACCGCGCGCAGGCATCTCATGGTGCCGCCCCAGTAGAACAGGTCCGGTGCCACCGTCAGGTATCCTGCCCGAGCCAGCCAGTCGGCCTGGTTCCGCAGGTCCTGGCTCATTCCCATGGCGTCGTGGATCACAACGACTCCGGGCCACGGCTCATCGCCGCCGGGCGCAGCCACGTAGGCCGGCATCTCGCCATGAGGAGTGGGGATTCTCGCGTCGGCCATCACGCCTCCTGGACACCTTGATCGATCATGATGCCGCGCTACCCAAGAAGCAACACCGGACCATGGTGCTCGTACAGGCGCGAGTCGTCAGGATTGGCTATCGATGACCCGACCGAGCGCCGAATCGGGGATGCAACGGCCCGTTGCGCCCTCGATTCACCATCCGATGGACCATTGCGCGACACCCGGCCGACCGCAATCTAGCATGATCCACTGCGTCGGAGGCTTTTCAGCAATTGCAGCTGAAAAGTCTCCGACGTAAGGGATCATGAATGCGGGTTGCCGACCGGCACGAGCGCCTGACGGAAAGTGAGCGCCATGAGCGGGTGCGGGAGTCAGTCCAGCCGCTCCGGGAGCCCGAACCGCTCGAACGTCGCCTTAAGCCTCGAGGGATCCGCGGGCTGCTCAGGCCAGCGCGCATAGGCACTGGGGTCGGGGCTTTCCGTGGACCGGTTTATGAAGGCCGTGACGTCGCTGATCTGCGCACCGCGAAACGTCAGCACGTTGAGCGCGAAGGCGTGATAGCGCTCATCCTTCGTATCGAGGGCGTAGAAACCGAGTGCGGGCTGCCCGTTCGCGTGGGTGCGGAGGCAGCGCCAGCGCCAGTCACCCGACAGCGGCGAGCGTGCCAGGAAGACAGCGACCGCCTCGCGGCCGCCAAACCAGGCGCGAAGTGGTGGCATCCCGAACGTGGCATCCTCCGTCAGCATCGCGACCACCGCGTCCACGTCGCGCCGTTCCCATGCTTCGACGTAACTCTCGACGATCTTGGTGAGCTCGGCGTCGCCGAGCGCGCGCAAGGTGGCCTGCTGGCTGCGAGCGGGCAGCCGCTCATCGGCCGCCTTTCTGGCGCGCTGCAGCGCGCTATTCACTGACGCGGTCGTCGTATCAAGCGAGTCCGCGACTTCCTGGGCGGAGAAGCCAAGTACCTCGCGCAGGATCAGCACGGCCCGCTGGCGAGGCGGCAGATGCTGCAGTGCGGCGATGAAGGCCAGCTCAACGCTTTCGCGCCGCTCGTATCGGGCCTCGGGTGCGGAGTATCCATCCTCGACGCCTAGCTTCTCGTCCGGGTACGGCTCAAGCCACACCGATTCGGCGATGGGCTCGCCGAGCCCTCCCTGTGGATCGCTGGCAGGCCCATAACCGGCAGGAAGCACCCGCTTGGGCCGCCGCGCGATTATGTCCAGGCTCACGTTCGTCGCGATTCTGTACAGCCATGAGCGCAACGAGCTTCTGCCCTCGAACTGGGGGAGTGCGCGCCAGGCACGCAGAAACGCGTCCTGAAGGGCATCCTCGGCGTCATGGACCGAACCCAGCATCCGGTAGCAGTGAGCGTGGAGTTCATTGCGGTAGGCGTCGATGAGACGCCCGTACGCATCCCCGTCCCCGCCTCGAGCTGCGTCGATCAGTTGTTGCTCCGGCCCCACGAAGCTGGAAATACCGCCCATTCCCGCCAGCTTAGACCGTCAGCGGAATGGGCGCGCGGCTCGTTGGGCGCACTCAGCCAGCGCGCCAGCCCGGCACGCGCCAACCCGGCGAGCGATGAGTTCTGGGCCCGCAGCCGGTCTTTGACGGTGACCGCGCAGCGATGGAGAGGAAAGACGATGAGCGAGCACCCGGGCGGGGCGCACGGCCAGCGGCAACGCGAGCACCCGGAAAATCGCGAGCAACCCCAAAAACGCGAGCAACCGGAAAAACGCGAGCAACCGGAAAAACGCGAGCAACCGGAAAAACGCGAACACCCGGATGAACGCGAGCAACCGGAAAACGGTCGCTCACGCTGGATCGCCCTGTACGTTCTGTGCGCCGGAATGCTGATGATCGTTCTCGACGTCACCGTGGTGAACGTGGCGCTGCCGTCGATCCAGGACGACCTCGGCTTCTCCACCTCAAGCCTGGCCTGGGTGGTCAATGCCTACCTGATCGCGTTCGGTGGCCTGCTGCTCCTCGCCGGGAGATTCGGCGATCTCGTCGGCCGCAGAAGGGTCTTCCTGGCCGGCCTCGGTGTCTTCACGCTGGCATCGCTGCTCTGCGGCACCGCGCAAAACGAGGGCCTGCTCATCGGAGCCCGGTTTCTGCAGGGTGTTGGCGGTGCGATGACGTCGTCGGTGATCCTTGGCATCATCGTCACGATGTTCTCCGAGCCAAGGGAGCAGGCCAGGGCGCTGGGTGTCTACGGCTTTGTCGCCTCCGCGGGCGGAGCAGTCGGTCTGCTGGCCGGTGGCGTTCTGACACAGTCGATCAGCTGGCACTGGATATTTTTCGTGAACGTCCCCATCGGCGTCCTGACCGCGGCTCTCGCCTTGCGGCTGCTCGACGCGGACAAGGGCACCGGATTCGGGCGAGGGGCCGACAGCCTGGGCGCGGCTCTGATTACGGGTGCGCTGATGCTGGGCGTCTACACGATCGTCAAGCCGGCTGCCGAATATGGCTGGGGCGCGGGCCGCACGCTGGAGTTCGGCGCCACATCGGTCGCGTTGCTGGCCGCGTTTGTCCTGCGCCAGGCGACGGCACGCAACCCGCTGATACCGCTGCGGATCTTCCGGTCGCGCAACGTGACGGGTGCGAACCTGATCCAGGCGCTCACGGTGGTCGGCATGTTCGGCATGTTCTTCCTTGGTTCGCTGTACCTGCAGCGGGTGCTCGGCTATGACGCCCTGCAGATCGGGCTGGCCTTCCTTCCTGTAGCGATCATCATGGGCCTGGTGTCGCTCCGTTACTCGGAACGGTTGATCATGCGCCTCGGCGCCCGGCGGACGTTGCTCCCTGGCCTGCTGTTGATCGCCGCCGGGCTGGTCCTGTTCGCGCAAGCGCCGGTGGGTGGCGCCTACCTGATCCACATCCTGCCGGCCATGCTCCTGCTCGGCACCGGTATCGGGGTCGCTTTCCCCGCGCTGATCACGCTGGCGATGTCCGGTGCGACGCCGAGCGACGCCGGGCTGGCTTCTGGCGTGGTCAACACGACGGTCCAGGTTGGCGGCGCGCTGGGTCTGGCGGTGCTCGCGACCCTGTCCGCGTCGCGCAGCGCCAACCTGGTCAGCCAAGGGACGCCCGAGGCGGCGGCGCTGACCAGCGGTTACCACCTCGCGTTCTGGATCGGCGCCGGGCTCGCTGTCGCCGCGCTTGTGGTTGCGCTGACTGTGCTGCGGCCGGGCGCCCCGGCCGCGCCACAGCCACCGGCCGGTGACCAGGTCGCGGAACCCGTGGCCGTCGGCGCACGGCGCAGCGTATAGCCCGGTGACACGCCAGCGGCAGCCGTTATGGACATTGATCCCGAACGGCTGCCGCGGCCAGTCGCGCTGCCCCGCCGGCATCTCCTACGGCGTGACGATCACCGTGGCCCGGACGGTTGTCGTGGTTGCTCCGCGTGGTACGCGTCGCTGTTGCGGCGCAGGTAGGTGAGCACCGCCAGCACCCGCCGGTGCTGGCCGCCGGAGTCATGGAGCCCGAGCTTGCTGAACACGTTGGAGATGTGCTTTTCGACCGCTCCCCCGGTGATCACGAGCCGGGCGGCGACCGCGGCGTTGGAGTGGCCCTCGGCCATGAGCGCGAGTACCTCTTGTTCCCTGGGCGTGAGTTCACCGAACCGGCCGGTGCGGCGGCGGGCAACCAGTTGCGCCACCACCTCGGGACCGAGCGCCGTGCCGCCCTCGCCCACGCGCCGGACGGCGTCAAGGAATTCGGAAACGCGCGCTACCCGCTGCTTCAGCAGGTAGCCGATCCTCTCGGTGGCTTCGGCGAGGAGCTGCGCGGCATAGGTCTCCTCGACGTACTGGGAGAGGATGAGCAGCGCCAGTGCGGGATGTGACCGGTGGAGGTCGAGTGCGGCGCGCAGCCCTTCATCGGTCTGGCCCGGCGGCAGCGCACCGCCGATGCCGTCGTCGGTGACCTCGACGATGACCATGTTCCCGGCTGAGTGGACCGCCACCGTCGCGTGGTTCGCCTGGCTGTGCTTGACGATGTTGGTCAGCGCCTCGGCTATGACGAAGTAGGCGATCGTTTCGAGCACCGGCGGGGGCCGCTGCGGCAGCGAGACATCGACCTCGACCGGGACCGGGCTTCGCGCGATCAGCGCCGACAAGGCCGCGTCAAGCCCGCGGTGGGTGAGCACCGCCGGGTGGACTCCCCGGGCGAGATCGCGGAGGTCGGTCACGGCGCGGATGGCTTCTTCATGCGCTTGCGTGATCAGGCCTGCGGCAGCCTCCGGCTGTTCGCCCGATTCGATGCGTTGCCGGGCCATCCCGAGATCCATCGCGAGGGCGACCAGCCGGGCCTGCACGCCATCGTGCAGATCGCGCTCGATGCGGCGCCGTTCCTGCGCGGCCTGGTTGACGGCCGCGGCCCTGCTTGCCTTCAGGGCGTCCATCCGCCGGGAGAGATCGGCAGGCGAGGGGCCGAGCCTCCCCCGGACCAGTGTGGCGTCAACCCGGGCGGCGGCGCGGACGATCCACGCACCGGCGATGGTGAGGACGAGCCCGGCCGCCGATATGCCCACCAGGTATCCCACGCCAGTGAGCGCCCCATACGAGCCGGCCTGCACGGGCCACAGCCAGCGCCACACAGGGTAGAGCAGGACGGCGATCCCGCCGGCCCAGATGGCTGCGGCGGTGAATCCGAGGATGCCGGAGAAGGGCAGCACGAAGGTGTACCCGACAGCTCGCCATCCGGTCCTGTCGCCAAGCATGGCCTTGATCCGTGACCACCAGCCGACCGGCATGCTGGGCGACGGCGGAGCATCGACCGCGACCCCGAGCAGGGCCCGCGCTCTGGCGCGCTCCAGGCCCATGGCCGCGCGGGTGATCATGACGACCTCACCAAGGACGGGAAGGCCGACGACCGTCGCCGCCAGCGCCAGCCCCAGCAGCAGTAAGAACCCAAAGACCAGCGAGTACGCAAGGCCGATGAACGGGTCGAGCGCAAGATCGATGGCCTGGGTGTACGTCCTGCCCTCAGCGAGCGGCCGAACCGGCCGGAGGATCCCGCTGGCGAGGCGGTTGAGCCGTATCATCACAGACCTCACGGGGTTGCCCTGATTTCCAGACCACCGTATGAGGGCCAGTCGCGATGGTCACTGGAGCTACCCGGCGTATCTCGCCCCGCGGGCTAAAGCGAGTGAGCGCGGCGCCGGCCGGCGTTGCGAAGCCCCCGGTCTGGCTCGGCCCGCTTCTGGGCATCCGGGCTGGTTTTCGGCATTGCTCCACTTGGCCGAATATCGTCTGGCGGGGTGTCGATTCCGGCGGTCCCCGTTCGTGAACAGGGATGAAGGGGCCGCTAGCGTGCCGGCCCAGAGGACACGGAGAAGGGAGAATCGTCATGAAGCAGTACCTGCTCGCCGTCCACATGGTCGAAGGAGAGCCCACCCCCTCCGAGGAGGCTACGCAGCAGGCGTATAAGGCGGTCGACGCCTTCAACGCCGAGCTCCAATCGGCCGGGGCCTGGGTATTTGCTGGCGGCCTCCACCCGGCGTCCACGGCCACGGTCGTACGGGCCCAGGGTGGCCAGGTGGTCACCACCGACGGGCCGTTCGCTGAGACCAAGGAGCAGCTGGGCGGCTTCTGGGTCATCAAGGCCGCCGACTTGGACGCGGCGCTCGAATGGGCGGGCAAGGGGTCCACTGCCTGCGGCGCGCCGGTAGAGGTCCGGCCGTTCCAGGAGGTCCCGGAGGAGTAGATCGTGTCGAGTGCGGACACCGCCGCCGTCGAGCGGGCCTACCGGGAGAGCTCGGGACGTGCGGTTGCCACCCTGGTCCGCTTCTTCGGTGATATCGACCTCGCCGAAGAGGCGGTCCAGGAGGCCTTTGCCGTGGCCGCCGAGCGCTGGCCGGCCGCCGGGGTGCCGCCCAACCCCGGCGGCTGGATCGTCACCACGGCCCGCAACAAGGCATTGGATCGCCTGCGGCGGGAGTCGTCCCGCTTCAACCGCGAGGCTCAGGCGGCCCTGGAGCATGCCAACAGCGAGTCACCAGAGGTGGGACCGGTGCACGACGACCGCCTACGCTTGATCTTCACGTGCTGTCACCCGGCCCTGGCCGCGGAGGCCCAGCTTGCGCTCACTCTGCGGCTAATCGCCGGGCTCCAGACCCCGGAGATCGCCCGCGCCTTTCTCGTGCCCGAGGCGACGATTGCCCAGCGTCTCGTCCGGGCCAAACGGAAAATCCGCGCCGCCGGCATCCCCTACCGGGTACCGCGCGACGCGGAGCTGCCCGACCGGCTCCCCCTGGTGCTTGCGGTCGTCTACCTCGTCTTCAACGAGGGACACACGGCCTCGGCGGGCGACAACCTCGTCCGCTCTGAACTGTGCTCCGAGGCTATCCGCCTGGCCAGGCTGCTGGCCGAGCTGATGCCCGACGAGCCCGAGGTCGCGGGCCTGCTGGCCCTGCTGCTGCTGACCGAGGCCCGCCGCCAAGCTCGCACCATGCGCAGCGGCTCGCTGGTCCTGCTCGCCGACCAGGACCGAAGCCTTTGGGACCACGCCATGGTCGCCGAAGGCCAGGACCTCGTGCGTGCCTGCCTGCGCCGCAACCACCCTGGGCCCTATCAGCTTCAAGCCGCCATCAACGCCGTGCACAGCGACGCGCCCACCGCGGGAGAGACAGACTGGGGCCAGATCCTGGCCCTGTACGACCAGCTACTCGCGGTGGCGCCCACACCCGTCGTGGCCCTCAACCGTTGCGTTGCTGTCGCCGAAGTGCAGGGCCCTTCCGCCGCGCTCGAACTCGTCGACCAGCTCAGCCTCGATCGCTATCACCTGTTCCACTCGACTCGCGCCGACCTGCTGCGCAGGCTCGGTCGACGGGAGGAGGCCACGACCGCATACGGCGCGGCCATCGCCCGCACGACCAACAACGCCGAGCGGTCTTTCCTCGAAGATCGCCGGGACAGCCTCTAGATCGGCGGGGATCTCTCGATCTGCCTCAATGGGGTTACTGGGCCGCGGTCGGCGGTCATGCGGGTCAACGTGGGCTGGCTGAGTCCGCGGCGCCCGGCGTCTCGTCGAACAGCAGCAGCCACGCCACATTGACACCGAAGAACACAAGGATCGTGAGCAGCACCGCTTCCACGCGCAGCGGCCGAACCGACATGCCGACATCGGCGACCACGCTGGGCACTGCCGCGACGACCGCGATCAGAAGGTACAAGGCGACCGCCGCCAGGTAGGCCACTCGCCCCGCCAGGCCGGGCAGCGAACCGCGCACGAGCACGAGCACTATCGCGCCGCTTCCGGCGACCACCGCGAACGAGACCCGCCACAAAGTCATGCTGGCCGGGTCGACCAGCGACAATAAGGTCATCAGCCCGGGCAGCGAAAAATGCAGGGCGACGCCGTAGGCCCGCCTCCGATGGGCCGCCACCCCGCGCCACTCCGCGTGCCGGGTCTGGACGACGACCAGCCACAGCCCGAGCAGCGTGAAACACACTGTCCCGAACGCAATGTAGAAGTCTGTCAGCATGCCCGCTCCGTCCGCTGAGGCGGCTGCGGCAGGCTAGCTGGGTGCCGCGGCCACGATGATCCGGTCGAAGTCGGGAGTGTAGTCCGGCGGATTCGCGAACCTGATCGTGTTCGTCCCGCTGGTCAGCGGCAGCGGCAGCGTTATCGTGCCGACGGTGGTGAAGCTTCCCGTCGGGGTGAAGGCAACCGTCTGCGGTAGGCCGCCGTTCACGCTGACCGTGGCTTGCCTGCCGGTGGCCGAACCGTCGCAGTAGGCGATGGTCACCTGGTAGGTGCCTGAGCTTACGGCGTTGACGCCGGTAAAGGTCAGCGTGCCGCCATTTCCGACGAAGCCGACTTTCTTGCCGCCCGAGCATGTTGAGCAGGTCTGCACTACTGCGCCGCCCGCGAGCGTGTTGGCCGGCGATTCCGCCTCATACGACGTCGCCAGCGGCGGCGGCGTGGCCCCGTCGGCCACGTTGAAGTCCTTGAAGATGGCCTGTCCCGGCGAGCCGGTGGCGTGCGAGGTCACAAATATCCCGGCATCCTGTGGATCGGCCTGGGCGGGCACCGTGGCGGTGCCCACAGTGAGCCAGTCGTTGCCGTCGTAGGAGTAGTAGCCCGTATAGCTGCTGCCTGTCCGCTGGAGCATGAGATTGACGGGCAGGCTCTCGGGGATCGTCCCGTTTGGCGGTGTCACCGAGTTGATGTGGGTGCCGCCGTTGTTGTTCCACTCCAGCTGGATCCCACCGGACGGCGACTCGAACAGGATTACGCCCTCCGGGGTGGTGCCCGAGCCCGTCATGTCGTTGCGGACGATGATGCCGGCCTTGGCGAACCCGGTCATGTTCTGCTGGGAGACCACCTCCGTCTTGATGGTCGACGCCGCGCCCACCGCGCCCGGCAGGTAGATCGTGCTGTAGGAGTCGCTGCCGGTGTAGAGGTCGGCCCCGGCTCCCGAGATGCCGAACTGGTTTGCGTCCTGGGCGAACACGGCCGGTGCGTCCGTGGCCGAGGAGTACGTCAGGTACGGCGGCTGCACTGGTGAGGCGACCGTGACGGGCTGGCTGATCGACAGGTTCTGCGTCGTCCTGCCTGACCAGGTGTAGCCGGCGTTTGCGGTCACGGTGCCGGTCTCGAACAGGCCCTGCGGTTTCGGCGCGGTGACCTGGAACGTGGCCTGCACGGTCTGGCCGGTCTCGACCGCGGCGAACGACGTCGGCGAGGTTGCCTTCACCGTCCACCCGGACGGCGCCTTGAGGGCGAGGTTGACCTTGAGTGCCGCCAGGTCGCCGTTGTCGGTGAACGACTCGGTGGCTGTGACTGGCTGACCAGATGGGACCGTTGACAGGCCGGACAACGAGAACGTGGCGTTCGGTGGCGCGGTCGTAGGGTTACTCAGGGGACTGACCCGGTACAGCGCGACACCGTGCGGCGCGACGTTCGGGCCGATCGCGCCGGTGGTCTCCGTGGTCTGGTGGGTCCACAGGTCCTTCACTGCGTAGTCGGTTCCAGGTGGCAGCCCGAGAGCCGACGCCGAGGTCGAGATCGTCTCGGGCGTGCTGCTGGTGTTGAACAACCCGACGACGGCGTCGCCGTTCGGCTCCTTCTTGGTGAAGATCTGCGACGTGCTTGTGCCGCTGATCCGCGATGCGTCGATGGCGTCCTGGTCAACGCCGATGACGTCGGTGTTCTTGAGCAGCGCCAGGTCGGCTTGGTCGAGGTTGGTCAGGTCGGTGCCCAAGATGAAAGGCGAGGCGGCCAGCGCCCACAGGCTCATCTGCGTCATCCGTTCATCGACGGTCAGCCCGTCGTTGCTTCCGTTACCAACTTCGATCGAGTCGTAGTCGTTGAAGCCGCCCGGTCCGCCGTAGGGCTGCCA
>Ga0137375_10011592_pt1 | contig 10429 bp, 8 predicted proteins | sample SagtaG_24_FD_104936 | JGI IMG/M metagenome (GOLD analysis project Ga0137375, IMG submission 104936) | Vadose zone soil microbial communities from Sagehorn Ranch, Mendocino, California, USA - Sage1_R_113_16 metaG | ecosystem: Environmental > Terrestrial > Soil > Vadose zone | place: USA...
CAACAACGACAGCGTGACCTGCCCCGCCGGCAACACCCGCCCGATCACCCCGGCCCGGACGGTGACCTTCGGCCAGCTGTGCCAACACTGCCCGCTGCGCGCCCAGTGCACCACCGCCAAGACCGGCCGGTCGATGAGCATCCACGAACACCAGGACCTGCTGCGCGCCGCCCGCGCCCAAGCAACAACCCCGCAGTTCACCCGGGACTACCCCACCCGATCGAACATCGAACGCACCATCGCCCACACCGCCACCCAGAACGGACGCCGAGTCACACTCCGCTACCGGGGCACCACCAAGAACAACGCCTGGCTCCACACCCGAGCCGCCGCCCTCAACCTGCGCACCCTGCTCACCCTCGGCCTCACCCGCACCAACGGCGCCTGGACCCTCGCCTGACCCCCACCCGACCCGGCCAGCCCCGCCACCGGACGACCCAGCGGCGCCACCGACCGGTCCCCACGGCCGCCCCACAGCACCCCTGGCGCGCCACCCGCCCGGCTCAGCCAACCGCCGGGCCCGTGACGCAGTCCACGCCCGGGCCCCAGATCACCCCCACGAACACCGATATTCAGAGGCCTCCTAGGGTCTGGCGGACATGGACCTGCGCGCAGCGGTGGTCGTGGTGACCGGGGCCAGCCGCGGGATCGGCCGGGCCACCACCGACCTGCTTGCCGGCCGGGGCGCCCGGGTGGTCGGCGTGGCGCGCGACGCCGCCGCACTGACCGAGCTGGACGCCCGCACCGGCGGGTCCTCGCTGGCTGCCGACCTGGCCGACCCGGGGTCCGCGGAACGCATCGTCGAGCACGCACTGCGCACGCACGGCCGGCTGGACGGCGTGGTGGTGAACGCCGGCATCGGGTACGTGGGCGAGGTCGGGCGGATGCCGGCGGCCAGCGTCGCCGGGCTGGTGGACGTCAACCTGCGCGCCGCGCTGCTGCTGGCCCGGGCCAGCCTGCCCGCCCTCGCCGCCCGGCCGCCGGACGCCGATGGCCGCCGCGGCGGGCTGGTGTTCGTCAGCTCGATCGCCGGAGCGGTCGGCGTACCCGGCGAGAGCGTGTACTCGGCCACCAAGGCCGGGCTGGGGTGCTTCGCCGAGTTGCTCCGCGAGGAGGTGCGCGCGGAGCGGATCGGCGTGTCCACGGTGCTGCCCGGCGTGGTGACCACCGACCTGCTGCGCGACCGGCAGGTCCCGTACAGCCGGCGCTTCCCGCGCCCGGTGCCGCCCGAGCGCGCGGCCGCCGTCGTGGTCCGCGCGCTGGAGACCGGGGCGCCCCGGCTGTTCGTCCCGCGCTGGCTCGCCGTGCCGGCCCGGTTCGCCGGCATGGCGCCCGGTATCTACCGGGCGCTGGCCCGCAGGTTCGGCTAAGGTTCCGACAAGAGGTCAAGGGCAACGTGATTGAGCGCCGCTTCAAGACGGTCAAGTTGTCCGTCTTCTATGTTGCTGTTACCCACACGGCGGCCGTGTCGGGCGGACTCATCGGCAGTAGCCATAATCAGGGCTTCCTCGTTGCTTGCCAGTGCCACACCGGAGAGATCCGGCAGCCCGCTGGCGATCACTGGGGCGATTGCGACAAGCGCACCGTTTGCGGGCAGGCCAGGCGGTCCGGGGCGGTCTTCGAGCGGGCGGTACGGGGTGGGCTGTCCGGTACGGGCGGGCTGTCCGGTACGGGCGCTGCATCGGGGCGGCCGGGGGCCGGCCCACGACCGCCCGGTCATCCCGCATCGCTGTCTCCGACGAACCCAGGACCCGGACGAGCCCCGGGACCCGGACGACCGGGCGGACGATCCCAGACCGGACGATCCCCCGATCGGTGATCATCATCGGTGATCATCGCCGAGTGTCTCCGCCTTCCGCCGTCGTTCCACGGCGACGATCACGGGTTCGGCGCGGGGCTGCGGAGTACCGGGTTGGCGGTGGTGGGGTTGGATACCACCACCGGGACACCGCCGCTGCTGGTGGCGGTGGCGGTGTTCCATCTGGCCGGGCCGGTGATCACCGGCGGCCCGTTCGGGTTCTGGATGCAACCCGATGCCCCGCTGGCGCAGGTACGGCGCGATGCGCGGCAGGATGTGTGGCGGGCGCCGCCGTGGGCGAAGGTCGCCGAACACGTAATCGACACGCTGGTCGGCCGGGTCCTGGTCCTGCACGACCCGGACCGGCTGTGGGGGTGCGGTCATCCCCCGACGACGGCGCGCAGCGACTCGCGCAGCGAGGCCATCGTGGCCAGCACCGCGGTCGGCTCGTACCCGCAGTGCGCCATGCAGTTGGCGCACCGCTCGTCCCTGCCGCGCCCGTAGGCGTCCCAGTCGGTCTCCTCGATCAGCTCCCGGTAGGTCGTGGCGTAGCCGTCGTCGAGCAGGTAGCAGGGCCGCTGCCAGCCCAGCAGCGAGTACGACGGGATGGCCCACGGGGTGCAGGCGAAGTCGCGCCTGCCCTCCAGGAAGTCCAGGAACAGCGGTGAGTGGTTCAGCCGCCACTTCTTGCGCCGGCCGCCCTCGAACGCCTGCCGGAACAGCGCCCGGGTCTGCTCAACCCCGAGCCAGTGCTCCTGGTCGGGCGCCTTGGAGTAGGCGTACCCCGGCGAGATCTGCATGTTGTCGACCTTGAGCTCGTCGTTGAGGTAGTCGAGCACCTCGATGACGTTCTGCGCCGTGTCGGTGGTGAAGAAGGTGGTGTTCGTCATCACCCGGAACCCCAGCGACTGGGCCTGCCGGACCGCGGCGATCGCCTGGTCGAACACCCCGTCCTTGCACACCGAGGCGTCGTGCCGCTCGCGCAGCCCGTCGATGTGCACCATCCAGGCGAAGTTGCGGTGCGGTGAGAACTTGTGCAGGTGCCTGGGCATCAGCACCGCGTTCGTGCACAGGAAGACGATCTTCTTCCGGGCGAGGAACCGGCGGACGATCTCGTCGATCTGCGGGTGCATGAGCGGCTCGCCGCCGGCGATCGACACCATCGGCGCGCCGCTCTCCTCGACCGCGCCCAGCGCCTGCTCCACCGGCATGCGCTGCTTCAGCAACGCGGCCGGCTGCTGGATCTTGCCGCACCCGGCGCACTTGAGGTTGCAGGCGAACAACGGCTCGAGCTCGACAAGGAGCGGGAACTTCTCGCGGCGCAGCAGCCTCTGCTTGAGCAGGTAGCCGCCCAACCGCATGCTCTGACGCAGTGGCATGGCCACGGTCAGCTCACCTCCCTGGGTAACGTGAACTGCACGTCCTCATCCGACCGCCCGGGGCTCGCGCAGCGTCACCGGACCGAGCCCGGCCAGGCAGCCGAGGAGCCCATCGACGAGCTGTGGCGGGGTCGAGGCACCGGCGGTGATGCCGACCCGCCGGGCGCCGGCGAGCCAGCCGAGATCGACGTCCCCGGCGTCCTGCACCAGGTGGGCCGCCGCCGCGCCCGCGCGCGCGGCCACCTCCACCAGGCGCAGCGAGTTGGAGGAGTCGGTCGATCCGACGACGAGCACCAGATCGACCTGCCCGGCGACCACCCGAACCGAGGATCGAGCGCTGGCCAGCACGACCTGCCGCTCCCCGGTGGCCGCCGCCCACTGCCGGACCGCCGGCGCGACCCGCCGCAGGTTGGCCAGCGCCCGCAGCGCGCGGGCCGGCGTGCCCGGCCGCAGCAGCGGGTGTGCCGTGGTGTCCAGCACGGCCCGCACCACCGCGAACGGCGCACCACCGGCCGCCTCGGCCAGCGCCGCGGCCTCCATCTCCACCGCCAGCGCGCCGGTCGCGGCCAGCCGCGCCAGGGCCGGCCCACCGGCCACGGTTGTCGTGCAGATCACCGGGCCGGTGTGCACCGGCAGGCCCAGCCGGCGGACCGCGCCGGCCAGCAGCGGCGCGGACGGCACCGGGGTGACCGCGGCGCCGGCCCGGACCTCGGTGGCCACCACGATGTCCCCGGGCCGCACCCGGGGGTCGAGCCCGCCGGCCACGCCCGCCACGATCGCCCCCGAGCGGGCCAGCCCGGCGGCGGCGCCGGCCGCGCGGGCCCGCCGCGGACCCATTCCGGTATGCACCACCCGGCACCCCGGTAGGGCTCCGCGCAACGCCAGTCGCTCGAAGGTGAGCGGGACACAAACCGTCGCCGTCATGGTCGCCCCCCCAGGTAGCGGCCCAGGGCGGTGAGCGGGACGCAGACCGTCGCCGTCATGGTCGCGCCCCCAGGTAGCGGCCGAGGGCGGTGACCGGAAACACCAGCCGGTACAGGTGGTAGTTGATGTAGAAGTCGCCGGGGAAGCCGGTGCCGGTGAACTGCGGCTCGTCCCAGTCGCCGTCCGCCCGCTGGGTGGCGGCCAGCCAGGCCACCCCGCGCTCGGCCGCGGTGGAGCGCTCGCCGGCCGCGAGCAGCGCCAGCAGCGCCCAGGCGGTCTGCGACGCGGTGGAGGTCCCGCGCCCGACCCAGGCCCGGTCCACGTACGACCGCAGATCCTCGCCCCAGCCGCCGTCCTCGTTCTGCACCCGCTCCAGCCAGCCCACCGCCCGCCGGATGGCCGGGTGCACCGGGGAGATCCCGGCGGCGACCAGTGCCGGGACCACGGCGCCGGTGCCGTAGAGGTGGTTGGCCCCCCAGCGGCCGAACCACGACCCGTCGGCCTCCTGCGCGTCCAGCAGCCAGCGCACCCCGCCCCGGCAGTCCGCGGTGTGCGCCAGCCCCTCGGCGGCGAGCATCTCGACGATGTGCGCGGTCACGTCCGCGGACGGCGGGTCGGTGACCGCGCCGAAGTCGCAGAACGGCAGCTTCAGCGGCAGCGGGCTGGTGTTGTCGGCGTCGAACGCCCCCCAGCCGCCGTCCCGGGAGCGCATGCCCCGGGTCCACGCCACTCCACGCCGGACCGCCGCCCGCACCCTCGCCGGCTCCGGGTGGGCCACCCGGCGCAGCGCCAGCACCACCTCGGCGGTGTCGTCGATGTCCGGGTAGCCGTCGTTGTCGAACTCGAACGCCCAGCCGCCCGGGGCCAGCAGCGGCCGGCGCACCGCCCAGTCGCCGATGGCCGCGATCTCCTCGGCCAGCAGCCAGTCGGTGGCGCGCAGCACGGCCGGGTCGTCGGCCGGCACCCCGGCGTCGAGCAGCGCGGTCACCACCAGCGCGGTGTCCCAGACCGGGGACTGGCAGGCCTCCAGCCGGCGGACCGTGCCGTCCGGGGTCTCCTCCCGGATGATGAACCGCTCCAGCCCGCGCAGCCCGGCCCGCACCGCCGGGGAGTCGACGGGGTGGCCGAGCAGGTGCAGCGCCAGCAGCGAGTACACCCACGGCGGCTGGATCCCACCCCAGGACCCGTCCGCCTCCTGCCGGGTGAGGATCCAGTCCTCGGCCCGGCGCAGGGCGAGCCGCCGCAGCGGGCGCACCGGGCGGCGGGCGTAGCCGTGCAGCACCCGGTCCAGCCGCTGGAAGAACCCGGTCCAGGTCCAGGGGCGGTCCGACCCGGGGGCGGGCGCCCCGGTGCGCAGCTCGTCCACCCCGAACGGCAGCGGGCGCACCGGCCGGACCGAGCTCACCACGGTCAGCGGCACGATGGTCTGCCTGGCCCAGCAGGCGAAGTCGTAGATGTTCAGCGGCATCCACCGCGGCAGCAGGATCAGCTCCGGCGGCAGCTCCGGCAGCTCCTCCCAGGGCCACAGCCCGAACAGCGCCAGCCAGATGCGGGTGAACACCCGGGTACGTTCCAGCCCGCCGTGCTCCCGGACGAACCGCTCGGCCCGGCGCAGGTGCGGCGCGTCGGCCGGGTCGCCGGCCAGCCGCAGCGCCACCCATGCCTCCACCGTGGTGGACAGCTCCGCCGGACCGCCGTGGAACGTGGCCCAGGTGCCGTCCGCCCGCTGCTGGGACCGGATCCAGCGGGCCGCCTCGACGGTCTCCCCCGGCTGCCGGATGCCGAGGAACTCCCGCAAGAGCAGGTCCTCGGCGTCCATGGTCACGTTGGTCTGCAGCTCGCCCTTCCACCATCCGTCGGCGTCCTGCAGCGAGCACAGGTGCCCGACCGCGCGGGCCAGCGCCCGCTCCGCTGCCGAAGGCAGCGCAACGTCGGCTCGAGGCCGGGGAACGGCCGCGGTGCGGCGGCGCGGCGTCGTGCTGGTCACCTCGGGACTCCCCTGGAGACGACGAAGCGGGCCAGGGACACCAGCTCCTCGCGCACCTGCGCGGGCAGCGGCATGGCGGACAGCGCCGCCTCGGCCAGCCGGACCCGCTCCCGCGCCTGGGACAGCGCCCAGTTCCGGCCGCCGGCCGCCTCGACCAGGTCGGCCGCCCGGCGCAGGGCCCCCTCGTTGTCGGCCCGGTCGCCGGCGAACCAGGCGGCGAGCTCCGCACTGGCCGGCCCGTGCTGGGCGAGGGCGTAGCTGATCGGCAGCGACTTCTTCTGGGCCCGCAGATCGGCCAGCACCGGCTTGCCGGTCGTGGCCAGGTCGCCCCAGATGCCCAGCAGGTCATCGACCAGCTGGAACGCCAGCCCGAGGTGGTCGCCGTAGGCCTCCAGCGCCTCCACCACCTCGGTCGGCCCGTCGGCGAGCACGGCGCCGATCGAGGCGCTGGCTGCCAGCAGCGCACCGGTCTTGCCCTCGGCCATCCGCAGGCACTCCTCCACGGTGACGTCCCGGCGCCGCTCGAACGCCAGGTCCTCGTGCTGCCCGCGGATCAGCTCCCGGGTGGCCCGAACCAGCAGCAATGCGGCCTGCGGCGCGCGCACCGAACCGCTGGCCAGCAGCGCCTCGGAAGCCGCGGCGAGCATCGCGTCCCCGGTGAGGATCGCGGTCGGTACGCCCCACACCGCCCAGACCGTGGGCCGGTGCCGGCGCTGCGCGTCGCCGTCCATCACGTCGTCGTGCAGCAGCGAGAAGTTGTGCACCAGCTCGACCGCGACCGCGCCGGGCAGCCCGGCCTCGATCGGCGCCCCCGCCGCCTGCGCGGAGAGCAGGGCGAGCGCCGGGCGCAGCGCCTTGCCGCCTCCGCCGGTGGCCGGCCGGCCGTCGGTCCCGGTCCAGCCGAGGTGGTAGCTCGCGGCCGCCCGGCTGGCCGGATCCATCCGGCCGACGATCTCGCGCAGGGCGGCGTCCACGACGTCGCGGGAGCGGTGCAGGGTTGGCGTCAGCACGGTGGTCATGCGGCAGCGGTTCCTTCCCGGTCGGGTTGGCGGGCGCTGCCCAGCGCGGCCGCCACGGCGGCCTCCCCGCTGCGCACGGCGCCCTCCATCGTGGCGGGCCAGCCGGTGGCGGTCCACGCTCCGGCCAGGACCAGGCCCGGCAGCCGGGTCGCGGCCGGTGGCCGGAGCACACCGCAGCCCGGGGCCGGGGCGAACGTCGCGTGCCGCTCCCGCGTCACGAACGCGTCGCGGAGGACGGCCGCACCGGCCCGCGGCAGCAGCTCCCGCAGCGCCGGCAGGATCAGGTCGCGCAGCCGGGCGGCCGGGGTGTCCACCAGGGCGTCCGCGGCGGACAGCGAGACCGCCAGGTACTGCCCCTCGCGCAGCCCGGACTGGGCGGTGCGGTCGAAGACCCACTGCACCGGGGTGCCGACGCCGGCCACGAAGGGTTCGGGCAGCACCGTGCGGTCGAAGACCAGGTGCACGTTGACGATCGGCGAGCTGCCCAGCCGCGTCGCCCAGGCCTCGGGCAGCTCGACCGCACCCGGCGGCAGCAGGGCGGACGCGGCGGGCGGCGGGACGGCGAGGACGACCACGTCCGCCTCGAGCTCGTCCGTCGGGGTCAGCACTGTCCAGCCGCCGCCGGCGCGGTGCCGCAGCCCGCGCACCCTGCCGCCCGGCCGCACCGTGCCGCCGGCAGCGGTGATCGCCCGCGCGGCCGGGTCGCCGTGCAGGCGCTGCAACGGGACGCACGCCCAGCCGATGTCGCCGGCCCGGGCATCGCGCAGCAGCCCGAGCTGGAACACCGTGGCGGCCAGCGCGAGGGAGGCCCGGGATGCCGGGGCGTTCAGGGTGGGCACGCCGACCAGGTCCCACAGCGCCGCGACGGCCCGCTCGCGCTGGCCGTGCCGGGCGAGCCAGGCCCCGAAGCTCTGCCCGTCGGTGGCCGGGTCGTCGGCCGGCACCCGGCCCAGGGCCAGCGCGGCGGGAACCAGCCGCAGCCGGTCCGCCACCGGCAGGGCGCGGTAGCGCAACAGAGATCCGGCCAGGTGCAGCGGGGCGGGCAGGTCGGTACGGGACAGCATCGCGGGCGGGGCTCCGGGGCGCAGCACCGGTACCCGCAGCCGGGGCTGAACGGCGACCTGGTCGGCGACGCCCAGCCGGTTCAGCAACCGAAGGTAGGAGGTGCAGCAGCGGAGGAACACGTGCTGGCCGTTGTCGATGTCCAGCCCGCCGCGGCGGAACGAATGGGTCAGCCCGCCCAGCCGGGGGCGGGCCTCGAGCAGGGTCACCTCGCAGCCGGCGTCCAGCGCGCCGAGCGCGGCGGTGATCCCGGCCAGCCCCCCGCCGACCACGACGGCCGCCGTCATGCGGGGCCACCGCGACGGTGTTCCGGGTGCCTCATGCCGCCGCCCGCCGGGCAGCCACGGCTCGGACGGCGACACCCGCCTTCTCCAGACCGGACAGGGACAGCCGCTGGCCGAGGACCAGGCCCGGGTGGTCGGCGATCCGGCGGAGCAGCCGCCGGTAGATGCCGGCCATGGCCATGCAGCAGGCGGCGCTGCGCCGGTCGAGCAGTGGCATCAGCCGCAGCCCCTCGACGTACCACGCCTCGGCCCGGGCCGCGCTGAACCGGATCAGCGCGGACAGCCGGCCGTCCTCGTCGGCCACCGCGCCGGCGGCGTCCAGCCGCAGCCGGACGCCGAACCGGTCGAGGTCGGCCTGCGGCAGGTACACCCGGCCGCAGGCCAGGTCCTCCCGGATGTCCCGCAGGATGTTGGTCAGTTGCAGGGCCACCCCGAGGGAGTCGGCGTACGACGCCGCGTGCGGGTCCGGCCGGCCGCCGAACACCCCGAGGCACAACCGCCCGATGGAGCCGGCCACGCAGCGGCAGTACTCCACGAGCTCCTCGAAGTCCGAGTACCGCCGCCCGGTGACGTCCATCTCGACACCGTCGATCAGTTCGCCGAACGCGGCCAGCGGGATGGGCCGGCGGGCGGCCGCGTCCGCGACCGCCACCAGCACCGGGTCGCGGCTGGCGCCGATGTCGCGCAGCTCCTCCCGGAGCCGGGCGAGCCGAGCCAGCTTGTCCGTATCGTCGAGGCCGCCGTCGCCGATGTCGCCGTCGCCGATGTCGTCCACCCGGCGGGCCAGCGCGTAGACGGCGCACAGCGCGGCCCGCTTGCCCGGCGGCAGCAGCCTGATGCCGTAGTAGAAGTTGGCCGCCTGGGCGCGGGTGATGTGCTGGCAGCGCCCGTAGGCGTCGGCCAGTAGCAGTGTGCTCATTTGCTCGCCTCCGCGCTCGCTCCGCTCCTCGGCCCGCCCACGGGTTCCAGCGGCACGTCGCGCCTCGCCTGCGGGCCTGCGATGCTCACTCGCTGTCGGCTCGCGGTGCTCATCTGCTCGCCTCCGCGCTCGCGGTGCTCATCGGCGGCCTCCCCGCAGCGCGCGGGCGGCGTGCACCACGACGTCCGCCCTGCGCGGCCGGGCGTGGACCGAAAGCACGTCGCCCCGGCAGCGGCGCAGCGCCTGCGCCGTCGCCCGGCCGCCGGCCAGGTAGCCCGCCACCGCCAGCCGGGCCCAACCGTGCAGCATCGGCACCAGCGGCGCACCGGCGTCCAGCAGCGCCTCGGCCCGTTCGGTCTCGAAAACGATCAGCCGGCGCAGCCGGTCGGAGGCGGCCGCCGCGGCCAGGTCGTCCTCGCTGACGCCGAAGTCCCGCAGATCCTGCTGCGGCAGGTAGATCCGGCCGGCCCGGTGGTCCTCGCCGATGTCCTGCCAGTGCTCGAGCAGCTGCAGCCCGGCGCAGATCTGGTCGGACAGCCGCTCGGCCTTCGCGGTGCGCACCCCGAAGACGGTCAGCACGATCCGGCCGATCGGCGCCGCGGACAGCGAGCAGTACCCCAGTACCTCCTCGAAGCTGGCATACCGGTGCACGACCTGGTCCTGCAGGTTGGCCCGCAGCAGGTCGTCGAACGGCGCCCTGGTCAGCCCGGTGTCCCGCACCGTGCCGGCCAGCCCGCGGACCACCCGCGACCGCGGGGTCGAGCCCGCCCAGAGCCGGCCAAGGTCCCGGCCGAAGTCCGCCAGCAGCGCGGGCCGGTCGCCCGCCACCGTGTCGCCGAGCTCGTCGATCACCCGGACCACGTCGTAGACCGCGCGCAGGTGCCCCCGGTGCCGCCTGGGCAGCACCCGCAGCGTGACCGGGAAGTTCTCGACGCGCTCCTGGACACGCAGCCGGGCCGGCCGGCCGACCTGATCGACAACGGGGAGTCCGGGCACGGCTCCATCATTGGGGAGGCGCTGCCGCCGGGTCTTCACACCTGGGAGTAAGGCGATCGGC
>Ga0137375_10011597_pt1 | contig 10426 bp, 9 predicted proteins | sample SagtaG_24_FD_104936 | JGI IMG/M metagenome (GOLD analysis project Ga0137375, IMG submission 104936) | Vadose zone soil microbial communities from Sagehorn Ranch, Mendocino, California, USA - Sage1_R_113_16 metaG | ecosystem: Environmental > Terrestrial > Soil > Vadose zone | place: USA...
ATTCGATGTCAAGGCGTTTTTCTCGACTTATCAAAACGCATGCGTACTGGCTGATGAATTGCTTTTTTCTGCCGGCAAGTCGGAGATCATTGAAGCCGCCTGTCGCCAGTCATCGGTTGGCAAGCTAACTCCGAATGCGCTGTATCTTCACTTGAGCGCACTCACGTTACTCCCACCAGTACTGCGAATCTATGAAGGCTGTGCGCGGTCTTACATCGGCGCAGTGGATGGTGCCAATATAATCAAACTACATCGAAGAAAGCCGCAGGTGTCGTATCTTTCGTATCCTGGCTTTGAGCGCGATCCGCATCCGGCTCTCGCCGCCTCATTAGTCGTGCCGCTGCAAAGCTTTCATATTCATTATCATGAATACTCAGGTGCTCCTAATCCGCCAATTCTACATAGGAAAGAGGAGTTCCTATCAAAGGAACATCCTTTATACCTGAAGTTTTCGCGCCTGACTAAACAAGAGGAAAAGCATTGCTTGTATGACGAGCCAGAGAAAATTGGCACCCGCTCTGGCTGGGAAGAAATTCTAAACAAGAAGTGCATTGGCTATAAAGGTCACCGTATCATTTTGATTCGTAGACCTGTCGAAAAATAATGGGCCACAGATTCTGGTAAGGCATGTTACAGAGATGCCTTCGGATTTCCTACAATCTTCCGATACTCATCAAGCAAATTAAAATCGGGCGACCGTGGCGGTTCGCCAATGAAATGTAGAAAAATCCCTTCGGTCAATAGGGGGCTGACCTTAGAGTTGATCCGCTTGGTCTGGTGATTCCAAAGAATGGATCTCCAAGGAGCGGAATTCATATCCATGGGAACCTTAGACAAAGCAACTAATGCCTTCCGCATAGTCCAGCCACGATCCATCAGAATTCGCATAGCACGAGCAAACGCTTGTTGCCCTACCGGTCGAAACATCAAATGTCCTCCATCCAGGCGGTAAAGGCTTGCCACTTCTTCCTCTGGCGAAGATGAAAACAACTCACTGTATTCCTTGATGTTCTTTTGCAATAGTTGCCAATATGTTTTCTGTTCCTCAAATATCTTTTCAAGTATTTGGTCTGCCGGTCGCCGATGCTTTAATCGCTGCAACTCTTTGCGTCGGTCCGCGTCCAAAATCGGGATATGAAGGGTGATGACGATGTCGTAAAGCGCCAAGACTGACGTGAGGCTGCGTTTGTCGGAGGCTGGCACAGGAGCTGTTTTCCCAAAGGCTACAAACCCTGGGCGTCCTTTGAAGTTCGATTGGAGTAGAGGGAATTCTTCAACCAATCGCCTTGTGACTATGGCGAAAGCATCGTCTTCACTCAAAGCAACAATCTCTCCTTTAGAAACAGGAACTGCATAACGATTAAGCGTGGAGAATAATCGCCTGGTCCGCTGCATTCCTTTCTGGTCAGTGCCATGAGCAACAAAGATAACGCAAATTTCTTCATTGCCGATTTCGTGAGCCAGGGCCAGCGTCTCTTTGATCGCAACTACTCTGTGCTGCCCATCGATCGCGAATATCTTTTCGTTCCCGGTAAATCGTAACAAGCCGATTGACTCACGAGCATCATCATCCAGCTCTGTCTCCCCAAGAACAGGGCTGTTACCAACCTCTATGTGATACCACTCTGGTGCCCCCCCATAGACGCCGAGGACAATTGCATTGAAAAACCTTTCCTTTTGTTCAAGTAGATATCCAGTAATAGGCTCCACTCGTTTTGAAATCTCGCGCTGAATCAGGTCTCTTAACTCTTCACTGCTGTGGATTTCATCAGTCTTTTTGACCCATTCAGACACGTCGGAGAATCTGAAAGAGGTTATGTAATAAACCCAGTCTCCCATTTCACATCGGAGGGCTGGGAATGTGGTTCGGCGATCAGAGAGTTTCATGACCATGCCTTTCTTGCCTCGCCGATTATTCCTTTAAACTCTCGGTTCATTGGGGGCACATAAGCGCTTAGTAAAACGTTCTCGATATCATCAATGATTGAGGAGTCATCAATAGTAGCGAAGCAATACCACAAATGGTCTTTCCAGACGTCCAACATAAGTTTGATATGCGCCCTTCCTTTTTTCTTTTTAGCTTCGCTGAAGTACTGAAGGAAACGAGCCTTGAGTGTCTGCTTGTCTGTTTTGCCAACATATAGCAAATACGAACATTCTGGGTGATTAGCTATTCCCGGCTTAACGATGAAGGTATATACACCAGTGGTTTCCGGCAATTTGTCCTTTTCTGATTTATCGTATTTGACGATCGTCCATTGCAGATTGGTCGACAATCTGCATTCAGCCCACAACTTTGGAGAAAGTATGACACGCTCTATAGTGTGTTCCCTTAGATGGGCAAGTATAGCGCGAACATCCACCACATCAAAGGTCATATCATTGCCCGACTGCGAGTTCAGTAATTGAGTTGCAGGAGTCATGTAATTAAATGATGTCTACCCGTTGAACCTGTGAATCTAGAGAAATGTCCATTCAATCACAAGACAATTTCTTTATGGTTCAAGCCCAGAATTCTTCGTAAAGACGACTAGGGGCGGAAAAATATAGACTGGCGCTCCGCCGCCCATCTGTTCATATTCTTCCGTGCAATGACGATATTCGATCATACCAGCCCTAATTACCGCTTCAGGCTGTTATTTACAGAGGCATTACTATAGGGTTATTACTTCCAATAGTCATTGAAATATTCATATACTTCATCCAGGTCGCTAGAATAGTCAATCGTGTTGTCGAGAACATCCACTAGCCGCACCCTATGTGTCCCCCCGCTAGCTGGGCCTCTCAATCCACGCCCAATCATTTGACTATACAGAACAATGGACTTCGTAGGGCGGGCGATAAAAATAGTGTCAATTTTTGGAACATCAAATCCAGTCGCAAGGACTTGATAGTTAAAAAGGAAACGTATCTCACCCCTGCGAAATTTGGCGATTACGCCTCTACGAGTATTAGTAGAAGTCGTTCCATCTATATGTGCGGCCGATATCCCGCGGTAGAGAAGTAAAGCGCATAGTATGCGAGATTGTTCAACACTGGCAGCAAACACTAATACCTGTATAGTATGTTGAGATAGCTCCCAAAGTTTTTCGGCAATAATTCTATTCCGCTCCTGATTTTCCGCTACGCGCTTAAGAAACTCGTGCGGATAATCCAGCTCTTCCTCCAGTTTTTGCCATTCTTCTCGACTCAAGTGAAAAGTAATATTCGTATAGATTGGTTCACGTTCGACACGGGCCAGAATCCCACGACCCTGAAGATAATCTATCACTCCCTCTTGATTAGGAGGGACGATTCCAATAACCTGATTATTGAAAAATTCAGCCAGCGCAGAGTTTTCATCAACACCGCCTCGACTCCGGCCAGGTGTTGCCGAAAGTCCAATTATTCTAGCCCCAACTGCTTTTGCCCAATCAACAACCGCGGCATATGTAGGTGCGAGCACCATATGTGCTTCGTCTACAATGATCAAGTCTGCGCTTGGGGGGGGCGCATTCGGTTTATTAAGTGAATGGAGCTTGGCAAATCCTGCTATGATCAATGAAGATGATATCTTGGAGAAAGTTGGTTTGTAATTTCCCCAGCAACGTTGTAATGTTACTGGCACTTTCCCAACGTGTCTCCAAACTTCAATGAAGCTCGCTGCCGCTTGTTCGCAAAGTTCTTCAGTATGAGCCAGCCATAGTACATTTCGACCTGGATATTCGTTTAAAAATGCCGCAATTAGCTCCATCGCCGTTCTAGTCTTTCCTGACCCAGTAGGCATTTGCAACATAAATCGGGCATTTGGCGCACGAAGGACCTCTAGTGCGCGATAAAAAATCGAGGCCTGATAATCATGAAGCACCTTGAGTGGAGGAGTAATCGGATCTATTGCCTCTTCTGTAGGCACATGAGCCAGGGGTTCAGGTAAATACTCATCAGAATAGCCAAAGAATCGAAGGAACTGACGCGTTTCTTCATTTGCTCCCCATGGCAAACTAATGATGCGGTCTGCTACCGCTGCGAAGGAACCCTCAGCGCTAAGAGAAAGGGTTCTCGATAAATCCCTAAGCTCCAGATCGGGCAAATATTCCAACAGTCGACGTCGATGCGCTCGATTATGTAAGAGCTCTGGCCCATGATAAGCATCATAGAGCCTTGACAAGAAACTACGATCCGACAATGGATCAGTAATTGCGGTCGGGTCAAGGCGGCGCATAAGAGCAGCCATATTACGAAGCTGGTCTTCAGATAATATGGATTGAAGCTCAGATATAGGTAGATAGCGTGTAAGCATACATTAGCGGCTTTTTTCGTATGACCGGATATATTGCTTCAAAAATGTTCCCCAATTAGTTCTAAGAATCTCGAGGGTGTCGCCAGCAGGTTGTTCATGGTCAACAGCGATTTGCGCTTCGGCTTGCGCATACGCCATGAAGAGTAGGTCAATGGCCGTTTTCAGCTTCTTCGCATCATCGATGATCTCCTCTATATCTTTCTTTCCCCTGACATCCGTCAATTCTTTTATCACATTATATATAAACAGGAAGAACTCATGAGCCCTATTATATTCGATAATCGTCCGGCCACCTTGTGGGTGAATATCTATGAAAGTAGTCCCTTTCCAAGAATTGCCTTCGTTATCAACGATCGTGCATGGCTGACTTTCGATCTTGGCGCGCCAAGCAGAGAGCTCGTCTTCAGAGTTAACTATATGTCTAAGGATCTCTTCAATTTCTTGAATCTTCTCCTCTTCAGTCTTTTCTTTCCCCGCTTTACCTGGTGTTGGAACAACACTTTTCACCGTCACCTCTGCCTCAGTATGCTCTGTAGTTACATTCGTTTCGTTGTAAGTGCTATTTTGCCTAGCAGCCTTGTATATTTTTAGCACCTCACGCCTAGATTCTAAGATAGTAGGCCTCATGAGGTCCTGAACTTTCTCACGGAGATCTTTCACAAAATGAGCACCGCGTTTAATATTGCGAACTGTAAAGTAACTATCTAGCACTGGATCAAAACATATCTCTGCGCTCCACCAGCGATCTATTCCATCAGAGTTGACTTTAGGTTCAAATCTTGGCATTACATCATAGAAAACTTCTCTACCTGCACGAAGGATCGAGAATCCCTCGTTATCAGGTATATGAAGTTTTTTAGCTAGGCTGTTGCCACCGTCCCCAGCCGCTTTTCTCCACTGCTGAGGCAGAAGGCTCATCCTAATTGTGACAGGAGATGTCCTATATGACACATCGGCATCAGAAGGAACCAGCATCTCAAAATGAATTTCCTCATAAAGCGTCGCCGCGGTATTTTCCGGAAAGTGTTCGCTAGGCACAGCATATAGAGGATCAAATGCGTTTATCTTTTCATTGTTGAGCGCGACGGTAATAGGGGTGCTGTTCTCAATCAATGTCGCTTTTGTAACGATACGAGGACCGATGAATTTGCGGTAAGTCCGGCCAATCCAATGCTTAATTTCTTCAACAGAGGTTGAGATACGGTCACACTTTTTCCAGAGCACTAGCGTTCCATGGCTTTGGCCGGCACAATGTCCATATTCTTCTGGTAATTCTCGTTCTTGCGGCTCTGGGATATAGGGATTATCGAAGATATCGTCTAAATCAACGTAGGTAAATAACCAGCTAGGCGCATCTTTAATCTTTGAGTAGATTTCGATTCGTCTGCATTGATTGATGGCGCCCAAAGTCATCCCAACGCCGAAACGCCCTATACCAGTGCGGTCATTGTAACGGGTTGAGTATCCAAGTTGCATGCAGTGATGTAAAGTAGTTGCATCCATGCCCAAACCGTCATCACCGAATGCAAGCTCAATAACTCTAGTTGTCCCAACTGGACGGCGTCCCTGGGCAGGAAGCTCAACTTCTTTTGTACTTAAAATAATTTCCGATGCGCCAGCTTGAAGCGAATTATCTATAACTTCGCCAAGTGCACTGCAAGTGTCGAAATCGGATTCCCTCAATGAGGAAATCGCATTTTCAGTCAAGACCAAGCTAACTTTTTCCATTGGTAACTCCCACTATATGCATAGTTGACAAGCAATTGAGCTTGTTTCCAAGCGACCTGTATCAGCTCTCACCCGGCCGATCCCGAAGATCGTCAATGGGCAGCTTTGCCGAACCGAATATTCAGGGCAAACGAATAATAAATTCAGGAACCGCTATGATTGGGGCTGATTTCATTCAGCAGATGAGCCATATTCCAAGGTGCCATCAAATGTTTGGTCTTCCTGCCATGTTAAAGGTCGTATCCTGCTGCAATATGTTTTGAGCAATCCTGCGTACCCGCTCCAAATTCTCTGAGGTGTTATAGACACCCGCACTAAATCGTCATTGTTGGAAACCACTCCCAGTACCCAGTTCAGCGAGCTTTACCATAATTCCGTCATGAATTGCACTTAAACTTCGCGCATCGCTCCAATAGGGCCAGGCTTTGCAGATCTCCCTCCACGTAGTAAACCCGGTGATCAAATCTGGAGGTTCATATTCTGGCCGCTGAGTGTTCCGGTTCTAACTTGATTTCTCTCGACGCGCTTGACTTCACTGATCGAGCCGCCGACATTCTGGGCTGAACGAACATGGTTTGGAATGAGACAAATAAGTTATCCGGGCAAAAGCCCATCAGCAGCAAGCTTCTCGCCTACTTTGAGAACTGCCTCGGCCAGATCTCGGTATCGATCTACTGAGAGAGCAAGACCTTGGCTGCCGGGACGCCATTCTCCTGTCTCTGATCGATAATAGACACGGATATTTATGATTTTCCTCCCTTTGTACTCTTCCACGTTCAACCTTACTTCTTCCCTAGAGTTCTTCTCAAACTTTGCTATAACATCGTCGCTCAAAGTTTCCTCCCAAATCTTCTATGACTTTGCTACTGGATGACTTTTAAGGAAACGCTGGAGGTCATTCATAATTGACCGCGGATCGGTCGCGCCCCTCAGCGACCTATCTTCGGATGGCGTGAGATTTAGACCCATCTTCACTTTCAGGAAGGAAGCTGTGTCCATACGGCTCTGGCGCCTATTAACAACATCGTTCCCAGACATTGCGACACCTTGCCACTCTTTATTAGTTCGCCGCCAATCAATAGTTTTCAATTGACTAATCTTCTCTTCCCAATTGTCCGGATATGTAGAGATCAGTGTTTGTCCCATTGCCCCAATCCCCCACATAACAACGGCATGCGTATGTATAAACTCCTGCCTTAGCTCAAACGCCTTCAGGTCGTTAGCTTTTACCTTTCGCCATTCTGGCATGTTCACTGCCACTGATTCCCAGAACCTGATCGCTAATGCTAGCTTTTCATCGAAGTCCTCTTCTAACACTGATCCCAATAGAGCTGTATTTGCATCATAAATTGACCCAAGCGTGAATAGTTTGATTGATCGCAGCGGCAATGAAACCCGATCTTTGTCGATTAAATTCCTGAAAACATCTATCTTCTCGATTAAACTAAGCGTGACTTGGCTCATCAAATCTCGATGATTGTAGAGAATGTCCAACGACTTTGATGTCTTCCTGGCAGTGCGGTTGAGATCAGAAAACATTTGTTGCATCCGATCGAGATCTTCCCATGGAAACAATACAACCGAAATTGTCTCATCACCAATTATCGGATTCTCTTTTAATGCTTCCTCGATTGCTGCTCGGCGGTGCTGACCATCATTGATCACAAGATCTGTTTCGAACGGAATTTCTAAAATTCCCATCTCATCCTGATTTGAGATCGGCTGAAACGCAGGATCACAGTTGTATGACGCTGTTAGGGAAGAAAAGAGATAACCATCCTCATTATCTAGAATATATTGGGCGATTTCGGGAATACGGTTTTTTTGAAGAATTCGCTGAGCACGTTGCTCGGGCGGCAGTTCAGCCCAGTCTCGGAATTTGAAGAGCCTCGGCACGAGATTTAACTTAATCATTGCAACAAAATAGTCTCGTTTACCCATTCTGCCACGCATAGCCGGAAATTGTAGAATCATATCGCTCCTGCATGAACAATCAACGTTTTGTACGTCATTCATTTGTGCATTGGTGACATATAATACGTTGGCCACACGCGGAGTTCAAGAACAATTTTTCATATTCTTCACTTTTTTTTCAAATAGCTTTTGAATACCAACCCGATTTGAACGGATCTACAGGGTTTACAGCCGCGTCTATGTCGCTAAGCCCTTTGTTTTCGTCCACACCGTGAATTGCTGCTCCCTTGGGGATGTCTGCCTCAAGTTTCAGCGTGACTTTGACCTTTGCGCAAAGAGTCTCAGCCAGGTGTTGAATGCCCACTTTTCTTGACGAATCTACATTTGGGCTTCATATGCACTGCAGGTTGGCCAGTAAATCCGAGGCTATACGGAACAGGACATTTTGTTAGCAGTCACTGCGACGAAGGCGAAGGTATTGGCGGTGATAGTCTTCACCCCTCCGATCTAATCTATCATCGTCCGATGCTGATTCAATCAACTCAGCCTTCGTCTCCGATTGATCGCGATGTCGCGTCTCCATTGAATTGCTGATTTCGGACAAGTTGCCGGTCTGAATATCGAAGACTGGACTGTCTAATATTCCGATCAAGTCAAGCCACATCGCCGAACAGGCGGAACTGCTTGCCGCGGCGCGTCTGCCCGAGAGCGCTTTTCGTAAGAACGCCGGAACCGAGGTCGTGACTTACGTGCTGATTCTGCGAAAGAAGTTTAAACCAGGCGGTATTGATGAAAAGCTCTCTTGGATCGAGGCTGACGGCTTTCCGAACGAGATTGATTACCGGATTCCGTCAACCGGCTCTATATCGAACGGCCTGATTTGATGCTGAGCGTTTATTGCTATAGATCCGCCCAGCGGGTGAGTTCGCCGGGCGTTTGCCGTCCGCATCGCCTGATTGATAACTGGCGGCTCACTTGCGGAGATCGCGCGGCGGTATTCTGCAATCTGATTCTGGATCGGCCGTTGTTAGGCGCAACCGCTTATTGGACTGCGTCATCCGCGCCAAATCGTTTCGCGAAGTAGCGGACTCGCTCAATCACATGAGGTGTAAGCGCCGTTTCCCAATTGCCAGCTCCATGGACAACTTCATTCCGGATTCGCCGCAGGTCGATGATTTCATTCATTTCGTGATGCTCAATCAACCCTTTCCGTTCTAGGAGGCGCATGCTATTAGTTGGGATCGTTCCTGTGCTGCCTGGTTGCAAGAGGGTATCCGTCAATTTACGTAACCCCTTCTCGAGCTCGACCCATGCGGTCATGAATTCACCAATTAATTCGGATCTAGCAGATCGGTGCTCCATGAGATCGGAACCAAATAGGTTCCGGAACAAGACATTAGCAAGTTCCGCGTAAATCTCGACTTTATTACGCTCAACGGTCAAGCCGTTGCCTTGATGGTAAAGCTGGTTTCGCAGGCGGTGGTACCACTCAATCGTACCAAGATCTATCCCGTCGAGCCTATCTGCCGCGTACTTCTCGAGGGCGTCGAGGAGTGACGGAAAACTTTCCGCGACTTCTTGGAATTCTTTGCGCGTAATAGCTAGGCCGGTGACTCTTTTCGGAAGGCCGAGAAACGTTTTGACCATCAACTCAACAGAGTTGTCGATAGCGATCATAGCTAACCGCCGGTTCGTATCAGTATCCTTCTTCAATAGGTCGAGTCCATGACGCAGTATCTCGCCAGGACCTGAAGCCCAGGGAATTTGATTTTGGTTTGCCATCGACTATTCCGACGCGACCGAACACGAATTATACAAATGGCGCTAGCGTTTGGCATTGGCCGCATATGTCCAAACTTACGCCCGAGGTATGAAGACGGAAGCAGAGACCGTCCGCGATTAGGAAGCAACTGACATCTTTGTCCATTTGATTGCGCGCGCATTGTACACGCGCTATAGACCGTGTTCAACTGTTCAACTGATTTGGCATTTTGGTTTGGGCGTTCCCGAGCTTTTGGTGCAAACAAGATTTTTTGTTATCCATTCTTGATAAGCACTGCGTCGCGTCTCTGTCGCCACTACGCATCTTGCACTAAAAGCCCGAGAGCGCCCAAACCAAAATGCCAAATCATCGCGATTGCCAGATACCTCTGCTGTTCCCATCGGAACGGGAAACAAGTGAAGCAGATTGAGTCTGAAAGATTGCACCGCAAGTTGCGCTAGCGCTACCCGACTCCTCGCAACCGTCACCGATCTGTATCGAAGTGTAGTTGAAATTGCTCCTGGAATTTTTCTTCAATTTTTGCCGGATGAGAGATTAACACTCCTTGTTCGTCTCGAAATGTTCGGTTTGGATCTCCTCTGAATGATAGCCAGTTGAAACTGCTAACTACGACAAATGATCGATCAGAGATTAACACCTTGGCATGTGTATGCCCTATATTTATTAGTGACAAGTTGGGGTATCGCTTTTCGAGAGCGCGAAGTTCTAGGATTGACGATTCA
>Ga0137375_10011598_pt1 | contig 10426 bp, 8 predicted proteins | sample SagtaG_24_FD_104936 | JGI IMG/M metagenome (GOLD analysis project Ga0137375, IMG submission 104936) | Vadose zone soil microbial communities from Sagehorn Ranch, Mendocino, California, USA - Sage1_R_113_16 metaG | ecosystem: Environmental > Terrestrial > Soil > Vadose zone | place: USA...
AAAGCTTTGCAGAAAAACTACTTGAGACACAACCGCATGGCCGAACGCTCGGACACCTGATCCTTCCATTTGACGGTATTGGGCTCACGCCGCGCCGCTCGCCAACACAGTTACAGACTCTTCGGGCTGTTCCCCACAGTTGACCGGTCACGCTCAGGGTCGTTCGACCACCATCGCGACCGCGTTGCCGCCGCCCAGGCACAGCGACGCCAGCCCGCGCTTCAGTCCGCGCTGCTCCAGGGCGTGCAGCAGTGTCACGAGCACCCGCGCTCCCGACGCCCCGATCGGATGTCCCAGCGCGATCGCTCCGCCGTTGACGTTCACCTTGCTCTCGTCGAGTCCCAGGCCCTTCCCACACGCCAGCATCTGCGCCGCAAACGCCTCGTTCAACTCGAACAGGTCGATCTCCTTCAGCGCCATTCCCGTCTTCTCCAGCACCTGCCGCACCGCTGCCACCGGAGCGATGAAAATCTCCTTCGGAGCCACGCCGCTCGTGGCGTAAGCGACGATCCGGGCGAGCGGCTTCGTTCCCAATCGCTCGGCGGCGCGCCCAGAACCCACGACCACCGCGGCGGCCCCATCGCTAATCATTGAGGCGTTGCCGGCGGTCACGGTGCCGCCCTCGCGAAAAGCGCTCTTCAGTTTCGCCAATCCCTCCGCGGTCGTATCGGGCCGGATCCCCTCATCGCGACTGACCGTCTTCGCCTTCGGGCCGCTGCCGACCGTCACCGGCACCACCTCCGCATTGAAGGCGCCGCGCTCCCACGCCGCTGCCGCTCGCTGATGGCTCTGGGCAGAGAAACGATCCTGGTCGGCGCGCGTCACGGCGCACGTGCCGGCGATGTGCTCGGCGGCCTCGCCCATGTGCCAGTCCTCGAAGGCACACCACAGGCCATCGTGGATCATCGCATCGACGGCTTTCTGATCGCCGTATTTCCAACCTGTGCGAGCGCCAAAGAGGAGATAGGGAGCGCGGCTCATGCTCTCCATGCCGCCGGCGACGATCAGGTCCGCATCGCCGGCGCGAATCGCCTGGGCGGCGCACATGACTGCCTTCAGGCCCGAGCCGCACACCTTGTTGACCGTGTACGCCGCGATGGTATCGGGCAGCCCAGCCTTCAAGGCCGCCTGGCGCGCCGGGTTCTGGCCGACGCCCGCCTGGAGCACGTTCCCCATGATGACCTCGTCGACCCGCTCCTTCGGGGCGCCCGCGCGGCGCAGCGCTTCCGCGACGGCGGCGGCGCCGAGTTGCACTGCGGGCACTTCCGCCAGGCCACCCAGGTACTTGCCGATTGGCGTGCGTGCGGCGGAGAGGATGAAGGCCTCGGTCATGGCTTTGCCCTCGGGACGGACTCACGGGACGGATGGCTAGCTGTATTCTACCGCCGGCGCAGGCCGTCGCGAAAGCCGGGTTCGCGCCAACAAATGCCGAGCCGGTTCTCCGCTCGTACAACAAGCTCAAGTGGATCGTCGCGGCGAAACGCAAGAAGACTTGCTGTGTCGAAAACCCCTCCCCCCCACCCCCTCCCCGCAACGGCGAGGGGGAGAAGAAGAGACGCGTCTGGCTTGCTCCCCCTCTCCTTGCAGGGGAGGGGGTTGGGGGGAGGGGTTTTCGACACAGCAACGAAGACTCGGAACAGGGCATCATGTTGTTGCGCACCGAGCAGTTGACGAAGGACTACGGCCACGTCCGCGCTCTCGACCGGCTCGACCTGACGGTTGCGCCGGGCGAGGTCTTCGGCCTGCTTGGTCCCAACGGCTCGGGCAAGTCTACTGCCCTGCGGTTGCTCCTCGGCTTCCTCCAGCCGACCGCCGGAGCCGCCTGGATCGACGGCCATCACTGCTGGCACGACAGCGTCGCCGCCCGCCGTCGCGTCGCCTACCTCCCCGGCGAGTTGCGTCTCTACGAAAACATGACGGGCCGGCAACTCATCCGCTTCCTCGGCGGCCTGCGCCAACTCAAGGACGGCCCCGACGTGGAGCGTCTCGCCCGCAGTCTCGACATTGACCTGTCGCGACCCATCGCGGAGCTGTCCTCCGGCATGAAGCGTAAGGTCGCCCTGCTCCAGGTGCTGCTGCCGCGGGCGCCGCTGCTCGTTCTCGACGAGCCGACCAACACCCTCGACCCGACAATGCGCGACGAACTCCTTACCCAGCTGCGACGGGCGCGCGACCACGGTCAGGCCGTGCTGTTCTCCTCGCACGTGCTCAGCGAGGTCGAGCGCGTGTGCGACCGCGTCGGCATTCTGCAGAAGGGCCGGCTCGTTCACCTGCAGCGGATGGCCGAGTTGCGTGAGGAGCGCCGCATCGTCGCCGCCTTTGCCGGCGTCGTCGAGGAATTGCCGAACTTGCCCGGCCTGCGGCGGATCGAGCGCCAGCAGCACCGCCTGACGTTCGAGTACGCCGGGCCGCTGCCGCCGCTGCTGGCGTGGCTGGCGCGCCAGCAAGTCGTGGACCTCGGCATCGAGCCGCTCGGCCTGGGTGCCATCTATCAGCGCTACTATGATGTTTCGCGCGGCGAGCCGCCCGAAGGAGCCCACGCATGACCGGGATGCTGGTCCGCAAGTCGCTGCGCGACGTTCGCACCCCCCTGATCGTCGTCGCCCTGCTGCTGGCCGGCTTCGAGTGCCTGTGGTGCAAGATCACCGAGCGCATCGCCGGCGAGCTGGTCCCCCTGCTCCAGCAGGCCCCAAACGATATCCTCGGCGTCCTCTTCCAGGGCCCCGGACAGATTCTCCGGACCCTGATCGGCGGCGAACGGATCAACCTCGCGCGCGCGATGGATGTGCTGTCGATCGGGTACGTGCATCCGCTGGTACAAACTCTCCTCTGTATCTGGGCTATCGGCCGCGCGGGGGGAGCGATCACTGGCGAGATCGACCGTGGCACGATGGAATTGCTGCTGGCGCAGCCGGTTCCCCGCTCACGGGTCGTGCTGGCGCAGCTGTGCGTGGACCTCATCACCATCCCAATCCTGTGTCTGAGCCTCTGGGTCGGGACGCTGCTGGGAGCCTGGCTGGTCAGTCCCATCGCGCCCCGGGCGATGGCATCGCCGCTGCCGGTGCGGCTGCCGGCGCCGCAGCGGCCGGTTTCCCCCGAGCAACTCGCCCTCGACCCGCTGGCGTGCGGACCTGCGCTCCTGAACGCCGCGGCGCTCCTGTTCGCGGTCAGCGGCTACACCCTCTGGCTGTCGGCGCGCGGCCGGTTCCGCGGCCGCGTCCTCGGCATCGCCGTGCTGCTGACGCTGCTGCAGTTCCTGGTCAATGTGATCGGCCAGCTCTGGGACGTTGTGGGGCCGCTGCGCCCGTTCACAGTTTTCTACTATTACCAGCCGCAAGAGATGATTTTGAGTCGCGATTGGTTCGCCAGGCCAGCGGTCTGGCTGAGCCTTGGCGTGTTGGTGGGAGTGGGGACCGCCGGCTACTTCATGGCCCTACGTGTCTTCTGCCGCCGCGATCTGCCGGCGCCCTTGTGACGCTGTCGTCCGGATGTGGCTTGCCGCGTCGCACTGAGGCCGGTTGGAGCGCAGCCGGAACAGCTGACTCGCTGTCCCAGCTGCTTCGGCTGCGGTCCGCTTTCCCCGACTTCGCGATTTCCTGGTGGGATTCGCCAACGAGTGTGGCCCGACGAAGCCGATCCGCGCCGGATAACCTCACGCAGAAACCGCGGCATCACTTAATGTCGATGTCAAAGGGATTCGCCCCTTTCTTGACCGTGGTCTTGACTGGGGTCTTCGTTTTATCCTTGTACTGCGCGGGGGCGTCCTTGTGCTCCACGGTGATGGTCACCGCCCCTTCCTGGGCGTCGTCCCAGGTGTACTTCCCGTCGGCATCGGTACGTGTGCTCCTGTCCTTGCCTGAGGAGGGGAAGAACGTGAGAATAGCGGCATCCAACCCCTTGCCGCCCTTGGTCACCTTGCCGCTCAGGGTCGTGCCGCCTCCACCGCAGCCACTCACATGCGTCAACAGGCCCAGGAGAAAAAACCCACACAGCAGGGCCCAGAAGCACTTGGCAGGTTTCCCCCGGTTCTCCAGGCTCATTTCAACACCCTCCGGTTCCACGGGAACAACAATCATGGTGACGTCAATGCCGGCACAACTCTGTCCCGGACATCTCTGGCATGGCTCCGCGAGGTGCAGGAACCAGCGCCGCGACCAGGCCCCTCAAGGGATACTGACCCTCCCGTGCCGGCCAGCTCCCTCAGCAGGGCAACCCTGGCAGTGTACGGGAAAAGCCCGTCGCGGGAAGAGATGATTCCCTCCGGCTCCACGCCCCGGCAAGCGAGGCATTCCCACACTTGCCAAGGTCGAAACGATTCTTCAGCAACACCCGCAGGGGTCGGCAGGTGTCCGCCGCGTCCAGACAATCGGATCTCTTGGGACAGTTCGCGTTGCTTCTGCGGATGCCGTTGCGGTTGCGGAACGGACCGGGCCACGATCGGGAAAACGAAGAGCACCTTGCTTGCCTGGTGGCGGTTGCGGTTCGGTTTTCTTTCGTTTCTTGAGGTCGCTCGGGTGGAATTGAAGATTGATCATCTCCTGCAGTTTGGGCGAGGCTTCTCCCGGATCCTTTCCCTGGCCCTGGAGGCGCTTGCTGAGATCTTCCGCCGCGTTCGCCCGCTTCAGAAAGAGCAGAGCGAAACAGGTGTCGGGGCCTCCCGCGGCGTAGTCTCCGACCCAGCTGCCGTTGGCCTGCTGGTTGGCCAGCAGCACCTCGGCCCCCCACTGGTACCAGTCCTTGTTGCCAATGGTCTTCAACCCGTAGATCACGGCCGTCCGTTCGAGAGTCCACAGGAAGTAGTACATGTGGCCCGGTTTTTCCAAGATCGCCCCCTTCCGGACATCACCCATGGGATTGCCGATGAAAGTTCCCAGGGCCAGCAGGCCCTGTCGGACCTGCAGGTCAGCCCCAAGAGTCTTTTTCGGATCGGCCTTGGTGTTATCAAGGGTTCCGTGCGAGAAGGCAAGAGCCATCAGGCCCGTACACGTCATCGATGCCGTTGGTTTGTAGAGTTCGGAAGCCGCCAACTCTTGTGCAGAAGGCATTCCATCCGCTCGGATCGGAAACTGGTAACTCCAGCCGCCGGAAGGATACTGGCACCTGCGGAACCGGATCTCCGTCGCCCGCAGTGCCAGGTCCACCGGCACGCCGTACCGCCGGGACACCCACAGGGCCATGATGGCGAGTTGGGTGTTGGAGTGATCGGCGAGAGCATCGACGGGCGGGGTGCTGTAAATCTGGCGCAGCCAGTCGCGGATGTCCTTGGGCAAATCGGTCACACGGCGCGGCAAGGTCACCGCGGCCTCCTTCGGCGCCTCCGGTTTGCGATTCTTGATCACTTCGGCCAGGCGAGCGGCCTGAGCCGGAGGCAGGGGTGGGCAGGGATAGCCCCAGGCGCCGAGCTTACGATCCTGGCCGGCAAGCAACTGGACGCCCAGGGCCTCGATCAGGGGGACGTCTTGCGGGTCGCCCAGTTTGTCGAGAAAGAAGATCGCCGTTGTGATCGGATAGACAGTACGGAAGGTGAGGCAGGCTTTCCGGGTCACCTCGGCGGCCTTCTGCACCGCCGGATCGTTCGCAGGAATGCCGCACTCCAGGAGCGTCAGCCCTGCCAGAGACGTTGCACCCACTTCTTGCTGTCGGGGCCAGGTGCCGTCGGGCGCCTGGATTCCCCGCAAATAATCGACGCCCCGCGTGATGGCCAGGTTGATCGCCTTCGCCTGCTCGGCTGCGTCTTGCGCCAGCGCACACTCACTCCCCAGGACCAGGAGAACGGCGACTCCCAGCAACCAATTCCGGTGATTCACTGTCAATCCCTCCGGACAGGACCGAAGCTGTGCTCCGGTGCGGTTTTTCGACCTTGCTTGTGGGACACAATAGCATGTATTCTGGGATCGGAAAATCGTCTACCTGGAAACCCGCCGAGTTGTCCAGGGAGATGAAGCCCGAACACGACAGGACGTTTGCGAAGGATCGTCGGAGCGAACTTCTCCAGACAAACCATCCGGGCATCAATTCATCGGCTTGTTGCTGGAGAATTCCGCGGTGAATGATCGGACGGGAAACCGGACGAACAGGATCCCAGGAAACAATCTGCAAAGCAAGGAAAGCCGTCGAGGCCGACGGCTCCTGCAGTTTGGGGCGTCATCGCAAGCCTCCGAAGAGGCCTGCTGTGGGAGACCGGAGCCAAAGCGGAAGGGGCGACTCACCACCCAGCCGGAAGCGCAAGTGAGGGAGGACATGCTGTCCTCCCTCACTTGCGCTTCCGGCGAGTTACCCAATCCTGTCCCCAGGCCGCTTACTGGTTCCAGTTGTTGGGGACAGGCACAGTCGTGTTGCGGTTGCCGACGATGACCCAGGTCGTCGTGGAGATGCCGGGGGACACCGAGCGCGTGCTGGCATCACCCATCGTCACCTGCGAGCCACCAGGGGTCAACTGGTAGGGACCAGTGCCCGTCGAGGCCGCCAGCGGAGCGGGCAACGACGCCGTGCTGGTCCCGTCAAAGTTGGTCGTGGACGAGGTCCAGATGTGGGCGCCAGTGCTCGTCGAGGGAGCGCCAACCGCGGTCACGAAGAAGATACAGTTGGAAGTGCCCGCCAAGAAGGCCGCAGGCATGCGGGTGTAGAGGTTGCCCGAGGCCCCCGTCGCGAACGGGAAGGCGCTCGAGTTGGCGAGGAAACTGGTCACCCCGGCGGTGCCGTTGGTGCCGTCCCCGGTCGTCGGGTCGAGGGGACTGAGGTACGGCTGGAAGGCCGGCGGCGTCGGCTGGATGGTGGTGGTGAAGGTGGTCTGGTTGTAAATGGTGTTGCCTTCGATGAACGGCAGGATGTGCGTGAAGATGGACTGCTGGGCAGTCTGCACGTTCAGCGAACCGCCGGTGCCGGGATACCACCCGAAGCACGGCGGGAACTTCTTGTAGGTGTCGTGAGCGTTGTGGGACGCTATGGCCAGTTGCCGGAGGTTGTTGATCGTTGTCGTCCGCGCTGCCGCGATACGGACTTGCTGGACGGCGGGCACCAAGAGCCCAATGAGGATCGCGATGATAGCAATCACGACCAGCAGTTCGATCAGCGTAAAGCCTTGATGCCTCGGCTGTCTGCGCAGATACATGGACACACCCTTTCTGAAAGGACGAACAAGGAAGAAGAGCGGACTTGCCGCGCCAAACGTCGGAATGGGACAACTCCTTCCTCGCGGCCCCCTCGCGACCTCCGTCACCGACAGGTGAATCACGGAAAACAGGCCGAGAGCGGAAGCCCTTGAGCGATGGAGTTGCGCACTTGAATAGGCAACCTCCACCCTCATCAGAAAAAGAGGAAGTAAGTTGAAGTTAAAGCCGCGCACCTCGACTGTCAAGCAAAAAAAGTTTTTTCCTTGAGTTTGGGCACGGCCTCTCTGTCGTCGGGCGTCAACTGCATCGGCCGCTGAGCGGGTCAAGGCGTCGTCGCGAGTGGTTGGGGCACCGTACTTCCCGAAAGACTAGCGACGAAGTTGCAGGTGCTGGTCGTCCAGACCTGGGCGCCTGCGCCACCCGAAGAGCAGACGTTTTCAGAGTTTCCGCTGATCGGGCCGGCACTTTTGCTGCGGCCGCTTCTCTCCGTCGATCCGTTAAAGTCTGCTGCCGCGGTGGTCGATAATTTGGCATATCCGGGAGATTTCCGGCAGTGGCACATCTTCAGGCCAGGCCCAGGAGTCGCCGCCGTTCAGCGCTGCGGTGTAGGCATTGGCCTTACGACGCGGGTCTGTCCCGCGGAGCGGTACAATATCAGGAAGGGGAGTGGGGGATGAGAAAGGTCCACGCCGTGCTGATCCTCGCGGGCCTGCTGCTGCCGTGTGTGAGCGGCGGCTGCATCCCGCTCGGGGCGGGCTTCCTGACGCCGATTCCCATCCAGCCCTGGGTTCCCACCTATGTCGAGGAACGGCTGCGCGACAAGAGCGACTTCAACACTCCGGTATTGCCCCCGATCCCGCCCGGCTATCGGCCGCTGTGTGAGGATCCGCCCGACCGGGCCACCATCCTCCGTGCCATGCCGCGCGTCACGCGCGGTATTCCCTGGATTTACGAGGAATTCCGCGACGACATCGACTTCACGATCGAGCGCCTCGTCGATCGCATCGACCCACCGCGCTTCTACCCGCTGGTCGGCCCGGCGCAGCTGCACCACTGTCACTACAAGGTCATTGTCTACTTTACGGAGACCGTACAGTCGGATTATCCGTTCCCGTTCCGGATCGTGCGGCGTCGTTCCGAGACGGTTTACATCGACCGCGACCATCTCCACCTAGTCGCCTGCACGCCGGAACAACAGCAGTCCCTGACTCGGGATCTGACCGAATCACAACCGTAACAACGAGTGGTGAGTGGTGAGTGGTGAGTGGTGAGTGAAGACAGAACACCGCCTTGTCTTCACTCACCACTCACCACTCACCACTCACCACTTTTGAGAGGGAGAAACTCCATGCGTAGGGCACTTGGCCGCGGCGGGTGGGCGCTGTCCATCACCGCCGGGCTCACCCTGACCGTCGCGGCGACCGCACAACCGCCCGCCTCCGCACCCCCCGCAGCCAGCAAGCCTCCACAGCAGTCCACCGCCGCACGCACCCCGGTCACCGAGGATGTCAACCGCACACGCGAGATCGCCGTCGAACTCAACTGGTTGGCGGACCCCGTGACCTTCCCGTACCAGCTCGGGGCGCGCGTCAATGGTCAAGCACTGGAGATTCGCGGCTACGTCCCGAGCGCGTCGGTCCGCGACCGCGCGGTCAAGGTGGCCTGCCAGAACTGCCCGCTGCCCGTGGTTGACCGCCTCACCGTGCGCCCCGAAGTCGCCGCCCCCAGCGCCGGCGTTCGCGTCGAGCAACTTCAGCCAGCCGCCGTCGCCGCCCTCAAGGCCGCGTTTCCCAGGCAAGCTGCGGCCCTGAGCGTGCAGTGCCGGCCCTACGGTCAGGTGCTCCTGTCCGGCCCTGTCAGCTCCCCTGAGGAGAAACTGGCAATCAGCGCCAGCCTGCGCCATCTGCCCGGATGTACCAGTGTGGTGAACCAACTCGAGGTCGGCGGCAGCGCCCGGCAGCCAGCTCCGACGACCGGGAGGACTGCCCTGATATCGTCCCATAGCCAGGTGCCGGCGCAGGGAGCCGCGGTCAAGCAGGCTGCAGCCACGACGGCCCTACCCGTGCCCCCAAGGGAACTTCCCACCCCAACCGTTCAGAGAAATAACGGCCCTGCGGTCTCCGCTTCTCCGTATAACAGTATGCCGGCGCCGTCGAACGCGGCCGCGGCATGGCCCGCGCCGGCGGGCGGCAAGGCGACCGCGCAGCCTCAGTCTGCCTCTCCTTATCAGGGCACGTGGCCGGCGACCGCGCAGTCCACTTACAACCCCAGGCCGGTGCTGCCTGGGCCGCAAAAGGTGACCGCAGCGTCCGCCCTGCCCACCCTCGAACGCACGAGCGAACGGCCGGTCGCAGCCGCGCGACCGCAGACGGCTTCAGGCGCGCTTGGCACGGCGCTGCCTCTGGCCCCGGCACCGTCCGCAAGCAGCGCGCGGCTGCCGCAAAACAATAGCGTCCTCGTCCCGGTCTCCGGCAGTGTCGTCAAGGGCCCGGCGCCGCAGCAGACCAGCACGAACAACACTGTCGTGCAGGCGCAGCATCTAACCTGGGCGGGTCAGGCGGATAGAGTGACTCCGGTCAGCAATGTCGTCCGTGGACCAGCGCCTCAGACGGCGCCGCTGCGTCCGGCAGTTCCGTCCGTTGCGAAGGTTCCGCCGGCAGGGGAGCCGTACGTTGCCACGGGGGTTGTCCTCATCTCCGAGCCGGACCCCACCGCGAAGCGAGCAGTGCCCGCACCGCAGAAGACGCCCTTGCAGGCAGTCCAGGCAGCGTGCCCCGCCGCGAAGAAACTTGAAGTCGTGGTGCGCTCACCCAGCCAGATCCTGGTGCGCCTGGAGGCGGCGAACAGAGTTGAGGCGGATCGTTTCGCGAACATCATCCTCGGCCTGCCCGAACTCTCCGCCTATCATAAGGATCTGGAGATCAAGACGGCGCAGTAGCGGAAGCAGAAAATCCGAATATCGAAATCCGAAACAAATTCGAAATCCTAAGAAGAAAAAAGGCCCTGGAGCGCGGGCGTCTCGCCCGCATCCTGGCGGCTTGGCAGCGGGCGAGACGCCCGCGCTCCGAGTGTCTTCGTTTTCTGTGTTCGTGCTTTGGATTTGTTTCGGATTTCGATATTCCGAGTGTCTTCGTTTTCTGTGTTCGTGCTTTGGATTTGTTTCGGATTTCGATATTCGGATTTCGGATTTTGTTTGAAGTCCCTGTTCCCCTCCGGACGATGTGCAGGAGAAGAGGCGAGTGAGGAGGGTTCGTTCATGGCCCATCTCACGCTGATCGTGGGCGGCATCCGCTCCGGGAAAAGTCGCTTTGCCG
>Ga0137375_10011602_pt1 | contig 10425 bp, 11 predicted proteins | sample SagtaG_24_FD_104936 | JGI IMG/M metagenome (GOLD analysis project Ga0137375, IMG submission 104936) | Vadose zone soil microbial communities from Sagehorn Ranch, Mendocino, California, USA - Sage1_R_113_16 metaG | ecosystem: Environmental > Terrestrial > Soil > Vadose zone | place: USA...
CTACCCCAGCCAGCATGCCCTTCAGCAGCTCCAGCTCCCCGGCCCGGCCAACAAAGGATTCATCAACCACAACAGCAAGCGTAACGCCGCAAAGCCTGAGCCGACGGTCTTACCTGCCTATTACCCTGATTCAGCTATATGCCCTCTGACCTGCCCATATGCGGCTTACGGCGACTTCACGTCGGCCCTGTTCGTTATATGTCCGTGCGTTCGGCGGGTGGAACCAATCGCGGACAGGCACGCACGGCGCCCGCGTAAGCCCGCTACCAGCACAGCTACCTGGTGCCGCTCGAGTTCTGATCCTCTGGTTAGGACGTATCATCAGGGGCTCGCCCCGGAAGAATGTCCGATCATGGAGAGCATGGGATCTCTGCCCGCGTTTCAGCGGATCTCGACCACCCGCGCGCCTCGGTCAGCCCACTGCGCCCTGCGCAGGCGTCGTCCTACATCGCCGACTGGCTCGGCACCGATGCAACGTGGGTGCCGGCGCCCGGAGAAAAGCACGCGGAGATTCAGCACCAGCTGATCATCGACGGCGGTCTACGTGGCAACTTGGTCGCCGACGCCCATCTGGCAGCCGACCCCGGGCCGCAGCCTGTCACAAGGCCGCAGCGGAGACCCGTCAGATTATCTTGCTTTTACATTCATGAAGCTCGATCGTTCGTCGAACTGCTTCATTGATTCTCTCTTCGCAGGTCTCTACGTCGTGGGGTTTGATAAGAACCACCGCCACGGAGGCCATGCTAGCGCGAATCTCTCCATAAATTCTCCAGGCTTTACCCGACCGCGATACTCAATCAACATAATCACCTTACTGTAGAAGCCGATAATTCAAGGAAAGTAGATCACCCCATGAGTTGATCACTGACGGACGACATGTTCCCGGCCAACGCCACGGCGGATGCGGCAGCCGTTCTGTATTAGATTTCATAACGGCTGCCGCATGGTGTCACTGCTGCTCACCCGCAACTCGGCGGCTGGCCGTATTTGTGGCCGGGGCCGCTTCGGCCAGGTCACCCTGGGCCCGGCCCGTGGCTTCCTGGGCGTTCATGACCGAAGGGATCTGGGCGGGAATCTTCGGCTCGATGTTGTGGGCCGCAGCGCGCCGGCACAATCAATCAAGGACGCCAGTGCCCGGTTCGCCCGAGCCGCCAGCATCCGGCCGCACGGGCGCAGCGGGCACCGGCGCCAGAATTGCCCAGACAGCTGGATCACCCTGAAGGAAGCGCCCTGCGGGTCGGCCAGTATGGCAAAACGGCCTACGGCAGATCCATTGCCGGTGCAATCACACTGGCACCGAGCCGGGTGGCAGTGTCGACAGTGGCGTCGCAGTCCGCGACCGCAATATATGCCGCCCAGTGCGGCGGCGTGCCGACCGGCATCCTGTCGCCCATCGGGAACATCCCGGCTATCGACCGGCCATCCAGCCTGAACACCGTGTATTCCATGGTGCCCATTGACTGGTCACCCCGCCTCCCAGCCGAACACAGCGGCGTAAAAGGTCTTCGCACCTTCAGCGTCCCGGGTGGCGAGCTCACTCCAGCAGTACGTGCCCGGCTCGTTGACGAGCTCCGCCCCCTATGTATGTAAGGACTGGGCTGCCAGAGCCCGAGGACCGCGCCCGCGGGATCGGCGAAGATAGCCATTCGCCCACCATCCATCACGTCCGTGGGTGGCACCAGAATATGCCCCCGGCGTCTCCTCTCTTTTGGCCGTGCGATCGGTGTCGGTCACGTTGATGTACGTCGCCCAGGCGGGTGGCAGCCCCGCGGACCAGACCTGATGGGGCCAAGGCCAGCCACCTCCTTGCCGTCCAGGCCGAACAGCGTGTAGCCGCATGCCTCGGGCACGAGCACTGGGTCGGCCCGCCATCCGAACAACGATGCGTAAAATGCCTTGGACGCTTCCTCGTCAGGACTCGCCAGATCGATCCACGACGGCACGCCGTCGGCATACGCGCTCATCTCGGGCATGGCTGATCGTTTCCGCTTGCCGCTCGCGACCGTTGCTGCCGCGCCCCGCCGAGCTGGGATTGGCCCAGGCTGCTTCCGAGCCGAGTCTTGGAGGTGGTGGTGGTACAACATTCCTGGACGCGGCACTAGCTCGAACGCTAAGGTCGGCCAGCGGGCTCATGGGATTGAAGCGGTGAGCTGAGCTTGCGCGGTCCCAGGTCCTCAGCCACAGGGCCCAGCCGCACCGGCAGGGCTTCCAACCCGTGGATGAGCGTGGTGGTGCGCCAGCGCAAATCGTCGGCGGGGACTGCGAGCCTCATGGCCGGGAACCTCGCCATCAGCTCGCCGAACGCGATCTCGGCTTGCAGGCGGGCCAGCGGCGTGCCCAGGCAGTAGTGGATGCCGTGGCCGAAACCCAGTTGCGCCGAGCTGTCCCGGCCGAGGTCCAGCCGGTCCGGGTCGGCGAACCGGGACGGATCCCGGTTCGCGCCGCTCAGCGCGACGAGCACGAGATCTCCCGGGCCGATGCGCACGCCGCCGATCTCGACTGGTTCGGCGGCGAACCGGTGCGTCGCGGTGTTGACCGGGTTCGAGAACCGCAGGAGTTCGTCCACCGCGCCGCTGAGCAGTCCCCGGTCGGCGCGCAGCCGGGCGAACTCGGCTGGGTTAAGCAGCAGCGCGAGCATTCCGTTCCCGATCAGGTTGGCCGTGGTCTCATGCCCGGCGATCAGTAGCAGGAACGCCATGGAAATAAGCTCGTTCTCGCTGAGCGAGTCCCCCCCGTCCCGGGCGGAGATCAGCGCGGACAGCAGGTCGTCGGCGGGATCGCTCCGCTTGGCGGCCAGCAGGGCCATGAAGTAGCCGATCAGCGCGGTGGCGTCCGCCTGCCACTTCTCGGGTGAGACCGTATTCGAGACCATCGTGGCGAACCAGGCGTGGAGGTCGTCCCGGTCGGCCACAGGCACGCCGAGCAGCTCGCAGATCACGGTGAGCGGAAGCGGGAAGGCGAACGAGGCCACCAGGTCGACCTCGTCGTGAGTCGAGATGTCGTCAAGCAGCTCCGCCGTTATCGAGGCGATCCGCGGCCTGAGCCGCTCAGAGCGGCGCGGGGTGAAGGCCTTGTTCACCAGCCTGCGCAGCCGTTCGTGATCAGGCGGGTCGCTGTTGAGCAGGTGCATGTCGATGGCCGCGCGGGCGGGGTCTGGCTGCCAGCCGGGCGGGGTCTTGCGCAGCCGCGGATCGTTCAGCGCGGCGCGCGCGTCCGCGTACCCGGTGATAAGCCATGCGGGCGGGCGGGCTGGCCCGCCTGGCGCGGTAGGCAGTGCGGGCGGGAGACCTGGTATATTCACCGCCGCGACCGGCCGCTCAGCCCGGAGCCGCGCGTGGGACGAGTAGGGATCCTGGAAATACTCGGCGCCAAGATCCTCGACGGCAGTATTCGCTTCAGTCATGTGTGACCCCCTGTGCGTCCAGAAAGGGTTGGTGATCGATCATGTGAGTGGTTGACGGCTGATTCGTAAGCTCGCCGTCGCTTGCCGGTGAAAGTCCGTTCCGGAGCCGCAGGACAACAGAACCTGCGGTGATGGGAAGGGCCGCTGCTTCGCCGACGCGTGTGGATGCAGCTGGGGGTGCCCGGTGAGTGCCCGCGTGGCTAGTCCCGCCGCTGGTGGGGTCCTGCTGGACCCGGTGCGTGCCCTGCAGCACACGCTTTACCGGGCGGCCAAGGCCGATCCTGGGCGGCGGTTCCATGCGCTGTGGGACAAGGTCTTGCGCGGGGACGTCTTGTGGCGCGCTTGGGTGGCCGTGCGCTGGAACAACGGCGCGCCCGGCATCGACATGACCACCTTGGCCGCCGTTGAGGAGTACGGGGTCACCCGGCTTCTCAGCGAGCTGGCTACCGAGCTGCGGGAAGGGCGGTACCGGCCGCTGCCCGCCCGCCGCGTGTACATCCCCAAGCCGGGAGCGCCCGCGGGAGAGCGAAGGCCGCTGTCGATTCCCGCGGTCCGGGGCCGGATCGTGCAAGCCGCGTGCGAGATCGTGCTCGAGCCGGTCTTCGAAGCGGATTTCTTGCCGTGCAGCTTTGGGTTCCGGCCCAGGCGCTCGGCGCACGATGCCCTGCAAGTCCTCACCAATGAGGCTTTCCGGGGCCGCCGGTGGGTGGTCGAAACCGACATCGCCTCGTGTTTTGAGGCGATCCCGAAAGAGCTGAAGCAGGCCAAGACCCGCATCGTGCACCTGCGCGTGGGAGACCAGGGCCTTGGCTTCCTCGGCTTTCACCACCGCCTGGTGCGCTCGCGGGGCTACCGGGGCAAGCGCACGGTGGAGTTCCTGGCCCGCTGGCCCAGCGACAAGGCGATGCAGCGGGCACGGGACCGGATCCGGGAACTGACCGCCCGGTCCCGGCTGCTGCTGCCGGTGGGGTGGGTCGTCGACGACCTCAACAGGTTCCTGCGTGGCTGGGGCGGCTACTTCCGCTACGGCCACTCCACGATCCTCTTCGCCAAGATCAGCAACTACGCACGCGAACGCTTGGCGATCTTCATCGGCAAGCGGCACAAACGCGGGCGCGGCTTCGGCTGGTCCGTGGTCGCTTACCTGTCGCCAGACCGGTGCGGGCTGATCAGCCTTACAGGAACCGTGATCGCACCCAGGGCGGGAAAGCCCTGGCGGGAAAAGCCGCATGCCGACGGTGAACGGCGTCGGTGAGCCGTGTGCGGGAGAACCGCACGCACGGTTCGAGGTGGCGGGAGCTGGAACGTGACCGAGGCCGGTCACGGACGCAAGGGGCAGCGTAACCGACCGGGAAACCGGCGGCGGTAGAAAACTTTGCGGCCTACCGTCAGTCATCACTCACTCCAGCTCCCGACCCGGCTGTCAGCGAACCCCAGTGTCCCCCGCGCAAGTCAAGGAAATACCTTGTACGTTTTAAGGAGACCTCCCGGTCCGCTGACGGCCGCTGCTTGCAGAGCTTGGACGGCCACAGTTTCCAGCGCCCGATCAGCACCGCCGCGGACGGGCCTTTCATAGACCTCCGGTGAACCTCCGTTACGTCGCAAGGACCCCGGTGTAACGGACGAGCATTGTGGACTTTGGAACGCGGCACACCGGCCAGCTCGTCTCGTTTGCCCGCGCGCTATGGCTGGCGAACGCGACCAAGTTGGCCGGAGGCCCGCTCCTCGGCTGTGTAATCCTGTGCCCGGCCCGGTCGATCCACCCCACCTCGAAGGCCACGAGATCGGAAGGACATCGGCCACGGTGCGCGGCAGCGTCATGGAAGGCTCCGGTCAGGCACAGGCTGCAAGGCCACCCACCGCCATCATGCGGTCATCGACGTGACACAGCGTGTCAACGCCCAGCTCTGGCCGGAGCCCCTTTCACCTACATCAACCTGGAACGAGCACGTCTTATCGGGCTGGGGCGAAGCCCAACTAGTACTGGCGGGTGACGGGCAGTAGACGCTCTCGATTAGCGTTCGCACCGGTACCCTCCGGTCCTTACTCAGCAGGCGGGATGTCAGCCGGTATGGATCGACGTAGCCGGTTCCTTTTGCCAGGCCGCGCAGGAAATCCACCGGGTCCGAATCAGCGGCTGGAGCGTCCAGGAGCCGCTGGGCTCTGGCGACCCAGCGGCGCAGTTCGCCAAACATGAAGGAGCTCCGGCTGCCTCTGCCGAACACCGCGATGAGATACAGCCGTGAGGCCAGCTGGAACGCGGCATCATCGCCGTCGGCCGCGGAGCGTACCTCTGGCAGCAAATAACCCTCCCACCCCCCATGCCGGCTGGAGACAGCCACGCCGTCGATGGGTACGCGGCTTACCTCAACCCGGACGGTTCTCGCACCGAACTCGCGCAGCACGCGCTCGACCATGATGTAGCCGTCTCGCATAGCGCGGTCGTACATCAGGACGGTCAGGTCGTATTCACTGGCAATGGGAATCAGCTGGCCGAGGACGCACATGAGGTAATTCGCCTGCCCGTCCGGGCTGACCAGGGTGCGCAGCGGTATTCCCTGTGCCGTGAGGTCGAGATAGACCTGCGCCGCCAGCGGACGGCCGTCGATGCAGAGGTCACGTGTGACGAGCTGGTCTATGAGGACTGAATCAGGGAGCTTGGGCGGCATGCTGCCAGCGGTGTGCGGGCCCGCAATGTTGAGCGTCTGGTAATGGGATTGCCAGATTTCCAGCACCCTCAGAGCGGACGGATGCATCCACCGCTCAGAACGGACCCGTTCTATGTAAGGGCGCAGCCGTACTGCGGGCGCTGGAGTGGGCTCGGCATGGTGACACATGTACAGCTCACCGATCCACCGCTCTTCCGCGTTGCCGAAATCGGCACCCGCCCACACCCGGTCGAGATACTCCCAGAACGCCACGGTCTGGTGACCATCGGCGAAGGCGAGGTGATCGTACACGCAGGTCACGTCGGCTATAGCGGCTGTTGCTCGGCACAGCACGTCGATGCTGAGCAGGTAATTCAGATGAGTGGGTGTCAGTGGCTTGGTTGGCGAGATCGTGATTGGCGCGACGAGGATTCTGTCTCGGTGCATATACGTGTCACCACCGAACCGGCAGAGTGGTCAGGCCCCGGATGAATGAGCCTTCCCGCCAGCGCAACTCCCGTTCGGGAACGCCGAGTTCCAGCCCGGGCAGGCCGGGCAGGAGAGCGCCGAGCGCTTCCTCGAGTTCGACTCTTGCCAGCGGGGCACCCAGGCACAGGTGCCTGCCATAGCCGAAGGCGACATGCGCCGCGTCTGCCCGGTCCAGTGACAGCCGCTCCGGGTCGACGAATACCCGGGGGTCCCGGTTCGCGGCTGCGAAGACCGGTATCAGGATCTGCCCCGCCTGCACCTGCTCCATTCCCAGGATCACGTCCCCGAGCGCAACATGCGGCACTCCCCCGGTCGCAAGGAGCGAGGTCCACCGCAATGTTTCCTCGATGGCCGGGCGCATGCCCGACGGATCGCGGGGCAACCGCTCCCATCGCGAGCGGTCAGAAAGAAGTAGCAGTACGCTGGTCGCGATCTGCTTGCTGGTCGTCTCGTATCCCGCCACGAGCAGGCCGTAAGCAATGTGAACTGCTTCCGTGCGGGTCACCGTGCCGTCCCGTTCTGCCGCGATGACCAGGGCGGTCAGCACCCCGCGGCGGGCCTCGCCGTCGGCCAGCCGGGCCCGCTCCCGGTCGTACAGCCGGGAGAAATACTCAAATATCCCCTGATGGGCGGCTGCGACCTCTTGTGACGAGTACCCCTGGGTAGACATCATAACGTCGAACATCGGGGAGAAGAGGGGAAAGTCGGCGGCGGGAACACCCATGACACGGCAGATGACTGCCACTGATAGTGGAAGCGAGAAAGCCGCAATGAGATCGGTCGGCGGCCCTAGCCCGACCATGGTGACCAGCAGATCCGCCGCCGTCTGCCGAATCCACGCCCGCTCCTTCTCTGCGCGGGCACTGGTGAACGCGGCGGCGACCGTGCCGCGGCGGCGCGCGTGGTCGGGTGGGTCCGCGCTGTTGAGGGCGAGCGACTCAGGCGTCCGGGACGTCATCCCGTGGGCCGCCGCCTTGGCGCGGCTGAAACTGCCTCCGGTCAGCAATACCCGGATCTCCTCGTATCCGCATACCAGGAGAGCCTGCGCCGAGATGCCGAGTACAACCGGCATGAGAAATCGGCTGCCCCGCAAGTGAAATTCCTCAGCCAGCCCCGCCTGCTGAGGATCTGGGAAGGGAAAATGAAGTTCTGTCTCAGCCATCCCAGCTTCCTTTTGTGATCAACGTTACCTATGGTGTATATTATGTTTGTCCTGATTGGCCGTTGAGTGTTGCTACACCCGGGAGCCTGGCGAAACAAAGAGCGATTAGAAGATGCTTGACGATACGGTAGAGTGCATGCTTAAAGCGGAGCTGGCCGACCGCCACCAGCGAGCAAAGCGGGGCTTGTATGGAACCAGCCGGAAACTGGTCGACGTGACGGTTCCTGTGGTGTTGCGTGAATTCGATCCGCAAGCCGTCGCCGACGGTGCGGTAAAGTTCGCTGCTGCCCTGGCGCCAGGTCAGTCTGATTCCTGGTTCCGCTGTTACACCCGGACTGTATTCTTCTTCGGCAATCCGCGGAACTTGGCTGCCCGGCACGCGGTCCTGGAATGTGCCGGCGACAATGCCGTTGGCTGGCTGGGAGTCGTCGACCGGAAAGAGTTGAATCAGCTGCGCAGGCTTCTGCGCCCCGTCACTGGCGCGCTTCCCGCCGTGAGCGTGACACCCGGTGGTGGCGGCGCCGCCGTGGCGGCGCCGCCACCGGGAGCGCGGTGGTGCCTGTGGCTCGCCATCCGGGATCTTGATCTCGCGCAGTACCTCGTTCACCTGCACCATACGGTGACGGAAGCGGTACTGACCGGCAAGGTACGCCCCTCTGACACAATTCGTCTCCGGCATGTCCTGGATCTCCACCCTTCCAGGCTTGAGCGTTCGGACTGCATCTATACCAGGGTCCATCGCAGTCTCAATAATCCGGAACGGCTGCGTCTTTATGCCCTGCTATGTCACGAAGGATGACCCGCTGTCCTGCGGCATCCCTATCTGGTAGAGGGCCGCAATAACGTCAGCCGCCACGCTGAGGGCAGGCCCATTTGCGTCGATCACTACAGAAGGGAGTTCTTTTATCTGGTCAAGCATAGCGCTGCGCAAATCCCGCTGGAATCGCGCGAACCCCTCCCACGTGGGTTCCGTGCCGTGATGCTCGAAGGGATTGACGGCGCCACAAGCCCTATTCCATGCGACCTCGGTGGCGACGTCGAGGAAAACGACACCCTGTGGTCTGGTGTGTAGCAGGGGACGCCATATCGCACGCGCGTGTTCGTCCGCGATTCCGGTGAGGACTGTCCAGAATCGAGTCATTGAGATCCCTCTCCCTGACGAGCCGCTCGCGCGAAGTGCTCATACCACGATGCATATTTGTCAAGCCGGTCGAGCATCGCCGGCCCAGGGGTGCAGCCCGCGGCCGTCCACACACGCTCGGACTGATACGTATGCTCCACGCCGAACAATTCCAGCCGCCGTTCCAGTCGGCGGAGGCGGCATATGCGAAGGGCTTTCAGCGTCACCGCGCCTGGGACGCTGAGGCGGGGCGGCGGTGTCTGTCCGGCCACGAAGGTCCACTGCCCCGGCCTCAACGAGGGCCATGCGCGAAGCTCGGTTTCCTGGTCCAATTCACCGAAACGGGGGAACACGAGCGACGTCCGGATCCAGGCGCGGTCAGCGGACTTGCCATTCTCTGAATGTAAGTAATCGGTAATCCCGTGGGGTGGGGCGCGCTGGGGTCGCGACACGACGGGTTCGGTACGTGACGTGGCTGTTGTAGCGGTGTGTGCTTGGTTGTGTGCCTGTGCTGGTGGTCGATGAGGGTGTTGATGCCGGTTACTGGCGCGCCCGCGCCGAGCGGGCCGAGGCGCTGGTGCTGGAGCTGCGGGCGGGCAATGCCGGGCTGAGCGAGCGGCTGGCTGAGCTGGCCGGGCAGGTGGCCAGGCTGCAGGAGAGCGTGACGACGTTGAGCGGGTTGTTGTTCGGCTCGTCGTCGGAGAAGGGCGGTTCGCCGTTACGCGGGAACGGCCGCGATGATGGCGGCCGGCCAGCCGGCGCGGGTGAGCGGGGGCAGCGGCCGGGCGGGGCTGGTCACGGGCGGCGGGATCGTTCGCATCTGGAGACCGTGGAACGTGTCATCGATGTGGATGCCGGTCAGCGGTGCTGCGCCGGGTGCGGGGAGCCGTTTGAGTTCCTGGGCACCGAGGACAGTGAGCAGATCGACTGGCAGGTGACGATCACCCGGATCGTGTCGCGGCGGCGCCGTTACCGGCGGCGGTGCGCCTGCCCGGGGCCCAGGACGGTCTGCGCGCCGCCCGCCAGACCGGTGCCGAAGGGCCTGTTCACCGCCGGGTTCTTGGCGCGGCTGGCGCATGAGAAGTACGTGCTGGGCCGGCCGGTCCACCGGATCATCCAGGCGCTGGCCGCCGAGGGCCTGGACGTCGCGTCAGGCACGCTGTGCGGAGCGCTGAAACAGATCGCGCCGCTGATGAGGCCATGGGCGGAGGCGATCGCCGCGCACGGCCGCCAGGCCGGGCATGTGCACGCCGATGAGACGTCCTGGCAGGTGTTCGAAGACATCGACGGCAAAGAGGGCCACCGGTGGTGGCTGTGGACCTTTGTCACCGGCCAGACGACCGTGTTCGTGATGGACACCTCCCGCAGTGCCGATGTCGCAGCCGGCCAGCTGGGCATCGACCGGGAGCAGACCGCGCTGCAGGCCGGCCGCCGCCTGGTCATCTGTTCCAATTTCCATAAGGCCTACTAACACGTAAGTAAGTTACTGGACATCTAGAGGGTTATGCGAAACTCTCCTTGAAGAAGTAAAGGCCGATTGCGGCGCGGAATGAAGACTTGAAGGTCTTCAGCGGCCTACGGTAGTCGGTGAAGAGAATCCGCC
>Ga0137375_10011604_pt1 | contig 10424 bp, 5 predicted proteins | sample SagtaG_24_FD_104936 | JGI IMG/M metagenome (GOLD analysis project Ga0137375, IMG submission 104936) | Vadose zone soil microbial communities from Sagehorn Ranch, Mendocino, California, USA - Sage1_R_113_16 metaG | ecosystem: Environmental > Terrestrial > Soil > Vadose zone | place: USA...
GAAACTCGCCAATTCTTTAGGAAATGGCGCGCCCGGAAGGACTCGAACCTTCGAGTGAGGAACGAGACACACGCGTCGCGCGTCGGGTTGCTTGACCATGTCGGGCGACAGGAGTAACGTCTGCCGCAACTCAGTTGGAGGATCGGAAAACCGGCAATTTACTCTAAGTTAGGACGCCAGCGATGCGTCGACTCGCGAAGGGTGTGTTCGCGCTCGCTTTGCTCGTGTGTGCTGCTGCGGCGTATGCACAAGGCTCGATGGTGGGCCTGGTGAAGGATGCGTCAGGGGCCGTCCTCCCCGGTGTCGCCATTGAAGCAGCAGCCGACCGAGGTCCTGCTGGCGCGCTTCGTCAAGCTGAATCTTCAAAATCGATTTCTAAGCAGGCGGACCTGAAGGTCCGCCTCTACGAGGCATAGAGGCCGACCTTCAGGTCGGCGCCTGGTAAAGGAGACGGAGGCCCGAGATGAAGTTCTCTCGCAGACATTTCCTGCAGGCAGCCAGCGCGGGCGGCCCCGGCGCCATCGCGCTCACGACCGTCGGTGCGGCCGTCGGAGGCGTCGTCGGTCTCGACGCGGAGGCGGCGCAGGCACCGCCGTCACCGCTGACGATTCCCGCGCCGATGACGAAGGAAACCGGCACCTTCACCATCAACGGCAAGCCGTACCGCGCCGACTATGAAGCGCGGACCACGTTGTGGGAGGTGATCGCGGTCAAGCTGGGGCTGACCGGCACCAACCGAAGCTGCAATCGCGCGAGCTGCGGCGCCTGCAGCGTGCTGATGGACGGCGTCCCCTTCTACTCATGCCATACGCTGGCGACCGAGGCCGTCGGCAAGAAGATCTTCACGGTGGAAGGTCTCGGCGACGAGAAGAATCTCCATCCGATGCAGCAGGTCGGCTACCGGTACATGGCGGCCGATTGCGGCTACTGCACGGCGGGATGGGAGGTCACCGCGAAGGCGCTCCTCGACAAGAATCCCAATCCGTCGGTCGAGCAGGTGAAGGCCGCGCTCGCCGGACATATCTGCAGGTGCGCGGCCTACGACGCGATCGTGCGGACGGTCATTGACACCGGCAAGGTGCTGCGAGGGGAGGCGGAGATCGTATGAGCCAGAATCCTCAAAAGCCGAAGGAGAAGATCGTCGCCGGCCCCGAGAAGGCGATCATCATCAACCAGCCGATGGTGCGCAACTACTCCACCGGCGGCGGCCACGGCCCCGAAGACGTGCTCGTCGAGGGCGACGAGAAGATCGTCACGAAGAAGTGGCAGGGGTATCCGCCGCAGAATCTGAACATCATCGGCAAGCCGCTGCCGCCGATGCCGGAAGTCGGGATCCCCAGGTACACGGGCAAGGCCGAGTACGCGACCCGCATCAACTTCCCGAACCAGGTGTGGATCAAGCTGGTCGTCAACCCGCATCCCCGCGCGAAGGTGCGCCGGATGGACGTGTCGAAGGCCGAGAAGATGCCCGGCGTCGCCTACATCCTGACCGCGCAGAATGCGCCGTCCTCTTATCCATTTCCGAAGGAGCTGTTCTTCCAGGGCGAGCTCGTGGCGATGGTCGCGGCCGACACCGAGGATCTCGCCGAAGACGCCATGGAGAAGATCGAGGTCGAGTACGACGTGCTGCCCTTCGCCGCGACGATCGAGCAGATCATGGCGGCCAACGCGCCCGACCTGCGCGACGGCAAGGGCAAGGCGATCCAGGCGATGTCGTCATATGGCGATGTCGAGAAGGGATTCGCCGAAGCCGACATCACCAGGGAATTTACGTACCGGTGGAGCGGCGGGATTCCGGTTCCGATTCAGCCGGGCGGCGGCGTGGCGAAGTGGGAGGGCGACAAGCTGACGTTCTACGGCTTCGGCCAGGGGATCTATCCGCAGCGGACGGGGCTCGCCAAAGCGTTGGCCATCGATGAATCCAGGATTCGATTCATCGACAAATACAACGGCTGCACGCTCGGCGGCGGCATGGCGCTCGCGCGGCTCAATCCGTGGATCGCCTACATCGCGAAGCAGACGGGCAGGCCGGCGAAGCTCATGCTCCAGAAGGATCAGGAGCTCGCGTTCCTGCAGGTCAAGCCGCAGAACATCGTGATGTTCAAGGTCGGCGCCAAGAAGGACGGGAAGATCACCGCGGTCCAGCGCACGTTCCACGTCAACATCGGCGCCAACGACAACCCGCAGGGAGGACAGGGCCAGGGCGGAGGCCGCTCGGAGCTGTACACCCACGTGATTCCCAACTGGAAAGAAATCGGGTTCATGTACCGCACGAACACGATGCTGACCGGCCCCTCACGCAGCAACATGCAGCAGGAGTTCAAGTGGGGCTGGGAACAGATGATGGATGAAATGTCCGAAGCGGTCGGCATGGATCCCGTCAAGTTCCGGCTGTTGAACGTGCAGCATCCGGGAACGGTCCTCAGTCACGAGCAGGGCGGCGTGACGGTCACGCCGATGCCGGAGAGCCTCAACGGGACGCTCAAGTACGACTCGTACGCCGTCGTCGAGGTCCTCGAAGAAGGCCAGAAGGTCATTGGCTGGGACAAGCGAAATCCGGTTCCCGGTAGCTCGCCAGGACGCTTCAAGCGCGGCTTCGGCGTCGCCCTCAATCAGCATCACGCGGGACGCGTCGGCTATCACGAAGGCGAGATCGGCTTCGAGCGCGTCACGCGGCGCGGCGGCACGCAGGGCGGAGGCGGCGGTGGACGATTCGCGGGCGGCAACGCGAATCCCGCCGCGGCCGGCGGAGGCGGAACCGGCGGCGGTCCGGCCGACGTGTACCACTCGTTCGTGGATCTCAACGCCGACGGCAACGTGGTGCTGCACTTCGCGCAGCCTGACAGCGGCACGAACCACGCGACGGCGATGTCGGCCGAAGTCGCCGAGATTCTCGGCTTCCTCGATCTGAAGCACGTGCGCGTGATCTGGGGCGATTCAGACCTGACGCCGCCGGCGCCTGGCTGGAACAGCGGCCTCACCACGCAGCTGCAGGGCGGCGCGCTCTGCCACGCGGCCGACAAGCTGCGGCAGGATCTGCTGCAGCGCGCGTCAACCGCGCTGAAGGTCGACGCGGCGACGCTGACGATCAGGGACGGCGTCATCTCGTCGAAGAACAATCCGGCGGCGAAGATCACGCTGGCGGCGCTGGCGAAGTCCAACGGCGGGCAGATTCGCTCGGAAGGCGCCTGCGTCCATCCCGGGTCGATCGGGCGGGCGATGAACCGGGGCGTCGGCTGCTGCTTCGCCGAAGTCGAGGTGGATACCTACACCGGCAACTGGCATTTCCTTCGCGCTGCCTACTGCCACGACTCGGGCAACATCATCAACCCGCTGCTCGGCGACGGGGACATGCACGGATCGCTCGTCCAGAGCTTCGGCCTCGCGACCGATGCCGTTCCATGGGATCGCGAATTCCCGGGCACCGCTCATTACGCGGTCGGATTTCTGTCATACCGTCTGCCGACGATCATGGACGTCCCGGATCAGACCAACGTGTTCGTCAACAGCCTCGAGCCGCGCTGGTTCTTCGGGACGAAGGGCTTCGCCGAAACCGCGATCGGTTCGCCGCCGCCGGCGCTCGCCAACGCGATCTACAACGCCTGCGGCGTGCGCATCCGGGAGCATCCGATCACCCGCGACAAGATCATGGCGGGACTGAAGGCGTTGAAGGCCAGAGGGGGACAGACCGCATGAAACCCGTATCCATCTACAAGCCGGTCACCGTCGAGCAGGCGATCCAGATCCTGTCGCTGCACGGGACCGAGGCTGGTGTCTATGCGGGCGGCACCGATCTGCTGATCCGTCTGAAGAACCGTCTCAAGCAGGCGCCGACCTATCTGGTCGACATCAAGAAGATCGAGAACCTGCGCTACATCAGGGAAGACGGCCAGGGCGGCGTCCAGATCGGCGCGCTCACCAAGCTGGCCGAAGTCGCCGACTCACCGCTCCTCGCGCAGAAGTACCCGATGCTCGTCCAGGCGGTGCTGAAAATCTCGTCGCCGGAGCTGCGCAACGCCTCGACGGTGGGAGGCGACATCCTGCAGGAAGTCTGGTGTCAGTACTTGCGCGGCGGCTACTCGTGCTACCGCAACGGCGGCTTCATCTGCTACGGCGCGATCGGCGACAACAGCTACTACCACTCCGCGATGGGCGGACGGCTCTGTTACGCCGTCTATCCCGGAGACATCGCGACCGCGCTCATCCCGTATGACGCGAAGGTGACCCTCGCCACGCCGTTCGGACCGAAGGCGCTGACCGTCGAGCAGCTCGTGCCGGGCGACGTCATGGTCGACGGCCGCCTGCAGTCGCACGTCGTCCGCTTCAACGAGATCCTCACCGAGGTCACGATTCCTGCGCCGAGGCCAGGCTTCAAGGCGTCGTTCGAGAAGATCCGGCCACGCGAAGTCTGGGATTTCGCGATGGCGTCGCTTGCGATAGGCCTGCAGATGCAGGGCAACACCATCCAGGACGCACGCGTCGTCTTCGGCGGCATCGCGGGCAAACCATATCGTGAACACGCGGTCGAAAATTTCCTGAAAGGAAAGACAGTCAGCCCGCAGTTGACCGCGCAGGCGCAGGCGATGGCGCTGGCCAATTCGGCGCCGCTCAAATACAACGCGGAAAAGATCGACATGGCCAAGGGTCTGCTCGCGTCGGGACTGGAAAAGCTCGCGATGGCATAAGGGGGACCATGATGGATAGGCTAGCGACCGGATCGGCGTTGCTCGTGTGCGTGCTGCTCGCGCCAATCTCCGCCTTCGCACAGGCGTCCATCGTCGGCGCCGTCAAAGACTCCTCCGGCGCCGTGCTGCCTGGCGTGACCGTCGAGGCCGCGAGCCCGGCGCTGATCGAGAAAGTCCGATCCGCGGTGAGCGACGGCACCGGCCGCTACCGCATCGAAAACCTGCAGCCGGGCCCATACACTGTGACCTTCACGCTTCCCGGCTTCAGCATCGTCAAGCGCGAAGGGATCGAGCTGACCGGCTCGTTCGTGGCGACCGTCAATGGCGAGATGAAAGTCGGCACGCTCGAGGAAACCATCACGGTCACCGGCGAGACGCCGATTGTCGACGTGCAGAGCACGGCGCGTCAGCGCGTGCTCGACAAGCAGGTGCTCGACGCGCTGCCGTCCGGGCGCACGATGGCGGCGCTGGGCGGACTCACCCCCGGCGTGACCGCGAGCAATCAGGACGTCGGCGGCCAGCTGGGTGACGGCGTCAGCGCGGGCGGATTGCGGGTGCGCGGCGTTGGCGACTCGCGGATGCTGATGGGCGGCGTGACGACCAACACCAGCTATCGCGTGCTCACCGGCGCGTACAACCTGGCTGCGTACCAGGAGGTGGTGGTCGACACGGGCGGCATCGGCGCGGAACAGGAAGAAGGCGGCGTGCGCGTCAATATCATCCCGCGCGACGGCGGCAACACCTTCAGCGGGACCTCCTTCTTCGCGTTCGCCAACAAGTCGACGGCGGGACACAACCTCACCCAGTCGCTGCAGGATCGCGGACTGCGCACACCCGATTCGCTGAAGCAGATTCTCGACATCAATCCCGGCTTCGGCGGCCCCATCAAGCGCGACCAGATCTGGTTCAACGCCGCCGTTCGCTACGCCCGCGCCTGGAACTACGTCCCGACGTTCTTCAACAAGAACGCCGGCAACGCGAACGTGTGGACCTATGAGGAGGATCTGGCGCGCGGCGCGGCGTCGAACGAAGGCACGATCAGGAACTTCACGGGACGGCTCACGTGGCAGGCGACGCAGAAGCACAAGTTCGGCGTCACGTACGACCCGTCCTATTCATGCGAGTGCCCGCGCCAACTGACCGCGCGCTTCTCGCCGGAAGCGAACGCCATCAATTACGTCATCACGTATCCGAATCGCAACATCGTGGCGCAGTGGACGGCCCCGGTGACCAGCCGGATCCTGCTCGAGTCGAGCATCGTCAGCCGCCACAGCACCGCGGCGCGCGCGATCGCGAGCAACGGCAAGGCAACCTCGCTGCCGCGTGATGGAGGGGTCGTGGATGCCGTGAATCCGTACTTCTCGGCGAGTCCCGTTCCGTTGGTGCTCGTGCTGGAACAATCGACCGGCTTCAGCTATCGCGGAGGCCCCAATGCGCGCATCAGCACGAACAACCTGCTCTACTGGCGCTCGGCTGCTTCGTACATCACGGGCACGCATGCCTTCAAGGTCGGCGCGATTCTCGGCCGCGTCCCGAACGACGACTACACGTTCACGCTCGACTCGCCGATGGAGTTCCGGTTCAACAACGGCGTGCCCAATCGCATCACGCTCAACGCCACGCCGTTCCGCGAGGTGACCAATCTCGACGCCGACCATTCCGTATTCGTGCAGGATCGGTGGACAGCGAAGCGGCTGACGCTGACCGGCGGGCTGCGCTACAGCTTCCTCCGCATCCGGTATCCGGACACGGTGATCGGTCCCGGAGCCTTCACGCCGAACCGCAACATCGTCATTGCCGGCACCAACGGCGCCACGTGGCACGACCTATCGCCCCGAAGCAGCCTGGCGTACGACCTGTTCGGCAACGGCAAGACTGCGGTGAAGGTCAGCCTGAACCACTATCTCGGCGCGCAGGATCGCAGCACGGTCTTCGGCGCCGATGCGTCGCCCGTTGGACGTCTGATCACCAGCACCACGCGCGCATGGAACGACGCCAACCGCAACTTCGTGCCCGACTGCGATCTCGTCAATCCCGCGGCCAACGGCGAGTGCGGCGTGATGGCGAACACCGCCTTCGGCAGCACGCAGCCGGGGCGCGTCTACGATCCCGACACGCTGCGCGGCTGGAACAAACGCGTGGGCAACTGGCAGTTCGCCGCGGGCGTGCAGCATGAAATCCTGCCGCGCATCTCAATGGATGTCAGCTACTGGCGAACCTGGTTCGACAACATGGCTGTAATCGACAGCCGCGCCCTGAACCCGACGGATTACGACGAGTTCAGCATCACGGCGCCGCGCGATCCGCGTCTGCCCGGCGGGGGCGGATATGCCATCACCGGCTTCTCCGATCTCAAGCCGGCAACGTTCGGCACTCCCGGCAACGAGTACGTCACGTTCACGAAGAACTTCGGCAAGCAGTACGAGCATTGGAACGGCGTGGACATCACCGTCAATGCGCGAGCGTGGCGCGGTCTGCTCGTGCAGGGAGGGACGAGCACCGAGCGCAAGAGCACCGACAACTGCGACGTGGCAGCGAAGGCTCCCGAGGTCGGCATCGCGGGCACGACCGTCCTCAACGCGGGCACCGGCGCCACCACGGTGGGCATCACCTCGACGCTGCCGGCGTCGACGCCGCTGCAGTTCTGCCACGTCGCTGGCACGTTCCTGACACAGGTCAAGCTGCTCGGCGCCTACACGATGCCGCGCATCGACGTGCTTGTGAGCGCCTCGGTCCAGAGCCTGCCGGGACCCGAGATCACCGCGCAGTACGTGGCGACCAGCGCCGAGGTCGCGCGCTCACTCGGCCGCCCGCTGTCGGGAAACACGCCCAACGTGACGGTGAATCTGGTCAGGCCGCGATCGATGTACGCTGATCGCATCAATCAGCTCGATCTGCGCATCAGCAAGATCCTGCGGTTCGGCCGCAACCGCACGACCGCCGGGATCGACATCTACAACGCGCTCAACTCGAGCTCGGTGCTCTCGCTGAACAACGCCTTCGCGTCGTGGCAGCAGCCCCAGAGCATCCTGCCGGCGCGCTTCGTGAAACTGGTCCTGCAGCAGGACTTCTGACACACCTCGTTCGAAGAAACATATGAGACTGACGAAATACCAGGTCGCGTTTGGAAGCGTCGCCGCGGCACTCGCGCTGGGGAGCATCGTTGCCGTGCAGACGGCCAACCCCACGGTCGCGAACTCGTCGCGCCTGGTCTCGGTGCAGCACTACGAAGTCGTCGGCGACGGCGAGGTCTGCACGTGGGAAACGGCCACGTCAGAACGAGAGCCGCTGCCCGGGTGGGTCGAGTCGCTGCGGCAAGGGAACGTCTTCGCGGCGCTTCAGCGCGGAGGCAGACGACGGGAGGATGAAGGACCGCCGGCGCCGGTGAACAAGTCGATCAGCGCTGTCCGAACCGTCCGCGACACGCGTCCGACCTACAGCGCCATTGCGCTGGATCTCAACACGGACGAAGTGATCCTGCAGGACAACAACCTGTTCGAGTACCGCGTGTTCAACCGGCTGGACAACACGCCTCCCGACGCCGACGAGACGATGCCGAAACGCGTCGTGCAGGGGCCGCTCACTGAGCTCGAATTCAACAATGGCCTCTATCTCGATCCGAAGAACGGCGACGTCTATTCGGTCGAATCCGACATCGGCGACCGAATGGTCGTCTTCTCGCGCGAGTCCAATGGCAACGTGGCGCCGAAGCGCATCCTGCAGACGCCGCATCGCGTCTACAACATCGCGGCCGACGAAACGGCGCAGGAGCTGTTCGTCACCGTCGAGTACCCGCCGCAGGTCGTCGTCTATCGGAAGAACGCGTCAGGCGACGAGAAGCCGATCCGCACACTCGAAGGCGACGGGAGCGGGCTCGATGCGCCGCACGGAATCGCGGTCGACGAGAAGAATCGCCTTCTGTACGTCAACACGTGGGGCCATCACAGCAACTTCAGGGTTCCCGGGACGGGCGCGTACTTTCCTCCGGCGATCAAGGTCTACTCGCTCGATGCGAACGGACCGACCGCTCCGCTTCGCGTCATTTCCGGCGACAAGACGCAGTTGAACTGGCCCGCCGCGATGAAGTTGAATCCGGAGACCGGAGAGCTCTACGTGGCCAATGACATCGGCGCGGCAGTGCTGGTCTTCAAGAACGTCGCGACCGTTCAGGGCAACGTGGCGCCGGCGCGCGTCCTCAAAGGATCAAAGACGGGCCTGCGCAATCCGACCGGCGTCTTCGTGGACACCAAGCATCAGGAGCTCTGGGTGTCGAACCTCGGAAGCGCGTCGGCCTCCGCATTCCCGATGATGGCGAATGGCGACGTGGCGCCGCTGCGGACGATCCGAAGCGCGCCGCTCGGCACGCGGTCGCTGAACTTCGGCCGGACCGCCGCGATCACCTACGACCAGCGCCGCGAGCAGCTCCTCGTGCCCAACTGCGTCAACCATCCGCAGATCGCCGCCTTTGCGCGGATGTCGGCGATCAACTCGCCGTACGTCCGATCGATCGAAGGTCAGCGCTCCCTGCTTGGACGCACGATGCACGATCTCGCATACGATCCGGTTCATGACGAGATCGTGGTGACGAGCCCCCTGGCGCAGGCCATTCTCACCTTCCGCGGCTCGGCCAACGGAGAGGAGAGGCCGATCCGCGTCATTCAGGGGCCGCACACGGGTATCTGGGGGCTCGGCGCGACCGGAAAGGTTGGCATCGACGCAACCAACGGCGAGATTCTCCTGGCGACGCCGGCGCAGGACATTCGCGTGTTCTCCCGCCTCGCCAACGGCGACACTCCTCCTGTTCGCATCATCAAGGGACCCGACACGCAGATCGACAACGGCCAGCAGCGGACCGGCGGCGGCAACGTGCCGGCCATCCGCGTCGATCCCGTCCACAACCTGCTGCTGATTCCAAGCGGCGGCAACAACGGTGGCGGCGGGAAGGTTCTCGTGTTCGACCGGACGGCGAGCGGCAACGTGAAGCCGAGGGCCGTCATTGCAGGCCCCGTGCGGATGGGGAATCAATTCGAGGTGTACGGCCCGACGCAGGTCATGGTCACGCACAGCCGGGACACGCTTGAAATCTGGAAGATTCCCGACCACGGAGTGAGCACGGACCCGCCGATGCTGAGAATCGGCGCTCCGCTCGGAAGACAGGCTGCCGATACCGGAATCGCGCTCGACCCCGCGCACAAAGAGGTCATCGTCGCGACGTCAGGCGGCAACTCCATCCTGACGTTTTCCGTTCCGGAAGTGTTCGATCGGCCGGCGGCGAGCTCGAACACGCGATAGGCAGCGCCGGAAGGGTCCTTACGCGCGAGGCGCCCTGGTCCCTTCCGCCACGAACCTGATCGCGTCTGGCAGCTCGTGCAGCGAGACGATGGCGCCGGTCGGTTCGAGCATGGCGAGGCGCTTGCCCTCGTCATAGTCGTTGAACATCAGCATCGAGTTGACGCCAACGTTCCTGGCCAGCTCGATGCCGTCTTCCGTGTCGACGAGACACAGCACGTGTTCCGGCTGAACGCCCGCGCTGTCGACCGCTTTCCGCAGCGGCGCCGCCTTCACCCCACCGGCGTTGCCTCTCGACCACACGCCTGAGAAATACGGCGCGAGCGAGAACTTCTCGAGGAAGCGGTTCGCAGCAGTTGCGGAGAGCGACGAGGCGATGAGCAGCGTGATGTCCATCGCCTGGAGTGCGGCAAGCGCCGGCGCGACATCCTCATACAGCTGCGCACGCTC
>Ga0137375_10011605_pt1 | contig 10424 bp, 5 predicted proteins | sample SagtaG_24_FD_104936 | JGI IMG/M metagenome (GOLD analysis project Ga0137375, IMG submission 104936) | Vadose zone soil microbial communities from Sagehorn Ranch, Mendocino, California, USA - Sage1_R_113_16 metaG | ecosystem: Environmental > Terrestrial > Soil > Vadose zone | place: USA...
CGAAAATATTTCGCGGCCACTTTTTTAGTGTCATCGAGCGTCACGGCGTTCACGTCGTGTTCGAGGCGTTTGTAATAGTCGAAGCCCAATCCGTACAGCTCGTCCAGCGCGCAGTGATAACCGAACGCGTCATTGCTTTGATTGGCGATCTCCTGCTGTCCAATCAATTTCTTCTTGGCTCGCTCTAATTCCTGTGGCGTAAGACCGTCGTTAGCGAGCTTGTGGATTTCATCGAGTAACGCGGCTTTCACCGGCTCGATCTTCTGCGGATCGGTGCCGAGATAAAATGCGAACAGTCCCGGCACCAAGCCCTGCATCTGGCTGGCACCGACATAATACGCCAGCCCCATTTGTTCGCGAATACGGATGAAAAAGCGCGAGCCGAGGTCGCTGCTCGCCTCATCGATCAATTCCAGCGCATAACGATCAGGGCTCGAAAGACTCGCGCCGCGGAACCCGACCATGATCACGCCCTGCGCTTTGTCTTTGCGGCTTTCCACAGTTTCCGGCTTGCCCAGCGGCATTGAAGGTTTTGCATCAGTCAACGCAAGGGCGCCAGGCTTCATCTTGCCAAGCGTTCGCTCTACGAGTTGCTTTACTTCGGACGCTTTGACGTCACCAAAGACGTAGATAACGCCGTTCCTGGCGGCCACATAACGATCACGAAATTCCAGTAAATCTTTTTGCGTCAACCGCTGGATAGACTCGACCGAACCGTTTGACCGCAGCGCATAAGGATGCTGGGAAAAGAGCGCCTGTCGCATGATGTTGCGTGCCACCGAAGTCAATTGCTCTTCCTCCTGCCGGATCGCGGCGAGCTGAATTTCCTTTTCGCGCGCGATCGCTTTTTCTGGGAACGTGGCATTGAGCAAGACGTCCGAAAGCAGATCCAAGCCCAATTTCACATCTGGCTTCATGACGTCGACCGACACGCTGAAGCTGTTGTTACCGGCGTCACTCGAAATAGAACCGCCGACTGCTTCGATCTCGTTGGCGATTTGCTCGGCAGTGCGCGTCTTCGTTCCCTTCAACAGCACCTTCGCCATCAAACGCGTGATGCCATTTATCTGCCGTGTCTCGGCGAGAAGACCGCCGCGAAAAACTGCGCCCATTCCGACGAGTGGCAACCGAGGATCTTCGCGCACCAGCACTCGCAGTCCGTTTGGTAAGTCAAATTTTTGAATCTCACCCGCCGCTGTCGACTTCGCGCCCTCGGTTTTGGCGGCCAGCGAACCCTTTGGATTCAACGAGATGACGGTCAGATTGTTTTCGGTCAAATACGTCGCCGCGACGCGCTCGATGTCCTCCAGCGTTACTTTTTGGACGGCATCAAGATAATGCCGGCTGAAATTCAGATCGCGCGTGAGTAACCAGTTCGAGCCGATGTCCGAAGCCTGGCCACGCATGGTGGTAAGTGCTCCGAGATGATGACTGAGAGTGATTTTTCTTGCTTTCGCCAATTCCCCTGCTGTGACGCCAGTCTGTTTTATCTCGTCCACGATGCGCAAAGCTAGTTGCTCGGCTGCATCGCGTTTCTTTGGGTCGACGGTAGCATCGATGCCAAACAGACCGGGATCGCCCGGCGTGTAGGAAAACGCAGATATGCTGAACGCCAGACCCGCCTCTTCGCGAACGCGCCGGTACAACCGCGAGCTGCGCCCGTCGCCCAAAACGGTCGAGAGCAGGTCGAGCGCCGGTACATCGGGACTCGTGACCTCTGGAATGTGCCACGCGAGGGAGAGGTGCGTCAGTTCTGTGGCAAATTCCTGGTGTACTTCTCGCCGGCCAAGTTGCGGCGGCTCCGCAGGAATGAATACCGGCTTGAGCGATTTCTCCGGATACGGCTTGAACAATTCCGTCAATTGTTGCCGCACTTTTTCCGCATCAACATCTCCTACCACCACGAATGTGAGATTGTTCGGGACGTACCGCGTTTTGTAATACTGCATCACCTGCTCGTGGGTGAGCTGATTGTAAATTTCGAGCTCCCCGATAACCGGGAATCGATACGGATGACGCTGGTAAGCGGTTGCAAAAAGGAGCAGCCCGGCCATGCGATCCGGATCATCCATGCCCATCGCAAATTCGCGCCGGATGACTTCCTGCTCTTTCTGATATTCTGCCGGAGGCAGAGTGGAATTCATCGTTGCGTCAGCCAGAACATCGAGCGCCGCTGCAACTCCATCTTTCGGCACGTCGATCCAAAAAACAGTGCGATCGAACGACGTATACGCGTTAATGTAACCCCCGACGTCTTGAATTTTTTGGGCGATCTCATTGGCCCCTCGGGTTTTCGTCCCTTTGAACAGCATGTGCTCGAGAATATGTGACAAACCCGCGCCGAGTTGTTGGTCTTCATCGATGCTTCCCGTGGCGCACCATGCCTGCACACTTGCCACCGGCGCGCTGCGATCTTCCTGCACGATGATCGTCAGCCCGTTCGGGAGAATCCATTTCTGTGCCGTGGTCGGCGGAAAGTTGATGACCGACGAAGGTTCAGTCGGCGCAGCTTTGAGATTAACCATGCTAAACAATAAACCCGCGCAGAGAAACTTCGCCACTGGGATACAATTCATCAAGATTACCTTGGCGGCGTCGATCCCAATGATCAGTGATCGGCGCTCACCACTCAGTTGCTCGACCTGGCGGCCTTGCGCGCCGGCAAATGCGTCGGCGATTTCCCGGTCGCTGGTTTTTCCGGGGTGAAGGGTTTCACAAAAGCCTCTGCGAAATCATAAACGTTCTTGAAATCTTCGATTGAATCCTCGTCGGTTTTCCCAAACACGCCGGCGCCGATCAGATTAAACACCATGTTGCCAACGTCTTCGCAGGAATGGACTCCCCAGCTGTCGAAAACCGTCATCACCATCGGTCCGAATTCCTTCAAAGCGTAGCGCCGCACTCCATCGAGCAATTCCGGTCCGCTGACATGACGCACGCTGACGCCTTTGATTTTCTTCTGTTGCTTGGTTGTGAAGTCGAGTGCGTCGCGCAAAAAGACATATGCGCCCCGCCCGTAACGTGGATCGCTCGTAACGATGGAATCCAGAGCCTCGGCGAACCCAATCTTTTGCATCAGCAGAAATGCGCCCTCAGATCGCGCTGTTCAACATAGTCACCAAGCTGGAAAGCGGCAACTGTCCAATGTCCACCTGTAATTACTCAGTTTTCAAACTGGTCCTCCAGCGCATCGACATAAACCGAAAGGGGATCGCGTCGGTTTGGAGGTGCGAGCTGCGACTGATTCACGGCTTTGAGGTAATCGCTGAAATAGCCGCTGCCTTTGTTCATTTGAGTCGCTTCAAACCAGTTCATGTAGTCGTCAATCTCGCTCATTCGAGCAGCGAGTTGTTTGTGAGTCACATCCAAACGCGACAGACGCTTCGCGATTGCTCTCCTTTTCCCGCGGGCAAGTAGCGCGGTAATTTGCTGATATTCACGCACGATCGGCCGCAAAACCGGATTGGCTTGGGCAACAAACACGAGCAAATCACGGCTCAGCTGACTCAGCGCCATCTTCTCGCCTGGAGAAATCTTGCGCTGCGCAAATTCGTCAAGCGCCGCTATTCTAGTCGGCTTATTTGTTTGCGAGATTTTTACGCGCAACAGTTCATCAAGACGTCGCTCGCTTTCGGCGAAGGTGAGTAACTGGGAGATCTGGAAATTCCTTAACCGATCTAAGGTCGACTGCCAGCTTCTCTCCGCATCACTGACAAGAACCGGAAAGTGCGCCCTCAAATTCGCGAGCGGTTCGTCTGAGGCGTCGGATAGATCGCCGATGTACTTTGCCAGGCGGGCGGGGCCATCCCTTCCGTCGCTCAACATTTGCACAAGCGCAAAAGAATACGCGCGATAAAGTGCGCGGCCCGCTGAATCGAGAAGCTCCGGGCGTTGACGGAGAAATTTCTCCAGGGGCAGAGGTTTGTCTGCCGCAACGAGCGCTTGCATCAGATCTCCGCGGTCGCGCCCCGGCCCGAAGGCAAGCACCCCGTCCAGCAGCCAATGCGGTGGCTCGACGAAGACGCTGCCGGCAGCGATATGCGACTGTTGGCGATACATCATCTCTAAGAGAATCCCGCGTAGGAGTTCGCGCTCGATCAATGAAACATCGAGATTTTGTGAGATGGTTAGGTCCAGCTGAAGCTTGAGACTAAAGCCGGTCTGAGTAAATCGCAGGTTAGCCGACGGAAGTTCTGGCAGGTTTGCCTGCTGCGGCTGTAAATCTACCACGATGGGGACGGTCCAGTTGTCGCGCTGCCGCAACAATGCAAGAAAATCGGCCTTGGTCCGCTCTGCCAGATCCGAAACAGCGCCGCGCAATGCCGCATCAGCTCCGTAGATAACGAATTGCCGCGACGGGCTCACGCTGTGTTCCGGCGAAGCAGCGTGAAGGCCATGCCCTGCGAGCAGGGCGAATGCGAGGATCGCAGTACGCTCCATAGTGAAGGCGCGATGATAATCGCGATGGCTGCGCGCTAAAAGCAAAGAATCAACTCGAAACTCCTGTCGGTTGGCGGTTTTCATTACCAGGGTATCTCACGGCGCATCCGCGACAGTGTGGAGCGACGAATTAAAGGTACGTCGCGCCAGTCCCAAAGTCTTGGTGGGCATCTCCGTCGCGGACAACGCCGATTACTTTGGGGCAGCGCTATGACAAGGATATTAGAAAGGGAGGAAATACGTTCATGAAAACTAAACGCTTAGGTTTGATAAGCTGCTTGGCCGCAACGGCATTGATTGCGTTGCCCGTATTGGGCGCGCCACAAAAGAAATCGGTGGCGACATCGAAGTCGCGGCCGCAACGAATAGCTCCGCGAACCACACAGGTGACGCCCGCACACAGGCATGGCACTAGCTCATCTTACATGGGCACTCGTCATTATACCGGTACCCAGGGGTATGCTGGTACGCGGCGGCATTCGAGCACACGTTACTACGGCTACAACGGCTATGCCGGTACCGGCTACAACGGCGGTACTCGCTATTACTATGGCGGTGCTAGTTCCTACTATGGCGGATGGGGTTATCCGTATTACGGCTATTCATCCTGGCCGTACGCGTCCTATGGGTACTACCCGTATTCATATTACGGGGGTTATCCCTATTCATACTATGGGGGTTATTCGAACGCCTATTCCTACTACCAGCCAGGGTATGGTTACGACACTGCAACGGTTGCAGCTGTGCAGCGCCGCTTGGGTGAGCTCGGCTACTATCACGGCTTGGTTGATGGAGTGATGGGGCCACAAACCCGGGCAGCGATCGCCGCTTTTGAAAGCACGCATGGGATGATCGTGGACGGCATGATTACCACGCGGCTTCTCAACCGAATGGGGGTCTAGCCTGATTCAAAATCGAGCACGGAGCTCGCAGGACAAAGCTGCGAGCCGCCGGTTTCATTTAATTCTTTGCCACCGTAAAAATAAAACGAGACTTTGCGCAGGGGGCGGTGTCTAATGATATAGAAAACAAATATGAACAATCCAAAGTATTTACTTTTTTTGAGTTGCCTCGTTGCGGTAATGCTGAGTGCTCCCATCCTCACAGCTGCTCCGCGCGGTGGCAGTGGTTTTAGTGGCGGCCATCATTTCTCTTCAATGGGTGCGCGTCCTGGGATGGGCTCTCGGGGCGGCCAGCGCTGGAGTGGCGGTAACTGGCGTGGAGGGAACTGGAGCGGCCGCAATTGGCATGGCGGCAACTGGAGCGGTAATAATTGGCATGGCGGCAATTGGAATGGCAATTGGCACCACCATAATGGCAACGATGTCATCTTTATCGGTAGCTTCGGCTTCCCGTGGTGGTGGGGTTGGGGCTGGGGTTCATCCTGGGGCTGGGGCGGCTATCCGTACGGATATTATGGTTATGGTGACCCGTATGGCTACGGCTACGGTTCCCCGTACGGTTACGGTTATGGCTACGGCTATGGAGGCAATCAATACGGCGACTACGGCTACGGTAATAATGGGTACGGAAATAGTGGATACGGCAATAGCAGCCGATCCAGAGTGGCTGAGCTACAGCGCCGGCTCGCTCGCGCCGGTTATTACCGCGGTTCCATTGACGGCGTCCTGGGACCGCAGACGCGACGAGCAATTCGCGCTTACGAGCGGGACCACGGCTACGCAAGTTAATCTAGTCTTCCAGTAAGCGATCAGACTGACGCGGAGTCTCGATAATCTTTTCGGTTGATTGACCGGCGGAATTCGCAGGGGGCAATGGACGAACCGCCGGTCGTCTATTTTGCACCCTTGTCGCTCGTTAGTCGCTGCGCGCCGCGGCGTATGCGCAGATGGTTCGAGTAAGCCCGCCAGCCAATCGGGTGGTTGCAACTGCAGGGGGCTTTAGAATGTCGCCAATGAAACAGCGAAAATCCCCGCCGCAATCTGTGCTAAGTTTTTCCATCGTATGCGCGCCAAGCATGCGACAGCTCTCAAATTGTGACTCGGAGAAAAACTGGTTGGCCGTCCTCTCGTGCGGAAAGGTTTCGCTCCTCGCTCGCGCAATATCCGAAAAAATTCATGCCGCTGGATTTTGAATTTGATGCTTATCTCGAAACACCAAAACTAAAAAAGACGCAGTTCCAGTCCTTTGATTCATTCCGAAACGCGGTATATGTCTGGGCTAATTCTGCGCCCGTAGCTCAGCCGGATAGAGCAACGGATTTCTAATCCGTGGGTCGGGTGTTCGAGTCACCCCGGGCGCGCTTTTTAAGACGTGATCGGTGAATGGTGAATCGCGCAATGAATAAGCCCATTCGCAACTATTGATCACGAAGCACTGATCATCGATCACTTGCCGGGGTGCCGCCGCTCGCGATCGAAAAGTTTGGGTTTGTTTCGCGCGGTTCCTGCCGTAACATCCCGACCACGAGCGATTTTGCCCCGCCACGATCAAAACTCAAGGCGGCTTAGGCCCCCCAAAAAAACAGGCCTTTAAAAGACGCAATAATTGGGCCGAATTCTCGTTAGACTAAAACGCATTGCCATGGAGGTAAACCGATGAACAGAGACTTAAGCTGTACGTTGACGGCCGTTAAACATGACATGAGACATGGAGGCGTGGGAATGAGGAAGGCCATTGTCGCACTGATGCTATTGCTGTTCGGAGCCGGAGTCTCCGGAGTCTCCGCGAACGTTTGGGGAGCGCAGGGCCCGTACACATGGAGGCCCTTGGGCCCGGCACCTATTTTTAACGGTACCACCGTCGTTTCCGGGCGAATCGACATCGCCGTGAGCGATCCGACGGACGCCAACGTGATGTACGTGGGCGCTGGCGCAGGGGGGGGTCTTGTGGGAGCCGGCGGCGGAGTCTGGAAGACTACGAACTACCTGACGGACGACGCGGCGGGCCCGACCTGGGTCCCGCTCACCGATGACTTCCCCAGCTTCTCCATCTTCAGCAAGAGTTTGGCCCTTTATCCTAGCGATCCGAACATCCTGTACGCGGCGGCGGGCGGACCGAACGGAGGCATCCTCAAGACGGTTGATGGCGGCGCCCACTGGGAGTATCTGTTCAGCAACGTTTTCTCCGCCGCCCTCTTCGGCGCGCTGGTCATCGATCCGACCGATTCCAACACCGTCTACGTTGCGGTCCGGGGCACGGCCCCAGGCGGGGACCCGATCACGGGTGGCGTCTATCGCCTCCATTTTACAAGCACTGGTTCGACGTGGATGAATTTGACGTCGGAGACGGCACCTGGATCCGTGGCGACTGACATGGTGATCGATCCGAGCAATCCGCTGGTGTTCTACGCCGGCTTAGTCAATGCGACGGATACGACCAAGAATGGCCTGTACAAGAGCGTCGATGGCGGAGAGACTTGGCAATTACAGACCAACGGCCTCTTCAATGGAGGCCAAGTTGGTGAATGGATCGCACTCGCAATGGCGCCATCCTCGCCGCAGACGGTGTACACAACCATCTTTCAGCCGGGCAACTCCTCGACTAACCCCAAGCTCCAGCGTTTCCTGACGACGGATGCGGGTAATAGTTGGTCGATGCTGAGTCTGCCACCGGCCGGAAACAACCCGCCGCAGGATTACCGCTTCTGGCACGTAGTGCTAGGCGTGGACCCGCACCATCCAAACATCGTCTATGCCAACGCCAAGGAGCCAGAGTTCGTTGCTAGCACGGATTCCGGTCAGACTTGGATGAGGCTCTTCGTCGGCAGCCAGTTCTCAGGCCGCATCGACGACGTTGTGAACGCGTATTTCGACAGCACCGGGGCGCTGGCGTATGTCGGCGACCGCGGCATCCAAAGGGTCGTTGATCCACTTATGCCGAACCCGACGCTCGTATCCAAGCAGGGTAACTTGGGCAATTTCCTCTTCTACAATGTGACTCTGGATCCCCGCGACCCGCGTCGTGGCTTTGGCGTGAGCCAGGACCAGGTCAAGGTCGTCCAGTTCACCGGCGAGCCAATGTGGACCTACGCATCGACCGGCAACGAAGTCGGCAAGGTACTGATCGACCCGCACGATTCCGCCGTCGTGTACAACCTGGCCCAAACCACGTTGGTTACCCGTTCTACTGACGGCGGGAGCCAATGGACCGCCGCGAACAACGGCATCGACATGAGCGAGTTTCCTGGCACCCCTAACCAGGATTTCTACAACGCATTCGCTCTCGACGAACATCGGCCGTCACGGCTGGTGCTGGGAGGCCAGAGCGTCTGGCAGACGCTTGATCGCGGTGTAAACTGGACGCGCATTAGCCAGCAGGGGCTTTCAAAGGGAGCCAACATCACGGCGGTCGCCATTGCGCCGTCGCGACGAGAGACCCTCTATGCAGCCACTTCGGATGGCCGCTTTTGGGCCACCTTTGATGGCGGGACCAATTGGCTGGAACGCGATCAAGGCTTACCCGTCGCGCTGGGCAACGAGACGCTGGACATCGCGATTGATCCGGCACATCCGGACCACCTATTCATCCAAACCACGGGCAATGCGGTTCAGGGACGCATCTGGGTGACCGATGATGGAGGGTCGTCCTGGACGAGCCTCGATACTGGAATCCCAATAAACCTCGAGGTATTGTCGTTGGCGGTCGACTGGCGGTTTCGGCATTCGACCCTGTATGCAGGCACCGACCGAGGTGTCTTTTTCTCGACCGATCTGGGCATGAACTGGGCGCTGTTCGGACAAGGCCTGCCCCGCACCATCGTGCGCGGGCTTCAGATCCTGCCCAGGCACCGCATGCTGGTTGCGGCGACCTTCGGCCGCGGCGTTTATCAGATCCCGCTTTCCCACCGATAGCAACCACACACCTTCTCGCCGTTGCGGCAGCCTGCCCTGCCGCGCATTAGGAATGATGGGTCGGTGCAACCCAGTCGCGCTTTTTTTGGAGGTGAGAAGTGATTGGTAGCCAGCTCTCACATCGACGTCTCGCTACTCGCTTTTGCGTGCGTAGCGCCGCTCATGATCGAGCAGCCATTTCTTCCGCCATAATCCGCCGCCATAACCGCAAAGCGTACCATCGGCACGAATCACGCGGTGACACGGAATCACGATGCAAATCATGTTTGTGCCATTCGCGCGACCAACGGCGCGTCGCGCATTTTCGTCTCCGAGGCGTTTCGCCATCCATGAATAAGATCGCGTTTCGCCAACTGGGATTGACTGCAAGATTCTCCAAGCGCGCAATTGAAACTCTGAGCCGACCGGCGCCAGCGGGATGTCGAACTCCAGATCTTTGCCGGAGAAATAATCGTTGAGTTGCTGGCTGGTCGCAGTGAGAAATCGATGCTCGCCTGGCACGACATTGGTTCGTAATCGCTTACGCAAAATTGATAACTCGCGTTCAGTCGCGCGACGATCGATAAACTCCAGCAAGCGCAAACCTTGATCGTCCGCAACAGCGATCATCGCGCCCAGCGGCGTGTCAATTCGCTCAGCAAACAAGGGTGCGCGCGTCTTCGCATTCGTTGGAGGTTCACCAAAAATCTTCGTGAACGCTTCGCGAAAACCGCTCTCTGATTCGAAGCCGCTGCCGTTTCTCGCTTCTTCCACTCGGCCGCCCTGCCGTACCTGGCTTAAAGCAAGTCCCATGCGGCGTGCGCGATGATAAGCTTGAAAGGTCATTCCATAATGGCGCTTGAATTGCCGGCGCGCCGTGGAGGGATCAATCGCCAGCGAGGCAAGTTCTTTGTCCGTCAGCCGTCCTCCCGGGGCGTGCTCAACTTCAGCGCGCAAGCGCTCGATCAATTTGGGCGGACGCTCGCCTGGCTCCATTGGATGGCAGCGCAGACAAGGACGATAACCATTGCCCAACGCTTCATTCGGCGTCGCGAAAAAATCGACATTCTCGCGGGCCGGCTTCTTTGCTGTGCATGTGGGCCGGCAAAAGATTCCGGTCGTGCGCACTCCGACAAAAAATATGCCTTCGAAACTCGAGTCCCGATTCACCAGCGCGCGATACATCGTTTC
>Ga0137375_10011606_pt1 | contig 10423 bp, 8 predicted proteins | sample SagtaG_24_FD_104936 | JGI IMG/M metagenome (GOLD analysis project Ga0137375, IMG submission 104936) | Vadose zone soil microbial communities from Sagehorn Ranch, Mendocino, California, USA - Sage1_R_113_16 metaG | ecosystem: Environmental > Terrestrial > Soil > Vadose zone | place: USA...
CACGCAGGACAAGCAGACGGACGGATGCTAAAGACCTGAAAGCCCAACACTGGAGAGCCGGATGCCTGTAAACGGGCACGTCCGGTTCGGTGGGAGGCCGTGGGAAAAGGGCACCAAATGCACCTCGCCTGCGGCCTACCCTACCAGAACGTGCGCACTGCCATCGAGGAGATCTTGAAGCAGATGGTCGAGGTTCGACAGGTCGCTGCTGCGGCGCTCGCCGAGCAGGCCAACCAGCTCCAGCTCAGCGCCGCCGCTACCACATCAGGTGATGATGCCTTGACGAACACACCCTAACCGCTGCCAGACCTCCGGCGGGTGCGCGACCCGTATCGCAAACGGGTGCAGGAGCAGCGGCGCCATAGGCGTCTCGCACGCTACGAGCAAGTGCTCGCGCTGCATCAGGCAGGGGCGTTACAACAGGAGATTGCTGAGAGGATGCAGATCACCCGTGCGACCGTCAGCCGCTATCTGAAGGCCACCGGCTTTCCGGAACGGGCGCCGTATCCGCGCCTTGAGAGCAAACTAGACCCGTACACCACCTATCTGAGTGAGCGATGGGCGGCAGGTGAGACGAATGGTCGGCAATTGTGGCAGGAACTGCAATCCCAGGGGTTTGAGGGCTCGCTGATGACGGTGATGCGCTGGGCAGCACGACAGCAACTGCTCCTTCCACCACCTCCAACAAGCAGACGGGGACGTAACCAGCAAACAAGGGGACAGCAGAGAGAGGAAGCACTCGCACCGCTGCGGACGCGTCGGGTGGCGTGGTGGCTGTTGCGCAGGCCGGACACGCTGTCGACAGGACACCAAGCAGTGCTAGCACGCATGGAGCAAGCCAGTCCAACCTTTGGACAGTTGTACCGACTGACAGTTCAGTTCACCGAGATGCTGCGCAAGCGGCAGGTGGCGCAGTTGCGGCCGTGGCTGGACGCGGCGCAAGCGAGCGATTTGAAAGAACTGAAGAGCTTGGCGGAAGGGATGGAACGGGATTATGCGGCGGTCGAAGCAGCACTGCGGTTGCCCTACAGCACCGGACCGGTTGACGGGAACATCAATCGGCGCAAGCTAATCAAGCGCAGCGGCTACGATCGGGCAGGGTTCGATCTGCTCCGCTTGCGGGTTCTCGAGACGTGAGCCCGCGACCACAGAAAGTGAGGGAGAACCACATTATAAATCGTGAGTAAGATGTAGGTGATTACAAAGGGTAGGAGCTCTGGCTACTCCGATGTTGACCGCCTTGTGTCACGTGCTCCGGCACCTCTTGATTCGCTAGGACATTCGGATTGTGCAATGCGGTCACGGCGAGCTCTGGCACCACTTGCGGCGTATTGGGCGCGAGATGTATGTGACTGTTGACATCTCGACTTGGACAGTACTAGAATAGCCCTACGTACTTCTCGCCGGCCATCGGGTTGCACACTGCTTATCCGCGATGGCTCGTCCCTCGAGCTGTTTGTTCCTGCGTTTTCGGATGCTGCACGATTTGGATACGCCTGTCGGGACCCGCTGAGCTAGTGTGCCGGCAAGCAGAGGGGGCAGATATGGCTGTACGAAGCTTCGGTTCCTTGGTGTGTGCGCTTGTGCTCGTGCTGACTGCAACTTCCCTTCCCCTGGCGTCTGTCCAGGCCCAGGACAACAGCCGGACATTCCCTGAAACGGGCAAGACGATGGGAGGTATCTTCCTGCAATACTGGGATCGCCACGGCGGTCTGGCCCAGCAAGGCTACCCGATCTCCGAAGTGATCCAGGAAACCAGTGACGCCGATGGCAGGATCTACACTGTGCAGTACATGGAGCGAGCAGTATTCGAGCACCACCCGGAGAACCAACCGCCCTACAACGTGCTGCTCTCGCTACTGGGCGTCTTCCGCTACCAACAGAAGTACCCGCAGGGCGCTCCCAGCCAGGTACTGAACAGCGAGCCGAACTCACGCCTGTTCCCCGAAACCGGTAAACGGCTGGGAGGCCTGTTCCGCACGTACTGGGAAAGCCACGGCGGCCTGGCACAGCAAGGTTACCCGATCTCTGACGAGTTCGACGAGGTTTCGGATCTGGATGGAAAGACCTACAAGGTGCAGTATTTCGAGCGCGCGGTGTTCGAATATCATCCTGAGAACCAGCCGCCCTACAACGTGCTGCTGTCGCAGCTGGGCACGTATCGCTACCGCGAGAAGTATGGGGGGCTGAGTGCTCAACTGAACGGCTCGACGAATCAAATCGTGCCGGTCGCGCTCAAGGCCGGCCTGGCACGGTTCCAGAGCGTGCGCGCTGCCACTGGCGGCTATTTCTATATCGACGTGGACGATGCTGCCGGGAACCAGCTCGGGACGATCGCCACCGGCTCGATACCAGTAGATCTATCGTATGTGATCCCCATACCCGCCGACGGGATGTATGCGCTGGACGTGCAAACCGAGGGCGGCTGGACCGTTAATGTCTCGCAGCCGAAGGCGAGCTACGCTCCCCCGCCGCCATTCCAGCGCTGGAGCGGCAAATACACGCAGGCGACCCCGCTGTTCTCGCTGCACACCGGACAGGCGACGTTCCACGCCGTCAGCCCCAACAGCCCAGAGCAATGGAGAGTGACCCTGCTCGACCAGGACGGACGGTGGGTCGGTGACATTGTGAATGCGCCCGGCGCTGCCGATGAGACGGTGACGATACAGGTTCCGGCGGACAATGTGTACGTGATCCAGGTGCTGTCCGACGGTGACTGGACCGTCGAAGTGCAACAATAAACACACTATACCGCAACAATATGGAACACGACAAGGGAAACCACCCGAAAATGACACTGCTGAAAAAGTCCCTATGACACACAGGCAACCCTGGCCGTGATGATCCTCAGGAGAGCAAATCGGCTTTCCCGGGCTCATCGCCGTCCGTGATCACACACGTATCTGCCCGTTTGTACCGCTATCGGCTACGCTATGACGCACCTTTCCCTTGGTTGCGGTGGTTCAAGCAGCAGTCGCACCATGCGCTTGACGTTGACGACCAGCCCGGTCAACAGATACTGAATGCGATTGCGCGCTCGACCGCGATAGCGTGCGCGTCGGCCGTCGTGCTGCCGCATCACTTCGGCCAGTTTCCGTTCGATCGCCCGATGGCTGGTTCAATAAGCAAGCCCAAGATGGTGCGTCGCTGATTGAACCAGCCATCGGGCGGCAGATGCGGAAACAGTGTGGGATGATACGGACGCAAGAACGACAGTCCCAGCGCCTCATGACCTGCAAACCAGGTGTCAATAATCAGGCTAACCGTAATGACCTCGCTATCGCTAAAGGTCGGTTGTGGGCCGCTGCGTCGCCAGGCACCATAGTGCTGTTCGAGCGTTTGATAGGCATCATCGACCAAGGTGTACCAAATCGTCCACACATCTTCCCAGCAAGCATCCGTGATAAAATCGGTTCTGCCAGCCATTGTGGTGCCTCCTTTGTGGTCTTACGACCAGGAGGATGCCACGATGGCTGGTTATTGTCAAGTTCTACAACCCCGAATTAGAGTTCATGACACCACGTTCGCGAATACCTCCGCGCGTTACGATCTGCCGCGCCGCAGCGACCCGCGAAGACTTCGACATGGCCAGTTAGGGTGTGGTCAAGGTTCTCGAAGACCGCCTCGGCCACACCTACCCCGACATGGCCTGGGAACCAAAGGCTGCATTCACCGCCCTCGCGGACTACTACCGCGGCTGACCGCGTCAGCACTGGGTTAGCGATACCACGTCGTAGTTGGTGAACTGCGCCCAACTGCTCGACACATGAACCTTTCATATGAAGCCAAACGCAATGGCCAGAAACCCTGCTCCATTGAGCCCGGCATGGATCAATACACCTACCCAGGAATTGCCGCGCCGCTGCACAACGTACGGCATGATCACCAGGATCGGCAGCAGAAGAATCAGTAACTGCCAGCCGAACGCAAGGTGGAACAGCAGCCAGCCGCCGCTATTGACCAGCCACGCCCAGCGTCCAAAGGTCTGCTCTTGCCGTGGCAGCAGCACGCCACGCCACAGTATCTCCTCGCCCATGATATTGAGCACCCAGAACGGCAGCCAGAGCGCCAGCAGCCAGACGCGCTCCGGCGTGAGTGGCTCGAAGCGCATGAATGGCGGCTGCTGATCGACATGCCCAAGCAGCATGCCCCGACCGGTTGCGAGACCCGTACTCAGCGCACCGATCAGCAGCATCGCTCCGAGGCTCCACAGCCAGTCGCCACCGTTCATGGCACGAAAACGCAGTCGCTCCGTCCACAGGCGCCGGTCGAACGACGTGCCTTCCGTGTGCAGCAGCACCACCGCCAGAAGCAGCAGCGGCACAAAGACGCCCAGGCCACCGATCAGAAACCAGAACAGGATGGGTTCCTGCCCGGTTAGTCGGCTCAGCATCGGGATGAGGCCATGCGTGCCGACGAACAGCAACGCCGATCCCGCACCAAAGATCGCCAGTGTTTGCCCGAGCCCCATCCCGGTAACGACCGGTCGGCGCAGGCTGGAACCGTGAACGTGTTGCATGGTGTTTCTCCTTATGGCTCGCGCGCAATACTGATCAACGTCAGGCCGAGATTGCGCAGCTTGGCAATAATTCCATACAGCGCAGCCTGATCGATGCGACCGGTGAGCAGCATGGTTTCATTTGCCGCATGGGTGATCGTCATACCCTCGAACCAGGCGGCCCATCGTGGATCAAGGATGCCGTCGACGCAGATGCGATACTGACTGCTGTCACTGCCGGCATCCGTACGTTGTTCCATCGCCGTGCTGCTCCTCCGCGTGGGAAAGCTTCTCCGTTACCGCTGCTCACTTGTGTCTTTGTCGTTCATATTGAACCACTGCAATCGGCGCAGCGGGAGTGACCCGCTTGTACTGGAACATGTACTGGCGCCGTGACAACGCGGGTTCGGGTGTTGCACACATGGTGCGTGTGACACAGGGATTGATCGCAACATACAACCGCAGTACAATAGGTCGATCCACCCGACTCACCGATAGCGATCGCTTGAGCATAGGCGGGACAAGATGGCTTCCCAACGCCTGCTCGGCGACTGGATTCGCCGTCGCCGTGCCGATCTCGATCTGACTCAAGAACTGCTCGCCGAGCAGGTTGGCTGTGCAGTGGATACCATTCGCGCGCTGGAGAACGGTCGGCGGCGGGCGTCACAGCCAATGGCCAATCGGCTGGCGACCGTGCTGCACATTCCATTCGAGGAGCGGGCTACGTTCATAGCGGCCGCGCGGGCGTCGGTGCAGATTCCATCAGGCTCAGTGGTGCCGGATGAACAACGAAAGACAGCGCACGTCGCAGGACAATCAGCACCCTTGCAGATTCCCGCGCTTCTGGCGACCAAGCTGTACCCTCCGCACCCGACACAGGATGTCATCGTACGTCCACGGCTGATCGAACGGCTGGACCAGGGGCTTGCGGGACCGCTGACGCTGATCTCTGCACCGGCTGGCTTCGGCAAGACCACGCTGGTCGCCCATCGGCTCGCGCAGCTGGTGCTGCCAAGCGCCTGGCTCGGGTTGGATGCTCAGGACGACGTGCCTGGAACCTTTCTGCGCTACGTCGTCACGGCGCTACGGGGAATCGATCCGGCTATCGGCGCACAGCTGGTCCCACTGCTGGAACTCTCTGATACGATGCTGCCCCAAGCGGTTATCGGCACGCTGCTCAACGATCTGGCCGCGATGTCCCACGACATCGCGCTGGTGCTCGACGATCTGCACGTCCTGACACACCCGGCCATCTATGATGCCCTGGCCTATCTGCTCGATCATATGCCGCTGCGGCTCCATCTGGTGCTGCTGACGCGCGAGGACCCACCCTTGCCGCTGGCCCGCTTGCGGGCTCGCCGCCAGCTGGTGGAACTGCGAGCGGCGGACCTGCGTTTCACCATTGCTGAAGCCGACGCGTTTCTCCAGGTAGCCATGCACCTGTCGCTGGACGCGGATGCGATCGCTGCACTGGTGGGCCGCACCGAAGGCTGGATCGTCGGCTTGCAGCTTGCCGCGTTGTCGCTGCGTGATTTGGGGATGGAGGACGTCGCCACCGCGATCGATGCATTCACCGGCACTAATCGCTACGTGGTGGACTATCTGGTTGACGAGGTCATCCGCGCCCAGCCAGCGCATCTCCAGCACTTTCTGCTGCAAACATCTCTATTGGATCGCTTGTGCGGCCCACTCTGCGACGCGCTTCTGCTGGGCGATGCGTCACTCGCGTCGTCCACGCCGGACGCCCGAAACGCGGCGTATAGTCAATCGATCCTGGAGGCATTGGAACGAGCAAACCTGTTTGTGGTGCCATTGGATAGCGCGCGCCACTGGTATCGGTATCACCACCTGTTCGCCGACGTGTTGCAGACGCGGTTGGTGAGCGGTGCAGCACCGGGGCAGATCCGGCAGCTGCGACAGCGCGCGAGCGGGTGGTGTGAAACAGAGGGTCTGCTCGCCGAGGCGGTGCAGTACGCGTTGGCGGCCCACGATTGGGAGCGGGTCATGCGGCTGATCGAGCAGCGCGGGACGGACTATGCGCTGCACGGCCACATCGAAGCTGTGCTCGGCTGGCTCGACGCGCTGCCCGACGAGAGCGTGCGCGCACGACCCACCCTGTGTCTGCTCCATGCCGGTCTGCTGCTGTCGACGCATCAATTCCAGCGTGCAGCTGCACGCCTCGATTGGGTTGAGCAGATCATCCCGTCGATCAAGGCCAATCCACACATACATAGCATTGTTGCCCAGCTTGCATCGATGCACTCGACGCTCAGGCGGTTCACTGGCGACCTCGCGGCAAGTGTCGCGCTTGGGCAGGAGGCGCTCCAGCACTTGAATGGCGGTCGCTCCAACCCTGCCGCGATTCTGAGTGTGGGGCATGCGATTCTGGTGAACGGTGATGTGGGAGCAGCGGCCGAGCAGCAACTTGCGACGCTGCTGGCCGAGCTGCAAGGTACTGAGCGTCCCGCGATTCTCCTCCGCCGCTCGATGTTGTGGGCCTGGATGCGGGTGATGCAGGGGCAGTTACGTGAGGCTGAGCGCGTGTACCGCAGCGCACCGCAGCTGATTGCCGGCCATGAGCAGGGCCTTGCGCTGATCGTCGGCGGCGCGGCGTACTATTTTGGCCTGGGCGATCTGCTGTGCGAATGGAACGAACTGGACGCCGCGGCCGAGCTGCTTGAGCAGGGGATGACCCTCGCTCGAGGGAGGCTGTCGATTGAACCCGACATCTTGCTGACTGGCGTGGTGGCGCTGGCATGTCTGCACCAAGCGCGCGGCCAAGATACGGCCGCTCGTGCGACGTTGCACGAATTTAGCCACCTCACGCAGGGCTGCACGGTTGCAGCCTATCTCACTGCGCGTGTTGCTGCCATCGAAGCGCAATTCACACTGATGGACGGCGATCTGGGGCGCGCCTGTCAGTGGGCCGAGGCGGTTGACGTGTCCGCCACCGCCGAGCCGAGCTATCTCCGTGAGTCGGAGTATTTGACACTCGCACGGGTGCGTCTCGCGCAGGGCCGCGCCGATCCAGCGGGAGCGTATCTGAGCGATATGTTGCAGCTGCTTGACCGTTTACTGACGAATGCCGAGCGGTACGCGCGCCGTAGCAGCATGATCCCGCTGCTGATCCTGCGCGCATTAGCATTTGAGGTGCAGGGCAACCGGCGTGATGCGCTGAGCACGCTTGAGCACGCGATCGGCCTGGCGGCGCCGGAGGGCTATGTGCGTGTCTTTGTGGATGAGGGCGCGCCGCTAGCGGCGTTGCTGAGGCAGGTCGCGGACCGCGCGTCGCCGATGGCGGGGTATGCGGCCAAGCTGCTGGCGGCCTTCCCCCAAGCGCAGAGCGCAGAGCGTAGAGCGCAGAACAACGCTCCATTCGCTGTACGCTCTACGCTCGAACGCTCAAACGCTCTCGTGGAGCCGCTCAGCGAGCGTGAGCTGGAAATCCTGCGCCTGATCGCCGAAGGTCATTCGAACCAGGCGATCGCCGACCGGCTCGTCGTGGCCGTCAGCACGGTCAAGAAACACATCAACAACCTCTACGGCAAGCTCGACGTGCAGAGCCGCACCCAGGCGCTCCTCCGCGCGCGTGAGCTGCAGCTGCTCTAGGGCTTCCGCCCCGCTGTTCCCCTGGCGCTCCATCGCTTCACCCCCTGACTCCACCTTTCGGTGACTGATACTTCACTCCCTATGGCGGTATCCTCTGCTTGTCAGTGACCGAGCATGACCGGCGTGCATGCGATGAACGTGACAACAATGAAGCTGACAACTGAAAGGAATGACCGTATGAAAACGATGACCTCGTCACCGGACACCATCGCGCCAACCCGGCTCCGCGAGTGCAAGCACGGCCTCGTCTTTTGGACCACACGTGTCCTGCTCGGCCTCCTCACGCTGATCATCGGCTTGGCCGCGCTCGGCGCGAGCTACCAGGCGCTCGCCACCGCCACCGATAAGCGAACCTACACCCCGCCAGGCCAACTGGTCGATGTGGGCGGCTACCGCCTGCATCTGTATTGCACCGGCGCCAACCTGAACGGCCGTCCGACGGTTATTCTGGAGCAGAGCGCCGGTGGCTTTGCGCTGAACTGGTTCCTGGTGCAGCCCCAAGTCGCCAAACTCACGCGTGTGTGCGCCTACGACCGCGCCGGCCTGGGCTGGAGCGAGCCTGGGATGCAGCCGCGCAACGGCCAGGCGATTGCCAAAGACCTGCACACCCTGCTGCACCGCGCCGGCATTGGTGGCCCCTATGTGCTGGCGGGGCATTCGTATGGTGGCCTGTTAGTGCGCGCCTATGCCGTGCAGTACCCCGACGAGGTGGCCGGCCTGGTGTTGCTGGATGCGGCTCACCCCGACGAATGGACCCGCACCCCACAAGGACAGGCGACCTATCAACAAGACTCGCAGAACTATGCGATCGCGCGCTACGTGGCGCGCCTGGGCGTGTTGCGGCTGGTCAGCATTCCATTCACCACAACGCCTGCGGCCTTATCCACGCAACAGCAGGCCGAATATCGAGCACTGACGAGGACGACGCAGTACTGGGACAGCGTGGCGGCCGAGTCGCGCGCGATCGGCGAGACGATGGCGCTGGTGCGCGACGCAAGCCTTGGTGATCTGCCGCTGATGGTGGTCAGTGCTGGAAACAACCTCACCAACCTAGATGGGCACTGGGCGATGTATCAACGTGAGCTGGCCGCGCTTTCGACCAACAGCGTGCACAAAGTGGTCGAGGGTGCCGATCACGCTTCGCTGTGGGCTGATCCGAATTATGCTGTGCCGAGCAGTGCAGCGATAGTACAGGTGGTGGAGGCCGCGCGCACGGCCCAGCCGCTGGCGCGGTAGGCAAACGAGCAACACAGTCTCAGGATCTCTCGATTTCCTAACTGGGTTACTAAACACGTGGAGGTACCTATGTCTACGATAACGACGAACACGCACGCGTTCAACCGATCGCATGCAGGCCGACTGCGCTTCTGGCTCAAGCGCAGCGTGCTCGGAATGCTGATCGTCCTGATAGTCCTGAGCGGCGTCGGGTTCGCCTACCAGGCCGTCGCTACGGCGCTCGACCGGCGAGCCTTCCCAGCGCCCGGCCAACTCGTCGATGTCGGCGGCTACCGCATCCACCTGCACACCAAGGGCGAGAACCAGGGCAACCCAACTGTGATCCTGATCGCCTGCGGCGGCTGCACATCGGCCAACTGGGGCTGGGTCCAGGGTGCGCTCGCGCGCTACACGCGGGTGGTGGCCTACGACCGCGCTGGCTTTGGCTGGAGCGACGTGGGCCCCGCGCCGCGCGACGCGCTGCAGAACGTGCGCGAGCTGCATACCGCGCTCGGCCGCGCGGGCATCGCTGGCCCGTACGTGCTGGTTGGGCACTCCTTGGGCGGCCCGCTCGCGCGGGTGTATGCCGGGCAGTATCCCGACGAAGTCGTGGGCATGGTACTTATCGACCCGCGCCATCCCGACAAGGACACGCGCTTCCCGCCCGAGGCGCAGGCCAAGTCGCAGTCCGAGGCGCGGATGATCGCCTTGCTGCGCGTCCTGGCGCGCTTCGGCGTGCTGCGCTTGACCGATCAAGGCAAAGAGCACCAGCTGCCGCCGCAGCAAAACGCCTCCTCCAACGCGTTCCAGGCCTCGACACGGCATTGGGACAGCATCGCGGCCGAAGCCGCCGTCATCGCAGCAACCGACGCCGAAACACGCAGCGCCGGCTCGCTCGGCCGCCTCCCGCTGGCCGTCATCAGTGCCGACACCGCCTGGTGGACAACCGGCGCGCCAGCGGATGCGACCCGCCTTCTCTATACACAACTCAATCGCGAACAGGCGGCGCTGTCGTCCAACAGCATCCATCGCGTCGTGGTGGGCGCCTCGCACACCTCGCTGGTAAACAACCGTGAACACGCCCAGACCACGATCGCGCTC
>Ga0137375_10011607_pt1 | contig 10423 bp, 5 predicted proteins | sample SagtaG_24_FD_104936 | JGI IMG/M metagenome (GOLD analysis project Ga0137375, IMG submission 104936) | Vadose zone soil microbial communities from Sagehorn Ranch, Mendocino, California, USA - Sage1_R_113_16 metaG | ecosystem: Environmental > Terrestrial > Soil > Vadose zone | place: USA...
CCGGCGAACTGGGGACCGATCAGGTCTGTCAGCATTTGCTGTACCGCCGGATCGCTGCCGACGTAGAGAACCACCAGCCGCTCAGCGCGGTAGAGGTGCGGCGGCGCAACCCACGTGATCTTCAATGTTTTTGGGCTGCCGTCCGGGCCGATCTGGCTGGTGTCGTCGATGACCGCTCGCGCCGGGTCGGTCCCCAGGTCCGCCTGGTCGTAGTTGTAGGACTCGACCACCGCAGGCGCGGTGAACCCGGTGCCGCTAAGCCGCAACTGCGTACCCTTGGCGCGCAGGAACGGCTGCGCCACCGTACCGGCGATCGCCACTGTCACGCCGCGTGCCCGCAACGCGTCGACGAAGCTCACATGATCTCGCACGGGCCCGCCGTGACTAACCGCGGACGGCGCCGACGATGCGGTGGACTCGACCGGCGGCTGACCCGCCTGCTGCCCCTTGGCGCATCCTGCCAGTAGCACCGCCGCCGTCAGCACGCCGCCGATCTTCGATACCGACCTCACCGAGACCCACCCACCGATGTCACACAGCATTTGGGCGCACCCTCCGAAATCGGTTCTCGGTGATCCAATGATCACGCTGTTCGGTGGATAGAACTTCGACTTCACTCTTATCGGGTTGGTGACATGACATCAGTCGGTGCTGGCCACCGCGGCGGGCCCGGTTGATTCCGGGCCCGCCGCGCGGGTGTCAGCTCTGCAGGGTCGATTCGAGATCGGCGAGGCGCGTGCCCTTGATCTGGTCGGCGACGGGTCCGGCGACCATCGGGGTCAACGTGCCGCTGGCAGCGTCGTAGCGGTAACGGCCTTCGGGAGAGATGATGCGCAGCGTGCCCTCGGGGCCGGGTACCAGCATGAGCAGGTACTGCTCGCCCTTGCTGTAGAACGGGTCGCCGTCCAGGACCATGCGCGGGCGGCGGTCGCCGGCCTGGGCCGTGCTGACCAAACCGCCAGTCTGGAACAGGGTGAGCTGCTGGTGCACGGTCGCCGTGCCCTTGTAGGACTGCAGCACGCTGACGGTGATCCGCTGCGTGGGGATGCGGTCCACGCCGTCGGGCTCGCCCGGCTCTCGGGTGACGATGTCGTTGCCGGCTCGTACGGACATGACCTGTGCCAGCACGATCGTCTGCGCCCGGTCGCGTGCCTGCTTGACGGTCTGCGGATGGAATTCCCAGGTCGCATGAATGGTGACGGTGGGCCGCTGGTCGGCGCTGCCGTACACAGCCGACCCGGCGAGTACTCCAGCGACGCCGAGGGCGGCGACCGTACCGATCAAAATCCGGGTCTTGAGCTTCATGGTGTCGTCACCCCCGTCAGTGGAAGCGGTAGCGGTTGTAGAAGTCGTCGTTGTTGTGTGGGCCGTAGTAGTACGTCGTGCTGGAAAAGTAGCCCAGGCCCATGCAGTCACCGGTGTTGCTGTGGTCGAACCCGTACGTGTGGAAGATCTCCTGGCAGTACACGCCCTGGATGTACAGCGAGCTGGCGCTGTAGTAGGTGTTGTATCGGGCGTGGCCGTGCAGGATGTGGTCTCCGGAGACGCTCTCCAGCGAGGCCAGGCCGATCCAGCCGGTGTTGCCGAAGTTGCCGTCGAAGACGCTGATGTCCGTGTGGTAGTTGACGGCGTAGTTGTAGAGGATACCGATCTTGTTCCAACCGTCCTGGCGCGCCGCTTCGGCCTGGGCGGTGGTACCCCCATAGATGTAGTTATAGATGACGATCTGGGATCCGGTGCGATCCCAGTGCCAGTTGCCCCAGTTGTGCGCGCTGGCCGGGCTCGCGTCGACAGTCAGCAGCGACCCGCCGACAAGCGCCAGCGCGGCGGCGAACACCTTGACGCGCCGGCCAACCACACGATCGATCATGGCTTCCCCTCAAGTCGTCGATGAGATGGATCGACTGCAGTCGTGCGTCCATGTAAGCGGGCCGCGGCCACGTCTGTATACCTTGTGGTCGGGCAACCGATCTACTACGTGACATGGCAGGGTTGGGCGCGCGAAGTAGGCCGCCGACTTCACCGACGCGGCCACCCGCCGGTCCAGTCGCAGGTCCAGGTCGCCGGACGCGCCGGCATCGTCGCGGCCGCGATCCGGTCGTGGCTTTGGGTCGTGGTGGCCGAGGTTCGAGTCTGCCTCGGCCGCGAGGCGTCTCGGTAAATGTGGTCCGTTGCGGATCGTCGGACGAGACCGCGGCCGCTCACCTGAGCCGACGTCCGGCACCCGGCCCCGGGTCCGCAGCCCTTTCCTTGTCACCTGATCAACTCAGATAGGCAAGAACCCGGCTCATCAGATCGGCCTTGTCTGTCGCGGTGCCGTACGCCTCGAACGGGAACGCCAGGAAGACCACCTTGTATGCGCCGGCAGCCACCGTCAGCGCGTCCGGCGCCGACGTGTCGTCGGTGAAAGCCAGCGTCGCGGGCGTGATCGGGGTGATCTGGTCCTCGTACGCCGAGCCGAGAACCGAGTGGTCCAGCGGGATGGCGCCGATGCCGTTGGTGAGCGCGTTGCCCGCCACGCCGTGCACGTCCGCCGTCGGCTTGTCGTTCTGCGTCTCCGAGCCGTCCCAGTTGATGTGTAGGTAGTTGTGGACGAACGGGGTCGTGCCCGCGGACTGGTCGAGGATGTCCTGCCCGGACATGAACAGCCGCCCGCCGCCGTCCAGGAACGCCGCAAGCGCCGACTCGTACGGCATGATCGGGCCCGGATAGGCGTTGCCGGTGAACCAGACGACGTTCTTGTGCGCGGTCAGCATCGAGAGCGGAAGCGTCGGGTCGGCCGACAGATCCCAGTAGCTGTACGGAACGCCGTTGGCGGTCAACGCGTTCCCGTAGTAGCTCTCGACGTTCGGCCCGCGCATGTCTCCGTCGACCACTAGGGTGTCGACCGAGACCGCGATCGTGGTCAGCTTCGCGGTGGCGCTCACCGACGAATCGGTCGTAGAGGTCGCCGTGATCGTGGTATCGCTGGTGTCGGCGTTGGCCGCTGACGCCGGTACCCCGACCTTGATGCAAAGGTCGATGCTGCCGGCAGGCTGCACCGTCGCCGTCGCCGTCGCCGTCGCGCCGAGCGACGTGGTGCAGGTCGAGTCGTAGACGTGCGCCGTCCACGTGCTCGAGGACGAAATCGTGTACGAGTCGGCCAGGTAGCCGGCGTTGGTCAGGTGCACCGTGTACGTGGCGTCCGTACCGACTCGCGCGCCGCCCTTCTGCGCGACCGGTGTCAGCGTCACCGCGTGCGCCGGCGCAGGCGGTAGCGTGATCGCGAATATGTGCATGTCGCCACCGGTCGCCTGCGGCAGTGTGATGCTCGTGACCGTCTTGGCCACCGACACCGGCGCCTCCATCGCGAAGACATGCGTGTTGACGTTGTCACGCTGGTTGCCGGTGAAGTTGCGGTACGGCATGGTGATCGCGGTGATGTTGCCCGGCAGCGGCGGGAACGCGCCCGCTCCGAGCGTCCAGTCGCTGAACTTCGCGGTGAACTGCGACGTCGTCCCGTCGGTGTAGGCAATCGTCGCCGTGCCACCGGCACCGGCACTGCCGGCGTTCGTCGAGCTGCCCAGCAGCCCGATCGTGGACGCGTGCGCGGGTGCCGCCAGCGGGATGGTCTGCCCGGTCGCCTCGATGTTGTCCAGTGTCGCTACCGGTACGTTCGGCCAGGTGTAGCCGATCCCGTCCACCGTGACCGTGCTGCCCGGGGTGACGCCCTGCGCTTGGAGCGCCTGCGCCGAGTAGCTCCAGCCACCGCCGTCGTACGTGGCCGCGCTGGTGTCGTTGTCGTTGGTGATCCCGGCATTCGTGAAGTAGGGCCACAGCTCGCCGCGCTTGGCGACCGCGACGCCGAGCGCTACCGTTCGATGCTCGCCGCTGGCTGTCGTGATGTTGAAGGTGACGGTGTACCGCCCGTCGGCCGCGTCCGGTGCGGCAGTGACCGTCACCTGCCTACTGGCGCGGAGGGACGGGCCGAGCGTCAACGAGCCTTGTGCCGGGTTCACCGTGAGGCCGCTGCCGGCGCTGGCGGTCCAGGAGACCGTCTGGTAGGCGTCGGAGACGTTGGCCAGCTGCAGCGTCGTGCTACCCGAGGCGCCCGGCTGCAACACCAGGTAGCCGGGGTCGAGCGAGGCGAGCACGGGCTGCTCGCCGCGCCGGTACGACGGCGGCGCGTCCTGCGGCGCGGTGCCCCAGGTGCTCGGGCTGGTGCCGAGCGTCCAATCGAGCGTGGCACCCGCGGCCAGCGTCGAGAACGGCACATACAGGTTGTGGTACGGGCTGCCGTTGAGCTTCAGGTTCTGCACGTAGAACGTGGTCGGCGAGGCCCCGGGCGCGTTCATCGTGATCGTCTTGCCGTTGGGCAGGCTGATCCCGACGTAGGGGAAGCCGGGACCGTTGAACACCAGGTTGTCACTGCCGGAGTTCTCCGGGTACATGCCCAGCATCTCCCAGACGAAGGCAGAGCTGTTGGCGCCGAGGTCGTCGTTGTCGGGCAGCCCGCTCGGCCCCGGCTGGTACAGCGTATTGCGGATGTGGTTGACGGCCTGCTGGGTGCCCGCCGGGTCCTGCGCGTAGTTCAGCGCGTACTGCTCGCCGAAGCCGAACTCGTTGGTCAGGTACGCGTGCATCCCGAAGCCGTTCGGCTGGGACAGGAACTCACGCAGTGCCGGGACGACTTTCGATTTGCCACCGAGCAACGAGAACAGCGCCGCGTAGTTGTTCGGGACGTTCCACAGATACTCGTAGGCCGTTCCCTCCACGTAGCGGGTGGTGCTCGTCGGGGTGACCCCAGGAACGAATGAGCCGTCCGTGTTGCGTCCGTTCAGCAGATTGTTGGACAGGTTGAAGACGTTCTGCCAGTTGTTGGCCCGCGCCTCCAGCAAGTCCGCGTCCTTGTCGTCGCCGAGTGCGCGGGCGAAGAACGCCAGCGCCAGGTCCTGGCTGTCGTATTCCAGCAACGTCGGCACGTACCCGTGCGGGTTGCAGCAGCCGTACTTGCCGTCCTCGGGCAGGTAGCCGTACTTCTCTTCCAGTGCCTCGCCGGGCCGTACGTCGTTGACCGTGGTGGCCTGCGCGAGCATGTCGCGCAGCGCCTCGGCGGTGTCGAAGGCGCGCGCGCCGAAGGCGTAGTAGTCCGCGATGATTGACTGTGCCGGGTCGCCCACCATCACGTAGTTGTTCAGGTGCAGGTACCCCCACTGCTGCAGGATCTTGTCCTGGCTGTAGTAGTTCAGCAATGACTGCGCCTGGTCGCTTGCCGCGGGCGGATCGAGCATCGCCTGCAGTTGCGAGAGCGAGTGGAAGGTGTCCCATCCGGAGAAGATGCCGTACTGGTCGTGCTGGGCGGCGCCGATCGTGTGCACCTTGATGTCCGCGCCCATGTACTGGCCGTTGACGTCACTGGTGATGTTGGGCTGGATGAAGGCTTTGTAGAGGTTGCTGTAGAACTGCTGGGTCTGGGCGAAGCTGCCGCCGGACACCTGGATACGCCCGAGCAGCGTGTTCCATGCGCCCTGGGCGGCGCTCCGGACGCTGCCGAAGTCCCAGCCGGAGTTCTCTTTCTGCCAGTTTGACCGCGCGTTGTCGGCACTGACGTACGAGATGCCGACCTTGGCCTGGACGACCCGGTTGCCGGTGGTGTCGAAGGTCAGGTAGACCGCGCTCGGCGTGCCGTCCGAGCGGAGGATGATCTGCGACGAGCTGAACGGCCGGTCGAAGGTGATGTCGAAGTGGACGGTGTACTCCTGCCGCTGGCCGTCGTTGACCACCTCGCCGCAGAAGTGGCCGCTCGTCTCCGAGCCGCTCACCTCCTGGCCGTTCAGGACCTGCGCGGTGCTCGGCGCGAACTGGCCGTTCTGGCTGTTGCGCAGCTTGATCAGGAACCCGGCCTGGGTGGTGGCCGGGTAGGTGAACCGGCCCATCGAGCTGTGCGGGGTCGCGGTGAACTCCGACGTGACCGTGGCCGGCTGGTTGCTCTGCGCCGAGTAGTAGCCGGCCTGCGCGACCTCACCGCCGTTGGTGAATGCGGTCGTGATGGCGTTCGGGTTGCCGCCGGGCAGCGGACCGGTCATCGGCAGCATCGGGACGTCCTGCGCCGCCCCGCAGCCCGGGCCGCTGATGTGCGTCAGCGAGTACCCGGTGATCGAGGTGTCGCCGAAGGTGTACCCGCCGCCGGCGCTGCGGTTGGGCATCGTGTCCGGGCTCCACTGCACCATCCCGAACGGCACGTCCGCGCCAGGGAACGTGTTCCCACCTCCGGTGGTCCACGTCCGGGTGTCCACGAGCGGCGCCGGATCGGTGACCGCCTGCGTGACCAGCGCCTGATTCTTCGCACCCGCGGGGAGCTTGGCGGCGGGCACCGGGCCCGGGCAGCGGACCGGACGCCCGTTGGGTCCCTCGGTGCAGGCGGCCGGGGGATCTGTCCTGGCGCTGCCAGGCCCCGCCGGAACGCTGGAGCTGGGTTGGGGGGCAGGGCTCGGGCTGGGCGCGGCCGCCGCCGGTGCCCCGCTCAAGGATGGCGCACCCCCAAGAACGGCTGCGGCAACCAATCCGACAATGACCCGGCGTCGCGAGAATGGTGACAGCTGTGTACGTCGCATCGCCAGCTCCTCTCCCTCGCCGGGGAGCAGCCCAGATCCCCAGCCACCGGGGGCGACAACGTTGTCTGTAGGGCCGGAAAGCTACGCCGTCGTCAAAGGGGTGTCAATCTACCCGATCGAATTCCTGACCCTCTTGCGGGGAATTATGGTGATTATCCTCGTGCTCTTAGTGGCGACTACGGTAGAAGCCCGATCACAACCCCGCGCCGGCCCGCACCTTCCTTACCGACCCGGTGCCCACACCCCGACCGGCACAGTAACCGGGGCGTCCCCGACCTGCGCGGACCTTCGCGGTCATGTTCGGTGTGCTTCGTGACGGCCGGCCGGTCAGGCGTGCTAGGGTCCCGCGGCGCTCGGGGTTGACCGGTCGTTGGCTGGGTCATCCGTTGATGGCTGCGGGGTGGACGCCTGCGCGGGGGAGGTGAACAGGGGCTCGGGGTCGGGTTGGGCGGTCGGGTCGGCCAACACCACCACCTCGTCGCCTGATTGGAGGACGGTGTCGCGGCCGACCGGTACCAGTGCGCCGTCGCGGCTGATGAAGCTGATCCAGGCATCCTCACCGAGGGCGAGGTCGGCGAGGGTGCACCCGTCTGCCGGCGCACCGGCGACGACCAGGTAGCGGCGCATGCCGGCGGGTTCGTGCCGGAACCGCACGCTCAATGCCCACGGCTCGGGTTCGACGGTACGCATGGGCACGCCGGTACGGCGGGCGATGTAGGGCACCAGGCTGCCCTGCACGACGACGGAGAACGTCACCACGATCACCACGACGTCGTACATCCTCGTGGCGCCGGCCACATCGGCGGTGAGGATGTAGGTGCCCAGCAGGACGGGCACGGCGCCTTTGAGGCCGGACCACATGACGAACAGCCGCTCGCCGGAGCGAAGCCGTACCGGCAGCAGGAGCAGCCCCACCACGGCTGGCCGCACGATCAGGGTCAGGAGCAGCGCCAGGCCGAGGCCGATCAGCCAGGCGTCGCCGCTGGCCAGGCGGTGCAGGGAGACGGTCAGGCCGAGCATGGCGAACGCGACGATCTCGGCGAGGCTGGCCACAGAGGAGTGGAACCGTTCGATCTCGGCCTTGTACGGAGCGCGCAGATCGCCAACGAGGATGCCGGCGATGAACACGGCCAGGAACCCGGAGCCGTGGGCGAGGGTGGCCGTTCCGTAGATGACACCGGCCGCGGCGAGGGTGCTCAGCGGGTACAGAGCGCCGCTGGGCAGCGGGACCCGGCGCATGAACAGCGCCATACCGTACCCGCCGAGCAGGCCGGCCGCGGCGCCAACGACCATTTCCAGCGCGAACTCGCCCAGCCCGCTGCCCACGGCGTGCCAACCACTGGCGGTCCCAGCCGCAAGCAGGCTGGCCATTGCCGCGATGCCAACCGGGTCGTTAACGCCGGACTCACCCTCTACGAGAGTGCCGGTGCGGCCGGAGATCTCGCGCCGACCCAACACTGAGAACACCACCGCCGGGTCGGTGGGTGCCAGCGCCGTGCCCAGCAACAGGGCAGGCAGCCAGCCGAACCCGAACAGCAGGTGCGCCAACGCCGCTACGCCAGCCGTGGTGGCGAACGTGCCCACCACACCGACCCACGCCACCGGGCCGGCGGCCGAGCGGAACCGCCGCCAGCCGATGTGCATGCCCCCATCGAACAGCAACACGACCAGGGCCACGGTGACCACCCGCTGCACCGTAACCACGGGCACCCGGCCAAGGGCCGGGACCACATCCGAGGCCGCCGCGGCGGCCAGCAGGAAGATCGCCGGAGCCGGCACACGCAGCCGCTGGCTGAGCCGATTGGACAGCACCGCCACCAGCCCCGCACCGCCGACCACCGCAATCGCCAGGCCGAAACCCTTGACGTCGTTCACCGCCGAGCCCCGCAACAGGGACGCGAGCAGCCGGCAAGAGCAGAGAACACGGTGACCTCCCGGGCGGCGCGGACCTACCAACGCCGACCAGTCTTCCCGGCACACCAACACCCACAGTATCTGCCGACCGGAAACCCCGGGCACGGTCCGACGGAGCCACGCACGCAGCAGGCGCAGCCGCCCAAACCCTCGGCTTATGCCGTTGCGCGTCGCAAGCCCCCGGACAGTCGCTGGGCCGCCACCGGACGCTGCCGAGGGCGCGGGCTGTTCCCGGTCAGGTTGGCCTCCATCACGTTGCGCCACGCCGCCAGCGGGATGACCCCGAACGCCCGGCCGGTGGCGTGTCACGTGGAGGTTTGCTCGTCCCGGGCTGCGGGAAACGTGGAGGAGGAACCTCTTCTGCGGGCGGGTGACGCCGCCCTGGACCCCGGCGGCTGGCTGGGAGGTGCACTACGGCCGCGACCGCCCGGTCGTCAATGGCGGCCTGGGACCCGACCGGCCGTCTTCGCCGCCCGCTCGGTAGAGATCACATCGCTGACGACGAAAGGCCTACTCGCCATGAGTGTGTCCAACACGACCGCCCCGACGGCCGCGGTCCAGGGATCGGGCCGGCGGGGTAGCGACTTTGCGGAGCTTTCCCGGTGGGTCAAAGGGGCCGGGTTGCTCCGGCGCCGGTACGGGTACTACGCGGGCCGGATCGCGCTCAACGTCGCGCTGCTCGCCGCGGGCGCGGTCGCGCTGGTGCTGCTCGGCTCCTCCTGGTGGCAACTGGTGACCGCGGCGCTATTCGCGGTGGTGTTCACCCAGTTCGCCTTCATCGGGCATGATGCCGGGCACCGGCAGATCTTCGCCACGCGGTGGCGTAACGATCTGGTCGGATACATCCACGCGGCGGTGACCGGGATCAGCTACCGGTGGTGGGTCGACAAGCACAACCGGCACCACGCCAACCCCAACCACGAGGACGAAGACCCCGACATCGACATTCCCGCGTTGGCCTTCACCGTCGAGCAGGCCCGCGCCAAACGAGGACTCACCCGGTGGGTGGCCAAGTACCAGGCGTTCCTGTTCTTCCCCCTGTTGCAGTTCGAGGCGATCATGCTGCGAATCGCCAGTGTCAGGGCGGTGCTGCGACGTGAGGTCAGCCGCCCCGGGCTGGAGGCCACCTTGCTGGCCGGGCACATCGTGGGCTACCTGGCCACCGTGTTCTGGATCCTGTCACCGGTCAAGGCACTGCTGTTCATCGCCGTGCACCAGGCCCTGATGGGCGTGTACCTGGGCTGCTCCTTCGCCCCCAACCACAAGGGCATGCCGGTCCTCGCCCCCGGCCAGAAACTCGACTACCTGCGCAAGCAGGTCCTCACCGCCCGAAACGTGACCGGCGGCCGATGGGTGGACTTCCTCCTCGGCGGGCTGAACTACCAGATCGAACACCACCTGTTCCCCAACATGCCCCGGCCGAACCTGCGCCACGCCCAAGCCCTCGTCCACGACTTCTGCACCCGACACGGCGTCCCTTACAGCCAATGCGGACTCCTGCGCTCCTACACCGAAGTCCTGCGCCACCTGCACCGCGTCGGGGCCCCGTTGCGCAGTCCGGCCGGATAATCGGCACGAAGTCCGGTACGGGTAAAGCCGGCAGCCGTGATCGCGGTGACGGGGATGCCGCAAGGAAAGTCGGATCGTGGTGTCGTTGTCGGTCTTTGTACAGCTGGAGACGCCCTCGGTTTGGCCGCGTGACGGCTGGCGAGGTCTGGAGTCACGACGGGCGGGGCGCGCCCGGCCGGAGCAACACGGCACCGGGCGGGGCCGGAATACGGCAGGCCAGGCCCTGGTTGTACCGGCTGGTCGTGATTTTTGCGTGTTCGTGGTTGATCTATGAAGCCCGCGGATCAGGTCTCGCGGGCGTTGCCATCTCCCCTTGGGCGGTGAGCCGCCGGCCGACGACGGCTAGC
>Ga0137375_10011609_pt1 | contig 10422 bp, 8 predicted proteins | sample SagtaG_24_FD_104936 | JGI IMG/M metagenome (GOLD analysis project Ga0137375, IMG submission 104936) | Vadose zone soil microbial communities from Sagehorn Ranch, Mendocino, California, USA - Sage1_R_113_16 metaG | ecosystem: Environmental > Terrestrial > Soil > Vadose zone | place: USA...
CATTTGTTTGATAAACTCTTCTACGCGTGTCGGTAGAATCTCTGTTGACATGACACCAACAGGATTACACAAGTTACTAACTTGTGCCGACACGCGCATTTACAGAAAGTGTCCAGACATCAGCAGATGGCATCAAAAATTGATATGAATAGAAGGAGAAGTATCTCGATTGCGATTTTGCTGCTGTGCATGAGCGCACTCATCAACAGCTTAGCGGCGCCGCCGTTGCCCAATCCGAAACTCGTTTTCACGGGAGTTCAGAACTACGTGGCGAATGGCCAGCGCTGGGTCAGATACAACCTCCGGGTAGTTAATTTCGCCGCCTACCCAAACTACCTGTTTACGCCGGTGCGCCCGATAAAGACATGGGTGACACATTTGGCGGATCAGCTCTGGAACCCATCTCCGAGACCTAATGTTGACTGCGCGAGATAGATCGTTAGCTCCTTTCCCTTGACATTCTACCAATGCGGATCGACACTCTAGTAGGATTTCTACCGAAACAACTATGCGAAAACAAAAAGACGAACCAATCGACATGCTTCAGGGCACGCTTGACCTGCTGATCCTGCGCACCCTGCTGTTCGGCCCGATCCACGGCCACGCTATTGCCAAATCTATCGAGCGAACTTCACAAGATGTGCTGCGAGTGGATCACGGCTCGCTCTACCCGGCCCTGCAACGCCTGGAGCGCCGGGGGCTGATCACCGCCGAGTGGGGCACATCGGAAAATAACCGCCGTGCCAGGTACTACCGCCTGACCGTGACCGGCCGCAAGCAATTGACTGTCGAGGCTGGTAAGTGGGAGCGCTTGACCGAGGCGATCGCCCGTATCCTTAACCCGAATCGGGAGGAGGCCTGAATATGCGCTGGTGGAGCGAGTTGAAATACCTGGTCCGGAAATTGAACCGCAGACGCGCAGAGCGCGAATTGCAGGAAGAGATCGGCGCCCACCTGGAGATGGAGACCCAGGAGAAGATCGCCGACGGGCTCTCTCGGGAGGAGGCGCGGTATGCAGCGCAGCGGGTATTTGGCAGCGTCGCTTTGGCGACGGAGGACAGTCGCGCCTGGTGGGGATTCGGAAGGTTGGAAGAATTGTGGCAGGACCTCCACTACGGCGCGCGAATGTTGGTGAAGCAACCCGGCTTCACATTAGTTGTCGTTGTCACGCTTGCGCTCGGCATCGGCGCGAATACGGCTGTCTTCAGCGTAATCAACGCCGTGCTATTGCGTCCGCTGCCTTACCGCAACGCCGATGGGTTGGTAATGGTCTGGGGGAATTTACTCGCATTGGGTATGGAGCGGATGGGGGCTAGGGCGGCGGAGTATGATGATTACCGTAGGCAAACGCAGATCTTCAGTGAAACCGCCGCTTTCAAGAGTCTATCTTTCAATTTGAGCGAAGCAGGAGGCGATCCGGAACGAATTGCCGGGGCGAGAGTGACGGCCAGCCTCTTTCCAATGCTCGGCGCCGGTGTTGCCGCAGGGCGGCTCTTTACTACGGACAACGAACAGGTCGGGAGCGATCAAGTGGTAATCATCAGTCACGGCCTGTGGCAACGACGATTCGGCAGTGACTCAAATCTGATCGGTAAGACAATCGCGCTCGATGGGCAGAATCGCACGGTAGTCGGCATCCTGCCCGCAGGCTTTCAATTCCCTCACCGAAGCCTTCCTTTCGCTGAACCGGCGGACATATTCGTGCCGTTAGCATTCACCTCGGAGCAAATCGCGGGGCGCAGCGGCCTTTTTGAATACAGAGTGCTGGCGCGACTACGGCCTGGCGTGACACTCGATCAAGCGCGAGGGCAGATGGACGTGTATGCCCGGTCCATTGAACAGTATTTTCGCGGGCCTAACAATGCGGACGGGGGCTGGCGCATTACGGTCGAGCCGCTCGGGCGGATCGTTGCCGGGAAAAGTCGTGAGACGTTGCTGGCGTTGTTGGCGATAGTCGGATTGGTTATGTTGATTGCGTGCGCGAACGTCGCCAATTTGTTGTTGGCGCGCGCACTGGCGAGGCAAAAAGAGATTGCCGTGCGGTCGGCCTTGGGCGCGAGTCGATTGCGAGTCGTGCGCCAGCTTTTGACCGAAAGCGTCCTATTAGCTGCGCTCGGCGGCGGCCTTGGACTGTTGTTGGCGCGTTGGGGGATAGAGGCGCTTGTCAAACTTAATCCCGCCAGTGTTCCGCGGATTAGCGAAATCAGCATTGATGGCCGCGTTCTGGTATTCACTGTCGTGATCTCACTCCTGACCGGGTTGCTATTCGGCATTATTCCGGCGCTGCAGACTTCTCGGCCCGATCCGCTGCAATCGCTGAAAGAAGTTAATACGAGCCTGACTATCAGCGGGCGGCGATTCCAGCTTCGACAGGTTCTAGTTGTCATTGAGATCGCATTAACGCTGATCGTCCTGGTTTGTGCTGGATTAGTAATCAATAGTTTTGTCCGGCTATTACGCTTCAATCCCGGTTTGAATCCGAATCAGGTGCTGACGGCGCAATTCTCACTGTCGCCGACGAAATACTCCGATCAAATCCAAACAGCGGCCTTCTTTGAGCAATTGATGGGCAAAGTCACCACGATCCCCGGCGTACAAGCGGCAGGCGCGAGTTCGATCGTTCCTTTGAGCGGTAGGGCGACTGACGATCCCTTCAGCATCGAAGGCCGCCCGCTCGATATGAGCCGGGTGACCGTCGCCGGACATCAAAACATCACGCCCGATTTCTTCCGCGCGCTCGGGATTCCGCTGGTACAAGGGCGCGATTTCACGAGCGCCGACGTGGCCGGCGCGCCTCCTGTTGCCATCATCAACGAAACGATGGCGCGGACGTACTGGCCTCCGGGGAAGGAAAATGCCCAAAATCCAATCGGCCAGCGTATTGGGCTCGGCGCGTCTCGCGCGCCGGAAGACTTGATGACGATCGTCGGCATCGTGCGCGATATCCCGCACCGCAGCCTCGACTCCCAACCCAAACCGGACTGGTACTGGCCCCAATCACAATTGCCGAACCGTTCGATGACGCTATTTGTCCGCACGAGCCTTGATCCAGCGCATCTGGCCGCTGTTATCCGCCAGCAAGTTCGAGCGATCGATCCGTCGCAGCCTATCGCGAGTTTCGGAACGATGAATGAAGTCATCGCATCCTCGATCGCGCCACGCCGTTTCAGCATGCTGTTGCTGGCGATCTTTGCGGCCACCGCGCTATTGCTGGCCGCGACCGGCGTCTACGGCGTAATGGCGTACACAGCCGCGCAGCGTACACGCGAAATTGGCATTCGAATGGCGCTAGGCGCACAGGGGAGCGTTGTCATCAGATTAATATTGAAACAGGGGCTGACGCTGATTTTGATCGGCCTTATGGCTGGCATCGCTGGCGCGCTCGCAGCAGCTCGCGCAATGTCGAGTTTGCTCTACGGCGTCAGCGCGACCGATCCGGCGACGTTTGCGTCAATTTCTTTGACGCTCTTGGCCGTCGCCCTTCTGGCTTGTTATTTGCCCGCGCGACGAGCGGCGAAGGTAGATCCGATGGTCGCCCTAAGATTTGAGTAAAATCAACAGCGCGCTCCTGCCGCGCGTCGGAGGCGAGATTGAGCGAGCCTTTTTGGCCTTTGTCGCGCTCGTTTGCCTCAGGCACACCATTGAGTGCCCCTCATCGTCTTGAGGAGGTCTACTCGATGTCTGTTCAGCTTGCATTACGTTTTGATGAAGTGCCCATCACTTGCGAAACTCAGCAGCGATATCATTCGATTTCCCCTTGCCTGGCCGGGAAGCGATCGGCGGAAGAACAGGCGGACGCGCTCGGGCTCTCTTACAGTACCGTCTGCCGTTGGCTACGGCGATTTCGGGAAGAGGGCATGCCCGGACTGTTCCCGGCGACTCAATATCCACGCGAACCACAAACCCCGGAACATGTCATTGTGACGCTGCTTTATTACAAGACTTGTGCGCCACGTGCCTCCGACCGGGAACTGGCGCGAGTCTTGAGCGCGACCACTGATCGCCGCATTCATCACGAAACGGTGAAGGCGCTGCTGGAACGCTATCCCCTCTGGCGCTACCCGGACTTTCAACGTCTCATTCAGTATCAAGCGCCGGCTGACCCTCAATTGTTGCGGCAGGAAGTGGTCAAGCTACGACAACAGGGTTGGACGGAGAAACGGATTGCGCAATTACTCCGTTGCTCACGCAAGACCGTCATTAAATGGCTGCGCCGTGCGCGCCAGGCCGAGTCGCAACCGGATGACAGGCAACTCTGGCTGCTCGACCTCTCACGGGCGCCACATCGGACCTCACGCAAAGTCTTCTTCAGCGCAATTCACGCTGTGCTCGAACTGCAAAAGAAATACGGCTACGCCGGCGCGTGGCGGATCAAAGGGTATTTGGAAAAGGACTACGGCATCTATCTAGGCGAGACTACGGTCAGAAAGATCATGGCGCTCAACCGCCGTGTCCATCTGGCTCCGCAACGCCCCGTCGCTGAAGTTAAGGTACGAGACGAGCGCGAGGGGCCTCCGAAAAGCAGTCACCCGTTCGAGTACACCTTCGTGGACATTAGATACCTCGACGCGAAGCCCGCGGGCGTCCAACTCTATTCGACCCTGCTGTTGGAGGGTCTCTCCAGGACCATCCTCGCTGGTTCGCTCACGACCGGGCAGGAAGTCGGCGTAATTCTTCACCTCTATTTCCAGGCGCTGCTACGTTGGGGGTTATGGAAAAGTGTCGTGTCCGATCACGGCGGAGTGTTCATCAGCCACGATTTCCAGCGCGTCAATAAGCGACTCGGCATTCACCACGAGCTTTATGAAAAAGGCAAGCCTTGGCGTAACCTTATCGAATCTCAGTTCGGAATTCAGGCCCGGCTCGGAGAGTATCACTGGCAACAATGCCGTAACGTTGAGGAGGCGGTTGAGTTTCATCGTGAACTGATCCGCGATCATAACCGGATGCCGCACTGGGCGCATCATCACCGCAACGATGGGAAGAAGTCGCCTCTGGAAGTTCTCGGAGACGCCAAAGGCATGCAGATCGAACCGGCTGATCTGCAGCGCGCCTTTGGACAAAGGTACTGCCAGCGAATGACCGATGCCCGCGGCTTCGTTCGAATCGGACGCTGGAAGATCTACATCGAGGAAGCGTTACGAAAGCTTCCCGGACGTGGGTGGACATCTACGACGCGTCGAACGACCAGAGGCTGTATGGCTTCTGCGCGCTCGGGGCGTCGCAGGATCTGACCAAGCTCTGGTTCGCGGTCAAACAGGGGGGCGACCCTCCGGACTTCGTCTACATCGTTCTGACGGACCGGAGGACGAATACGACCTACAAGTCTAACAGGGTGTCAACGCACTTAACATCGAGGCCTTGATCACCGTTTCGGCCTGTCCATAGTAAAAATTCCGTATCTCTTTATTTTCATACTGTCCTTCGCCAAAATGTCGTCCGATTCCAAAATGCCTCGCCTGGGTCCATGTAACTTAGCTCGACGACGTTACATCCCATTTCCCAAGTTGTTAAAACTAAAGGTGAAAGAGTTTTGGCTAAGGACAGGCCCCTCCTCTCATTTGAGCAAGATTTCTTTGAAGAAATCCACCGCCCTCTCGTCGCCGGTCTGCCCGAGCCAGAAGATCGCCTGTTTACGGACGGCGGGGTTGGCGTGGGTCTTGGCGATTTTGATGAGCAACGGGACGGACTCGTCTTTCGACCGTTGACTGATAGCGAAGACGGCCTGCTTTTGCACTTCGGTGTCGGCGTCCGCGCTGTCAAGCGTGTCTTTCAGCGCGTTCAGGCTGCGTTCGCCCGCCTTCTGGCCGAGCCAGAAGATCGCTTTCTTGCGGGACTCATGGTCGTTGTCTTTGCCGGCGACGTCGATCAGGAAGTTGACTGCGGCGTCCTTATCCTCATTGATCGAGGCGGCAAAGATGATCTGTTCCTTGACGTCGCGATGGTTGACGGAAGTGTAGAGGTTTTGCAGCGTTGAGATCGCGTCGCTGTCCTTGCTAATCCCAATGGCGAAGGCCGCCTGTTTGCGCACTTCCCTGTCCTCGCTCTCATTGCGCGCCAGGTCGGCCAGGAACGGCGTCTCGCCGCCGACCTGGCCGAGCCAGAAGACGGCGCTCGTCCGCACTTTTTCAACCGAAGATTGCCGGACGAAGTTCTTGAGCATTCCCGCCACACGCGCGTCGTCGTGCAAGGCGATGGCCATCGTCGAGTGTTCACTGACCTTGGCAGCCTGCCGCCCTTCGACCAGCCCGCGCAGCAGGTTCAAACTCTCTTCATTGCCCGCGCGCCCCAGCCAGTAGACGCGATAGCCGCCATATTCGCGAGCGCGGTCGAGGTTGTAGACTTCCACCCGCGTGACTGCCGTGTCATTCGGTTCGCGCAGCAGGAACACGCCCAGGTTGCGTGTCTCGCGGGTCGAATCGAACGAAATGTTGACGCCGTCCGCCGAAGTCCTTTTGCCGTCCCAATCCACGTCCACCGACACGCCGGGGCGCACATCGAACGCGTAGGCCGTCCAGTATCGGGCCAGGGCGGCGCGGCCGAGCCTGACCGCCGCGTCCATGCGGCCACTCAGATTCGCCCCTTCGACCGCGACGAATCCCGGCCGTTGAATCGGCCCCGGCCCCGGAACGGCCTCGAACGGCTGACTGCCAATTGGGAGTGGGGCGGCGGTCATGGCCTGCGCCACCTTGACCGAGCCGGCATGCGCGCAAGCCAGCATTACCAGAGCGATCAGGAAAAACGTTCTGACGATCATTTTCATACCCTCCTTATTTAAGAATTTCTTCGATGAATTTCGCGGCCTCGGGGTCGTGGCTCTGCCCGAGCCAGAAGATCGCTTTCTTCCTCATCTCCACCGAAGCGTCCCCCTTTGCGATCTGCATCAACTTCCGCAACGCGGCCTTCTGCTGGGACTGGCCTAGCGCGAATATGAGTTGCTCCTTGACGCCGCCGTTGGTCTCGGAGTCGTACAACTGCGCCAGGACATCAACCACCTGGCCTCCGGCCTGCTGGCCGAGCCAGAAGATGGCCTGCTTTCGCATTTCGATGTCGTCGGCCGCGCGGGCGACGTCGAGAAGCTTCGCCCGCGCGCGCGGGCTGTTGGTCTGCGTCAGAGCGAAGAGAACCTGTTTGCGAATCTCTGTGTTCGAGTCCGCGTCGTAGATTTTGATCAACTCCTCCACGCTCGCCTCGTCGCTGTGCTGGCTCAAGCCGAAGATCGCCTGCTTGCGCAACTCGACGTCGCCGCCGGAGCGCGCGATCTCGCTCAATTTGCCGCGGGCGCGCTGGCTGTGGTGTTGCGAGAGCGAGAAGATCACCTGCTTCTTGATCTCGACGTCCCGCTCGGCCTCGTAAATCTTCGTCAGGTCGTCCACCGCCGCCTCCTGGCCGCGCTGGCCGACAAAGAAGATCGCGTCGCGCCTGAGCTCCGTCGAAGAGGCGCCGCGGGCGAATTCAACCAATAGCTCGTAAGCGCGGGGGCTGGAGTGCTGCGAGAGCGCGAAGAGCGCGGCCTTGGCGACCTCCGTGTCGGCCTCCGTGTTAGTTGGATGCATAGCGACCTCTTTGAGCAGATCGATGGCGCTCTCGTCGCCGCTCTGTCCCAGCCAGAAGATCGCCTTCTTGCGCGCTTTCGGGTCGGTTTGATCGCGCGCCAGTTCCATCAGCATCGGCGTCGTCCTCGGCCCGACGTGCTGCCCGAGCAGATCGATCGCGTTCTCTTTCAACCTCCGGTCCGCCGCGGAGCCCGGCTTGAGGAGGTCGGCGACAAAAGCGGCCGCACGCTCCGGGTTGGATTGAAATAGGCTTTGCAGCGCGATCATCTTGATCTCAAGGTCGTTCTTGTCAAGCTCTCTCTCGACCACCTGACTGTTCCCGGTCTGGCCCGCGATCTCGACGCGCATCGCCCGAGCGTCGTCAAGCCAGTTCGAGCGCGGGTGCTCGCGGATCAGCCGCTCCAACTGCCTGTCCGCCTCCACGAACTTTCCCTGCTTCTTCAGCGCGAAGGCCGTCCAGTAGAGCGCGGCGTCAACGTCCTTGTGTTTCGGGTAGTCGGTGACGAAAGAAATGAACGTAGCCGCGGCGCCGTTCCAATTCTCGTCTTCGATCTGGTCGCGGCCTTGCCGGAAGACTTTCATCGCCTCGTCTTTAGCGTTCGAGCTTTGGATGAAGCTATTGAGTTTGCCCAGTTCCTGGGCGGAAGCGCCGGCCACGGCGTTTCGGGAGCTACGCCCGAGCAGGCCGCCCGCGACCATGGCCGGTAATAAAACCAGGGCGCCTAAAAGAAGCAGTCTGCGAAGCTGATGATTGCGAATGTCGTACCGCATATTTGATTTCCTTCCCCTCGCTGCGGACCGTTTTACGGATTTTGATACATGGGCGCCGAAGGCTGCGCCGAAGAGATCTGAAGCGAAGCGATCAGCTCTTTGCGCTGCAAGCGTTCCCTGATGCCGCCGAGTTCGCCCCGCGACGGAGTGTCCGGCAAGTTGGCGATGTCGAGCAGGAACGGCTCCAGGCTGCTGAGCGCCTCTTCCGCCGGCAGGTTGCCCTTCATCTCCGCGTCGCGCCGCAGCAGGATGTTCTGATAGAGCAGCCGCCGGGACAATTGTCTCTCGTAAGCCAGATCGGTCGCCGCAAAACTTTTCGAGACGCTCGCGTTGCGGAACGAGCGCAGCATCAATTGCGCCTTCTCGAAATGCCTGATCGTTTCCGGCGTGAAGAGCGAGGCGGCGATCAACGACTGACCAAATCCTCTCGAAACGACAACGTCTTCGACTATCTCCCCGCCCCGCTCTTCGCGCCGAACTGACGACGCATTGCCATTCGACTTCGCGGCTGTCGGATGAACCGACGTTCGCCTCTTGGAAATCTCGCCCGACTTTGGCGTTTTTGCGATGACTTCGTCATGCGACTTGACATTTGGCTGTGGGGTCGGAGTCTCCGCAGCGACATTAGGGGCGCCGGGTATAGGCCCCACGGCCTGCCGTCGTTGCCACGTCCACCAACCGATCGCCAACAGGACCAGCGCCAGCCCAGCCGCCACCGATAGCGGCCTCACAGTCAACGGCCCGAAGCCGCCGATCCAGTCCGCCAGCCGCCGCATCCAACTCGGGCGTTCAGGCCGCAACCGCTCGCGCAATCGGGTCTCATAGCCCGGCCAATAACTCTCATCGGGCATGGCGGTTTCGGTCACTTGATCAAACACGCGCAGCGCTTCTGTCATGGACCGGTATTGCGCCAGGCAATCGGGGCAGCCTTCAAGTTCCAGGAGCCCGCGCCGCCTGGCTTCAGGCCCCAGCTCGTCAAAGACCAGATCAACCAACAGCTCTCTTGTCTTCACACAGTCATGCATAACCACTCACTCGCTTCGGCGCGCTTCAGCGCCGCTCACGCGCCGCGTAGGAAACGTCCTCCGCCGCGCTAATTTTCACGCCCAGGTACTCACGCAGCCGATTGATCGCGCGGAACAGCGCTTTTTTGACCGTCCCCGTCGAGACCGCGCAGGCACGGGCGATTTCATCGTAGGTCATCCCCTCGCGGTGCTTGAGCAAAAAGATCAGCCGCTGCTGCGCCGTCAGTTCGCTCAACCCCTCCATCACCTTCTCGATCATCATCTGTTGTTGCAGCCGCTCTTCGGGCGCCTGCCTCGGCTCCGCGGGAGTCAGCCCCAACTCATCCAAAGAGACCAACTCGCCCAGTCTGAACACTTTCTTTCCGCCGCTATACACCGTCTTCATCTCCCGTTGATGGTTGAGAAACGTGTTGACCGTGATCCGGCGCAACCAGGTATAGAAGCCCGCCTCGCCGCGGAAGCCGCCGATGGCCCGGTAAGCCTTCAGCCAGACCTCCTGTGACAAGTCCTCCGCCTCGTGCGGGTCGCGGGTGTACTGCAGCGCCAACGCATAAATGCGCCGCTGGTAAGAACGAGCCAGCAAGCAGAAGGCTTCTTGATCGCCTTCCTGCGCGCGCTCGATCAACTTATCTTCCTGGATCACCGATTCTCATCCTTTTTTGAAGTCGTCTATATAGACACTGGGCGCGCGTTTTGGTTGGCGCGAAAGCGAAAAATTCTCGCCCCATACTGGCGGCGCTTTAATGAGAGGCGCGCCGGATTCGACGCAGAGTCGCTTATTCTCCCTTCGCCGCCAATCCGCTTCAAGGCAGGGCGCTTTTCAGCGAGCAAAGGCGCAGTAGTTTTTAGGCCTGAGCGTTTTGGATTAGGAAGCCGATGAATATTGGTTGAATTCGTTATCCCCCATTCTTATTCGTGGGTTTGTGGTGTCCGGAATGCGTGGATTTCTTCACCTTCCCCCTCGATGGATGCTCCATCCACAGCCGATAGGCTTGGATGGAGAGGAAATCGAGACCGTATGTGAGTTGAAGGGCTTGCCCCTTCGACGAACATACGGTTGACGCGTCTTC
>Ga0137375_10011610_pt1 | contig 10421 bp, 7 predicted proteins | sample SagtaG_24_FD_104936 | JGI IMG/M metagenome (GOLD analysis project Ga0137375, IMG submission 104936) | Vadose zone soil microbial communities from Sagehorn Ranch, Mendocino, California, USA - Sage1_R_113_16 metaG | ecosystem: Environmental > Terrestrial > Soil > Vadose zone | place: USA...
CACCGTCGAGTTCCTGAGCGGTGAGACCATTGGGGCGCGCGTGGTTGCCTCGGAGCCCGAGGCCGACGTCTCGCTGCTCCAGCTCGACCGCCCGCCGGCGCGGCCGGTGGTGGCGCGGATCGGCGACTCCAGCCGCGTGCAGGTCGGCGAGCAGATCTTCATCGTCGGGGCGCCCTACGGCATCGGCCACACGCTCACCGCCGGCTACATCAGCGCCCGCCACAAGCCCAACACGATCTACAGCGCCATGTCGCGCGCCGAATTCCTCCAGACCGATGCCGCCATCAACCAGGGCAACTCGGGCGGGCCGCTGCTGAACTTGAAGGGCGAGGTGGTCGGCATCAACGCCGCCATTCGCGCCAATGCCAACAACATCGGTTTCGCGATCCCCATCAACATGGTGAAAGAGTTGCTCCCGATTCTGCTCCGCGACGGCAAGGTGACGCGAAGCGCCCTCGGGGTCATCGTCGATCCCGTCAACGAAGCCGAAGCGGCGCGCCTCAAGCGAACCGACCGCAAGGGGGCGTACGTCAAATTGGTCGTACCGGGCGGAGGGGCCGACCGCGCGGGCCTGATGGCGGGCGACGTCATCCTTGCGTTCGACGGAAAGACGTTCTCCGATCCCAATCAGCTCCGGTGGCTGGCCAGCTTGGGGGGGGTGGGAAAAACAGTGACCATTCGAGTGCAGCGGGCCGACAAGATGTTCGAGGTCCGGGTGACGCTCGGCCCCCTCACGCCCTCGCAGGACGAAGAAGAAAGCCCCCCGCGAATGGGCCCCTTGCGCCCCTGATGCGCTTTCCGCTTGGACCGGGCGGGGAGCCAGTGATGCTCCGGGTTCAAGGCCGTAGAATCGCGTTCCGGCCGAACTTCGCGTAAGCTCCTTGAGCCCACATGCGCTCCGTTCGTTCGGGTTCCGATCCCCTGTCTGGTCCGGAGCACACGACCAAGGGCTCGGTCGAGCGCCCAGGGGGGCCCCGGCACGACGCCGGAGCGGCTAAGTCTGCTACTCAAAACGTGAATAGCCCGAGCGCGCGCGCGTCCAACTTAGAGGCCAGACGTGCCGAAGCAGAGGAAGACCGTGCGCTCATCGAAGCAGCTCAGAATGGCGACACCGCCGCGTTTCGCAAGCTCGTCGAGCGGCACCAGCGCCGCGCTTTCGCGATCGCTCTCGGCATGGTCCGCGACGAGAACGACGCCCGCGACCTCGTGCAGGAGGCGTTCTTACGCGTGTATCGGGGGCTCGATCGATTCCAGGGAGGGTCCAGTTTTTTCACTTGGTTTTATCGTATCGTCACCAACCTCGCGATCGATTTCATGCGCAAGCCTGGTCGCCGCGAGACCGAACACGACGACGCTCGCGCCCAGCTCGACGCAGCCGACGAGGCCGATTTCCCGTTCGTCTCGCGGATCGACGGAGCCGAACCACTCGAGGTGGTCCATCGCCAAGAGCTCGCCGCGCGCCTGCGCGCCGCGCTCGAAGCGCTCCCGCCTTATCACCGAGGGGTGGTTCTGATGCGCGAGGTGGAAGGCATGTCGTACGAAGAGATGGCGCAAGCGATGAACGTTTCGAAGGGAACGATCATGAGTCGCCTGTTCCACGCCAGGCAAAAGCTTCAGCGTGCACTCGCCGACTGCTATCTCGAAGAATCGGGCGGGGCGCCCAAGAAGGGGGACGAGTAACAACCATGAGCAGTCACGATCCCCCCTTCAATCCAGGTCTCAAGACCTCCCCACCGAGCGACCTCGAGCTCATGCTCTGGGTCGACGGCGAGCTCGATGCGCGCCGAGCGGCCGAGGTGGAGAAGTTCGTCGGGCAGGACTATCGCGCGAAGGCCATCGTGGCCGGGCTTCGCGAAGCTGCCGGCGTCGTCGCGTCCGACGTGCTGTACGATGCGGAGCTGCGCGGCGCCGACGCAATCGCCGATCGGGTGATGGGTGCGATCGAGAGCGGGGCCGCGGTTCAGGTGGTAGCGATGCGCCGGCGGTCTTCGTGGCGCGTGACCGCCGTTGCTGCGATGGGGGCGGCGGTGGCCATCGCCGCGTCATGGCTCTTGTTCGCGCGCAATACGGCGATGGTCCCCTCCGCGGAAACCACGACAGCTGTGCTCAAGGCGCCGCGGGATCCCGGCGAAAACTTTGCCGCGCCTGACAGCACCGCCATCGAAGTGGTCGATTTTGGCACACGTCCGGGCACGATCTTCTATGTACCTTCCGAGGGCGAGAGCGCGTTGGCCGTAGTGTGGCTGACCGAAGACGACACGAGTCCCGCGAGTGGAGACGGTCGATGAGAGAGCGGCGTAGCAGCAAAATCACGGGTCGAAAGGCGCTTGTCTCGTTGGTGGTGGCGCCTCTTCTGTTGTCGGCACCAGTGTCCTACGCCGCTCCGGCACCTTGCGGTAGCAACGTTGGACAACAGGGTCCGGCGGCTGCAACCGTCGATGCGGAAGTGACGCTGATCCACGCTACCAACGAAGCCGACGCCGGTGTCGATCCCCGAATCGGCAAGCTACCGAATCTCGGCAACTACCGCAGCTATCAGCTCTTGTCGCGGAACAACGTTTCGCTGAAAAAAGCAGCTCCCACGACGACGACGCTCCCCAATGGGCGGGTGCTGCAGATCACCTTGAAAGACGTCAAGGATCGGCAATTCATCATCGATACGAGCATCAATCAGCCCGGGGGCACTGTTTTTTTGCCGTTGCTAGAGGTGAGGGCCGCCGTAGACGTTCCGGTGTTCATCGCCGGGCAGACGTACCAGAACGGGATGCTCATCATCGCGATCAAGATTCTGCCGAAGTAGCGAGAAGTGAACGGTATCTCATAGCACCTCACCCCCGTCCTCAGGGCTAGGTGCTTGAACCGATTGTTCGGAACGCCGCTCTACGGCGCGATCGGCAGCTCGAGGAAAAAGATCGTCCCCTTGCGCGGTGTGCTTTCCACGCCAATCGCTCCGCCGTGCAGAAGGACGATGTTGCGGACGATCGATAGGCCGAGCCCGGTGCCGCGGCCCTCGATCTTGGTCGTGAAGAACGGGTCGAAAATTCGTTTGAGATTCTCGCCGTCGATGCCGCAGCCGGTGTCGGCGACCGTGATCTTGACGGCGCGCCGATGCACGAGAAGCTCCGTTTCGACCAGGAGCCGACCACCTTGCGGCTCCATCGCGTGACAGGCGTTGGTGAACAGATTGACGAAGACCTGCGTCAACTGGTCGCGCACGCCGAGCACCGGGCGCGCGTCGGCGGCATAGCATCGCTCGACGCGAATGGCGGCCCGTGAGACCAGGTGCTCGCAGAACACGAGAGCCTGATCGATGACTGCATGGATGGCCAGCGCCGAGGGAGGCTCGATCGAAGGCCGGGCATAGGCGATGAGATCGCGCGAGAACCTGAGGATCCGCCCCGCCGCTTCTCCGATTCGACGCAGCCGCTCGATGTCACTGGGGTCCGACCTCTCGCGCTCCGCTTTGGCGCGCAGGTAATCGGAGTAGCCGACGATCGAAGTGAGCGGATTGTTGAGCTCGTGAACGACACCGGCTGCGATCTGGCCGAGGCTCGCGAGTTTTTCCGATTGGATGATCTGTCCTCGGAGCTCGAGCGATTCGCGACCTTTCGCGCTGACCAGCCGCGTCGTGCGCAGGGCGCTCGCCAGCACGGCGGACACCATCCGCAGCAACTGGTCGACGGTGGTGCCCTCGGCCAGCGTGGTCATATCTTCGGAGGCGATGTGAAGGCGGATGCCTTCGTGTTCGCGCGCCATCTCCACGACGCGTTCGTGGGGGAATTCAGGAAAAAGCCGGCCAGGAGTGGGGCTCAGGCCGACCTGCGAGCCCTGCGGCGCGCTGCGCAGAAAGCGACCCCCCTCGGGTTTGTGCGGTTCGAAAGGCTCGTTCAGCGAAATGCCGAAGGCGCACTCCGGGAGGATCGTTCCCACTGCTTCCACGACAGCGGCGGCGACGGACTCCGGTCCGTCCTCGATAGGAAGCTCGCAAGAAAGCGTGAGGAGTTTGGTCAGCCACGACGCCGGCAGCTCGGCGAGCGCCGTGCGGGTCTTGCTCTTGGCGTCGAAATTGGTGGCGAGCATGCCACCTCGGGGCTGTTCACCGGACGACGGTCCACTCGAGGTGGTCCGAACGCGCCGTTTCATGGGCGCCTCGTTGGCTCGGGACCGGCCGGCTGCGTCTCTTCGCTCGCTTTGTCGAGGTCGAGGATTTTGGCGGCGCCCACGTAGTTCTTCGTTTCGTACTTGGTGATTTTGCCAATTTTTCGCACGATTTCAGCCATTCGCTCGGCCTCGTTCACGATCACGTGCGCCGCCGAGTAGGCGGGAGTGTCGCGGTCGAGCCGCCGCTTCAGAAGCTCGGCGTAACCCATGACGCTGGTCAGCGGTTGATTGAGCTCGTGGGCGGCGGCCCCTGCGAGCTCGGCGATAATGGCCTGCTTCTCGCGAGTGCGCAGCTCCTGCTGTGCCGCGGCCAAGCGCTCCTGCATCTGCAAGCGTTCTCGAAGGTCGGTGAACAGGCCGACCGAAGCGACGGGCCTGCCCTCGTCGTAGATGAGGGCCGCCGAAAGGGAGACGGGAACGCGTTCTCCCCCCTTGCCCAGCATGTCGCAGCGATAATCTTCCAGGCGGCCAACGCCCCCGAACATCTCGGATTTGATGAGGCGCATGATTTCTCGGGCCACGGCGGCTGGATAGAGCTGGGCGACGTTGAGCTTTCCCACCACTTCTTCGGCTTGGTAGCCGTAACAGCGTTGCGCGGCGCGGTTGAACAGCAGCACCCGACCCCGCATGTCAGCCGCCACGATGGCATCCACCGAGCTGTCGATCACCCGTTCCAGAAACTCCTTGGTTTGTTTGAGCTCGGCCTCGGTCGCGCGCTCCTGGGTGACGTCCCGGAACGTGAAGAGGATCGCGTTTTCCTCGCGCAGCACGGAGCTGGTGTTCACGCTGAGCAGGACCTCGGAGCCGTCTTTCTTCTTGATGCGAATGTCGACGCCCTGCGGGTAAATTCCCTTTTGAAAGCCGAGGCGGATCGACTCGGCGCGGTCGCGTTCGTCTTCCGCGAACAGATCGCTCAATGTGCGGCCGATGAGATCCCTTTCGCCGAGGCCGGTGATCTCGCGGGCGCGGGGATTCGAAAAGAGCAGCTTGCCATCGCTGTCGATGACGACGATGCCGTCGGCGGCGCTCTCGAAAAAATCGGCGTAGCGCTGGAGCGTCTTGAGACGTCGCTCGGCCTCGAAGCGGGCGAAAGTGATTTGCTGCGTCTGATCGCGAAGGCTCTGCAGAATGCGCGCATTGCGCAGGGCAATCGCCGTGGCGTTGGCGATGGTGCGGAAGAGAGAGAGCTCGCGGGCGCCGAAAGCGAGAACATGTCGCGCGCGCAAGAAAACGACGCCCATCGGTTTGCCCTCGAAGACGATGGGCAAGAGCGCGAGGGAGCTGAAACCTGCCGGGGGTAAGCCCTTGCGCACCACCTCGAGAAGGGGGTGGGTGCGAGTGTCGCGGATGACCAGTGGCTCGCCCGACGACATCACTTCGCGAATTTCCGGGTATTGGTTGAGATCGATCGGCAGGTCGCGCAGGTGCTCGTCGTCGCTCGCGGCGACGACGTAGCCGACGTCCCCCTCGTCGCGCACGAGCACGATGCTGCAACGCTCCACCTTGGCAACCTCGGCGATCCGCCGCACGACCGTGAAAAGGATGTCGCGAAAGTCGAGGCTGGAAGAGAGCGCCTGGGTCAGCTCGAGCACCACCTGCGCATCACGTTCGCGACGCTCGAGGGCGTCCATGTACTCGCGAATGCGAAGCTGACCGCGAATGCGGGCGATCACCTCGGCGGGGCGGACCGGTTTTCGAATGAAGTCGTCGGCACCGCAGGCGAAGGCGCGAGTCGGCTCGTCGTCTCCCTCGAGGCTGGTCATCACGACGACGGGAATTTCGCGCAGCGCGGGGCGAGCCCGGATCGCGCGCAGGATCGCGTACCCATCGGGGTCGGGCATGATCAAATCGATGACCACGAGCGAAGGCAATTGACGCGTGAGCCACTGCAGGGCCTCGCCCCCCGAGCTCACCCCTGCGCTGCTCAGGTCGGCGGCTTCCAGCGCTTCGCATAGGACGCGTCGGGTGGTAGCGTCGTCGTCAACGACAAGGACGGGCGCACCTTGGGCCACGAAGCTTAGGGTAGCGCCGAATGGCGTCATTGGAAAAGGGAACCCTGTGAGTTTCCGGTTTCGGGATCACGTGGCGTCATACCTAGGTGCAGGTAAGCCTTGCGTGTGGCGACCCTCCCACGGGGTGTTCGTCCCAGCATGCCGATTTGCAACAGATACGGTTCATAAACGTCTTCGATGGTGTCGCGCGGCTCGGAGAGCGCTGCGGCGAGCGTTTCCACCCCCACCGGTCCGCCGTCGTAGGTGTCGATGATGACGCGGAGCAGCCGGCGATCCATCTCGTCGAGACCCGCCGCGTCAATTTCCAGCCGCTCGCTGGTCAAGCGGGCGAGCGCGGGGTCGATGTGCCCGCTGCCTTTCACTTCCGCGAAGTCGCGTGCCCGCCGGAGCAGGCGATTGGCGACGCGAGGCGTGCCGCGCGAACGCTGCGCCAGCTCGATGGCGCCCGCGTCGTCGATGGGGATGTCGAGCATCCGAGCGCTGCGCTTCACGATCTGCATGAGATCGGAAACCGGATAAAAATCGAGCCGCATCACATAGCCAAAGCGGGACAAGAGCGGCGCGGTCAGAAGGCCCGTTCGGGTGGTGGCGCCGACCAGTGTGAAAGCGGGAATGGGCAGCTCGAACGTCGTGGCGTACGCGCCTTCGCCGGTGGTGACGTCGATCTTGAAGTCTTCGATCGCTGGATAGAGGCTCTCTTCGACCACCGGTGACAGGCGGTGGATTTCATCGATGAAGAGCACGTCGTTGCGCTGGAGCTTCGTGAGCACGCCGGCGAGAGCACCTTTGTGCTCGATGGCCGGTCCGGAGGTCGTGTGGGCCGTGACGCCCATCTCGCGCGCGATGATATAGGCCAGCGTGGTCTTGCCGAGACCGGGCGGTCCGCAAAAGAGGACGTGATCGAGGGGCTCGCCCCTCCGGCGCGCAGCCTCGATGAAGACGCGCAGGTTGTCTTTGTGGTGCTCCTGGCCGACGTACTCATCGAGGGTGGTCGGCCGAAAGAGACGATCGTAGCGCGAGTCGTCGCCCTGTTCGATCCCACCCACCGCGCGCTCGTCGCCCGAGAGCGAGCGAACCTGGGCGGGGACCTCAGCACGCGGGACGGACTTCTTCATGGAATGCGACGAACTTCGGGTACTAGTTGCCCACTTGCGCTCTGTTGGCAAGAACTTCTGAACTCAAGCCGCCGGCAGCGTCACCTCGAAGAGCGGGGTGCCGCGGGCGGTTCGCCTGACGTGGAGAGCGCCGCTGTGAAGCTCGACCAGCGATCGCGCCAGGCCGAGACCGAGGGTGAGGCCGCCATATCTGCGCCGATCGGCAGCCGATGGATCGGGAGAGAGGAGTTGCTCGAGCTCATCGGGAGGAATCGAGCTGTTCGGGGCTTCGATTTCGATGATGACGCGGCCGCTGCCATTTCGCACTTTGAGATCGATGGGCCGCACCGTTCCTTCGGGGGAGACGACGGGCTCCCCCGAACGGGCGGAGTACCAGATGAGTGCCGACAGAGCCTGGGTCAGCCGACTCTCGTCGCCGTTCACCCGTGGTAGCCCGTCGCCCATGTCGATTTCGAACTCGAGCGGGCGCGCCGCGGCCAGCAGACGCCCGCGCCGCACCGCCTCTGCCACCACGACCCCTAGCGAAACGTCGGCGCGCGCCAGGGTCATCCGCCCCGCTTCGATCTTGGCCATGTCGAGAATCGTCTCGATGAGGGCCAGAAGTTCACGTCCGCTCTGCTCGATGAAACCGAGGCTTTCGCGCTGCGCGGACGACAGAGGCTTCTGTCGAACGAGCGCCGCGAAACCGAGAATCGAGTTCAGGGGACTCTTCAAGTCGTGGCTGACGCTGGCGAAAAGGAGCGAGCGCAGCTTGCGGGCGGCGTCGCGTGCTTCGATCGCGCGCTCCTGCGCGCGCGCGAAGATTCGGAAGCGCCCGGCGAGGGTATCGACGGCGACGTTGAGAGCGGACACTTGGGTGTAACGAACGAGAACGGGGGCGGGTCCTTCCCCGCGCAGCAACCCTTCGGTCCCCAACATGCGTACCCGCTCGGTGACTTGCGTCAGATCACGCACCAGCGAACGTCCCAATCCGAGACCGAGCGCAGCCGCCAAGCCGACGGCGATGATGGCGATCACGAGATGGGCCATCGTGATCGGACTGACCGCCGTCGTCTCGAAACGAATGATGGCCGATCCATCCTCGAGTGGCGTCGAGAGCGAGACCTGCCCGTCGTCGCCTCTCTCGATGCCGAACATCAGCCGTTTTCGCGACGGTTGCAGCGAGAACCCGAGATCGCGGGCTGCCTGGATGGCTTCCGCGCGTCCGGCTTCGGCAACGGCGCCGGAGGGCGATTCGAGCCCCACCCGGGCCACGATTTCGCCGGTGTGCACCCTGCTTTCGGCGTCGAATTTGCGGATGTGCGCGTGAGCGATGAGCGAAGCGCCGACGGCGACGAGGCCGACGGGCGTCATCGTGGCGAGCAGGAGCCGCCAGATGAGGCGCTTTCTGGCCTTTTGAGATGCTTCGGCGCGGTCGAGAAGACCGACCATCGCGTCGGGGTTGGCCAGCTCGAGGGCGCGTGCAACCGCCGCTCGCACGGTGACGTAGAGCGGCAGGGCCGCCGTGGCCACGATGATGAGGCCGAGCAAGGCGAGGCTGAAGGCGGTGTCGAAGTCCAAGAGCGCCGGCCGGAGCGGCGTCAAGGCGAAGATGCCCACCGCCGCCGCGATCATCGCCACGAACACCGTGGTGACGTAGCCGGGCACCGAGGACAGGCGGGCGATGTCGTTCGGCTCGACCGCGGCCGAGCCGAGCGCGAGCGCCCGCAGCACGAAACGGCTCGGGCGGAGTTTCGCGCGTGTGAGGACGAACCCAGCGATCGCCAGCGGCCCGAGCGCCTTGAGAGCAAAGGTCACTGCAGCCCGCGCCACGACATCATCGAGCAGCAGAAGCTGCGGCGCGAACGCGGCGAGCGCGGCGAACAGAATCAGCCCGAGCAGAAGCTGCGCGCGCATCACGCGCCGCGGAAGGCGCAGAGCGGCGGTGTTCACGCGACCTCCTGTGCGAACGCCTTCAGGCGGAAAGTGAACCGCGACCCCTCGCCGACGACGCTGGAGAGTTCGATCTCGCCTCCATGCATCCTGAGCAGGCGCCGCGCGATGGCGAGCCCGAGTCCGGTTCCCTTTCGTCGCGCCGCGGTGTCGCCGGCCTGCGCGTATTCTTCGAAGATCGCAGCTCGCTCTGCGGGCGCGATGCCTGGACCCGTGTCGATCGTGTGTACGACGACCTCTCCGCCGCCGTTGTCCTCCACGACCACCCGCACGCTGCCTTTTTGGGTGAACTTGATCGCGTTGCCCACGATGTTGCCGATGACTTGCCGCAGCCGGCGCGGATCGGCGTCGGAGATCGCTCCGTTCATCCCCTCGACGCTCAAAGCGAGGTTCTTGGCGTCGGCCAACGGGCGCTGCTCGCGTACGACTTCCTCTGCGATCGCGTAGACGTCGACGGCTTCGCGCGCCAGCTTGAGTCCGCCCGATTCGAGCGCCGACAATTCGAGGATGTCGTCGATGAGCGAGCGCAGATGCGAGGCGCTGGTGCGGATGACCCCGAGCTCCTCACGCGTCTCTGGATCGAGCGTCCCTTCCACTTCGCTGAGCAGAACGTCGGCGAAACCGAGAATGGCGTTGAGGGGGGTACGCAGCTCGTGGCTCAGCGCGGCCAGAAACGCCGAGCGTTCGGCATCGAGGGCCGATGCGAAAACGAGATCCTGACGATAGGTGCGCTCGGCCGCCGAGAACCTGGCCACCAGCTGGTTGAAGGCCGACGTCAGAACGCCGACCTGGTCCAGCGCTCGGACCGGGATCGGGGCTCCGGCGGGGTCGGTGTCCGCCGTGGCCATGGCAGCAATGCGCCGACGAACGTAGGTGACGTCGTTGCGCACGTCGCTGGCGAAGACATATCCCACGATACCCGCGGCACCCACGAGGAGTGCGGTCAACACGGCGACGGCGCTCACGAGGCCGCGCGCCTCGTGCGGCGTTTGCGGCGCAGGGACCATGGCGATCACCGAGAGCTGTTCGAGCGGCGGGCCGAGCGGCTGCACGGCGAAGCGCGTGCGACCGAGCAAAGGCGCATCGAGCACGCCGCTGCCGGCCAAGAGACAGCGCACGAGGTCGGCGCGCGAAGGCGGACCCAGCGAGGCGTCGACGACGACGTGGCCCTCGTGGTTGATGAGCAGGATGTCGGCGTAAG
>Ga0137375_10011616_pt1 | contig 10420 bp, 7 predicted proteins | sample SagtaG_24_FD_104936 | JGI IMG/M metagenome (GOLD analysis project Ga0137375, IMG submission 104936) | Vadose zone soil microbial communities from Sagehorn Ranch, Mendocino, California, USA - Sage1_R_113_16 metaG | ecosystem: Environmental > Terrestrial > Soil > Vadose zone | place: USA...
GCGAGGGTGCTCTCCGCGCCCGAGCTCGCCCTGGTGGGCAAGCGCGTGCCGCAGGTCCCGCGGCGGCAAGGCGGGGCGCAGCTACGCTACGACGACCCCCACGGATTCACCTTCGGGGTGCAGGCCCGCTTCAGCGCCTCGCAGTACGACGACGACCTCAACTCGCTGCGCCTGGCGGGTACTGGACGCTCGACGCCGTTTTCGGGCATTCCCTCAACCAATGGGTCAGCTTCTTCCTGGCCGGCGAGAACCTCCGCGATGTGGAGTACGACGTGGGCCGCACACCGGTCCGTACGGTGGGTCCCCCGCGCACGATCCGGGGCGGGTTCCGCGTGCGCCTGCGCGGCGGTACGCGGCCCTGACCGCAGCACGGCCAGGAAGCGGTCCTGCCCTCAACATTGAACGCTCCCCCCCTTCGGTGATACAAACCGGTACCGGCTCCGGGCTGCCTCGTCCGATCTCGCCCGTTTGCGCGGCCGTGTCGAGGCCGCGACCGAGGACCGCACGGCGGCAGGAGAGAGGGCGATGCTGAGGAAGATCCTCGCCGTCGACGATTCGGCGCTCATTCACCAGATGTACAAGCTCTTCCTCTCCCGTTACAAGAGCTGCAAGCTCATCAGCGCCATGAACGGCCTGGAAGCGCTGGACAAGCTGGGCCAGGAGGAGGGTATCGACCTCATCCTGCTCGACATCAACATGCCGGTCATGAACGGGCTCGAGTTCCTGCAGCGCGTCCAGAAGGAGCCCGCCTACCAGGCCATACCCGTCATCATCATCTCGACCGAAGGAAAGGAAGAGGACACGATTCGCGGCCTGAAGATGGGCGCGAAGGGATACGTCAAGAAGCCCTTCCAGGCCTCGGAGCTCCACGGGCTCATCGAGAAGATCACGACCACCTGAGGAGGGGGGAGGGCCGGCCGCCCGCTAGCATGTCCGACTTCCAGGTCTCCCCCGAGCTGCTCGCCATCTATCTCGAGGACGCGCGGCAGCACCTTGAAGCGCTCGACCACTGTCTCCTGACCCTGGAACGCGAGGGACCGGACGAGGAAACGGTGGCCGCCGTCCTCGGCCCGCTCCATACCCTCAAGGGCAACAGCGGGATGATCGGGCTGAGCGGCATCAAGGATTACGTGCACCGGCTCGAGGACGTGTTCGCGCACGTGCGCGACGGCACCCTCGTGCTCCAGCCGGAGGCTTTCGATCGCCTGTTCGCGGGCGCGACGGCGCTGCGCGACTCGATCGAGCACGCGAGCCGCGAGGGGAAGGAGGGCCGCGACCTCGTGCCCGAGCGCACGGAGCTCGAGCGGATGGTCGCGGGCGGGCCGGGCGCGGGCCCGGCGGCGCGGCCGGCCGGCCTCCTCGTCCCGCCTCGGGAGCCGGCATCGCCGGCCCCGGGCGGCGCCCCCGAGCGGCGTGCCGACACGCGCTACACGGCCAGGTCGAGCGTCGTGCGCGTCGAGTTCGCCCAGCTCGATCACCTGCTCAACCTGGTGGGCGAGCTGATCATCCATCGCACGAAGCTGCAGGAGATGGCCCGGACGCTGGCCCAGGAGACGGATCAGCGCGGGGCCGCGCGCGACCTGCTGGCCGCCGTGCACCAGGTGGCGGGAGTGTCCCAGCAGCTCCAGGAGACGGTCATGGACGTGCGGATGCTTCCCATCCGGCACGTGTTCGAGCGGTTCCCGCGTCTCGTGCGCGACCTCGCCCGCGAGACGGGCAAGGAGATCGAGCTGATCCTGGAGGGCGAGTCGACGCGCATCGACAAGGCGATCATCGACGAGATCGGCGAGCCGCTCGTCCACCTCGTCCGCAACAGCGTCGACCACGGCATCGAGCCCCCCGCGGAGCGGGTGGCCAACGGCAAGACGCCGACGGGGACCATCCTCCTCTCCGCGACCCAGGAGTCGAACCACGTCGTCATCACGATCATGGACGACGGCGCGGGGATCGACGCCGCCACCGTGCGGACTAAGGCGGTGGAGCGCGGCTTGCTCAAGGCGGACGAGGGCCTCTCCGATCGCGACGTGGTACAGCTCATCTTCTCGCCGGGCTTTTCGACCCGCGAGTCGATCACGGAGGTCTCCGGCCGCGGGGTCGGCCTCGACGTGGTCCTCAAGTCCATCGAGCGCCTCAACGGCCTGGTGGAGGTGGAGACGGTGCCGGGCGTGGGCACCAAGTTCATCATCCAGCTCCCCCTGACCCTCGCCATCATCTCCGCGCTGCTGGTCGAGGTGTCCGGCCGCACGTACGCGATTCCGCTCGGCTCGGTCGTGGAGAGCCTCAAGCTGCGCCCGGAAGAGATCCACACGATCAGCGGCCGCGAGACCCTGCGCATCCGCGACCGCATCGTCCCCCTGGCCCGGCTGGCCCGCCTCTTCGGCCTGCCGGAGGATGAGGGACCGGAGGCCCGCGAGTACGTGGTGGTCATCGGCCGCGGCGACAAGCGCGTGGGGGTCATCGTGAACCGGCTGCGCGGACAGCAGGAGGTCGTGATCAAGGCCCTGGACCCGGCCGTCTCCGGCGAGGCGGTGGGCATGGCGGGGGCGACCATCATGGGTGACGGTCGGGTGGTCCTGATCCTCGACGTCGCGTCGCTCTTCGACGGCAAGCGCCTCCCCTCGCTGCACGGGGACCGGCTGACGCCGGCGCTGGAGGCCTGACCGAAGTGGCCATGCCTCCCGATCGCGGCAAGCGCGGACGGAAACCCGGTCCCGGCGGGCGTCGGGCGGCGGCGGCCGAAGGCGGCCGCCCCACAGTCGACACGGAGGAGGCCCTGGTCTTTCCGGCCGACCCGGTCGACGAGCGCAGGGGCCCGATCTCCCTCCCGTCATCCGGCCTCGCCGCCGACATCCTGGCCCTGGCCGGCGCGGCCTCCGTGCCCACCGTCGACCCGTCGCGGGCACCGGTGCCGGTGGCGGCCGCTGCGGCCGAGGTCACCCCCCGCGCCCACAACATCTCCTTCTTCGCGGCGCCCGTGCGCGAGGAACGGAAGGCGGTGGAGGCGACCGAGCACCTGGCCACCTTCTTCCTCGGCCGCGAGGAGTACGGTGTCGACGTGCGCCTGGTGCAGGAGATCATCCGCGTCACCGAGATCACCCAGGTGCCGCGCGCGCCCGATTTCATCAAGGGCGTGATCAACCTGCGCGGCCGGATCATCCCGGTGGTGGACCTGAAGCGGAAGCTCCGCCTGGGCGAGGTGGAGGTCGCGCGCCAGTCGCGCATCGTCGTGGTGAAGATCAAGGAGCGTCTGATCGGCCTGCTCGTGGACGGGGCCTCGCAGGTCCTGAAAGTGCCCGTCTCCACCATCGAGGCGGCCCCGGACGAGGTGACCGAGATCGACGCGACCGCGATCCGCGGCGTGGCCAAGCTGCCGGGCCGATTGATCATCCTGATGGACCTGACCAAGACGCTCGCCCTGGAGCTGAAGGAAGAGGCGGACCGGAATGCGTCCGAGTAACCGCAGATGAGGAGACTTGCGCGGTGGGTCTGGGTGCTGTCGCTCCTCGGCCTGGCGCCGGCGGAGCGGGCGGCGGCGGCGGAAGTGGCGGTGGTGAAGAGCAGCGACATCGCGGCCTGGCGGCCCGCGATCGACGCCCTGCGCCGCGTCTCCGCCGCGCACACCATCACGGAGTTCGATCTGCGCAACGACCGCAGCACCGCGGACACCGTCATCGCGCGGCTCAAGGGCCGCAACGTCATCGTCGTGGCCATGGGCCCCCTGGCCGCGCAGCTCGTCCGCTCCACCCTCCCCGAGACTCCGCTGGTCTTCGCGATGGTGCAGGAGCCGGCCAAGCTCGGACTGGCGCCCGGCCCCACGGTGACGGGAGTAACCTTCGCCATCCCGGTCAAGAACCAGCTCGCCGCCTTCCGGATGGTGAATCCCAAGGGCGTGCGCATCGGCGTGATCTACAAGGAGGAGAACTCCGGCCACTACGTCGAGGAGGCCATCAAGGCGGCGAGCCTCCTGCGCGTGGTCATGGTCACGCGCGCGATCACGTCCGAGCGCGACATCCCGGTCGCCCTGCGCTCGCTGCTGGCCGGCGACGAGGCCATCGACGCCCTCTGGATCCCGCCCGATCCGGTGCTGCTGGGCGACGACACGCGACGGTTCCTGCTCGGCGAGATGTTCAAGGCGGGCCGGGCCGTCTATGGATCGTCTTCCGGGCTGGTGGCGGAGGGCGCGCTGGTGAGCAACGGTCCCGACCTGGTCTCGACCGGAGAGCAGGTCGGCGAGCTGGTGAACAGGCTGGCCGCGGGCGAGCGCGCGCGGATCGAGCTTCTGGTGCCACGGGCGGAGCTGGTGATCAACAAGAAGATCGCGGCCCGCCTCAAGATCGACGTTTCGGCCGACGTCCTCAAGGCCGCCAACAAGGTGTTCTAGCGCGATGACCATTCGCTCCATCCGGACCAAGTTCCTCCTGCTGGTGGCCGGAGTCGCCCTGCTGGTGGGCGCCGTCTCCGCCGGGTTCGAGCTGCTCATGAGCGGTGCGCTGCTGCGCGAGCAGGTCGTCAAGCGCGGCCGCTACATCGCCCAGAACCTGTCCTACAACAGCAAGTACGGCGTGCTCACCGAGGACAAGCCGCTCCTCACCCAGCTCATCGAAGGGGCGCTCTCCGCGGGCACCGACCGTTCCCGCGTGGGCAGCAGCGACGTGGTGGGGGCGATGATCCGGGATGCCAAGGGGGCGGTGCTGGCCCAGCGCGGCGCCCTCATCCGGGATCTGCCGAGCACGCCCGCCGCGGTCATCCAGGAGCGCGACACCGTCACGGAGCAGGGCGAGCCGGTGATCCTCTTCCGGGCCCCGGTGACCAGCGACCCCGGAGCGGGGATGGCCGGTGAGCTCGGGCTGGCCGCCGACTCCAGCGCGCGTCCCGCGGAAGAGCTCAAGGGCGGGGTCGAGGTCGCCATCAGCAAGTCCGTGATGGCCGCCCAGCAGAAGAAGAATTTCGTGGAGACAGGCCTCGTCGCCTTCGCGCTCTTCGCGGTCGGTTCCGGCCTGGGCTGGCTCCTCATCGGGAGATGGCTCAAGCCCGTTCGCCGCATGCTCGACGTGGCCAACGCGGTCACCAAGGGCGACCTCACGGACAAGGTCGAGGCGGTGGACTCCGCCGACGAGCTGGGCACGCTGGCCCTCAGCTTCAAGGACATGGTCGCGAACCTGCGGAAGATCGTGGACAACATCCAGGAGACCTCGGTCCAGGTCGCCTCCTCCGCGGGCGAGATCTCCGCCAACGCGAAGCTCATCACCCAGGGGGCGCAGAGCCAGTCGCAGGCCGCGGAGGAGACGTCCACCTCGATGGAGGAGATGGCGGCCTCCATCCAGACCGTCGCCGGCAACGCGCAGAGCCTCGCCACCTACGTGGAGGAGACCTCGTCGTCGATCACGGAGATGGGCGCGTCCATCGAGGAGGTGGCCAAGTCCAGCTCGACCCTGGCCGGTACCGTGACCGAGGCCTCCGCCACCATCGAGGAGATGACGGTCTCCATCGACCAGATGGCCAAGAACCTCGAGAACCTGGCCGGCACCGTGACCGAGACCTCCGCCACCATCGAGCAGATGACCACGTCCATCGAAGGCGTGGCCAAGAACGCGGAGACCCTCACTAACGCGGCCTCCAAGGCCAGCCAGCGCGTCACGGAGATGGCGGCGGCCGTGAACGACGTGGCCAAGATCGCCGAGGAGGCGGACCGGATCTCGACCAAGGCCTCCGAGGACGCGCGCCTCGGGGACGAAGCGGTGGCCACCACCGTCCAGGGCATGAAGACGATCTCGGAGACGATGGACAACACCACGCGCGTCATCACGAGCCTGGGCAAGCGGTCCCAGGAGATCGGGAAGATCCTGGAGGTCATCGAGGAGATCGCGGACCAGACCAACCTGCTCGCCTTGAACGCGGCCATCGAGGCCGCGCGCGCCGGGGAGGCCGGCCGCGGGTTCGCCGTGGTGGCGGACGAGGTGCGCAAGCTGGCCGAGCGCTCGGTCGAGGCCACCAAGGAGATCACGGAGGTGATCCGCCAGGTGCAGGCGGAGACGACGGACGCGGTCGACACCGCCAAGGCGGGCGCGGAGGAGACGCGCTTGGGCATTCAGCTCGCGGACAAGGCCGGTCTCGCCCTGCGCCGGATCAGCGACTCCGTGAACCGCTCGAGCCAGCTCATGGCCCAGATCGCGCAGGCCACGGCCAAGCAGTCCTCCGCCTCCGCGGAAGTCCTGCAGACAGTGAAGGACATGAACGCGGCCACCGCCAACGTGACCTCGGCCGTGCGTGAGCAGGCCGAGGGCAGCCGGCAGATCCGCGAGGCCATGGAGAACATCAACAAGATCATGACTCAGGCCGCCTACTCCACCCGCGAGCAGGCGGCGGGGGGGCGTCAGGTGCGCGTGTCCGTCGAGAACATGAACAAGATCGCGGGCCAGGTGAACATCGCCACCAAGGAGCAGGCGGAAGGCTCGCGCCAGATCATCGGGGCGGTGGAGAACATGAACCGCATGACCCAGCAGGTCTCCTACGCGACGGCGGAGCAGAAGCGCGGAGGCGAGCTGGTGGTCAAGGCGATGGAGAACATCTCCGAGATCGCGCGCGACAACCTGGCCACGGTGGAGGAGATGTCCAAGGCGACCGTGAACCTCGCGCAGCAGGCCGAGAACCTGGCCAAGCTGATCGCGGTGTTCCGGGTGCAGTGATGCGGGTATGGCGCGGCGCGGCGATCGCCCGCCGGCGCGTGGTCGCGCCGCTCGCTCGGCGGCCCCGGCCGCTCGCCCGTCTTCATTGCCGCACGCGCACCTGGGGACATGACGTCGCAAGGTAGGGCTCGCATGCCTCCGCGGAACCCGCCTCGCTCGCTACGCGCGACGCAGCCGCCGGCCTCCGCCGCCGCGCCGCGATCGCCAGACATCGCCGGGCAGCCGACCGCAGAGCGCGGTGGCGTCGCGCAGCGACGGCGACGCGCGAGGGGGGTTTCAGGGGGGGTCGCGCAGCGGCGACGGTGGTGATCGCAAGTGCCCCCCCTGACTTGACATGACCCTCGACATCCAGGCCGCCCTGGAGCACCTGCGGAACGGGGAAGAGCCCACGCGGCGCCGCATCGTGGAGGAGCTCGGCCGGTCGGGGCAGCCCGAAGCCATCACGCCGCTGCTGCTGGCGGTCGCGGACGAGAGCTGGCCCGTGCGCCAGGCGGCGACGGAGCTGCTGGCCACCTTCGACGAGGCGGCGCTCCTCCCGCATCTCGAGGCGGCGCTGCGCAACGACGAGGATGCGGCCATGCGCAACGCGGCCATGGAGATCTACGTGAAGACGGGGCCGTCGGCGGCCCCCGCCCTCCTCGCGCTCCTGTCCGACGAGGACGAGGAGGTGCGCAACTTCGCCGCGGTCATGCTCGGCGCCCGCCGCGAGCGCGCGGCCGTCCCCGCCCTCATCGCCGCCCTCAAGGAGCCGGACGTCAACGTGCGCCACGCCGCCGCCGCCAGCCTGGGCCAGATCGGCGCCACGGAGGCGGTGGTCCCTCTCATCGACGTGCTGCGGACCGAGCCCTGGCTCCAGTACCCGGCCATCCACGCCCTGGGCGAGATCGGCGACGCGCAGGCGGAGGCCCCGCTGCTGGACCTGCTCGGCGACGAGCTCTTGCGCGCCCCGGTGATCGAGGCGCTCGGCCGGCTCGCCGGCCGGCAGGCCCTGGTCCATCTGGTGCCCCACCTCTACGATCCCGACGTGACGCTGCGCAACGTGGCCATCCATGCCGTGGTCTCCATCGAGCAGCGTGCCACCGCCGCCGGCGACAGCCTCGATCCCGCGGTGCAGGCCGCCCTGCGGCGCGGAGACCTCGTGGACCATCTCCTGACCACGCTGCGCGAGGACGAGCCGATCAACCGCCGAACGGCCGCGGTGACGCTGGGCTGGCTCAAAGAGCCGCGGGCGGAGCCCTTGCTCATCGAATGCCTGGCCGAGACCGCGCTGCAGGAGTACGCCGCCCACGCCCTGGTCTCGATCGGCTTCCAGGACCGCGAGGCGTACCGGCGCGGCCTCGAGCACGCCAGCGATCCGGTCCGCCAGGGCGTGGTGCGCTGCATCGCCTGGATCGCCCCTCCGCGCGGGATCGACCTCGTCGCGCCCATGATCCACGATCCTTCCCAGGAAGTGCGCGCGGAGGCGGCGGCGGCCATTGGCCGCCTGGGCGACGAGGACGCGGCCATGCTGCTGTTCGAGCTGCTCGGGGACGAGAGCGAGCTGATCCAGGAGAGCGCGATGGGCGCGCTGGCGCGCATGGCCCCGGAACGCGTGGTCCCGCTCCTCCTGCAGGCGCTGGCCAGCCCGGAGCCCCAGGTGAGGGTGAGGGCGGCGGAGACGCTGGGGCTCCTGCGTGACCCGGGGACCGCCGTCGCCCTCATCGCCCTCTCGAAGGATCCGCGCGAGACGGTCCGGCGCGCCGCCATCAAGGCGCTGGGGGAGATCGAGACGGCCGACGTGCCCGACCTCCTGCGCGCCGCTCTCCTCGACGAGAGCAGCCTCGTACGCCAGCAGGCAGTCCTCTCGCTGGGGAAGCTCCAGGACGCGCAGGCGGCCACGGACCTCCTGCCCCTCCTCGACGACCCCGATCCCAAGATGCGCTTCGTGACCCTGCGCGCGCTGGGACAGATCCGCAGCCGGGAAGTGGTGCCGCGCATCACGACCTTCCTCGGTGACGCCCGCAAGGAGCTGCGCTTCGCCGCCGTCGAGGCCCTGGGGTCGATCCGCGCGGTGGAGGCGGTGCGGCCCCTGGTGGACGTGCTGCGCGACTCCGACCGCAACCTGCGCCGGGCGGCTGCGGAAGCGCTGGGTGCGATCGAAGACCCGCAGACGGTGCCCCCCTTGCTCCTGGCCCTGGAGGACGAGCACTGGTCGGTCCGCTGCGCGGCGGCGACCGCCCTCGGCCGGATCCGGAGCTTCAAAGCCGTCCCGCCGCTGCTGACCCGGCTCGGCGACGACGATGCCACGGTACGGCGCGCGGTGGTGGCCGCCCTCGGGGAGATCGGGGACGCGCGCGCGTCGCGGCACCTGACCCAGCTCCTCTCCGATCCCGCCCTGCAGCCGGCGGCGCTGGAGGCCCTGCGCCGCATGGGGGCGGCCGCCCTGCCCGAGACAGAGCGCGCCTTCGGAGCGGCCACGGCCGACGTGCGGCGGCTGATCGTGGACCTGGTCGGGAAGCTCGAGGACCGCCAGGGGCGCCGCCTGCTCCTGGCCGCCCTCGCCGACGACAGCGCGCAGGTGCGCGCGGAAGCGGCATTGGCCCTGGGTGACGGAGGCTTCCTCGACGCCGTCCGTCCGCTGATGGACCTCAAGGCCTCGGATCCGTCCGCCGAGGTGCGTCAGGCGGCCGCGATGGCCCTCACCAAGCTGACACCGCGGTAGCGAGCGGAGTGTTCCAGCCGACCGACCACAACGTCGACCTCTCCGAGGAGGAGTTCCGCCTCCTCCGTGATCTCATCCACGAGCGGTTCGGGCTCTTCTTCGACGACAACCAGCGCTCCTCGCTGCGCTCGCGGCTGACCGGCCGGCTCGCTTCCCTGGACCTGCAGTCGTTCGAGGACTACTACCACTACCTCCGCTTCGGGCCCCAGCGCGGGGACGAGCTGCAGCGGATGGTGACCCACCTGACCAACAACGAGACGTACTTCTACCGCGAGATGCCCCAGCTCCAGGTGTTCGCGGAGACCGTGCTGCGATCGATCAAGGAGGCCAAGTCGGCCGGAGCCGACCGCACCCTGCGCGTGCTCTCCGCCGGCTGCTCGACGGGCGAGGAGGCCTATACCCTCGCCATGATCATCTACGACAGCGGGCAGTTCTTCTGGAACTGGGACGTGCAGGTGATCGGGATGGACGTGGACCAGGTGGCCCTCGAGAAGGCCCGGCGCGCGGCCTACCATCACAATTCGTTCCGCAGCCTGAGCCCGGCGGTGAAGGAGAGGCACTTCGTGCCGGGGGCGGGGGCGGCGGCCCAGGTGAAGGAGCCCATACGCCGCCTGGTGAGCTTCCGCGCGGGCAACCTCGTGGACGTGGCCAGCTACGCCTCGCTGCCCCGCCTGGACGTGGTCTTCTGCCGCAACGTGCTGATCTACTTCTCGGACGCGATGATCCTCAAGGTGGTGCGCCTGTTCCACCAGGCCCTGGTCCCCGGCGGCTATTTGTTCCTGGGCCACGCGGAGTCGCTCTCGCGCATCACCGACCTGTTCACGCCCATCCGGTTCCAGGGCGCGATGGTCTACCGCAAGGAGGGGCCGCTCGAGGCGCGCGCGCTGCCCGCGGTCTCGTGATCCGCGTCCTCGTGGTCGACGATTCGGCCTTCGTGCGCCAGGCCCTGTCGCGGATGCTGGGCGCGGCCCCCGACATCGAGGTGGTGGGGACGGCGGTGGACGGCAAGGACGGCTGGGAGAAGGCCCTCGAC
>Ga0137375_10011620_pt1 | contig 10418 bp, 6 predicted proteins | sample SagtaG_24_FD_104936 | JGI IMG/M metagenome (GOLD analysis project Ga0137375, IMG submission 104936) | Vadose zone soil microbial communities from Sagehorn Ranch, Mendocino, California, USA - Sage1_R_113_16 metaG | ecosystem: Environmental > Terrestrial > Soil > Vadose zone | place: USA...
CCGCCGGCCCGCGGAGGGGCGGCGGGGTTGGGGGGAGGGGGGGGTGGGCCCCCGCCGGGGGGGGGGGTGAGGGGGGCGGGGGCGGGGGCGCGGGGGGGGGGGGGGGGGGGGGGGGGGGGTTGGGGGGGCCCCCCCCCCCCTCAAAGCCTCCCCCTTACTCGGATCGAAAGGGCAACATCCCTTCACGCGAGATGGTGGTGCGCGATTAGTATAGCGCACCTTTGAACGGTGGGACAGCGTCGCCACCCGCTTTCTGCCTCTTCCGCTCCCTCCGCCCCCTCCTGGTTCAGCTCCCCTCCGCTATCTCCGCCAGTTCGGCCCAGCGTTCCACCGCCGCCTCCAGCGCCGCGCCGGTTCGCTCGATCTCGGCGCTGAGCCGGCGCAGCTCCTGGTAGTCGCCGCCGGCCGCATTGATCTGCGCTTCGAGCGCGGCCTGCTCAGCCTCCAGGTCCGCGATCCGGCCCTCCAGCTCCTGCAGCTCGCGCGCCTCGTTGAAGGTCAGCTTGCGGGGCTTCGCGGCTGGAAGGTTTGCAGGTTGCAGGTTGGAAGGTTTTTGCTTCGATTGGTCGGCGCTCGAACCAGCAACCTGCGAACGCCGCTCGGCGTAGGCGCTGTAGGCGCCGGGGTACTCGACCACCGCGCCGTCGCCCTCGAACGCCAGCAGCCGGCTCACCGTCCGGTCGAGGAAGTAGCGGTCGTGCGAGACCACGATCAGCGCGCCATTGAAGTCGTCCAGGTAGTCCTCCAGCACGCCCAGCGTCTGGATGTCGAGGTCGTTGGTCGGCTCGTCGAGCAGCAGCACGTTCGGCGCGGCCATGAGCTGGCGCAGCAGGTACAGCCGGCGCCGCTCGCCGCCCGAGAGCCTGGCGATCGGGGTGTAGTGCGCGGCCGGCGCGAATAGGAAGCGCTCCAGCATCTGCGCTGCGCCGATCGTCGCGCCCGCCCCAGTCTGGATCAGCTCGGCGCCCTCTTTGACGTAGTCGATCACGCGCTGGGCCTCGTCCAGCCCGGCGCTCTCCTGGTCGTAGTAGGCCATGTGCACGGTCTCGCCGACGACGATCGCGCCGGAGTCGGGTTGCACGCGCCCGGCGATCAGGTTCAGCAGCGTGGTCTTGCCGCTGCCGTTCGGCCCGACGATCCCCAGCCGGTCGCGCGGCTCGACGCTGAGCGTCAGGCCGCGGATCAGCACGCACTCGCCATAGCTCTTGCGCACGTCCTTCAGCTCGATCACCCGCTTGCCGATCCGCCGCGACGCGACCGAGATCTCCATGCCGGCCGGCGGCGCATCGGGCCTATCCGCCTGCAGCGCGTCGATCCGGTCGATCCGCGCCTGCTGCTTGGTGGTGCGCGCCTGGGCGCCGCGCCGCAGCCAGGCCAGCTCTTTGCGCAGGATCGTCTGCCGGCGGGCCTCGTCGGACGCCTGCTGCTCGGCGCGCTCGGCCTTCAGCTCCAGGAAGCGGCTGTAGCTGCCGGGGTAGCTGTAGAGCTTCCCGCGATCCAGCTCGACGATCCGGCCGATCACCCGGTCGAGGAAGTAGCGATCGTGCGTCACCAGCAGCAGCGCGGCGGTCGAGCGCGCCAGGAAGGTCTCCAGCCAGGCGATGGTGTCGACGTCGATGTGGTTGGTCGGCTCGTCGAGGATCAGCAGGTCGGGCGGGACGACCAGCGCGCCGGCCATGGCGACGCGCTTGCGCTGCCCGCCCGACAGGTCGCCGGCGCGCGCGGACAGGTCGTCGACGCCGAGCTGCGTCAGGACGGCGCGCGCGTCGTTCTCCAGCCCCCAGGCGCCCGCGGCGTCCATGCGCGCCACCAGATCGGCGAGGGCCTGCTGGAGCGCGGGCGAGTCGGGCGCGCGGGCCAGGTCGGCGGCGGCCTGCTCGTACGCGCGCAGCAGCCGGACCTCGGGCGCGTCGCCGCGGAAGATCTGCTCGATCGCCGTGAGCTCGGGGTCGAGCGCCGGGTTCTGGGGCAGGTAGGCCACGCGCAGTTCGCGCGCCACGACCATGCGGCCTGCGTCGGGCGACTCGACCCCCGCGACGATCCGCAGCAGCGTGGTCTTGCCGCTGCCGTTCACCCCGACGACCCCGACGCGCTCGCCAGCGTCGACGCCAAGCGAGACGCCGTCCAGCAGCGGGCGATCGGCGAACTGCTTGGCAATCGATTCGAGCGAGAGGATGTTCATAGGGCGTATTGTAACACTACGGCCGGGGTCGGGGGTCGGGGGTCAGGGGTTAGGGGTTAGGGGTTAGGGGTTAGGGGTTAGGGGTCTTTCAAACATATGTTCGCCCGTCATCTTGTCACCCTGTCATCTTGTCACCTTGTCACCTTGTCACCTTGTCACCCGCTCACCCGCATCAGCGATCCCCAGCGCGTCGCGCGCCTCGCGAATGATCAGGGCCGAGGTCTCCTGGCCAATCCAGCCGTCGGCGAGGCGATTCTTGGCTATGCCGATGGCGAAGCGGTGCTCGGCGTCGCCCAGCCCGATCGCGCCGCCGGCGCCCTCGTGGCCGAACACGGCGCGGCGGGCGCCCACCCGCGACAGCCGCCCGCCCAGAAAGTAGCCCAGCGCCTTCGGCACGGGGTAGCGCAGCACCTGGTCGACCTCCTCGGTCTGCAGCGTGGTCGCCTGCCGCAGCCGTGTGGGGCCAAGCAGCCGGACGCCGTCAAGCCCATCGCCGACCATGGCGGCGTAGTGGCGCGCGATCGCTCGCGCGTTCATGATGCCGCCGCTGGCCGGCAGCACAGCGCGGCGCACGTCTCCGCGGTTGGCCAGCTCGTGCAGCGGCTCCAGCGCGGCCGGCAGCACGCGCCGGTAGAGCGAGTCGGCCGGCGGCGGCCAGGGTGGCGGCGGGCCTGGCTCCAGCACGGCCACGCGCGGCTCCACGGCGTCCGGGATTCCCAGGTAGAGCGAGGTGATCCCGAGCGGGGCGCAGATCTCCTCCTGGACGAACCGCTCGATCGGTCGGCCGTCGATCCGCCGCACTAGCTCGCCGAGCACCCAGCCAAAGGTGATCGCGTGGTAGCCGGTCGCCGCGCCAGGCTCCCAGAGCGGCTCGAGCTGCGCGACCCGCTGGCACACCGCGTCCCAGTCGCAGAGATCGGCGGCGGCCAGGCCGTCGGGCAGCTGCGGGATGCCGGCGCTGTGGCTCAAGATGTGCCGCGGCGTGATCCGCCCCTTGCCGCTGACGGCGAACGCCGGCCAGCAGGCCGCCACCGGCGTGTCGTAGTCGAGCTGCCCGCGCTCGGCCAGCAGGTGGATCGCGGTCGCCGTGACGCCTTTGATCACCGAGAAGGTGCAGAAGAGCGTGTCGCCGTCCACCGGGCGACCGGTCGCCTGGTCGGCCACGCCGGCCCAGGCGTCGATCACCTGCCTGCCGTCGAGGTAGGCGGCCACCTGCACGCCGCGCTCGACATCGCGCGCGACCAGGTCGTCGAGCAGGGCCTGGACCCGCGCCTGCGCATCTGCCATTCAGGCCTCCAGTCGCGGGGGCTGCGCGTCGGCCGCCGCGCGCTCGGCCAGCAGCTCGACGTCCAGCCGGATGCGGTCCGACCAGCAGCCGGCCTGCCCGCAGACATTGGGCACCAGGGTGGCGTCTTTGTAGATAAACGGGCCGCCGTCGGCCCACGGACCGCGCCGGTTGTGCGCGAAGTAGCTGCTGCTGACCTTGCCAGGGATCACCGACGACACGCGCAGCCTGGTGCCGCGCAGGTCGGCCCGCAGCGCCTCGGCGAAGCCGCGCAGCGCCCAGCGCGCGGCGGTGTAGGCGGCCGCGCCCGGCCACGCCACCAGCGACGCGGGCGAGTTGACGTACACCAGGTGGCCGCTGCCGCGCCGCAGCATCGCCGGCAGCAGCGCGCGGGTGATGTAGAAGGCGGCGAAATATGGCATCGCCATCATCTCGCAATCATCCATATTATGGCAGGGCCGCGTATAATACGACATAGTCTTTCTGGGTGGCTGTAACGCCACGGCTGTGTTTCTGACACCATGCTCTGCGCGCATTCTATCCGACAGCACGATCGGTGGCAAGCGGCGGCGATCTGATGATACAATAAGTGTATCAACATTCTCGCCTTCCTATCCACCCCTGTCTGCAGAAGAATCTGAAGGGGGAGGAGTGTGGGGGCGGGCTGCGCCCGGCCTCCACACTCCTCTCACTCCGAATGTTAGGTAACTGCACATGCTCAAGCTCTACAACACCATCTCGCGCCGGTTCGAGCCGTTCGAGCCGATCGAGCCGGGCGTCGTCAAGATCTATAGCTGTGGCCCGACGGTCTACCGCTACATCCATGTCGGCAACTTGCGGACGTTTCTGATGTCCGACTGGCTGCGGCGAACGCTGGCGTACCTGGGCTTCGAGGTGCGCCACGTCAAGAATATCACCGACGTGGGCCACATGCGCGTGGAGATGCTCGACCGCGGCGAGGACAAGCTGATCGCCCAGGCGCGCAAGGAGGGCAAGACCTCGGCCGAGATCGCGGCCTTCTACACCGCGGCGTTCCACGCCGACGAGGCTGCGCTCAACATTCTGCCGGCGCACGTCTTCCCGAAGGCCACAGAGCACGTCCCCGAGATGATCGCGATCGCGCGCGGGCTCGAGCGCAAGGGCCTGGCCTACGCGGCCGGCGGCAACGTGTTCTTCGACGTGCGGCGCTTCCCGTCCTACGGCCGGCTCTCCGGCAACCTGCTGGCCCAGATGCTGGCCGGCGTGCGCGACGAGGCCGACCAGCACCGGCGCAGCCCCGAGGACTTTCCGCTCTGGAAGCTGGCCGAGCCGGGCCGCGAGATGTCATGGGACAGCCCGTGGGGGCGCGGGTTCCCCGGCTGGCACATCGAGTGCAGCGCGATGGCGATCAAGCACCTGGGCGAGCAGCTCGACATCCACACCGGCGGCGTCGATAACATCTTTCCGCACCACGAGGATGAGATCGCCCAGAGCGAGGGCTACACCGGCAAACGCTTCGTCAAGTACTGGGTCCACGCCCAGCACCTGCTGGCCGACGGGCAGAAGATGGCCAAGTCGACCGGCAACGCCTACACGCGCGCCGACGTCGAGGCGCGCGGCTTCGAGCCGATGGCGCTGCGCATGCTCTGCGCGACCGTGCGCTACCGCAGCCGGCTGAACTTCACCTTCTCATCGCTGCGTGCCGCGCAGACGGCGCTGCGGCGTATGCGCGCGCACATCGCGCGCCTGGCCAACCAGGTGGGCGACAGGCCGACAGGGCGACAGGCCGACAGGGAGCAGCTGCGCGAGACGGAGTGGCATCGGCGCTTCGTCGCCGCGATCGAGGACGACCTGAACCTGCCGCGAGCGATCGCGACCGTCTGGGATCTGCTGCGCGGCCGCGGCCCGGCCACATCGCCCGAGGTCAAGCTGGCGCTGCTGCTGGACTTCGACAAGGTGCTGGGGCTGGGCCTGGCCGATTTTGTAGACCGGGAGACCGGGAGACTGGGAGACCGGGAGACGGATTCGATCGAGTCAATCTCCTTGTCTCCCTCACTCCTTGTCTCCTTGTCTGCGCCTGAGCAGGTACAGTCCCTGGTGCGGGAGCGCGAGTCCCTGCGCAGCAAGAAGCGCTACGCCGAGGCCGACGCGCTGCGCGCGCGCATCCTGGCCGTCGGCTACACCATCCGCGACACACGCGCGGGGCCGCTGGTCGTGCCGCGCCGGGCCGAGGAGGAGTTCGGCAGCATCTCGCGCGCCGTCGACGTGCCGGATGCGATGGGCGCACCGGACCTGTACGAGTTCTCGGTCAACCTGCTGGCCCACGACAGCCGCGCCGATCTTCAGCGCTGCCTCGAGAGCATCGCCCGGCACCGCGCGGGGCGCAGCATCGAGATCCTGATCGTCGACAACGGCTCGACCGACGACACGGTGGCCTATCTCCAGGATCTCGCTCGCAGTGGGCTGCGCGACGCGGAAGGCGCCGGCATCCCGCTGCGGGTGCTGTTCGCCGACCACAACATGGGCTTCGCGGCCGGCCGCAACGCCACGCTGCGCGCCAGCCGCGGACGCGTCGTCGTGCTGCTGGATACCTCGATCGAGCTGCGCGGCGACATCTGGGCGCCGCTGGCCCGCGCCCTGGCCGACGAGCGGGTCGGGCTGGCCGGGCCGTACGGCCTGGTGACACGCGACCTGAACGAGTTCGCCGAGAGCGACGGCCCGGACGTCGACGCGGTCGAGGGCTACATGATGGCCTTCCGACGCGCGCGGCTGCCCGAGGTCGGCTGGATGGAGGAGAAGTTCCGCTTCTACCGGCTGCTCGACATCTACGCCAGCTTCATGTTCAAGACCTCCGGCTACCGCGTCGTCGCGCAGCCCGAGGTCGCCGCGCTCGTCGAAAAGCACCCGCACCTGGAGTGGTTTAGCCTGACGGAGGAGGAGCGCGCCGCCAGGAGCAAGAAGAACTTTGACATCTATAAGCGCCGCTGGCACCACGGCCAGAGCCTGCTGGCGGCCAACCTCGTGCCCGAGCACCGCTGGTTCGGCCACGACCACCCGCATCACGTCGGCGGGACGCACGCGCATCCGCCGGATGAGCTGCCGCCGCCGGGCGTGTCGCACAGCCACAAGCACCAGCACTGGCCGGATCACGACCACGAGCACCCGCACGTCCACCGGTGAGGGGTCCGGGGTGAGGGGTCCGGGGTCAGGGGTCAGGGGTCGGCGGTCATCTTGTCATCTTGTCATCTTGTCACCTTGTCACCCTGTCACCTTGTCACCCTGTCACCTTGTCAGGAGCGAGGAAGAGAGTGAGCGCAATGCAACGGCGGCCGGGCCCGCTCGCCCTGGTCGGCTCGGGCGAGTACCTGCCGCAGATGGACGCGATCGATCGCCTGCTGCTCGACGCGCTGGGCGGGCCGGCGGCGCGCGTGGCGGTGATCCCGACGGCCAGCGGGCTGGAGCCGGGCATGCCGGAGCGCTGGAACGCCATGGGGCTGGAGCACTTCCGCGCGCTCGGCGCCGACGTGGCCTCGGTGATGCTGGTCAGCCGCGCCGACGCGTACGACCCGCGGATCGTCGCGGCGCTGCGCTCGGCGGATCTCTACTACTTCTCGGGCGGCAGCCCCGACCACGCGGTTGAGACCCTGCGCGACTCGCCGGCCTGGGATGTCATCCGCGAGCGCTATCTGGCCGGCGCAGTGTTGGCGGGGTGCAGCGCGGGCGCGATGATGCTGGGCGGCTTCACGCTCAGCGTGCGCGGGGTGATGCGCGGCCAGCCGCCGCAGTGGCCGCCCGCGCTGGGCCTGGTGCCCGGCATCGCGGTGATGCCGCACTTCGACCGTGTCGCGGACTTCGCCGGCGCCGAGATGTTCCGCGCCATCCTCGCCGCGGCCCCGCGCGGCGTCACGCTGCTCGGCGTGGACGAGGATACCGCGCTGGTGCGCCTGCCCACCGACGGTGGCGCCGCGCCGCGCTGGCAGGTGCTCGGTCGCCAGACCGTCTCGGTCTTCGACGTCGACGGGCGGCGGACGATCTACCAGGCTGGGGAGATCGTGCCGCGCCCGGACGTGCGGGGCCGGTGAAGACACGCCGTCGGGCTAAAGCCCTGGCTAGCGTCGACAAAGCCTGCTGCCGCGGGCTGGAATACCGAATGTAAACGGTTAATCCTCATAACGCGCAGGCTACCTGTGCGGGCTACCCGATGATGTTCTTTGTATTCTACGTCCGTGCGCGGCAGCCCACGCGGCACACCGTCGTTGTGAATACCAGGAGCCGGCATCCCCGCGTCTTCGTCCGTCCGAGGGCGGCAGCCCGCGGGGCACACCATCGTTGTGAATGACCCCTGGCGTCCAAAGCCTGCAACCTTGCTTTTTCGTCTGTTGCCGGTGTGGTTCGGCTCGCCCGCAGGCGAGCCGAACCACACCGGCAACATTGAATCGTTAAGTACCTTGCTGCCGCAGGCTGGGCGCTGATCCCGTGAGCGACCGCGTGAATCCTGCGATGAAGCGAACAGCCCCGCCGGGCTGTTTTTTCGATCGCCGGTAGGAAACACCGCCTGGCACACGCGGCATAAGAGGAGCGAGTGCGGGCAATCTCTCAGCACGTATGCCGATAGCCTGTGGCTTGCGACATGCGACTTGGCGAGCGAAACATGCACACTGTTTCACAAAGATAGTGCTATAATAGATCGCTGTCGCTGCGCAGCAGCAGAGCGTATCTCGGGGGCCGCGCGGCGTATTATAGGTAGTATATAGTACCGATAGGCCATGACGGCCAGCCACGAAGGGGTGCCACGGCGCTGGCTGGCTGCTGGCCGCAGCGCCGTGGCACCCTTTGGCGCGTCAGATTGTTTCATATTCTGGAGTCAGGAGCAATGAGCATTATCGAACCCCAGGTCAGCCCGCCGCTCGCGAGCGCACCTGAGCGGCCGCCGATCGTGAACGATTTCTCGATCGTCGCGGCGACCGTCAACGGCTCGGGGAGCCAGACCGCCAACAACACCCTCATCCGCGCGATCTTCAAGATGGGGGTGCCCGTCAGCGGCAAGAACCTGTTCCCCTCGAACATCGCCGGCCTGCCGACCTGGTACACCATTCGCGTCAGCAAACACGGCTATATCGCGCGGCGCGAGGGCACCGAGATTCTGGTCGCGTTCAACCCGAAGACCGCCGACGAAGATCTCGCCGCCCTGCCCACGGGCGGCGTCTGTATCTACAACGACGAGATTACCTTCGGCACGCGGCGCAAGGATGTGACCTACTACGGCCTGCCGGTCAAGGAGCTGCTCAAGCAGGTCAACCCGTCGCCCAAGCTGCGCGATTATGTCGCCAACATGGCCTTCGTCGGCGCGCTGGTGGAGCTGCTCGACATCGAGATGGACGAGATCGTCGCCGCGCTCAACCACCACTTCAGGGGCAAGGCCGTGGCGGTCAACCTGAACCTCGACATGGTCGAGGCCGCGCGCGCGTGGGCGCACGAGCACCTCGCCAAGGACGACCCGTACCGCGTCGAGCGCATGGACCTGACCGCCGGCCAGATTATCATCGACGGCAACTCGGCCGCGGCGCTCGGCGCGCTGGTGGGCGGCTTGACCGTCTGCGCCTGGTACCCGATCACGCCCTCGACCAGCCTGGTCGACGCGATCAACGAGTACGCCCCCGCGTTGCGGCGCGACCCCGAGACCGGCCTGCCGACCTACGCGATCATCCAGGCCGAGGACGAGCTGGCCGCGATCGGCATGGTCGTCGGCGCCGGCTGGGCCGGCGCCCGCGCGATGACGGCGACCTCCGGCCCGGGCCTCTCGCTGATGACCGAGTTCGCCGGCATGGCCTACTTCGCCGAGGTGCCGGCGGTGATCTGGGACGTCCAGCGCATGGGCCCGAGCACCGGCCTGCCGACGCGCGTCGCGCAGTGCGATGTTCTGAAAGCTTACTACCTCGGCCACGGTGACACCCGTCACGTCGTGCTGCTGCCCGGCTCGATGCGCGAGTGCTTCGAGTTCGGCTACCGGGCGTTCGACCTGGCCGAGCGCTTGCAGACGCCGGTGTTCGTGCTGAGCGACCTCGACCTGGGCATGAATAACTGGATGACCGAGCCGTTCGAGTACCCGGACGCGCCGCTCGACCGCGGCAAAGTGCTGGACGCCGAGCAGCTCAAGCAGCTCGAAACCTGGGGCCGCTACCTGGACGTCGACGGCGACGGCATTCCGTATCGCACGCTGCCCGGCAACCCGAGCCCGCGCTCGGCCTACCTGGCGCGCGGCACCGGCCACAACGAGTTCGGCATCTACAGCGAGCGGCCGGCCGATTGGCAGAACAACCTCGACCGGCTGACGCGCAAGCACGACACCGCCCGAAGGCTGATGCCGCAGCCGGTGCTCGACGAGGTCGAGGGCGCCAGGATCGGCATCATCGCCTACGGCTCGACCGACGCGGCGGTGCTGGAGGCGCGCGACCGGCTGCGCGCGCACGACGTCGTGGCCAGCTACCTGCGGGTGCGTGCGCTGCCGCTCGGCGATGCCACGCGCGCCTTCGTCGAGAAGTACGAGCGCGTCTACGTGGTTGAGCTGAACCAGGACGGGCAGATGCACCAGCTCGTGCAGCTGCACATGCCCGAGCACGCCGCGAAGCTCCGCTCCACACGCATCTGCAACGGGCTGCCGATTAGCGCGCGGTTTATCACCGAGTCAATTCTCGAACAAGAGCGCTAAGGCGAGTCCTCAGTTGTCAGTTATCAGTTGTCAGTTGAGATACGCAACTGACAACTGATAACTGACAACTGATAACTAACCAGGAGATAGAAAGATGACTGTCGATACCAAGCCGGCCAACGGCAAATCAAAGACCAACCTGATCGGGCTCACGCAGCAGGAGTACCGCGGCGGCGAGTCGACCCTGTGCCAGGGCTGCGGCCATAACTCGATCACCAGCCAGATCATCGGCGCCGCCTTCGAGCTCGCGCTCCAGCCGCACG